>Ga0075163_10005061_pt1 | contig 17628 bp, 22 predicted proteins | sample JI1023141ADNA_FD_71478 | JGI IMG/M metagenome (GOLD analysis project Ga0075163, IMG submission 71478) | Wastewater effluent complex algal communities from Wisconsin, to seasonally profile nutrient transformation and Carbon sequestration -... | ecosystem: Engineered > WWTP > Effluent > Algae...
AAAAAAAGTAATTTATTGAGTTCAAGAAATTCTATTGCCTTGTCAAAATCAGCTTTCTTCTCAAGCCTAATGTGATCTATTATTAAAAGATCAATTGCATTCCCATCATACATGTAAGTATAAATACCGTCTACACTACGAGGTGCTTTAATTTTAACCCCTTTAAACTCTGCGTGTATTCCTCTAACAACAATATTACCTTTCTTACTGTCTTTCGTGCTCATGCCTCTTCCTCCTCTTCCTGGCCTGAGAAAGCACCAGCTTTTCTTGCAGCGGACACCATTTTATCCCATTTAGGAAACCGCTTCTTTGCTTCTGCAATAACTTCCTTGTTCTTTGGCGTTAATTGAATAATAAGTGGGGCCTTATTTAAACGTGGAACTTCTGTTCCTTCAAGAACGCACCTTTTAAACACCCTGTTCCATGAGTTAATATTATACTGCCATGCGTTCCGGTACTGCTCCGGTGATTCATACCCGTAAAGCAGTGTCAGGTAGTCGCTGTATTCCACATTCCAGTTCTTGGCGAACTTAAACAGGCTGTCCTCAAATAAAACCAGATCTTCTTTCGGAGGCATCAGCTTAATTACATCTTTTGCATTAAACCCATTTGCATAGGCTCTGGATATTGCTTTTATATCAGTACGGTACTCTTCAAAAAGTTCTTCAGAATCGCTGATCAAAAACTCTTCCATAATGCAGTCGTCTTTGCATATATAGAACAATTTTCCGCTGCGGATATTTTCTTCATTGCCGTGAACATAATGAAAGTTCTGAAGTTCATGATGGTACATCGGCTTACCGGTCTTTTGCAGCTTTTCCATCATAAAAGATGAAACCGTTTTCATCTCAGTAATGTAGTCTGCCAGACTTTTGCCTTTGTATTTATCAATGAAGTTGTCAATTGCTTTGAAAAAGAAAGGAGGGGTTTCAATGTCCAGAAGAAGAAGGCCATCTTGAAGGCGCTTGATGTTGTCTTTCGCAACCTGGTAATCTGACGGCTGGCCAACAACAAAATCAAGTCGACCATGCACCGAAGCCAGTCTGGGTAATCTCGTATCAACCTTGATCTGCTTTTTTTTCAGCATCCCTGCACTGATCAGGATGATCCCGACTACCCACTCCCAAACTTCACCGGCCTGGAACTTACGAAGAGATCTTTCGTTTGGTGGATTGGTTGGCTTAACACCGTACATTTTTAAATAACGATCAGGAAGTGCTTTGCCAAGCTCGGATGCGTAAGAGTAATTTCTTGGCTGGATGATTCTCCGTTCTGGTTTTATTAATGTATCATTCCATACATCCCGGAGATTCCATGGCATACCAATTAAGGTAGGAGAGTTTTTTTTGCTGGGCGGCATACAAACAATTTTTAACAACGGCCAAAATCGGCCTACAAATCATTAACTATTCAGCTAAATTATGAAATAAATTGAAACTACAAAATATTTTTATTTAAATTATTTAATTTATATTCGCACAAAATTATTAACAATGGCAGTAACTAAAAAGAAGCCTTCTGTTCAAAAACAGATATTGCAATATTTAGATGACAGGGGTATAAAACAGATGTGGTTGGTTAAAAAATCAGGTATTTCTCAGCCGCATATTTCAAACATACTTTCTGAGAGAGTATTACTTACACAGGAAAACCTGGATAAAATTAATTCAGTTTTAGGAACCGATTTCACCATGGAGTGATGTCGGTTTTTATTTTAAATAATACATTATGTCAAGGCCAGAAGAAAAGACTCTAGGCTATATACAGGTAGACACTGTTGATAAAACTACTCTCAAGAGATTAACTAGAAAATTTGGGAAAGATGGTAGGTTATTTTGGTGGGAATTACTACGCTTATCAGCAAGAACAAACGGCTACCTTATTGATATGTCAAACGAGTTAGACCAGGAAGATATATTTGAATTTGAGCTTTTTGTTGATAAAGATACGGGGCTTAAAATAGTAGAATTTTTGATAAAAAATGGGAATATTGATAAAGAAACTTGGGAAAAAGACAGGTGTATTTGGATTGAAAATTTAATCGCCAGACACAGCCATGTTTTTGTAAAAAGGAGTGCGGTTCCTGAGAACCCTAAAAAAACAAAACCGGTGAAAAAAAGGTGAAAAGTTTCCGCGCGGAATGGGGGGATTTCCGCGCGGAAACACAGGTTTCCGCTCCGGAATGGGGGGGTTTTAGCTCCGGAAACTATGGTTTCAGGGTCGAAAAGTACACATAGTATAGAATAGTATAGTATAGAATAGTATAGAATAGTATAGAATAGTATAGAATAATTTAGTTTGAAAAAGTTTTTTCTCCGAAAATAACAGTCTTAAAATAGTTGTGTACTATCGTACACTTGAAAATAAATTTCAATGGAAAAAAAAATTGATTCAAAGAAAAAAAAAGTTGACCCTGAAAAATATTTCAGGCAAGCAGCATCCATTTGGATTCGTGTGTATGGTGAATTGGTTCCGCCCGATCCAGAAACAGGTGAAGTGGCTGATCCTTCATTTTGGAAAGATGGGGCCGAAAAAAGAAATTTGAAATTAATTCTAACTTCTTTGCGCGACCGGGCTGAGTCGAGAGGTGTTGAATGGACTGAAGAAAATATGGCCCAAAGGTTTGAGGCTTTTATTCGCAAAGCGTGGGAAGATGATTTTGTTTACAAGAATTTTATGCTTCGGATGATCAACAATAACAAAGTAAAATTTTTTAATAACCAGATAACACCGAAAAGAAATGCCGGAAACAACTATTCAAAAGGAACTACAAGCGCTCCTGTCGTTACAACTAAACCCAAGGGAGGTTTTGGAAGCCTATTCAAAAATCCAGCTAAGTGAGGATGAGCTTGTAGAATGTTTGCTTTGGGGTAAAAAGAAAAAAGAGAAAGAGCTGGAGCAGATTGCGATTAATGAGAAAATTGCTTACAATCGAAAGATGGCCACAGAAAATTGGAATTTTGATTTAATCAAAACGTTTATGATGAATCGGGCGAAGGATATTTTTAAGTTTGAATTTGTTCTTGACAATGATAACCATGATACGTTTGATCTGCTATGTCATTATTTCACGGGGAACGTTGATGGTTTTATGAAACAAGCAAAATTGATGGGAGTTGAAATGCCTTCGATTGATAAAGGAATTTTACTGGCCGGAAATTTTGGAACCGGTAAAACTGTTTTGATGAAGTTGTTTGGAAAAAATAATCGCCAGGTTTATTTCATCAGGCCAGCAAAGACAATCTCAAATCAGTATTTAACGAGTAAAGAAAAAGTTATACCTGAAGAATATCTTGTTCCTTTCAAAAATGCAATCAATGATGCGGCAACTTTTTTTCAACCATTATCCGGGTTGTGTATTGACGACCTTGGATCTGAAAATGAAAAAAATAATTTTGGAAACAAGGTTAATGTGATTGGCGATTTGATTGAAGCACGGTATCACGACAAGTTCACAGGTGTTTTTTTACACGCCACCACGAACCTTTCATCAGATGAATTGGTTGCTTTCTACGGAGAGCGAGTAGTAAGCCGGATGAAGGAAATTTTCAACTTTGTGGAGCTGTCAGGGGAGGACAGAAGAAGATGAGTTTCATTGACAAAAGGAGGGAGCAAAAGCTGTCCGGGGCACCACCGGAAAAAAAAACTAAAAAATTTAAAGCCAAAAAAGTACCTTTGAAACGGCCCCGGAGTTATCGTATTAAAAAAATCAGCCAAAAAAGGGAGGTTGAAAACGAAACTTACAAGCCAGCAGCGGAAAAGTTTAGAAAGGAAAATCCAAGATGCGAAATACACTCTCCGGTATGCACAAAGCTAACTCAGGGTGTACATCATGTCGAAGGAAAGGTTGGAAAGGATTACGTTGATGAATCGAAATGGCTTCCGGCTTGTAACGCGTGTAACGGGTATATCGAATCACATAGTTCCTGGGCCAAAGAAAACGGTTTTAAAAAAGCTAACTATAATTCCAAGCTAACTGGAGTAAAGAAAATTTAAGGCAAATACTTTATTTGCAAATATGGGAAAACGAGTTTTACATATCAGAATTGATTCGCCAGGTTTTAATTCAAATGCAATTGCAAAAGCGTTTACAGAACTTGGTTACGAGTATCACCCATTAAACTGGCAGCACGTTAGGTTTAGTAGCGGAGTTGAGATAATGAGATCGTTTATCGTTAACGAAGCAAATAGAATTAATCCAGATATTATTTTCTGCCACATTCAAAATTCAGATGCTTTAGATATCCAAACATGGAAATCGTTGGCAGAAGTAGGAAAGGTTATCAACTACACTTTTGATGTCAGGTTTGCATCCGAGATAAACTGGATGTACGAAGTTGCCCCACACATTCACCACACATTTTTTGCTTGCTCTGAGGACGTAAGAAACTGTAAGGTTATTGGAATAAACAACACTTCGCAGATACACTCAAGCTGCGATATGGATCTTTACAAAAACCTTGGTAAGGAACTATATGCTTTTGATGTTGTGTTCTGTGGTAACCGATACGACAACACAAACCTTAACTTCCCGCTTGCTGAAGAGCGCCAGCAGATGATAGAATTCCTGTCACAGAATTATCCTTCGACATTCATGCCATACGGGTTGGGACAGAAAGGTGGATTGATACCAGGAGGTACAGAAGTGAATGTTTATAATTTTTCCAGGATTGCGATCAACCAAAATAATTTTGATCTTCACGATTATACCAGCGACCGGATTTGGCGAATAATGTCATCCGGTTGTTTTTGTTTAACGAAGTATTTTCCAGGCATTGAAAAAGTGTTTAGAAAAGAGGTTCACTTGGATTGGTGGAATAATTTCGATGAATTGAAACTTCTTATTGACTTCTATCTTGAAAACCAGGCAGAGCGTAAAAGCATTGCAGAAGTTGGTATGAACTATGTTCGATGGAACCACAACTGGACTTATCGTATTGCAGAAATGTTTAAAACCTGTAACGTATGAGCGAAAGGAAAATAAGCATAGCAATTCCAACATACGAAAGGACTGACCTTTTGTTCAAGTCGTTTGAAGCCGTGTATGATGATCCGCGTGTGGATGAAATTGTTATTGTCGATGATGCCAGCAGCATGGAAGTTTTTGAAGAGGTCAGAGAAAGGTGCGCTAGAATGTCAAAAGTAAAGCTGCACCGGAACGTATCAAACCGCGACTGTTACGAAAACAAGTATACTGCACTTTCATTTTGCAACAACGACTGGTGCATACTGCTGGATTCAGATAACATGATTTCAGTTAAATACATTGATAAACTATTTCAGATAAACGAGTGGAAGAAAGACACCGTTTTTATGCCAGACTTTGCAGCACCTCTTTTTGATTACAAAAGTTTTTCCGGGTTGCTTATTGATAAAACAAATATTTCAGCGTTTATTCAAGAGAAGATGTTTGACACTATGTTAAACTGCATGAACTATTTTGTAAATCGCCATGAGTACATTAAAGTTTGGCAGTCGGATATAAACCCACACACAGCAGACTCAATACTTCAGAACTATAACTGGTTTGCTGGAGGGAATAAAATGTTTGTTGTTCCGGGCCTTGAATATTATCACCGGGTACATGACGGAAGCCATTACCGGAATAATGTTCATAAAACCGGTAACCTGTATAACGAGATTATTGAAAAATTAAAACTGTTGAAATGAGTATAGTAAGTTTTAGAAATGCTGGAAGATACGGTAATCAATTATTTGAAATAGCCGCTACTTATGCTTATGCCAAAATGCATGGGATAGATTTTTCTGTTCCAAATAAAACACACGACCAGTTTTGGCAACCAGTTTACTATACGCATTTAGCTAATAAAAACTGGATTCCAGGTAGAGAAGATATTTTGATTAATGAAAACGGTCATGAGTATCAAGAATTGTTTTTTGATGAATCATGGAAATACGATTCAAAGCAAATCGTTTTAAATGGTTATTTTCAGTCAGAAAAGTACTTTAAAGAATATCGTCAAGAAATAATAGACTTGTTTGGGTACACAAATTCGTTTCCAAAAATTGGGTATACATCAGTATTTGTAAGAAGGGGTGATTATTTGAAATACGCAGATAAGCATCCACCAGCCACGGTTGAATATCTAATGACTGCAATGGATTTTGTAAACGGCATGTCAGGGTGTACTAATTTTATATATTTTTCTGATGATATTGATTGGTGTAAAAACAATATTAAAAGTCAAAAGTATAATATAGAGTTTTGTACTGGACTTCCATTTGATATAGAATTAAAATACATGAGTGCTTGCGAACATCAAATAGGATCAAACTCTACATTTTCATGGTGGGCTGCATGGTTTAATCAAAATCCGAATAAAATATGTGTTGCACCAAAAGAGTGGTTTGGGCCAGGTAACTCTCATTTAAACACAAAAGACATTTGTCCAGAAAATTGGATAAGACTATGAATAAAATAATTTCATACAAATCAGCTGAAGTAATATGTAATAATCTTCGTAATGAAAATAAATCAATTATTTTTAAAAGCGGCTGCTTTGATATAATTCACATTGGTCATATTTTGATGCTACAAGAAGCAAAGAAAATAGCAGATGTATTAATTGTTGGTGTTGGATCAAACGAAACTGTTTTAAAAGAAAGGCCGTTTACTTTTTTTGACGAAAATAATCGTGCTGCAACTATTGCGTCTTTGTCTTGTGTTGATTATGTTGTAATTGAAAGGGAGATAAACTATGGTAATATAGACCACTCAACTCTTTTGAATATTTTAAAACCAGATTATTTTAGTATATCAACAGACGACAAACAGTATGATGTTAAGTCGATGTTATCATCTGTAATTGGATCTAAAATAATCCCACAAGAACAAGTAACTGTTTTGAATTATGGAAAACTAATTCAACCTCATGCATCTGACATTAAAAAATCAATTAAATAAAAAATCATGAAAGCTATCATTTTTGGAGCAGGTGGTTTTATCGGAAGCCACATGGTATCATATCTTAAAAAAAATGGCTACGAGTATGTTGTTGGTGTTGATCTGAAATTTCCGGAATATAAGCAATCAGATGCGGATAAGTTTATATTAGGCGATCTTAGGGATGAACTATTTGTTGGTAGCCTATTTGATACTGAGTTTGACGAGGCGTATCAATTTGCTGCCGATATGGGAGGTTGGCTGCATGTTTTTAGTGGATCTCATGATGCAGACATTGTTCACAACTCTGCAATGATAAATCTACATGTTGCAAAGCACGCCAGCACGAACGGCGTTAAAAAATTATTTTTTAGCTCGTCTGCGTGCGCATATCCACAAGAAAAACAGGAAGTTTTAATTGGTGGTTTAAAAGAGCACGATGCATTTCCTGCGAATCCGGATAGTCCGTATGGATGGGAAAAAATATTTTCTGAAATAGTTTATGAATGTTTTTCAAGAAACTATGGATTGAATATAAGAATAGCCAGATTTCATAACATATTTGGTCCGTTTGGAACATATGACAATGGTAGGCAAAAAGCCCCCGCAGATATATGCAGACAGGTGGCTAAAGCAAAAGACGGAGAAAGTATAAATTTAATGGGAGACGGAACCGGCATAAGATCTTTTTTATACATCGACGAATGTGTAGAAGCAGTAAGTAGATTGATGGAGTCTGATTATACAAGCCCGATAAACATAGGCAGCAATGAGGGTGTTTCTATAAATGAACTTGCCAAAAAGGTAATTGATATTTCAGGTAAAAATGTTTCAATAAAATATATTCCTTGTAGCGGAATGGGTGTTAAACAGAGAAATTCTGACAACACCCTTATAAAAAGTGTGCTTGGGTGGGAGCCAACACAACCTCTGTATTCTGGACTAGAAAAAACATTTGCATGGATTAATGAAATGGTTAACAATGCGTAATAAGTGGGAAATAATTGATTATGAGTCGCCAATGTTCGACTTTAAAAACTATTACTCTTCAGTAGCAGAGCTTTTGCCTGATGGCTCCAGAATTGTTGAAGTCGGCGTGAGTAATGGCCGGTCGATAATATTTTTGGCGGAAGCGCTGTTGAACCTTGGTAAGACGTTCCGCCTGATCGGAATCGACAACCTTGGGTATGGTGGTGCGGAACAGCTTTCGACAATCGTAAAAAACATCGGCATAGCCGGACTTGGTGAGTACATTGAATTTCTGCCAATGGATTCACTGGTTGCTTCGTGTAAATTTAATGATGGTTATTTCCATCATGTATTTCTGGACAGCAGCCACAAGTATTCTGAGACAAAGCAGGAGATCAGGTGCTGGCTTCCGAAGATGCTACATGGCCGGTGCTTATCCGGGCACGATTATTTTTCTGTGGAGAATCCAGGAGTTCGTGAGGCAGTGGATGAAATGATCCCGATCAGCCGGCGCGTTACACAGGAAACAGAAAGCGGATACGGAATATGGACCGTAGTGAAAGATGATAACAACCCAATTTTTTGATTATGTTTAAGTTTGAAGATTGCTTCGCAGGTTATGTGAACCTTAGTCACAGAAAAGACAGGCTCATCCACATGGAAGGTCAGTTGGCTGCTGCCGGTATAGTTGCAGAAAGAACTGAAGGAATTAATACAAGAATAAATGTATCTGCATTCAGAGTAGATCCTATTTTAATTGAACCAGAACATGAAACAATGTTTAGAAGGACACCCGGCGCAATCGGGTGCTACTTGTCACAGATGAACGTAATGAAGAAAGCGCTGGAGCTTGGCAAGAGCGCATTCGTGATGGAAGATGACTTAATCTTTTGCAGTGATATACAAAATCGTTTCCGCTATATTGAAAACTTTATCAATAACCAGGATCCTGACTTCGATGTGTTCTGGCTCGGCGGGACATTCCACATCGGCCCCCCGCACTGGCACACCGGAACAAACCAATTGCTGCCGAATGCGTTTCTCAGAAGAGACGCACAAAGGACCAGCGATCAGCGAATACTCAGAACGTATGGATGTTTTTCTACTCACGCATACATCGTCAACATAAAAAGCATTGAGAAGATTTTGAGAATGCTTAACGAACAGATGAGTACCAGCATCGGCATTGACTATTCGTTTATCCGGATGCAGCCTGATCTTAAAACATATTCATTCGTACCTGGATGTGTGAAGCAGATGGATAACCAGAGTGATATCGGTTCTGGTATGACTATCTATTCCGGGTTCTCAAGATTGAACGGGAACGAGTACAATAGCCGGTACTGGTGGCAGGATCACATGGACGACTTTGACCCGGAAGCATTTGACTGGAAGGAGGCCAATGTATGAGCGACCGGTACTGTGTGACGGGTAAGGTTTGCTTTGTAAGTCCGCAGGCGGCTTCCGAAAGGATCCGCAGTCTTTCAAAGCGAAAGAAAAACCAGAAGTTCTCAACGTATCAGTGTCATGAGTGTAACGAGTTTCATATAAACACATCATCCAAAAAGTTGATACCGCAAAAAAATAAAAAGAACCGAAAATGGAAATGGAAATAAAGCACAGAATCGAACTAGTAAAACTTCTTCCGGCGAATTCAATTGTTGCCGAAATCGGTGTGGCTGAAGGAAACTTCAGTAAGGATCTGCTGGATGCCGGTGTTGACCGGTTGTTCATGGTAGATGCCTGGGGCCATATTCCAGGAGTCACCGGTGACGGGAACTTCCCGCAGGAGTGGCACGATAAGAACTACCAGATGGCATTCAACAAAGTGCAGCCGTATGGATGGAGGGCGAAGCTGCTTCGCGGAATGTCCGTGGACATGGCAGACAGTGTTCCTGACAACAGTTTGGACATGGCCTATTTTGACGCTGCTCATTTTTACGATGGGGTAATAGCTGACTTGAAAGCATGGTATCCAAAAGTCAAAAGTGGAGGTATTATTTCCGGCCATGATTTTTTATGTAAAGACTACCAGGTAGAACAAGCTGTGATAGACTTCATTCACCAATACGGAATAGTTACAACAGTGAATGTAATTCCGGAGAACAACGAAAACGATGCAAGTTTTTACTTTGTGAAACCATAAAGCATGAGCAAGTCATTTTACCGTGGTGCTATAATTAAAATGGATGTTGCAGAAAGATCACATGTAACTGAGCCGTATTATGTAGAATGTTTGTTTTATAATCCGAATGCTAGGCATGGAGAAGTTATAATGATAACAGGCATACCTGGACATCACGAAACCGAAATGACTGTCGGGAATAGCTGGGATTACCATAAGCCAAGAATGACCGTAATTGGAAATAAATCTGATCATGGGCATTTAATTTTAAACCAAAAAATTTATCACAAATGATGATTGACTTTGATATCCTTTGGCCGAAATACGGCATTAAGCCAAACGGAGTGCTTCACCTCGGTGCAAATTCAGGGCAGGAGGCCGAAGTTTACGACCGGCATGGTGTAAAGGATGTAACCTGGATCGAAGCAATCCCAGCAGTGTTTGAGCAGCTGGCAAAAAATGTAGAGAACTACGGACATACCTGTATCCTTGCCTGCGTAGGTGATGAAGAAGGGAAAGAAGTAGAGTTCAACATATCGAACAACGAATCGCAAAGTTCTTCATACCTGGAGCTGGCCCACCACAAAATCATCCATCCGGAAGTGAGCTACGTTGGTAAGTTCAAAACAACCATTCGCCGATTGGATAACATGATGGCCGATGATGCGTACAAGCTGGGTGACTGGTTCCTCAATGCAGACCTTCAGGGTGCCGAACTTCCGGCATTCAAAGGCATGGGTAAACTCCTTGGTGACTTCAAATGGGTGTACACGGAAGTGAATCGCAGGGAAACCTATAAAGGCTGTGCCCTGATCGAAGAGATTGATGCGTATCTGGCTCAGTTCGGATTTGTCCGGGTGGAAACCGGTGCCTGGGTTGGCGATACATGGACTGATGCGCTGTATATATCAAACAGGTAGTATGGGAAACGGTAACTACCCTTCAATATGGTGTTATGTTCACCAGTTTAAAAATCCTGATACTGGTGAGTATTTTATTACATATAATTTTAGGGATGTACTACTGTTTGGCATGTGTGGATATGAATTAATTTGCGGGTGGAAAGTAAAAACGTAAATGTTGTATGCTGTTAAATTTATTTGATGAAGTCTATGTGATCAACCTGCCGCACCGGATCGACCGGCGCGTAGAGATGGAAGAGCACCTGATGGCACACGGCATCCCGTTTACCATCTTCCCGGCCACCCACGATGAAAACGGAATCAAGGGTCTGGTCGAGACCATGAAGCGGTTATGCCGGCACATCCTGGAGAAGGACCAGAAGAACGTGATCATCCTGGAAGACGATGCCCAGTTCCTTGTGGGCAATCCTGTGGCCTTCCTGAAGGAGATCCTGCCGCAGGTGCCTGCACACTACGAAATCCTTTACCTGGGGCTTAATCTGCTCTCCAGGCCCGCCAGAATGAGCGAAAACATCCTCCGGGTGTACGACTGCTACTCCACACATGCCATGGCATACAGCCAGGAGGCCATACGGTTCGTTCTGGAGCGCCTGGAGGCCACCGAGCTGAAACCTTACGACATCTTCATCCGGGACGAAATTTTGGGCCGTGGGGCCGCTTTCTGCACGTTTCCGATGATGGCCACCCAGCGGGACAGCTATTCGGATATCGAAAAGAATACTCCGGAGTGGGGGAAGCTGATGGCCATGAGCTTTGCGATGCACACAAAAAACCTCTATATCATGGCAACAGAAATAGCCAAATGCGTTAACGGGCACCGGTTTGACGAAGTTCTGCCGAGTGTCGATGAGTACAAGTTTGAAGATCAAAATTCCCACCTGATCGGTAAGACTTGCGACTGTGGTCGGTTTGTTTACTCAGAAGGCAAGTGTCCCACCTGCTCCGGAGAGAAGTGGAGAATAATCTGGAAGGAGAAGGATGCCTAATCCATTCGACATACAGAACGACAACTTTGAGCTGTTCTTTGAAAAGCAGCTTGAGGGCATTACTGAGGCCGGGAAGCAGGCGTTGCCAACCAACCTGATCGGTAAACTGTTTTACGTTACCGATCAAAAAACAATCAACCGGAACCAGATCAGGAGAATTCCTTTCCTGGGTAAGCTCTGGATCCTTTACCGGTCGCTCAAAAAAAGGATCTGGATTGTGGTGGAAAATGAGGAAACCGGTCTGTCTATGGAAGACTTTGTGGCCCTCCGGGAGGCGATGAAAAAGCGAGACTTTGGCCAAAAAAAGGCTGAAGGGATGATGACGAATGCCACATTTGTGACCGGATCAAAAGAGCTTGGTGAGTACCTGGATTACATGAATTACCTGTCCGCTTCACCGGTTTACCGATACCTTAACGGGTACCGAAATTTTAAGAAAACGAACCCGGCAGAGTACAAGGATCAGATGGATTTTATTGTCAGGATGATGCGGCATTATGAGGGCAATAAGACCAGGTGGATGGAAGAGAAGGGGCTTACGCTCCCGGAGTATTATGTCCTGCTGTATCTGTACGATAAAGAGTTCGTAAAGGGTACCGAAATGTATAAAAATACCTTTCGGAGAGCGAATAGCTCTAGCCCTTATTCGATAAGAGCTGCATGGTCTACATTGTCAAGCAAAGGATTAATCATTAAATCAGGAAGTCGTAAGGGGATGAAACTTCGCATAAGTCCAATGGGAGTTGAGTTAATTAATTATATATTACACAATTATGCAATTAATTGCTAAAGAATTACATTTGCTAAAGATGCTTTTAAAAACACGTTTTTTTCATGTGAAAAAATGACCCCTACCAGCTCAAATATTATCCGATTATGCGTTGATGCAGAGACCCCGATGGGCCTGTATGAGTATGAGCTTCCGGCCATTCCAAGAGAGGAAGAAATCTGGTACTATGACCTGAAGAAAAAGGACCAGTACTGGAAGACTCCAGCAGCCGGGAACCGGTTCAAATGGCTGACCCCAACCGGGGGCCTAAAGAATGTCAATCACATGTCGGCAAAGGAGCAGGTGGAGTACATCGAATACTGGCGCGATAAGTGGGAGCACGGCCTGTGGGTGATGATGAACGGGGAGCCGACCTACCTGACCGGGATGCACATCGACCATCTGGTTTTTAACAAATTCAAATCCGGCAACTTTTTTTACGATGATGCCCAGCGGCTCCGGTTTTACTTCCGGGACCTGACCAACCGGGACAACCTTTGCGATGGACGGCTGTGGGCCAAGGGTCGCCGGGTAGGGATCACTTCTGAAGAAATAACCGAGGCCATCAGGACCATTAATTCTGGGTTTTCAAACCACATCGGTGCCCAGTCGGATACTTATCCGAAGGCCAAATCCACCATCCTGAACAAGATCATTGATGCCTACACAAAGAGGCCGAAATGGATGCGGGAAGACTTCTATTCGTCAAACGGGCAGATCCCCAGGGAGAAGCTGGAGCTGACCGCCAATAAGATTATATCGGATGAGGAGGACTACCCGCTGGGTGGTATTGCCAGGGCCTTCCCAACGACCGCAAAAGCTCTGGACGGTGAGGAGTTCATGCTGGTGATCATGGATGAAATTTCAAAGTGGGAAGATGTATCACCACGGGAGACCATGGAGGTTAATATCAAAACAATCGTTAACCCTGGTAAAAGAGGAAAGCTGGATGCACTGAGTACCACCGGTGACTCAAAGCAGGCTGAAAAATCGGTTCGCGACTGGCACCAGCTTATTGCTGACTCCAATCCAAAAGTCAGAAACGCAAACGGGAAAACAAACAGCGGACTGTATTACTACTTCGTTTCATACGCCTATTCATTTGAGTTGTGGGAAAGGTATCCGCAGATAAAGGATAAGTACGGTAAGGTGAACCTTGCCATGGCTGAAGAGATCATTTGGAACGAGATTAAAAAACACCCCAAGGACAGTAAGCCATATGTTTTTGCGCTTTACAAGATGCCGACACTCATGCGGCACACGCTTCTTACCGCCAGCAATCAAGGTTACTTTAGTAAAATAAGAATATCTCACCGTCTTGAAGTTTTAAGAGCACTTCCGTATGATCGTAAACCGTATGTGATAGGGTCTCTTGAGTATGACAAAGACGGTAAGGTTTATTTTGAATCGAACAAAGAGAGAGAGATCAGGTGTGAGCGAGATGGTGATCAATATATTCCAGGGCACTGGATGATTGCTGTACATCCTTTCGTTTCTATTGAAAGAGGCATCAACCTGGCAAACCGTTATCGTAAAGACGGCGAAGGTGTTTGTTACCCACCGGTGAACCCAGAAGGCGGAATTGGGTTTGACCCAATACGATACCGGAAAGAAGATACGACCAGTACAAATCTTTCTGAGGCGGCAATCATTGTCTATAAAAAACTGGACTATTTTAATGCCGGTGATTCAAACCGGTATTGTGGTTTGTATCTTGACCGCCCGGATGATCCGCGTGACGCAAACCGTGAGTGTATAAAAGCATGTAAGTACTGGGGGTATCCAATGATGTACGAGCGTGTAATGGATGGGGTAAAGGAAGACTTTGAAGAGGCAAACATGGTTCCGTTCATGCTGATAAACCCGAAAGACAAAATACAGGGTATGATTATCGACAGCGGCGGTAAGACGGTTAAGAATGCTTTGAATGAAATGCAAACAGAGTTCGCGCCACCAAAGACGGCTGAAGATATAGATATGATTGAAGAGATGCCTTTTGAGCCAGTGCTTGTTGATCTTGATGGAATTGACATATCCAACACTACAAAATTCAACGTATTTATGTCAATGGTAGAGTTAAAATATGCCCTGCGACAAATCGTATATACTAACCTAACGGATCAAAGTGAGACAAACAGATTGAAATTAATGCAAGAAATTTTTCCACCACAAAAAAGATAATCATGGATAACAAAAGAATTACATTCGGTAATGAAGCAAAGTTGAAACTTTTAAAAGGGATTGACATCGTGGCCAACGCGGTAAAGGTTACATTGGGTTACGGTGGCAGAACCGTTGTTATAAGCGAAGCCGGGTTTCCGGCCAGGACAACCAAAGACGGTGTTACCGTTGCAAAGTCGATAAAGCTGCGTGACGAAGAAGAAGATGCCGGCGCAAAGCTCATAAAGGATACATCTGGGAAGGTGGCCGATGAAGTTGGTGACGGAACCACGACCGTGTGTGTGCTTATGCAAAGCATTATTACAGGCGGGATTACAAAAATAAATGAAGGCAAAAATCCCATTGATCTCAAAAAAGGGATGGAGCTGGCTGCTTCTGAAATTACCGGGCATATAAAAGAGATGAGCGTTGAAACTGATGACCGGCTATTAAAAGCGGTGGCTACCGTTTCGGCAAACAACGATGAAGAGATAGGCGGACTGATCTCGGATGCTTACCTGAAGCTGGGTAAGCATGGAATTATTTCCATTGAAGATTCAAACGGGCCTGAAACAAAAATTGAAATCGTTGAAGGGTTCCATTTTATCTGCGGGTGGTTCTCGCATATGTTTATAAACAACTTTGCCAAGAACACCTGTGAGCTGGAGAATCCATACGTCATGATCGTTGAGGGTAAGATCAATGATGTAAGACAGATATGGCCAATAATGGAAAAGGTTTCCAAGATGGGAAGGAGTTTGGTTATAATAGCCGAAGATTTTGATGTATCTGTTCCGACAACTCTTATACGTAACCGGGAAGTGTTTCAGGCGTGTCTTATCCGGTATAACTTTATGGGTGATACAAAGCAGGAGCTTATGTATGACCTGTGTGCAATAACCGGCGCAAAGGTTGCAGAGCGCCAGGGAGATAAGATGGAAAACCTGAGTGTTGAATATCTGGGAGAGTGCGAAAAGTTTACAATCGGACAAACAGAATCGTTGATTATAAAGGGGAAGAAGTCGGAGAAAGAACTGGAGGCCCGGATTGCTGATGCCAAGGTTAAGATTGAGCAGTCTAAAAACATTTTCATAAAACAAAAGCACGAAGCCAGGTTTGCAAAACTGTCCGGGGCACTGGCCATATGCTACGTTGGCGGTGCCACAGAAATTGAAGTCAGCGAAAAGAAAGATCGTATTGACGACAGTATCCGGGCAACAAAGGCAGCTATTGATGAAGGGGTAGTTCCTGGTGGAGGTAAAACACTTGTGGAGTGTTATAAAAAAATGGAAGATATTTCTAAAGTTCCTAAACATCTTATAGAAGGGTATCGTATTATTCTTGGAGCATTAAGAGAACCTATCTGTCAAATATTGGACAATAACGGGTCGTCTGTTGAATACATGAACATTCAAAATATGGACGGCTGGTTTGGTTATAATGCAAAAACAGACTGCATCCGGGACCTAAAAGAAGATGGAATTGTTGATCCTGCAAAGGTTGTACGAGTATGTATAGAGAGTGCCGTATCAACTTCTATTCAGGTATTGACAAGTGAAGCATTAATTGTATCAGATAATTAAAAATAAGCACTATGCAAATTAAAGGATGCCATGGCCGCTATGTAGCGATAAAGCCATTTCAATTACAGGACCAGCCACACGGCGGTCTTCAAAAGACAGAAGTAACCAGAGAGCAGGAAGTTAAAAAGCAGAACCGGGGAGAGATTCTGCTTATGGGTGAAAAATGTGATAACTGGATCCAGCCAGGTGATCACGTTTCATTCTACCGGAATGCTGCCACGCCAATTGATGTTGACGGGGAGGAAATCTTTCTTATTCATGAGGATCATATTCTCGTAAAATTTGAGTAATGGCAAAAAAAGCACCAAGGCTTAATATGCGCGTTCACCCGGACAAGGTGCTCATCAAGATAACAAAGGATGAGTGGCGCGATCTTTTTTCCATCTGGATCAACAGGGCCAATGGAGAGCGTGTGCAGTTATTCACTGATGTGGAAGAGTCGGATGGTTATGAAAGACGGTTTAAGCAAAACCTTTCCGTTGGCACCATTGTGGCCCCCGGAGCAAATGTTCCGGGAATAATCAAAGGTGATGTAGCGATCATTGATTACCTGGTTACCGCAGCAGATGACGGCCTGGTTGGACATCATTACGAAAACAAGGTGATCGCTATATCTGCAAAGACCACTTACCACACCGAAGATTCAACCCCGATGCTGGATGGCCGGAAAACCTGGTTCAAGGGTGACTACGAAAACATATCCACGTTGCTTGGCATTGTCCGTGGTGGTGGAAAGCTCATGGCCTTCAGCCCTTATGTTTTCCTGAAGTTTGAAAATCCTTCAAAAATGTCGGTGGATGGATCCGGGTTGATTAAAGAAGAGGAAGAGGCTATATGCGTCCGGGAGGTTATTTCGGCTCACCCAAGCAGCGGCCTGAAGGACGGGGATAAGGTGCTGATAAAAGAGGCGGATTTATTCAGCCGTTTCATTGACAAAAAGGAAATCAGCGTCATTTTTGAAGCCGATATTCTGGGGGTCGTATAAGGAACTTTTTGAAGATTTCAAAAAAAACCTTTTACTTTTGGGTTAAATACAATCCCCTTGAGTAAGTCAACCCGCTATAAAAAAAGATTCCGCAGAGAGTCAGAAGTAGTTACTGATCGTTCAATGTGGTTCACAGACCTGAGTAGCCTTGACCCTTCAAAAAAGAATGAGGTCTGGGCTGCACAGGCTTTGTTTTATATGAAGCGATCCGGTGGATCTAAGCA
>Ga0075163_10005062_pt1 | contig 17624 bp, 17 predicted proteins | sample JI1023141ADNA_FD_71478 | JGI IMG/M metagenome (GOLD analysis project Ga0075163, IMG submission 71478) | Wastewater effluent complex algal communities from Wisconsin, to seasonally profile nutrient transformation and Carbon sequestration -... | ecosystem: Engineered > WWTP > Effluent > Algae...
CACCCCGGTCAACCACGTGCTGCCGGCCTGGGATGTGGCGTGCGGCCTGTACGCGGCGCTGGCGGTGGTCACCGCGGTACGACAGCGCGAGGCCACCGGAACCGGAGCGCGGATCGCCATCCCGCTGGAGAACGTCGCGCTGGCCACCGCCGGCAACCTGGGTTTCCTGACCGAGGCGATGCTCGGCGGCGCCGAACGGCAGCGCATCGGCAACGCCCTCTACGGACAGTACGGCCAGAACTTCACCAGCAGCGACGGAGCGGTGTTCATGCTCGTCGCGCTGACCGGTCGGCATTTCCGCGACCTGACCGAACTGACCGGCACGACCAAAGCCGTTGCCGCACTGGGAGAGGCGCTCGGTGCGGACTTCACCGATGAGGGCCAGCGGTACACCCACCGCGACGCGCTGACCGGATTGTTCACCCTGTGGTTCGCCGAGCGCAACGCCCACGACATCACCGCCGCGCTGTCGCAGACCTCGGTGCTGTGGGAGCGCTACCGCAGCTTCGCCGAGGTCGCCGCCGACGAGCGGGTGACCGCCAACCCGCTGTTCACCACCTTGGACCAGCCCCGCGTCGGGACCTACCTGGCGCCGGGCCTGCCGATCTGTATCGACGGCGGTTACCCGGCGGCTGCCCCGGCACCGGCGCTGGGCGAGGACACCGCGGCCGTGCTGGTGCGGTTGGGGCTCAGCAGCGCGGAGATCGAGCAATTGACCGGGGCGGGCACCGTCGCGTGAGTACCCTGCTGCGCCTGCTGAGTGTGGTTCCCGACGGCGACGACCGGTGGCGAGGCCCCGGGTCCGGCCCGCCGGGCAAACGGGCGTTCGGCGGACTGTTCGCCGCCCAAGCTCTGGCCTCGGCCTGCGCCACGGTGGACGCCGAGAAACGTCCGACCAATCTGCACATGCAGTTCCTGCGCGGCGGCGACGCCGGCGACGACTCGGACTATCAGGTGGAACGGGTCTACGACGGGCGGACCGCGGTGGCGCGCCGGGTGCTGACCCGCCAGCACGGGCGGCTGCTCAACACCGCGGCGGTGTCGTTCTCGGCACCGCTGGCCGGGCCCGAGCACGGCGCCCGGCGATCGATGCCGGCGCACCCGGACACCCTGGAGCGCACCGGGCCGCCGGGCCCGGCGCCGTCACTTCCGTTGGACGAACTCGAATTCCGCGTCGAGGACACCACCATCGACGGCGAGTTCGTGCGGCGGCTGTGGTGGCGCAGCACCATCGAGCTGCCCGACGATCCGCTGATCCACACCCTGATCGCCGTCTATGTCACCGACTTGTACGGCGTGGACCCGATCCTGGCTGTGCACGGATTCTCGATGGCCGGCCGTACGCACCGCAGCGGCACCACCGATTCATCGATCTGGTTCCACCAGCCGGTGCGGGCCGATCAGTGGAATCTGCTGGAATCCCGGTCCCCGGCGGCCTCCCGCGGGCGCGGTGTGATGACCGCGTCGCTGGTGCGTGCCGACGGTGTCATCGCCGCGACCCTGGTCCAGGAGGGGATGATCGGCGAGCGTTGATGCACGGCCGCACGCAGCCGCGTCACCAGCTGGGCCACCACCACTCCGAATACCAGTGCGGCGAGCACACCGAGCAGCCGGTGCTCGCCGAACAGCGGGTAGATCTGGAAATGGGTCAGATAGATGTACAGCGAGGCATCCGCCAGGGCGGCGAACACACCGGTCAGCAGCACCGGGCAGCGGATGGCGGGCAACCAGATCATCAGCGTGATCCCGGCGAAGACCAACCCTTCGCGCACCGGGTCGCCGAAGTAGCCGAACAGTCCGACCGCGAGCAGTGCGGTGATCGCGGCGCGCTGCCAAACCGTCGACGACTTCGCCACCGCCCAGCCCACCGCGAAGAACCAGAAGGCCAGCATGTTGAACCAGGCGTCCTCGCCGGGATCGGGACCCGGTGCGTCATAACGCAGCACCACCCCCGCGGCCAGGAACACCAAGGCGAACGCGAACGGCCCCCGCCGTTCCAGCCGGTCCACCGCGGGCACCCAGAGCAGAACGGTCAACAGCACCAGGGTCCATACCAGCACCTCGATGAACCACAGTCGACCGGCGGTCATACTATCGAATGGGCCGAGGAACTTGTTGGCCAGCAACAGGTTCGACCACCCATAGTCATCGCTGAAGGTCATGGTGATCGCCACCCAGGCGACGGCGGGTAGCGCGATCCAGCCGATCGTGTTGCGGAGATGCCGGACCCGGTCGCCGCGCGGTGCCGAGGTCAGACAGAACCGGCCGAAGTTGTAGCCGGCAACACCGAGCAGGATGTGCGCGCCACCCCACATCTCGAACAGTTCGGCGTGGGATCCGACGATGAGCACGATCGCGATGGCTCGCAGCGCCACGCTGGTCTCCAGTGTCGAGACCCAGCCTCGCTTGCGGGGCGTGAGTTGTTCGAGCTCACCCAGTGGCAGCCGATGCCAATCGGGCGGAAGCTCGTGCAGCACGCGTTCGATGCGCACCGACATCGTGACGTAGCTGAGCGAATTGCCGCCCAGGTCCACGAAGCTGGCGCCGGAGTCGATGTGCGCGGGGTCCAGGTGCAGTACGTCGGCGAAGACCGCGCGCAGTGCGGTGGCTGCGCTCTGTTCGGGCCGAAGTGCACGCACCGCGGGGTAGTCGGGCTTGCCCGAGGGCAGCATCGGCAATTCGTCGACGGTGACGGCGCGCACCGATCCGGCGGGCAGTCCGGTGATCTCGCCGACGGCGCGGCGCACCCGTTGCGCGTCGGCGGTGGTGGCGGTGACCAGGATGTCGTCGTCGGTGGTGCACAGCGCGGCGATCCCGCGCTCGCGCAACGTGGACTCGACCCGCTGCAGATCGATACGCAGGCCGAACAGTTTGGCGAATCGGTTGGCGCGGCCGACAACTTCGAAGAGCCCGTCCTCAGCGCGCCGGGCCAGATCCCCGGTGCGCAGGACATCGGTACCGGGGGCGGATGCCAGGTCGGCGGCGCTGTGGGCGTAGCCCATCATCACGTTGGGGCCCTGGTAGACGAGTTCGCCGATCTCGCCGTCCGGTGCGTCGATCCACAGGTGCCCGCCCGGGACGGCCCGGCCTATCGCCTCGGCCCGGGTTCCGGCGAGTTCTGGTGGCAGGTAAGCCATCCGGGCGGTGGCCTCGGTGGCGCCGTACATGACGAACAGTTGCCAGCCGCGGCGTCGGCCGAGGGCGGCAAATTGGCGAACCCGGTCGGGTTCCAGTCGGCCGCCGGCCTGGGTGAGGTAGCGCAGGTGCGGCAGGACCATGGTGTCGAAGCCGATCCGGTCCAGCAGGTCGAAGGTGTAGGGCACACCGGCCAACGAGGTGCCGCGGTGACGGGCGAACAGCTCCCAGAACGCGTCGTCGATGACCGAGAGGTCGGTCAGGATCAGGGCGGCCCCACGGAGCAGATGACTGTGGATGACCGAGAGCCCGTAGCAGTAGGACATCGGAAGCGTCGTTGCGGCACAGTCGATATCGCGAATATCGAGGTATTCGGCGATGGATTCGGCGTTGGCCAGCAGGTTGGCCGCCGAGAGCCGGACCAGCTTCGGCGAGCCGGTGCTGCCCGAGGTGGACAGCAGCAGTGCCAGGTCGGGGTGCAGCTGGTGGCCCCCGGTGCCGCGGCGATGCACGCCGGTGGCGTCGATGACGATATCGGGGCGGTAGGTTGCCAGCAGGTCGGTGTGGTCGACGCCCGGCGGCACCGGCAGCACGACGTGCCCGCCCGCCAGCGCGCCGAGATAGTGCACCAGGGTGGCGATGTCGTTGCGGGCCTCCAGCAGGATGAGCTGGCGCCCACCGGCGAACTCGGCGGCGGTGCGCTCGACGCGATCGGCGAGGGACCGGTAGCTCAGGGTCCGTTCGGCGGTATGGACCGCGCTGCGATCACCGTAGGACCGCAGATGTCGGACAAGGTGTTTCATGGCAGCACCAGGGCGCCACCGAGTATCTCGATGCGGATCTTGGCCGACACCGCGGGTGGGGAGATGCTGTGCTGGCGCACCGTGATCGGCGGCGTGTCTCCGCCGGTGTCGATGGTGAGCAGGACATCGTGTCCGAGGAACTCCGAACCCACCACGATCCCGATTCCCGGATCGAGTGCCGTTGTGGCGTCGGTGATCTCGATGGCAACCAGCTGTTCGGGACGCAACATCAGCGTGGCCGGACCATCCGGTGACGGCGCGACCAGCGGGATCTGGCCCAGGACGCAGGCGGCGGTCCCGGCGCGCACGGTGCACGGCAGGAACACGCAGTCGCCGAGGAACTCGGCGGTGAACCGGTTGCCGGGGGTGCGGTAGACCTGTTGCGGCGTTCCCACGCCGGTGAACCGACCGTCGCGCATCACGGCCACCTGGTCGGCGACCGAGAGCGCCTCGCCCTGATCGTGGGTGACCAGCAGTGTGGTGACGCCGGTGTCGTTGAGGACCTTCATGACGGCCTTGCGGGTGGCCGCGCGCAGTCCGGTGTCGAGCGCGGAGAACGGCTCGTCGAGCAGCATCAGGGCTGGTTGCCGGGCCATGGCGCGGGCCAGTGCGACGCGTTGTTGCTGGCCGCCGGACAGCTCATGGGGGCGACGTTCGGCGAAAGATGGCTGTAGTGAGACGGTTTCGAGCAGCTCGGCGACCCGGGCCCGTACCGATGCGCTGCGGGCCCGGCCGGGCAGCCCGTAGGCGATGTTCGCACCGACAGTCAAGTGGGGGAACAATGCGCCGTCCTGTGCGACATAGCCGACCGACCGGCGGTGCGGGGCGAGGCCGCTGCCGGCGGACGCGACACGACGCCCGCCGATGTCGATGGTGCCCGCGTCGGGGGTCTCGAAGCCGGCGACCAGGCGTAGCAGCGTGGTCTTTCCGCACCCCGAGGCGCCCACGACGGCGGTGATGCTGCCCGGCTCCAGCGTCAGGTCGACGCCGTCGAGCACCCGGTGATCGGTGAACGTCTTGGTCAGGCCATGGATGGCCAGCGCCGGGTCGGTCATGCGGTCCTCCGGGTGGCTTGCCGGAACAGGGCCACCGTCACGGGGATCGACAAGGCGACCAGCACAAGCGCGTACGGCGCGGCGGCCGCATAGTCCAACTCGCTCGACAGCGACCAGAACCGCATCGCCAGGGTCCGGGTGCCGGTCGGGGCGAGCAGCAGCGTGGCGGTCAGTTCGGTGGCCACCGCCACGAACACCAGCGCCGCACCGGCACCGGCCGCCGGCGCGGTCAGCCGCAACGTGACGCGCACGAAACTGCGCGCCGGCGATACCCCCAGTGACCGAGAGGCCTCCTCCAGCCCGGGCGGCACCTGGGCCAGCCCCGAGCGCAGACTCACCAGCGCCCGCGGCAGGAACATCAGCACGTAGGCGCCCAGCACCAGGATCGCGGTCTGATACAGCGGGGGCGCGAATCGGATGGCGACGGTGACCAGTGCCAGGGCGGTGACGATGCCGGGCATGGAACTGGTGACGAAGTTGGCACCCTCCACCATGCGCGCGAAGGCGCCGCTGTAGCGGACCGCCAGCCACGCGAACGGGAACGCCGCCACGGTGGTCACGGCGGCGGCCACCGCGGCCAACACCGCGGTCTGGCTCAGCGCCTCGGCCAGATCGGCGATGTCCCAGACGGCGGCGCCGCCGATCCACAGCCACCGCAGCAGGGTCCACACCGGAACGCCCAGGGCCAGCATGGTGAGCACGGCCAGTGCGGCGGTGGCCGGTATGGTCGCCGCGCGCAAGTGGATCCGCGTCACCGCCCGGGGCGCGCCGGAGCCGATCCTGGAGAATCGGGCATTGCCGCGCAGCAGCGCCTCACCCAGCAGCAGCACCAGGCACAGCAGCACCAGTACCCCGGCCAGGGTGGCACCGGCGGCACCGTCGAATGTCGCCTGGAACTGTTCGAAAATGGCCGTGGTGAACGTCGCGAAGCGCAACATCGCGAACGCCCCGTATTCGGCGAGCAGATGCACCCCGATCAGCAGTCCGCCACCGAGCACGGCCAGCCGTAGCTGTGGCAACACCACCCGGAAGAAGATGCCGACGGTGCCGGAGCCCAGCGCCCGTGCCGATTCCTCGATGGAGGGATCCAGCCGGCGCAGGGTGGCCGCCGCCGGCAGGAAGACGAACGGGAAGTACGACAACGTGCTGACCAACACGCCGGCGCCGAACCCGTGCAGCGTCGGCCACACGCCGACCCAGGCGTAGCTGTTGATGAACGCGGGCACCGCCAAGGGGGCCACCAGCAGCGGACGCCAGACCGCGGCGCCGGGCACATCGGTGCGTTCGACCAGCCACGCCGCCCCGATGCCGAGCAGCACACACAGCGGCACCGTCACCAGCACCAGGCCGGCGGTGTTGATCAGCAGTTCGCCCACCCGCGGCCGCACCACCAACTCGTAGATGCGTGCCGGGCCGGTGCTGACCACCGCCCACACGACATAGCCGAGCGGGATGAACGTCGCCGCGACCAGCACCGCGATCCCGCCGCTCAGCAGGGGGCCCGGCCGGGCGGGTGGTCGCGGTCGGGTGGTCGGGTCGGTGTGCGCGGAGACCACCTAGAGCAGGCCGGCCTTGGTCATCAGGTCGGTGACCTTGGCAGCGTCCAACGTGGACGGATCGACCTTCGGTGCCTGCAGGGTGTCCAGCGCGGGCAGTGCCGGGTTGGCGGGCACGCCGCTGGCCACCGGGTATTCGAACGAGGTGCCCTTCTCCAGAACTTCCTGGCCGGACTTGCCGGTGATGTACTTCAGGAACTGCTGAGCCTGGTCCTTCTTCTTGCTCGATTCCAGGACGCCGCCACCGGAGATGCTGATGAATGCGCCCGGGTCCTCGTTGCGGAAGTAGTGCAGGGCGGTGTTGGCGCTGATCTCCTTGGTCTTGGCCTGATCCCGGAACCAGTAGTAGTGGTAGATGATCCCGCCGTCGATCTCACCGTCGTTCACCGCGCGCAGGGTCGCAATGTTGTCCTGCAGCAGGGTCGCGTTGGTCTTCATGCCGGCCAGCCACGCGGAGGTGGCCTGTTCGCCGGTCAGCTGCAGCATCGCCGCGACGATGGCCTGGAAATCGGCCTTGGGCGGCGGGGCGCCCCAACGGCCCTTCCATTCGGGCTGCTGCAGATCCATGATCGACCGGGGCAGCTGGTCTTCGCGCAGCTTGCTGGTGTTGTAGGCGAACACCGTGGTGCGTGCGGCCACACCGGTCCATTTGTTGGTCGACGGGCGGTACTCGGCGGGTACCTGCTCCACGGTGGCGGCGTCGACATCGGCGAACAGTCCGGCATCCTCGACCGCGGCCATCGCCGGCGAGTTCTCGGTGAGGAACACATCGGCCGGGGAGGAGTCGCCCTCGGCGATGAGCTGATTGCCCAGTTCGGTGTCGCCGCCCTGCCGATAGGTGACCTTGATGCCGGTCTCCTTGGTGAACGCGTCGATCCATTCCTTGGTCAGGGACTCGTGCTGCGCGTTGTAGATCAGCAGTTCGTCGCCCCCGTCGTCGGACGAGCACGCCGTCGCCGAGGCGACCACTGCGATGACGGACAACGCCGCGGCTATGCGGCTGAACCGAGGTCTCATGGGGGAATCCTTTCATCCCCCGATAAGGATAGGGTGGCCTACCCACGATATTCACAGGTTGCGCATCGACACCTCCTGTTGGGCCTCGCGGCCGCGATCCGTCGGGTCGCCGTCGATGGTCGGGGCATCCACCCACTGGATGGACTGGGTGGCGCCCAGTCGGGTGAAGTAGGCGAACGCCCGATCCCTTCCGGCGAGCCGCGGTGGTAGGGGCAGCCGGTAGACACCGCTGTCGAGTAGCTGTGCGCCGGCAGCGTCTGCCGTGTCGAACGTCAAGTAGCGCATGGCGATTGCGCGCTGGCCGGCGTGGCGCATGGCGGCGATGGCCGGGACGGGCAGACGGCCGCCGAGGACCGTGCGATACAGGTCGGCGCCGAATTCGGTGCCATGCAGATAGAACGGTCCCGAGCCGTCGGACCACTCGATGGCCGGTCTGCCGGTGTCGCAGTGCAACACGCGTCCGCCGCTGTCGGCGTAGCGCGTCGTCGGCATCGGAACCAGCAGAATTTCACGCTGAACTGGCAATATCCAGCCGAGGCCCACCTTCTGGGCCGCACGCATGGCGGGAGAGAACCGTGCCCACCGGCTGACCGAGGTCACCGTGTTCGGGGGCAGCCAGTCCGCTTCGGGCAGGCCGGCCACGAACCGGTTGTAGAGAACGTCGCGCTCATCGGTGAGCTGCACCGTCTCCGGGACGCCCTCGATATCGTTGTTCCCCGACCACCGGGCCATCCGTCGCCAGCGCCGGTCCGGGCCGGTGAGGGCGGCGATGCGCAACGCCTCATCCAGTCGCGGCACGACCGTGTATCGGGTGTTGCGCGCCACGTCGTAGGTGGTGCAGAACGCGGTGACCGCGGCGATGGCCCTGTCCGCGTCAAAAGTCCCGTTCGGAGCCGGGAAATCGACCTGGCGAGCGAGGCTGGGAGACGACATGGCGCGACACTAACCGGGCGCACCGACATGTCCAGTTCGCGACAAGATGGTGCGGGAGGGCCGCAGGTGCCTCAGGATCGAGCCATGAAACCGCTTGCCACGCTCGTCCTCGGTGGACTTGCCGCGTCCGTGATCGTCGCTCCGAGTGCCGCGGCGGCGCCGCCGTGCTCGGCAAGCAACCTCGCCACCGTCGCCAGCGGTGTATTGAGCCAGGCGGGTGGTTATCTCGACACCCGGCCAGGGGCCAACGATGTCCTGACGGCGGCCGGTAGTCAGTCGACGGTCGACGCCGAGAACTCGGTGCGCGGCTACTTCCTATCTCACCCGGGCGAGTTCCTCGACCTGCAGAACATCGCGCGGCCGCTGATCGACCTGCGCCGGCAGTGTGGGGTGGCGGTGTCGCCGGGGCAACTGGCGGCGCTCATCGATGCGTTGAGTTAGGCCGTCAGAGACGGCCATAACGGCTGCGCGCAAAGCTGTACAGCCCGAACGCGGCAATGCCCAGCGCGGCCAGGATGAGCAGAAACTTGCCGAACGGAGCCTGGCCGAGGGTCTTGACGGCGGCGTCCAGTCCGGAGGCCTTGGCGGGATCGGCCTCCCACGTCGCGAAGGCAACGAGGATCCCGGCTCCGGCGAGCGCCAGGCCCTTGGCGACGTAACCGGCGACGCCGATCACGGTGATGCCGGTGCCGCCGGACACCCGCAGATCTTTGAAGAACTTCTGCGAGACGCCTTTGTAGACGTGGTAGCCGCCGACGCCCAGCACCCCCAGGCCGATCACGATCAGCACCGCCTTACCCCAGCCGGATTGCATCAATTGCGCCGATACGCCGGAGTTCTGCTGGCCGCTGGACTGACCGGCGCCCATCGCGAAACGCATGGCGGAGAACGCAATCGCGATGTTGGCGATCGCCAGACCGACGGACTTGGCGCGTTTCCAGGCCGGGGAGTCGTCGTTTCCGGAGCGCTCGCTAGGCTTGGATCCGACGACCGCCTCGGCCAGATGCCACAGCCCGAGAGCGAACAGTCCGATCGCCGCGATCCACAGCATGACCGCGCCGCCGGGCTGACTGGCCAGTGCCGCCAGCGCCCCCGATTGGTCCGCGTTGCCGCCGGTACCCAGCGCCAATCGCAGGATGATGTAGGCCAACAGCAGATGCAGGACACCGCTGGCGGCAAATCCGGCGCGCGCGGCGTACTGGAAGGCATCGTTGTCGGTGGCCTTGTCCACAGCGCCGTGGACGGGGCTGGCACTTCGGTTCATGCAAGGCGGTGTCCCCGTTTTTGACGCGCGCGAAACTCGGGTCAGCCGAAGATGAGGCCGTTGGTCTTGATCGATCCCTTCGCGCTGCCGACTCGGCCCACGGGGTTCACCGCGAATTCGGTAAACTTTGGCTGAGTTAATGTCCTTTGCAAATAACTGAACTCCTGCTCTCGCGCACACGAAGTTGTGCTGTTATTTTGTGCGCGTGGCTGGATACGGCGGCATGAAGGCGCAACGCCCTCTCGCTAAGCGGGTTTGGCGTCGGGTATTTCGCCGGGTTGAACCCCGACCGTCGGTATTCTCAGCCTTTGACTTGCCGAAATATAAGAAGCGTGGACGTTTCGGTCTACCGATTCCACGCTTCATGCAGCGGCTTAGGGAGTCGCCAGAAGCGGTCGTGGCGATAGTTGGAATACTTGCGGCATTGACAACAACACTGGCCACGATGTGGGTCAGCATGGACGCTTCCAGTGATGCGTTGGACGTGCAAGAGAAGATTTATAAGAGCGAACGGCGCGATGTCGCATTTAACGCTTTTGAGGAAAGTCAAGATGCCTTCGACAGCATGGTTGTAGAAATGCGTCAAAGGGCGAAGAGTTCCACGACCTATTCAGAAATAGACCGTGCATTTGACGAGATAAATCGCACTATCGCGGCGGTGGAACAGCGAAAATGGCAGTTATATGGGTCGATATTCGAAAAGGAGGTGACAATTCTTAGCGAGTTGGATCGCAATATGTACGACATAAGACGGGCTTTCGTGGGAGTGTTTCGGGCTACGGGATCTGTGGGAACGCCGTCGGAGATTGGCCCGTCAGAGATCAGCGGAGCCGCGGCGAGAGTATCTCCAGTGGTGTCTGAGGACACTCCGCAGAGCGATCCGCAAACTGCGTCGTCGACTGTGTCTCCCTACGCGGATCCAGCGTATGAATCGGCGTTGCATAAGATGCAGCAACTAGTCGAGGATCGCAACAGTATAAAAATGCAATTGTATATCGAGTTCTTCGCTCTTAAGGAGCAGCTCAAGTAACGGCGGACTGTCTCCCGGTCGCACACGATCTGGTTTAGATCGAAATAGCGGTTGCCGTCAACGCCGAAGCCATTGACCACCCATTTGCAACGCGCAAGATCCCCGACGATGCCGGTGATTGTGGCGGCATTGTCGGAGATCTACATAGGAGTCACGCGCCTCAAATGTCGGGGTGTGCTCGACTCGATATCGAGGACTCAGCCGAAGATCAGTCCGTTGGTCTTGGCGGTGGCCTTGGCGTAGCGGTCGGAGACGTCGGCCCAGTTGACGACGTTCCAGAAGGCCTTGACGTAGTCGGCCTTGACGTTCTTGTACTGCAGGTAGAAGGCGTGCTCCCACATGTCGACCTGGAGCAGCGGGATGATGCCGAGTGGGACGTTGGCCTGCTGGTCGTAGAGCTGGAAGGTCAGCAGGCGGTCGCCGAGGCTGTCGTAGCCCAGGACGGCCCAGCCGGAGCCCTGCAGTCCGTTGGCCGCGGCGGTGAACTGGGCGCGGAACTTGTCGAACGATCCGAATTGGTCGTCGATGGCGGCGGCCAGTTCGCCTTCGGGCTTGTCGCCGCCGTTGGGGGACAGGTTCTTCCACCAGATGCTGTGGTTGACGTGTCCGCCGAGGTGGAAGGCGAGGTTCTTCTCGTTGAGGAAGATCGCGGACTGGTCGTCACCGGCGCGGGCTTCTTCGAGTTTGGCCAGGGCGTCGTTGAGGCCCTTGACGTAGGCGGCGTGGTGCTTGCTGTGGTGGATCTCGTTGATCTGCCCGGAAATGTGGGGCTCCAGCGCGCCATAGTCGTAATCGAGTTCTGGCAGTGTGTATTCAGCCACTGGGTTCCTTCCTAAATTATGGATCGCGAGGGAGTTCGGCGTCGCGTGTATCGACAACAAGCTCGAGCTCAACCTTGGTCCATACCCGCGTGCACCGCAAGGACCCGGATTCCCGGCGGGCACCCGCCGAAACCTGCAAGACGGTCAGAACAACACGATGGCAGCCAGGACTCCCAGCAGCACGAGCGCGATGGCGCCGGCGCGGATGAGGGCAACGACCTGGTTATTGGTGTACTGGGGTGAGGGCTGCCAATCAGACGACGCCCCCGAACCCGGACCAAGCGGGTGTGCTCCCATCACAAGCTCCTGACCTGCACGATCAAGTCATCCCCCAGTGAGATCTGTCACACGGTTTGTTGTGACGCCGATCATAGACCTTTGTTCGCCGGTAGAAAAATCGGGTCCGCCCCGCCCGCGGCGATGCAATCCGGGTGAACCGAAGTCGCGGTTGTCGGCCGCGCGTGGCCGCAGCTGTTTTGCTCCGGGGGGTTCGCGCAGCTGTTGATCGTCGCGTTTGGTGAGGCTTGGTTATCCACAGGAACTGGACAGAAGTCCAGGCAAAGGGACCGCCGCGGGGGTGCCGGGCCTGTGGATGAACCTGTGGAAACTGTGGATAGCCTAGAAATTGCTGCCGCCTCGCGGACACCGCCACACGGCAGGGATCCGGTGCGTCCGCATCCGGTGCATGCCAGCATGGAAGGCATGACCGGATGGAACGACCATGGCTGACGGCGATATCCCACAGATCGAGGTCAGCGCGCTGCCGGTGACATTCGACGACTCGGTGGTGCTGCTCGACGTGCGGGAGCCCGACGAATGGCAGCGCGGGCATGTGGCCGGAGCCCAGCACATTCCGCTGGGTGACGTCCCTGCCCGGATGGACGAGATCGACCGGGACGCCACGCTGTATGTCATCTGCCACGCCGGTGGGCGCTCCCAGCGCGTCGCGCAGTATCTGGTCCGCAACGGATTCGAACCGACCAATGTGACCGGCGGAATGCTGTCCTGGGTGCAGGCCGGGCGACCGGTGTGTACCGACGACGGCAACACCGGCACGGTCTGAGCGCGTCGTAGGCTGGTCCGGTGATCCAGGTCTGTGCCCAATGCGGGACGCGATGGAATGTGCGCGACCGCCAACGGGTCTGGTGCCCACGGTGCCGCGGCACGTTGCTCGCCCCCGGGGCCACGGGAGCCCCCGGGGCGCCGCCGAGCCCCGGCAGGCCTGCCGCCGGCCGGCCGGGCAGCGCCCCCGCCGGCTACCGCTGGATCGCGGTGCGCCCCGGTGCACCGCCGGCTCCCCGGCGTAAACGCGCCCCCCTGGGCCCGACCCCGCGCTACGCCTACATTCCGCGCTGGGGCCTCTACGACCGCTTCGACGACGGCGACACGGCCGGCCAGGTCATCGCCGAACGCAGCGCCCCGGCGCCGGCCGCGGTGCGCCGCATGATCGTAGTGACCTTGGTGCTGCTGGGTGCGGCCGCGGTGCTGCACGTGCTCCGGTATGGACTGCTGTTGATCAACCGCAGCGTGCTGCTCGATCCGATCGTCGCGGCGCTGGGAACCTGGCTGCCGGTGGCGGCCAGCGCGGCGGCGTTCTTCGCCGTGGTGGCCACCGCACTGGTCCTGACCAACTGGCTGATCGCCCGCCGAGCGGCGGCGTACGCGCACGTGGGCAGCCCCGATCCCCGGTCGGCGCGCGAACTGTGGGCCGGCTGTCTGATCCCGTTCGTGAACCTGGTGCTGGCCCCGGTGTTCGTGATCGAACTGGCCCGGACCGAGCGGCGCACCGGCCTGCGCATCGTCAGCTGGTGGATCACCTGGTTCTTCAGCTATGTGCTGTCGGTGGCGTCCATCGTGACCACGGTGCTCACGATCTTCTACGACGGTGCCCAGCGCATCGCCGACAACACCGTCATCACCACCGTCGCCTATCTGGTCGCGATGGCCGCGCTGCTGCTGATGCTGCAGGTGTACGAGGGTTTCGAGCGGCAGCCGGTGGACCGGCCGTCGCGGCGCTGGGTGATGGTCGCGGTCGGGGCGGCCGGTGCCGAGCGACCGGACACCGGCGGCGAATCCGGCGTTCCGGTTGAGGCCGAGGACCGGAACCCGGCAGCATAGCCATATGACCGCCGGGGACGCTGAGACTGCCGGACCGGCCACGACGGGCCACCCGTTCGTCGTGGCGCACCGCGGGGCCTCCGCCGACCGGCCCGAGCACACCGTCGCGGCCTACGAACTCGCCCTTCAGGAGGGCGCGGACGCCGTCGAGTGCGACGTCCGGCTGACCCGCGACGGCCACCTCGTCTGCGTGCACGATCGCCGCGTCGACCGGACCTCGAACGGGTCCGGGCTGGTCTCGGAGATGACGCTCGCACAGCTGCGCGAATTGGATTACGGCTCGTGGCACTCCGGCTGGCGGGACGGCGGAGCCGGCGGTGATACCGGGTTGCTGACACTGGACACCCTGGTGGGGCTGGTGCTGGACACGAAGCGGCCGGTGAAGATCTTCATCGAGACCAAACACCCGGTGCGCTACGGCGCATTGGTGGAGAGCAAGGTGCTGGCTCTGCTGCACCGCTACGGCATCGCCGCGCCGGCGTCCGCGGACCTGGCCAGGGCGGTGGTCATGTCGTTCTCGGCCGCCGCGGTGTGGCGGATCCGGCGGGCGGCGCCCATGCTGCCGACCGTCCTACTGGGCGAGACGTCGCGCTTTCTGGGCGGTGGCGCCGCCACCACGGTCGGGGCGACGGCGGTGGGCCCCTCCATTGCGACCCTGCGCGAACACCCCGAACTGGTGGACAAGGCGGCCGCCCAGGGGCGTGCGCTGTACTGCTGGACCGTCGACCACTACGAGGATGTCCGGTACTGCCGGGATGTCGGGGTGGCGTGGGTGGCCACCAATCATCCCGGCCGTACCAAGGACTGGTTGGAGAACGGCCTCACCGGGGCCGGGCGGGACTGACCGAAGCGAGTCAGAGATTGCCGCCGGCGGCCTTCGGGGCCGTCGGGTCGGCGCCTGCCGCGGCGAGCTCGCGGGCGACGAAGTCCTCCAGATGGAACAGGTTCGCCCCGGCCCGCTCGGAGATGCGCACCAGCGTCGTGATGGTCGCGACCTCTTCGATCTGTTCCTTGAGGAACCACTGCATGAACTGCTCGCCCAGGTAGTCGCCCTCTTCGCGGGCCACACTGGCCAGCCGGGTCACCTGCTCGGTAACGGTGCGCTCCTGGTCGAGGGACAGCCGCAGGGCCTGCGCGGGGGTGTCGAACTGGTTCTGCACGGAATCGATGCCGGGGATCTCGACGTCGATATCGCGGTCGAGCAGGTACTGCACGAGCATCATGGCGTGATTGCGTTCCTCGACGGCCTGGGCGTAGAAGTGCGCGGCCAGCTGCGGCAGGTCCGCACCGTCGAAGTAGACAGCGATGGCGACATACTGCTGCGACGCGGTGAACTCACTGCGGATTTGCTCGCGGAGCAGTGCGTTGAATTTGGTGTCCGGTGTGTTGACATCGCTCATGCCGACCACAATAGGCCAGGTCAGGCGGCGTGTCATACAAGGTGACCCTTAATCAGGGTAGCCACCCCTAACCGTTGTGACGGTCGTTACGGCGTCGCCGAATAGTTTGCTGTGTGTGCGGGTTCCGGTGCGGTTCAGGGCTGGTCGGTATCGAGCACGTCGGCCGGCACCGGTTCGTCGCGGGCCAATGCGCCGAACAGTCTCCCGGCGGCTTCGCTGTCCCACACCACAACCGATCCGACGTCGCTGGTGGTGTACTCCGCGATCGGGACGGTCGTCGCGGTCGGATCGTCTTGCAGCGCCCAGGCCAGCCGGGCCAGGTCCCAGATGTGACCGCCCTGATCGAGGGTGACCGCACCGGTGGCGGCGGCCGCCATCGGGTACCAGCGCAGCGGATTGAGCAGTACGGACGGGCTGGTCGCCCGTTTGAGCAGGGCGGACATGAAGGCCCGTTGATGTGTCATGCGGTCCAGATCGGCGCGGGCGGTGGCGCGCGAGCGGACGAAGCCGAGGGCATTGCGGCCGTCGAGTTCCTGGCAGCCCGCCGGCAGGGCGATGCCGGCAAGCGGATCGTCGATCGGCTCCTGCGGGCACATCGCCACCCCGCCGACGGCGTCGACGAGCTCGGCGAAACCGCCGAAGCCGACCTCGGCGTAGTGGTCGAGCCGGATCCCGGTCGCCTGCTCGACGGTTTGGACCAACAGCGCCGCGCCCCCGAAGGCGTACGCCGCGTTGATCTTGTCCTCGCCGTAGCCGGGGATCGGCACGTACGAGTCGCGGGGCAGCGACACCAGTGTGGGTCGGGTCCCGGCGAACAACCCGCCGATGTGCAGCAACATCACGGTGTCGGTGCGGCCGTTGCCGGTGTCGCCGCCGGTGGCCAGCTCGCCCTGTTCGGCGTCGGACAGTCCCGCTCGGCTGTCGGATCCGACCAGCAACCAGGTGGTGCCGCTGCCCGCCGGTGGCCGGTCCGGGTAGTTGCCGAGCACGGCGGCGCGCTGCAGGGTCGAGTCGAGCCACCACGCGCCGGCCACGCCGGCACTGAGCAACAGCAGCCCGGCGGCCAGCACCATCGACAGGAACCGGCGCAGCCGGCGCGGTCGTTTGGCCGATGGCCTGGGCGGTGGCGGCGCCGGAGTGGGCGCGACCGGTCGTCGTGGTGGTGGAGGTGGCGGTGGAGGCGGTACGGGCCGACGCTGGACGGGGGGCCGGCGCGGCGCAGCGGTGGGCGGTGTCGGCGGATTGGGTGGCCACACCGGTGGCGGGCGGTGGCGGGGGTCGCGGCGGATCTGCGGTGCCGGTTCCCGCCGGGGTGTCCCCCGACCATGCGGCGGGTTCTCGGTCACACCTGCGAATGTACTGCTCGGCGGCGGGTTCTCAGCTCAACCAGTCCAGCTCGCCGGCCGCCAGCGAATAGCCGACGAAGGCCACCGCGTCGATCAGGCCGTGCGCCACGATCAACGGCCAGAGTCTGCCGGTGCGCATCCACACGTAGCCGAACACCAGGCCCATCACGATGTTGCCCAGCCCGGCGCTGTAGCCCTGGTAGAGGTGGTAGCCGCCGCGCAGCAATGCCGACATCAGCACCGCGACACCCGCGCCGACCTGCAGCTGACGCAACCTGGTGATGAGAAATGCGACGACGATGATCTCCTCGGCCCAGCCGTTGGCGAACGCGAGCAGCAGCAGCAGCGGGATCCGCCACCAGGTGTCGTTGAGTTCGGCGGGTTCCACCGCGGCACTGAGCCCCAGCAGGCGTGCGGCCACATACAGGGCTAGGCCGGGCACACCGATCAGTGCGGCCAGTCCGAGTCCGCCGGTCAGGTCGGGGTGCAGCCTGAACCGGCCGAGGCCGATCTGGGTGGGTCCGGTACCGGTGCGCGACAACAGGTAGAGACCGAGCGCGCCCCAGGCCAGCAGTTGGATGACCGAGGCGACGTTGAGGCCGAGGTCGATCAGGTCGAACGGGGAGCGGCGCTCGTTGAGTGCCACGGTCTGGCCGCCCAGCCCCAGCAGTACCGCCTCGATGAGGCGCAACAGCGCCACGTAGGCGCTCAGGCCGAACGTGACCGCCAGCACGACGGCGATCTCGATCCGCAGCGTGCGAGCCGACGGCAGCGGCCCCGGGGAAGCGGTCACCGCCGCCAGGCTAATAGGCGGATCAGATACGCCGCGCGCGCAGCCCGTTGAGGAACGGGCAACCCATCAGCAAGCGGATGGCCTGGCTGAGACCGGTGACATCGTCGACGGGCTTGGCGAAGGGCAGCCGCACATCGTGATCGCCGGACTCGTCCTCGACCCGCAGCTGGACGCCGTAGCGGTCCAGGCCGAGCGGTCGGACCCGGCCGCTGCGCAGGGTCTGGGGCAGCCGGGTGGCCAGTCGGTCCACGACGTCGCGGTGCGCGGATTCCAGGTGCCGCAGCCAGCACGACTCCAGCCCGCAGAAGGGGTCGGGCCGCGCCGCCAGCAGTGCGCCCACGCCCACGGACTCC
>Ga0075163_10005063_pt1 | contig 17623 bp, 9 predicted proteins | sample JI1023141ADNA_FD_71478 | JGI IMG/M metagenome (GOLD analysis project Ga0075163, IMG submission 71478) | Wastewater effluent complex algal communities from Wisconsin, to seasonally profile nutrient transformation and Carbon sequestration -... | ecosystem: Engineered > WWTP > Effluent > Algae...
GGCCGGCGTCCTGCAGGTCGGCGAGGTGGCGCAGGTCGACGCCGGCGCCGAGCATGCGAAACCCGGCCGCGGTCTCGGCCTCGCAGTTGAGGCCGTAGCCGGTGAGCACGAGCACCCGCAGGTCGCGGGCCGCGGGGTCGATGGTGTCGATGATGTCGCTGGTTTTGTGGGTCTCAGACATGATCCCCCCGGCGCTGGAAGGCGGCGCGCAGCGCCTGCGTGTCGTGCTCGAGCAAGGTCTGGCCGGCGCGACAGATCCGCAGCCAGCCGGTCCCGGGTGGCGGCAGTCCGCCGCGCACCGCCGGCGCCGGGGCGCCGCTGGCCCGCGCTGGCATGACCTCGCCGAGGGCGAACAGCCCGTGACCCGCGAGCGCGAGCTCGAGCGCGGCCGCCCGCGCCGGCGCGCAGGTCAGCACGATCCGCCCGGTCGACTCGCCGAACAGCGCCGCCGCGGTGGCCAGCGCGCTGTCCTCCGGGCCAGCTTCACCTGCCCGTGCGGACATGTCCCCCGGGCCAGCCTCACCTGCCCGTGCGGACATGTCCGCGAGGACAGGCGCCAGATCGATCGCCAGGCCGAGCTCGCCGGCCAGCGCCATGTGAGCGAGCGCGACGGCCAGCCCGCCGCGGCCGGCGACGTGGGCCGAGCGGACCAGGCCGGCGTCGCGGGCGGCCGCGAGGGCGCGGTAGCGGGCCGCGGCGGCCGGGAGGTCCGTGGTCGGTACGCCGCCCAGGGTGAGGCCGCGCAGGCGGGCCAGCTCGCTGCCGCCGAGCTCGATCCGGGTGGTGCCGAGCAGGTACACGCGGTCGCCGGCGGCCACCGGCGTGAGGTCGATCGCCCGGCGCACGTCGTCGATCTGGCCGATCGCCGAGACCAGCAGGGTCGGCGGGATCGAGATCTTCACGCCGCCGAGGTGGGCGTCGTTCTTCATCGAGTCCTTGCCGCTGATCAGCGGCACGCCGAACGCCTCGCAGGCGGCGCGCAGGCCCTCGCAGCAGCGGACCAGCTGGGCCAGCTTGTGCTCGCCGTCGGGGGTCTTCGGGCTCTGCACCGGGTCGGGCCAGCAGAAGTTGTCGAGCGCGCTGATGCGGTCGACGCGGGCGCCGGCGCAGAGCAGGCGGCGCACCGCCTCGTCGACGCAGGCGGTCGCCATCGGGTGGGTGTCGAGGTCGCTGTAGAACGGGTGCACGCCCTCGGCCAGGACCACGCCCTCGGGGCGGTGGTGGCGGACCCGCATCACCGTCGCGGTGCTCGGCACGTCCTGGCGCACCCCGACCCACGGCTTGATCACCGACAGGCCCTTGACCTCGTGGTCGTAGCGGCGGGCGATCGCCTCGTCGGAGGCCAGGTTCCAGGCAGACAGCAGCGCCGGCAGGGTGCTCGCCAGCGAGGCGTCCGCCAGCGCCGCGCGCACGCTGGCGGCGGGCGAGAGCGGGCGCGTGGGCGGGCTCCAGCGGGCCCGCAGCGGCCAGCGCGGCAGGCCGTCGTGGAGGAACTCGAGCGCCAGGTCGCACACCGGCGTGTCGCCGTGGGTGACGACCAGGCGGCCGGTGGCGGTGAATTCACCGAGCACGCTGGCCTCGACCTCGCGCCGCTGCGCGAGCGCCAGGAACGCGTCGATGTGGGCCGGCGGGACGGCGAGGGTCATGCGCTCCTGGGCCTCGGAGATGAGGATCTCCCACGGGGCGAGGCCGGGGTACTTGAGCGGGGCGCGGGCGAGGTCGATGCGGGCCCCGCCGGTCGCCCCGGCCATCTCGCCGACGCTGCTCGACAGGCCGCCGGCGCCGTTGTCGGTGATGCTGCTGTAGAGGCCGAGCTCGCGGGCCTCGTGCAGGAGGTCCGCCATCATCTTCTGCGTGATCGGGTCGCCGATCTGGACCGCCTGGACCGGCGAGGACTCGTCGAGCTCGACGCTCGAGAAGGTCGCGCCGTGGATGCCGTCCTTGCCGATGCGACCGCCGAGCATGACCACGAGGTCGCCGACGGCGGTGCGCTTCTCGTGGGTGAGCTGGCCGGCCGAGCGCGCCGGCATGACCGCGACGGTGCCGCAGTAGACCAGCGGCTTGCCGGCGTAGCGGGCGTCGAACAGCTCGAAGCCGCGGCTGTAGGGGATGCCCGACTGGTTGCCGCCGTCGATCACGCCGTGGTGCACGCCCTCGCGGATGCGCCGCGGGTGCATGAGGCCGGGCGGCAGCGGATCGGCGTGGTCGGGCGCGCCGAGGCAGTAGCCCCACACGTTGGTCAGCAATTCGGCGCCGAGGCCGGTGGCGAGGCTGTCGCGGTTGACCCCGACGATCCCCGTCATGGCCCCGCCATAAGGATCGAGCGCCGACGGCGAGTTGTGGGTCTCCACTTTGTAGACGAGGTGATCCTCGGCGGTGAAGCGGACCACGCCGGCGTTGTCGTGGAACACCGAGACGAGGTAGGGCTCGCCCGCGGGGTCCAGCGCGGCGTGCAGGCGGGCGGCGGCGACGGCCTCGGTGGCGCCGCGGATGTACTCGCGAAACAGGCCGCGGCCGATCTCCCGGGTATTTCCCTGCGGGTCGGTGTAGGTGATCGGCGCGGCGAAGATCTTGTGCTTGCAGTGCTCGCTCCACGTCTGGGCCAGGCACTCGAGCTCGGCGTCGGTGGGATCACGGCCGGCGGCGGCGAAGTGATCGCGGATCGCCGCCATCTCGGCCAGCGACAGCGCCAGCATGCCGGCGCGTGAGATCTGCTCGAGGGTGGTGTCGTCGGCGGCTCGCAGCGGCACGCTGGCGACGCGGGGCACCGCGTGGGTGCCGGCCCGCGGGACCTCGAGCGCGTCCTGGCCGGGCGGCGAGCCCTCGAGGCGCACGCGCTGGATCAGCGGGTTATGCAGCTCGCGGCCGGCTCGCTCGAGCTCGGCCGGCGTCAGGCCCTCGAACACGTAGAGCGTGCTGGTGTAGACCTGTCCGGGCAGGACGCGGCCGAGGCGGTCCTCGGCGGCTCGTTGCACGCTGCGGCCGACCGCGTCGGTGACCCCGGGGCGCAGGCCGACGCACAGGCGCAGCGCGCCCGCGGGGTCCGGGAGGGCGCCGACGGCCCCCTGCTCGCAGACCGGGTCGACGAGGGCGGCGAGCACCTGCGCAGGCTCGCCCCGGGCGGCATCGAGTGCGAGGTCGAGGTGATAGAGCTTGCGCGTGCGCAGCACCGGTGTGCGGCCGAGGACCGCCGCGAGCTGGGCCGCGGTGGCGGTCGCCAGCGCGTCGGTCAAGCCGGGCTTTGTTGCGATCTCCAGGCGGGTGATGCCGCCTGCGGGCGACGCGGCGGCCAGCGACGGAGAAGCAGAGGCGGCCAGCGACGACGTGGACGAGGCGCTCACGCGGCCTTCCTGCCCGCTCGGCCCCTGCCCTGTCAATCGCGAGGGTGTTGCCCTTCCACACTACTGCCAGCGTCGGCCTTGACAGCGCCGACGGCCCGCTGCATGCTCGGCCTCATACGTGGTGGTCCTGGTTGTTTGACCGAGTTTTGCCCGCCACACGCACTTGAGGTGCATCAGTGAACAATCTGGAAGAACGGGACGACCGGGTGGAAGACGCCTGGGCGGGGAGCCTCCGCGATGTCCTTCGTGATGTGATCAAAACGCTGCCGAGCAAGGTGACTCTCGGCGAACTCGTCGAGGCGACGCGGAGCAATCCGCAGCTCGCTCCGGTGCTCGAGCACTTCACCGTGCAGGAGCTCATCGATCTGGTGAAGGACCGTCCGCGCGACGAGCCCTCGGATCTGGTGGCGCTGGCGGCCAGGGGCAAGGCGGCCGCTGCGGCCGCGGCGGGCGGGAGCGGCGAGGTGCTGTTCGACGAGGAGGGCAACCCGATCCTCGACCTCGACGCCGGCCCGGCGGTGATCCGGCGCCGCGCCGACGTGCCCGACGGCGACGTGCGCCTGCTGTCGGTGCTCAACAAGCAGAAGGCCGGGCGCCGCGAGAACGAGCTGCTGCAGACCACCGGTCTGGCCTCGGACCAGGTGCGGCTGATCCTCCGCAACCTGCGGACCAAGGGCTTTATCCACGTCGAGGGCAGCGGCATCAAGCGGCGGATCAAGATCACCCGCCACGGCACCGCGTACCTCCGCAAGTTCGAGCCCGGCGCGGCCTTCCTGTAGCGGCCCGCTCGCGCGGGCCAGGGGGCCGAGAGCAGCAGGGGCGCCGCGGAAGACCGGGGCGCCCCTCTTGTGCGAGCTTGTGGTGCGGACGATCTGCCCGGAGCCCGATCAGCCCGGAGCGACGAGCTGGTCCTGGAGGATGCCGGCGAGGCAGTTGATCGCGTTCGAGAAGTCCTCGTCGCAGATCGACTCGATGCAGCAGCGCAGCTCGCCGTCGATGTCGGGCGTGTTGGGGTCGTCGGGGATGTTGAGGCTCTCGCAGACCTCCTTGACGCGGACCGGCGGGATGGCCTGGCCGGTGGCGGCGTTGGAGCAGCCCGGCCCGATGCCGAACTCGTACTGCTTGGTGGCGGCGGTCTTCGGCGGGATGGCCATCATGTCGGCCGGCAGAATGTCGCTGGGGACCCAGTCGCGGTAGACGAGGTCGAACACGCCGCCGTCCAGCGGCTCGTACGGCGGCTTGTCGTTGCGCTGGGTGACGGGCGGGACGCCGAGGATGCCGAGCATGACGACCTCCTTCTTCTTGTCCTTGATCAGCACGTCCTTGAGGTAGTTGATGTAGCGGGCGGTCGGCTGGAGCACGCCCTTGTCGGCCGACTCGCAGCTCTCGTAGATGGTGTCGGCGTTGGCGTCGGTGCAGTTGGTGCCGGCGTTCCAGCACACCGCGCTGGTCGGGTCCTTCTTCACGCCGGGCATGCCGGGGAGGTCCTCCCAGTACTGGTTGAAGTTGGGGTCGGTGGCCTTGTCGGGGCGGAAGTAGTCGTAGTCCTTGACCGCGCAGTCCTCCTCGTCGGTGACGATGACGATCGCCAGCACCGCGCCGACGCGGAGGAAGGGCGCGCCGCCGGTGTTCCACGCCTTGTTGGGGTCGAGGGCCTGCAGCATGGTCTCGAGGGTGGCCTCCATGCCGCAGCCGTCGATGCCCTGGGGTCCGATGCAGGACAGGGCGTCGGCGACCGGGTCGGGGCCGGTGCCGCCGAGCACGTTGCTGCTGTCGGCGTCGAAGTGGATGAAGGGGCCGTCGGGCACCGCGGCGGCGCCGGGGGTGCAGCCGTTGGTGCAGGCCTGGGGCACGGAGACGCCGTCGGCGATCGGGTCGAAGCGGTCGAGGCGGTCGGTGCAGGCGGTGTTGATCGGCGCGCCCTTGGCCGGCGTGTAGTCGGCCTTCTGGAACGGCGTGCACAGCGGGTGACCGAAGTCGGTCGTGGTCACCATGATGTTGACGTCGGCGTTGACCAGCTCGCCGTTCTTGTCCTTGAGGTCGCGGATCTTCTGGATGAGGTAGGGGAAGTTGGCCGCGAGGTTGGTCTGCTCCTCGCCCATCGAGCCCGAGTTGTCGATCACGAACAGGATGTCGAGCAGGTTGCACGAGCCGTCGGTGGTGGCGCAGCCGCCCGGGACCTCGGTGTCCGACGAGGCGAGGTCGAGCTTGGGCTCGTCGCTGGTCGGGTTGGCGGTGATCGAGCCCATGCTGGTCGGCTCGGTCGGCATGCCGGGGGTCGCCGAGATGCCGGAGGGGTTGGTGGAGCTGCTCTCGTCGGCCGTGCCCTTGCTGTCGCCGCAGCCGGCCACCGCAGCGACCAGACAGACGGCCAGCGCCGGAGACAGGCCAAAGGACGCACTTTTGGGGGAGTTTCGGAGGGAGTAAACAGGGGTAGTGCTCATGGTCGACGCTCCGCGCACAGGCTTGCCGCATCGTCGCACAGCCGACGCGCACCACAAAAGCGAGAAATGACGTCTCGCCGCGTGTGCACGCGGCGCCCGCGACTCACACGAGCCCGCGTCGACTGGGGCCGTGAGGCCATGGGGGCCCGGGCCTACGAGCGCGGCAGGCTTCGTGGCGTGTCGGCGATGGCGATGGTTCGCGGGCGCAGGGGCAGGCGCGAGGCAACTCACGGGTTTGTTTGCATGACCACGGGCATGAACTGCGGCCAGACCCCGCAGCGAGAGCGCTGGCTAGAACACGACCTGAAGTTGGAGACGGACCTGGTCGGTGCCGAGGCGGATCTCCTTGTTCCACGAGTGGAAGTAGTCGAGCTGGAGCTTGAGCGAGTGGCGGGCGAAGTAATAGTTGAACACGCCGCCGAGGTCGTTCTGGTTCTTGAGGCTGGTCTGGGTGATGTCGCCGCTGGCGAACATCTGACCCCAGCGGGCGCCGAGCTCGAGCGGCAGGCGCGGCAGGAGATAGCCGGCCTGGGCGAAGTAGGCCATGCCGTTGCGCGGGGCGGTCACGGGGATCGGCACGCCCATGTCGTCGACGTTGACGGTGCCGCCGGTGCGCTTCCCTTTGCGGAAGAAGAAGCCGCTCTCGACCGAGAAGCCGGCGTAGCGGAAGCTCATGTCGGCGGTGGCGTTGTGGGTGGTGGTCTTGCGGCCGTCGGCGGTGATCTGCCCGGTGAAGCCGTGGGTGTCGTGCGGGTCGCGATCGATGAACGAGTAGGCGGCGCCGATCAGCATCTTGGGCTTGGTCGTGCGCTCGTGGTCGGCCTCCTCGAGGTCGTCGTAGTTGCCGAAGGGCAGCACCTCGACGCGGGCGAGGTAGGCGAGGCCGAAGTCGCTGGGGCCGTAGAGGGCGATGCCGTCGCCGAGGTAGATGCCGGCGTAGTAACGCAGGTGATTGAGGCCGCCGATGTCCTTCGAGCGGATGTCGAAGCCGATGTCGCGGTCCATCGTGAACTCGTTGTTGGCGGTCGAGCGGTCGACGAACTGCAGGCCGGTGATCCGCATCATCCGCTGGTGGTTGTAGGGCACCTTGTACTGGCCGACCTGGAAGGTGGCGTCGCGGAAGCGATCGAAGGTGAAGAACCAGTCGAGGATGGGCGAGCGGGTGATGCTGCCGTTCTTGTAGCCGAGCTCGATCGGGGAGAAGGTCAGGGCGATCCGGTACTTGATGTTCGGCGTGAACAGGTTGCCGGCGAACCACACGCGGGCGCGGCGAAACACCAGGTCGAAGTCGTTCTTGGCGGCGGTCGGCATGCCGCCGTCGACGCCGGGCTGCTCGGGGGTGAAGTGGGCGATCGCCTGCAGCTGCGAGAAGGCGTTGAACTGCAGGGTGAAGCGCTTGTCCTTGCTCTGGACCTCGAGGCCGACGCCGGGGCGAAACTTCACCTTCTTGGCGTCATCGACTTCGGACTCGGCCATCCGCGCCGGGTCGCCGGGGGGCAGGAAGCGCGAGGGCGGCGGCGGCGGCGGGGCGACAACGACGGGCTCGGGCACGGGCGTCGGCGCGGCGGTGGTGGTGGCAGGCGCCGCGGGAGTAGCAGGCGCGGGCGGCGGGGCGACCGGGGTCGTGGTCGGGGCCGGAGCCGGGGTGGTCGGAGCCGGAGCCGCGTCCGGGGCCGGGGTCACGGCGGGCGCGGGGGTCTCGGGGGCGGGCGTCGGAGCCGGGGCCGCGACGGTCGCGGAGGCGGAGACCGAGGGCCCCGGAACGACGGTCGGGGCGGCAGAGAGGGCGGTGTACAGGAGAACGAGCTGCATGGACGGCCTGCCTGGACGGTGTGCGCCTTCGACACCCGCCCTGTCAATCGTGAATAGTTGGGCCTCTAATTGGGCGCACCCGGCCGCGCTGCGCATGCTACGCGGTCGGCCGGCCGGACAGGGCGTCAAACGACGATATTGAGCAGCTTGCCGGCGACGTAGATGACCCGGCGCGGGGTCTGGCCGGCGAGGTGGCGCTGGACGTCGGGGTGCGCGAGGGCGATGCGGTGGATGTCCGCCTCGCTGGCGCCCTGGGGGATGGCCAGCTCGGCCCGGCGCTTGCCCTGGATCTGGACGACCAGGGGGAAGGTTGCGTCGACGAGCAGGTTGTCGTCGGCGGCCGGCCACGGTTCGTGGGCCAGCGAGCGCGGGTTGCCGAGCGCGCGCCAGATCTCCTCGGCGAGGTGGGGCGCGAAGGGCGAGAGCAGCAGGCTGAACTGGGCCAGGGTGTCGCGGTGGAGCGGCTCGCCGGGCTCCACGATGTCGCGGACGAAGATCATCATGGCGCTGATCGCCGTGTTGAAGCCGAGGCGATCGATGCGCTCGCTGACGGCGGCGATGGTGCGGTGCAGGAGCCGGCGCTGGCGGTCGCTGCCCTCCCCGGCCGGCAGCTCGCGCAGGCGGTCGGGGGTGGTGTCGTCGCTGTCGCCGGAGGTCTCGAAGGCGAGGCGGTAGGCGCGTTGCAGGAAGCGGTGGCAGCCGGCGACGCCGTCGGTCTGCCACGGGGCGCTGTGCTCGAGCGGGCCCATGAACATCTCGTAGAGGCGCATGGTGTCGGCGCCGTACTGGTTGACGACGTCGTCGGGGTTGACGACGTTGCCGCGGCTCTTGGACATCTTGTCCCACTGCACGTCGACGAGCTCGCCGGTGTCCTTGACCTTCCACTCGTCGGAGCCGACGGCGGCGGGTTCGACCTCGGCGGGCTTGAAGATGACGGCGCTGCCGTCCGGATGGCGGCGGCGGTCCTTGGGCAGGTAGGTGGCGCCGAGCACCATGCCCTGGTTGACGAGGCGCTGGAACGGCTCGCGGGTGCCGACGTGGCCGAGGTCGAACAGGACCTTGTGCCAGAAGCGGGCGTAGAGCAGGTGGAGCACGGCGTGTTCGGCCCCGCCGACGTAGAGGTCGACGGGCAGCCAGTAGTCGGCGGCGGCGCGGGAGAACGGCGCGGCGTCGTTGCTGGGGTCCATGAAGCGCAGGTAGTACCAGCAGCTGCCGGCCCACTGCGGCATGGTGTTGGTCTCGCGGGTGCCGGCGTCGGTGTGGACCCACGCGCCGGCCTTGCTGAGCGGGGGCTCGCCGGTGTCGCTGGGCTGGAAGTCGTCGAGCTCGGGGAGGGTGACGGGGAGCTCGGCGTCGGGGACGGGGAGGACCTCGTCGTCGCCCTCGGGGGTGGTGTGATGGATGAGCGGGAAGGGCTCGCCCCAGTAGCGCTGCCGCGAGAACAGCCAGTCGCGCAGCTTGTAGGTGACGCGGCGGCGGCCGAGGCCCTGGGCCTCGAGCCAGGCGATCATCGCCTCCTTGGCCTTCGCGGTGGGGAGGCCGTCGAGGAAGCCGGAGTTGACGGCGAGGCCGGGCTCGCTGTGGGCGGCCTCGGTGATGGGGTGGGCGCCGCCGCTGACGACCTCGACGATCGGCAGGGCCATCGCGCGGGCGAAGGCGTGGTCGCGCTCGTCGTGGGCGGGCACGGCCATGATGGCGCCGGTGCCGTAGCCCATGAGCACGTAGTCGGAGACCCAGACCGGGACGGGCACGCCGGTGGCCGGGTTGGTCGCGAAGGCGCCGGTGAACACGCCGGTCTTTTGCCCCTCGGCGGCCTCGGTCTGGCGGTCGCGTTCGCTGCGGCGGGCGGCCTTCTCGACGTAGGCGGAGACCTCGGCCGACTGGGCCGCGGTGGTGATGCGGCTGACCAGCGGGTGCTCGGGGGCGAGGACCATGTACGTCGCGCCGAACAGGGTGTCGGGGCGGGTGGTGAACACCTCGATCGACGCGCCATGATCCGCATGATCAGGGAGGTCGAAGCGGACCTCGGCGCCGTCGCTGCGGCCGATCCAGTGGCGCTGCATGTCGAGCACGCTGGCCGGCCAGTCGAGGCCCTCGAGGTCGTTGAGCAGGCGCTCGGCGTAGGCGGTGATGCGCATCATCCACTGGCGCATGGGGCGGCGGACGACGACGAGGCCCTTCTCGACCTGCTCGGCGACCTCCTCGTTGGCGAGCACGACGCGCAGGGCCGGGCACCAGTTGACGGGGGCGTCGTGCAGGTAGGCGAGGCGCTGGCTGTCACGGTAGCGGCGGACGGCGGCGGGGCCCTCGGCGGTGATCTCGGCCGGGATGCTGAGCTCGGAGATCGGGCGGGCGCGGCCCTCGGCGGGGTCGTAGAAGGCGCCCCACAGCTGGAGGAAGATCCACTGCGTCCACTTGTAGTAGCGGGGGTCGGTGGTGTCGACCTCGCGCTCCCAGTCGTAGGAGAAGCCGAGGGTCTTGAGCTGGCGCTTGAAGTTGACGATGCACTCGGCGGTGCGCACGGCCGGGTGCACGCCGGTCTGCATGGCATAGCGCTCGGCGGGCAGGCCGAAGGCGTCCCAGCCCATCGGGTGCAGCACGTTGAAGCCGCGCATGCGCTTGTAGCGGGCGACGATGTCGGTGGCCGTGTAGCCCTCGGGGTGGCCGACGTGGAGGCCGTCGCCCGAGGGGTACGGGAACATGTCGAGGACGTAGTACTTCGGGCGCTCCGGGTCGACGTCGGCGCGGAAGGTGTGGTGCTCGTCCCAGAGGCGCTGCCAGCGGGCCTCGATGGCGCGAAAATCGTAGGTCATGGGCGGGGCTACGCTAGACGCTCGCGCGGAAAAAGCCAAGGGCGCGCGCGGGGACTGGCGGGGAGCCGGCGGGCGCCGTGGCCCGGGCGACAACCTGTCCCGGGGGACAGCTCAGGGCGCCGGGCAGGGCTGGTTGCTGGTCTCGACGAAGATCTCGCGGCGAGCGTCGAGGTCGGCGGCGGTGACGAGGGTCGGCACGCTGCCGTCCTGGCCGAAGCACTCGCTCTGGAAGCCGGAGCTGGTCGCGACCTTGGCGTCGAGCTGGTAGCGGCCGCTGGCCGGGACGCGGACCTGCACGTCGAGCAGGGTCTGGCTGTTGGGACAGGTGAGCACGCTGCCGTCGTATTCGCGGTAGGGGCTGACGGCGAGGGTGCACGGGGCCGGGGGGCCCTGCTCGCAGCCGACGCGGCGGGCGATGAAGCGGACCGCGGTGGCGCCTTCGAGGCCGCACAGGCCGACGCCGTCGAGCTTGGCGGTGATGAGCGCGTGCGGCTCGGGATCGACGGCGGCGGTGCTGCTGGCCGTGTCAGCGCCGGTGTCGTCGCTGGCGGGCTCGCTGCAGGCGGGCGCGAGGGCGAGGGCGAGGGCGGCGGTGCGGGTCAGCGGGAGCGCGAGGGTCAGCGGGAGCGCGAGGGTCAGCGGGAGCGCGAGGGTCAGCGAGGGCGTGCGAGCGAGCGGCATGGGCTCACTTGGCCTTACCACCTTTGCCGGTGGGCTTGCCGGCCTTGTCGACGTGTTTGTCGCCCTTGACGCCCTTGCCGGTGACGCCGGTGGCGGTCGCGGCGACGCCGGACTTGCTGGCCTTGAGGGTGTCGGTCCACAGCTTCTTGCGGGCGGCGGGGAATGCAGTGAGGCGGGTCGCTACGTCCTTCTCGATCGCCGCCCAGTTCTTGCCGGCGGCCAGCACGTCCTCGAAGGCCGCGAGGATCGCCGACGGGTAGACCTTGTCGAGCTCGAGCTTGACGGTGGTGCTGGCCTCGCTGATGAGCTTGCCGCTGCCGGCGAAGCGGCCCTTGCAGGCGGACTGGATCTTGGGCTGGGCGACGGCGACGCTGGCGATCGCGGCGTCGGCGTCGACCAGGCCGGCGCTGGCGAGGGTGTCGGGGGTGAGGCTGCCCCACAGCTTGGTGAGGGCGGTGACGAGGGTCTGGCTGTGCTTGCTGCTCTGGCGCAGGAGCTCGCCGGCGGCGGCGTTGCCGGTGACGGCGGCGGCGTCCTTGCCGGTGGCCATGGTGGTGCACACGGCCGCCTGGGCGAGGGCGACCCGCTGGAGGTCCTGGGCGAGGCGCAGGCCGAGCGCGGCGACGCGGGCGGCCTCGGCCTGCTGGGCGGCGGCGTCGGACTCGGCGACGAGGTGCTCGCTGACCTCGAGGTCGAGCTGGGCGGCGGTGAGGTCGTAGTCTTTGAGGCCGGTGGGGAGCAGCGCGGCGAGCTGGTCGGCGGGCACGCGGTAGCCGTTGCCGGCGCCGTCGATCTCGACCGGGGCGCCGGCGTACTTGCCGGCCTTGGCGCTGAGCTTGTGGGCGCCGGCGGCGGGGGCCTTGGTGAGGGTGAAGCCGACGCGGTCGGCGGCGACGAAGCTGGTCTTGAGCGGCTTGCCGGCGAGGGTGAACTTGGTCTTGTCGGAGAAGTCGGCGCCGCGGATGACGCCCTCGACGCCCTTGCCCTCGGGACCGGTCCAGTAGGCCAGGCCGCGGACGATCGGCGTCTTGACGGTGGCGACCGGCTTCTTGCTGGCGAACTCGCGGCCCTGGGTGACGGCGATCAGCGGCTGGTCGACCGGGGCGTCGGCGGGGATGGTGAGCGTGACCTTGCTGGCGGTCGCGGCCGCGACCGGGGTGAGCGTGACCTGTCCCAGGCGCCAGGTGGTCACGGCGTCGAGGTGCTTGCCGCTGACCTTGAGCTCGCCGGGGGCGCCGACCTCCTTGGGCACGGTGGTGAGCAGCGGGGTCGGGTGGACGGTGAAGTCGGCGGCGAGGCTGGCCTTCTTGCCGCGGGCGGTGGCGGTGAGCGGGCCGGACTTGGCGGCCTTGGGCACCGTCGACTTGGCGGCGGTGGCGGTGGCGGGCTCGGCGAGCTTGAGCGACTTGCTGCCGAGCTTGAACTTGACGGCGGCGCTGGTGCTGGCGGCGGCGAGGTGGGTGCCGGCGATCGTGATGGTGTCGCCCTCGAAGGCGGCCGGGGGATCGACGCTGGTCAGGGTGGGCGCGTAGAAGACCTCGTAGTCCTTCTTGAGCGCAGCCTCGCCGCCGAGGCTCTTGACGGTGACGGGGCCGCTGCTGTTGCCGTCGACGGCGGTGAACTTGATCGTCGTGTCGGTCTGCTCGTCGATCTTGAGCTTGGTGGCGCCGAGGCTGAGCTCGGTGACGCGGGCGAGGCCCTTGCCCTTGAGCGTGACGACCTCGCCGGGGGCGGCGAACTTGGGGCTGGCCGTGGTGAGCTTGGGCGCCGGGACGAAGGTGAAGCGGGCCACGCCGTCGCTGCTCGCGGCCAGCTCGCCGACCTTCTTCTTGGCGCGCTTGAGGATCAGCTTCTTGCCGGCCTTGGCGGTGGCCGGCACGGTGCCGGTGATGCTGGTGGCGGTGATCTTGAGGTCGGTGAGGGCGTGGGTGTCGAGCAGGACAGCGTCGCCCTCGGCGAAGTTCTGGCCGGAGATCGTGATGCTGGTGCCGGCGGCGAACTCGGCCGGCGCGACCGCGGCGATCGTGGGCGCGGCCGCGGGCGCGGGGCTGTCGGCGTCCTCGGCTGTGAACGTGGATGTGGCGGCGAGGTCGGCCGCGCGCGCGAGCTGTGGCGTGGTCGACAGCAGCGCGACGACGGCGATCATGGACGACCCGAAGTAGCCGCGGCGGGGCGATCCGAGGGGCGCATCCGGCGTGCTCGCGCGGGCGGTCATCGGCGTGTTTGTGCTAGAGGATCGACGATCTGTGAACCACACGCGGCGACTTTCTCCTCTTCGCACGCGCCCCGTCAAGCTATTCTCGCGGCCATCACGATGACGCGCCGCAACCGTGCAACTCCACTCGCTCCCATCGCTCCGCTCGCCGGGCATGATCTCGCCATGAACCATCGTTCGCGCTCGCGGTTGGCGTCACGACTGCTCACCACCTCACGGCTCCTCACGATCTCAACGCTCGCCTGTGCGGCGCTGCTGCTGCCGGCCGAGCCGGCGCTGGCCGACGGCAAGCTGACGGCGACGCCGGCCGGCAAGCGCATCGGCAAGGGCGCGGTGAAGGTGCTGCCGGCGAGCATGAACCGGGCGGTGCCGCTGACGCTGGCGAGCGCGGGCAAGGCGGCCGTGGCGGCGCCGCACGTGCGCGACGCGCTGCTGAAGCTCGGCGGGCTGTCGGCGGCGCCGCCGAGCGTGCGCATGGACCCGCGGCGCGGCTCGCTGCAGCGGTTCCAGGGGCGGGTCATGAACCCGCACGGCAAGGGCCCGCTGGCGGCGGTGCGCATGCTGGTCGAGCACCGCGACGCGCTGGGAATTTTGGCCGCGCCGGAGCGCATGGCGCTGGTCCAGCGGCACATGACCCAAGAGCCAGGTGACGGGCTGCACCTGGTGCTCGACCTGCACTACGACGGGCTGCCGGTGTGGGGCGCCGAGGTGGCGGCGCACTTCGACGAGCAGGGCGCGCTGACGTCGATCAACGCGCAGCGGCTGGGGACCTTGAAGCCGGCGATGACGCTGCGCTACGGGGCCGCGGCGGCGCAGCAGCGGGCGCGGCGGTGGAACGCGGCGGGCTCGGCGGACGGCGCGGTGATCGAGCTCGGCGAGCCGGTGCTCGGGGTGTGGCCGGGGCGCGACGAGGCGGACGGCGGGTCGCTGGCGTGGAAGCTGGTGCAGTCACAGCGCACGCCGGACGGCATGCCGCAGCACTACGCGACCTACATCGACGGCAACACCGGGGCGGTGCTGGCCCGGCACGCGCTGGTCCACACCGAGAAGGTGACGCCGACCACGGGCAGCGCCAACAACCTGTTCGGCAAGCCGGTGACGCTGCGGATCTCGAACTACGAGGATAAGGGGTATTACGCGCTGTTCGACCAGAGCAAGGGGCTGGCGGCGGCGACCCTGCAGACCTACGACGCCGACCACAGCCAGTACGAGGCGAGCCTGGCGACCTCGAACAGCAAGACCAGCTGGTCGGCGTCGCTGGCGACCGCGCACGATCACATGCAGAAGGTGATCGACTATTACAGCAAGACCCACGGGCGCAACTCGTGGGACGGCCAGGGCGCGCAGGTCAAGCAGCTGGTGCACTTCGGCCAGGACTTCAACAACGCGTTCTGGGACGCGTACGCCAAGCACATGGCGATCGGCGACGGCGACGAGTTCACCTTCAAGGAGTTCACGCGCGCGCTCGACGTGTCGGCGCACGAGTTCTCCCACGCGGTCGTGACGGGCACCGTCGACCTCGTGTATCAGGGCCAGCCGGGCGCGCTCAACGAGAGCTTCGCCGACGTGATGGCGGTGATGGTCGACCGCGACGACTGGCTGATCGGCGAGGAGATCGTCGGGCCGCAGGTGTTCCCGAAGGGCTACGCGCGCAGCTTCAGCGACCCCGTGGGCGGCAATCAGCCGGCCCACATGGACCAGCTGTACAAGGGCCTCGACGACTTCGGCGGGGTCCACATCAACAGCGGGATCCCGAACCATGCGGCGTATCTGACGGCGCAGGCGACCAGCCGCGAGGTCGTCGAGAAGATCTGGTACCGCACGCTGTACAAGGATCACATCGGCAGCCAGGCGAGCTTCGTCGACATGGCCCAGGGCACGCTGACGGCCTGCGACGAGCTGGTCGCGGCCAAGACGCTGAAGGCCAGCGACTGCACGGCGACGGCGCAGGCGTGGGTCAAGGTCGGGGTGCTCGGCGCGGCCGACGTGCCGATGGGCGGGTGTCCGACCAACGCCAGCGAGGACAAGGGCGTGTGCTACTGCGACCCGGGCTACGTGCCGAACGGGGACGGCAGCGCGTGCGTGGCGGTCGACAACGTGTCGTGCCCGCAGAACGCGATCGAGGGCAACGGGCAGTGCTTCTGCAAGGACGGCTTCAAGCCGAACGCGGACAACAGCGCGTGCGTGGCGGTCGAGCAGGGCTGCCCGCTCAACAGCGGGTGGGACGCGGCGGCCAAGGCCTGCAAGTGCGACCCTGGCTTCGAGGGCTCGCCGAACGCGGCGGACGGCAAGTGCGAGGCGGTCGACTCGGACTGCCCGGAGAACGGGCACCCGATCTTCGACGGCCAGCAGATGGGCCAGTACGTGTGCGGCTGCAACGACAACTTCGAGGACGACGGCATGGGCGGCTGCCAGGTGGTCGCCGGGACCTGCGGCAACGAGTCGTTCTTCGGCCGCTGCGACGGCGACACCCTGACCTACTGCGACGTCACGGGCGCCGACCCGACGATCACGGTGGTGGACTGCAAGGCCGACGGGTTCACGTGCGGCAAGTTCGACAGCATCGTCGGCTACGACTGCCTGAACCCCAAGGGCGTGGCGGCGGGGGGCAAGTGCGCGGCCGACAGCTACCAGGTGTGCGACGACTCGGTGCCGTTCTGCGTGTCGCAGGAGGGCGACCCGGACGGGTTTTGCTCGCACGAGTGCAAGGCCAAGTCGGAGTGCCAGGCCAACGCCAGCGAGAAGGCGGCGTTCGCCTGCTGCGCGAGCGTGTCGGACGGGACGCGGGCGTGCCTGCAGGACGCCTACTGCGCGGAGAACGTCGACACCAAGGCCAGCTGCGACGACGTGCCGGGCGGCAGCACCTACTTCGGCAAGTGCGACAAGAACGTGCTGATCTACTGCGACGGCTCGACCGACACCACGCAGGAGGTGTTTTGTAACAAGCTCGGGCTCGAGTGCGGGTGGGTCGACAAGACCACCGGCTACAGCTGCGTCGAGCCCAACTCGGGCGCGCTGCCGGAGGCGCCGGACGACTGGTGCCCGTACGAGGGCGACGGGGTGTGCGACGCGCCGGAGAAGTGCCCGGACGGCACCGACCTGCTCGACTGCAACCCGTGCGGCGAGGTGCCGGCGGCGGGGGTGTGCGTCGGCGACGTGCTCAAGGTGTGCGACGCGGCGGCCGGGCTGGTGACCACGAACTGTCAGGAGCTGGCCGAGACGCCGACCTGCGGCGAGGACGGCGAGGGCCAGCCGGCGTGTGTGCCGGGCGACGGCGAGCCGGTGCCGACCGAGGGCGGCGGCAGCGACACGGTCACGCCGGACAGCGAGAGCGCCGGCGAGGCGGGCGGGGCCGACGGCGGCAACGAGACGATCAACTGCACCTGCCGCGGCGACGCCGGGACCGGCGGCGCGGGGCTGTGGTTCGGGGCGATCGGGCTGGCGTTCCTGCGTCGGCGCCGGCGGGGCTGAGCGGGGCCCTCCCCTGCCCTGGCGGCCGCACCGTTCGGTGGGGCCGCTTGTTCGTGGACGGCTCGGTGAAGTATCACCGCCACCATGACCGACCCCACCCCCAGGCCGCCGCGTAGCGTCGGCCAGATCATCTTCGCCTACCTCGCCATCAGCACCGGCGCGATGGCCTTCCTGCAGGCTGGCATTCGCGGGCACGCGGCCGGCTGGGAGGAGCTCATGCTCTACGCCGGCCCGGCCGTGGTCTGCGCGCTCGTGGCGATCGCCATCCGCCGCAACACCATCGGCTATGTCGCGCTCTGCTTCGGTGCGCTCGGCGTGGTCGGCCTCGTGCTCGGGGCCTGACGCCGACGTCGCGCGCGCCGGCGTCCGCCGCCGGCGCGCTCGACCGCGGGTCCAGCGGCCGGGAGCTACTGCGGGTTGATGACGGCGAGCTTGAGGCCGCCGGGGTACGCGTAGGACGTCGCGTTGGTGTAGCCGACGTTGATGATGCCGAAGGGCGAGTCGCTCTCGGCCAGGTGGGCGCCCTCGGAGATCTTGTAGTCGGCGACCTCGTACTCGTTGACGGCGTAGTAGCCGGCGACCACGACGCCGTCGACCTTGACGTCGGCGCCGCCCTTGAGGCGGATGATCTGCGCGTAGTGGACGTCGTAGCCCTGGCCGGTGACAAAGGCGTAGCGGTCGAGGAACTGCTCGACGGGGATCATCTGGTACATGGCGGGGTCGCCGGTGCCGCCGCCGCCGCTCTGGCTCTCGAGGTACTGGACCGGCAGGAAGGGCTTGTCGGACTGGAAGATGAAGCTGGTGTTGTTGGGGACGACGATCTGCTTCCACTGGCCCTTGTCGACC
>Ga0075163_10005064_pt1 | contig 17622 bp, 15 predicted proteins | sample JI1023141ADNA_FD_71478 | JGI IMG/M metagenome (GOLD analysis project Ga0075163, IMG submission 71478) | Wastewater effluent complex algal communities from Wisconsin, to seasonally profile nutrient transformation and Carbon sequestration -... | ecosystem: Engineered > WWTP > Effluent > Algae...
GCGGCAGCGGCAGCGCCATCGTATCAACTGCCTGCGTCAGCATGTCTTCCGGCAACACCAGCACGACCGGGCCGGGTCGCCCGTTCATGGCCGTCGCGAAGGCGCGTGCCACGTATTCCGGAATCCGACGCGGTTCGTCGATGCGTTCGACCCGCTTGGCCATACCCTTGGTGCTGGGACCGAAGAAGCTGCAGAAATCGACCTCTTGAAAGGCCTCCCGATCCCGGGTGTCGCTGGCCACATCGCCGACGAAGAGCACCATCGGCGTTGAATCCTGGAACGCAGTGTGCACGCCAATGGAAGCATTCGTGGCGCCAGGCCCCCGCGTCACGAAACAAACACCGGGGCGCCCCGTCAGCTTGCCCTGCGCCTCGGCCATGAAGGCCGCGCCGCCCTCCTGGCGACAGGTGACAAAACGGATCCGGTCCGCGTGGACATGAAAGCCATCAAGCACGGCCAGATAGCTTTCACCCGGCACGCCGAACGCATGGGTAACCCCTTGGGCAACGAGAGTTTCGACCAGTAGATGGCCGGCCAATTTTTCTGTCATACGCCCATTGTGCCGCCGCGCCGGTGGATGTCAGGCCACAACCGTCCGTCGGCCCACCCCCAGCGCCGCGCCGACACTCAAGAGCAGCACCAGTGCCGCGCCTGCCAGCGTCGCGGCGTACCAGCCCCGATCCATGAACACGCCAAAGATCAGCGGTGAAATGGCAAAACCCACGTCCAGCCCCGAATACACCATGCCGTAGACCCGGCCGGTCGCTCCCTTGGGCGTGGCTTTCTTGATCATCATGTCCCGGCTCGGCCCGCCGATGCCGACCGCCAGCCCCGTGGCGGCCAGGACCACCATGGTGCCGGTGGCTCCGAACATGCCGGTGGCACATAGCGCCAGGCAGAAGGCCGCCGCCGTCATGCACACCGCCACCACACGATCACTGTGGCGGGGCAGTTTGGCAGCTACGAAGCCACCCACGAACATGCCGAACGCACCGCAGAGCATGTAGGCAGTCAAGGTCATGGTCGCAGCCTCAAAACTCACCCCATGCAGGGCCTTGAGGATGGACACCGAAAAACTCTGCACCACCGCCAGCGTCATGGTGGACAGCAGAAAAAAGCCGAAACACCACCAGACCACCGGCAGCTTCATGAAAGCCATGTCTTTGGCAGGCGTCGCGTCCACATGTCGGGCAACGACCTCCGTGCGCAACTGCCCTCGGTTGAATACCAGGACCACCAGGATCAGCGCATACATCAAGGCGGCGCCCAGGTAGGCGGCGCGCCAGCCGGCCAGCGCGGTGATTCCGGCAAAGAACACCGGCGCCAGCGCCCAGCCCAGGTTGCCGGTCAGCCCATGGGCGCTGAAGGCGTGCCCCAGGCGTGGCGCCGAGACTCTCTGGTTCAGGATGGTGAAATCCACCGGATGGAAGGTGCAGTTGCCCAACCCGGCAAGCACGGCCACGACCATCAGCGACGCGTACCCGTTTGCGTTCGCCCCGACAAGACAGGCCGCGATGAAAAAGCCGAAGGCGCCGAACAGCGCCGGACGCGCCCCGATCCGGTCCACGACGAAGCCGGCCGTCGCCTGTCCGGTGCCGGAAACCACGAAAAACACGGTCATCAGGAAACCCAGCTCGGCGAAACTTAAACCGAACTCCTTCATGAAGACCGGAAACAGCAACGGCAGCAGCAGGTGCCCGAAATGCGAGCTTGCGTGCGCCAGACCAACGAGACCGATCACGGTGGCATCCTGGCGCAAGGGCACCTCTCGGACAACTGAACTGGCGGCAGAAAGGGTGGCGGATGTGCTCATCGGGCGATGCTAATGCTGCCTGAAGCTACGGCTAATCGCTAAACTGCCAATCTTTAGCTAAAACCCGCCAAATCGCCATGCCACCCGTCCTCCCGCGACGCAAGACCACTCCCTTCGGGGACACGGACGCATTCACGCCGTCGCCGGAGCATCCGGTGCGGGTGCGCTCGCGCAGCCTGCCAGCCGACGCTCATCTGGAGCCGCACTGCCATGCCTGGGGCCAGCTCACCTACTGCGAGACCGGCACCATGCAGGTGACATGCTCTGCGCCACACCCGTTTACCTGTATGGTTCCGCCATCGCGGGCGGTCTGGGTGCCTCCGCACGCTCTTCACTCGGTCACAGTGATCGAGGCGGCGCAGCTGCGGACGCTCTATGTCTGTGCCAGCGCCGTCCCGTTCGGCTGGTCCGCCAGCCGGGTGATCCGGGTCAGTCCGCTGCTGCGAGAGCTGATCGGCGCCATGGACAGCCGGCAGCCGGCTTTTCCAGCCGCGGCACCCGCGCACGGCGGCCCGGCGGCGAGGCCCACACGCGAGCAGGCCGTCACCGCACTGCTGCTCGAAGAGATCGAGCACGCCGACACCCAGGCGCTCGGGGTGCCGCTGCCAGACCCGGTCAGCGGTGACAAGCGCCTGCGCACCCTGTGCGAAGCCATGCTGCATGCGCCAACCACGCGCTCCACGTTGGCAGATTGGGCGCGCGATACCGGCGCCAGCGAACGCACCATGGCCCGCCTGTTCCGCGAAGAGCTCGGCATGAGCTACCCGCAATGGCGCCAGCAGGTGGTGCTGGCGCACGCCCTGCCCCTGCTCGCGCGGGGCCTGCCGATCAGCCAGGTGGCGGCCGCCAGCGGCTATGCCAGCGACAGTGCCTTCACCGCCATGTTCAAGGCGGCGATGGGCCAGCCGCCGAGCGCCTTTCGGATCTGAATCAGACATTTCCCAGCACTGGCGGGTCGCCGGATGCTCCCTTTTTCATAAGCTCCCTCATGTAGCGCGGAGCCGGTCCATTCGGCAAACAAAACCGCATGCACGGTTTTTGAAGACCCCTGAACAGTTGCGGTCCAACCGCCCGACGCAGATAGCTGCCAAAGGAACTGTACCTGGAAGGGTATGCCCGTTCGGGTGACAGGCAGCTGTAACCCATTGTTCACCGGTGTTTGGCGGCGCTGCGAGGACGACGCCGCCTTGAACGGGGATTGCGGTCAACACATCGTTACATCCGTCACGCCTGAGAACAGCCTGCGTTCATCTTGGGTTCAGCATGGACGCATACATTTAACCGCAGCTATGAACCCTACCCGATACCCCATGAAAAGGAGAAGAAAGTGAAAAAGAGATTCCATGTCCTGGTCCCGTTCGCCATGGCTGCCATCGCGGCCAGCGCAAGCGTGCATGCCCAGGTCGGCCAGGCCGGGCGCCTGTTGGCGTCCAACTGCTTCCAGTGCCACGGCACGAATGGCAAAGGTGGCTTCGACGCCATCAACGGCAAGTCGGTCGGTGAGATCTACAAGAAGCTCAAGGAATTCCAGGCCGGCAAGGAAGGTGACGGTCTCATGACCAAGCATGCCCTGGGTTACACCGACGCCCAGATGGTCGCCCTCGACAAGTGGCTTTCGACCCAGCGTTGAGCCTGCCCGACAAACAACAACACCCTATTCGGAGCAACACCATGGACAGAAGATTCTTTCTCGGCTCGGCGCTCGCCAGTGCCGTCGGCGCCACCCTATCCGCCTGTGGCGGCGGTGAAAGCGACCCCGTACTCGACCTCGCTTCGTCGGATCGCCGCACCACCACCACGACAACGACAACCACGACCACCGCCGCAAGCGCTGCCGTCAAGTCACGCGTCATCGTGATCGGTGGCGGCATGGGCGGCGCCACGGTCGCCAAATACCTGCGCCTGTGGGGCGACGCGATCAGTGTGACGCTGGTCGAGCGCATGCCGACCTACACCTCCAACATCATGAGCAGCCTGGTGCTCAGCGGCCAGCGCAGCCTGAGCAGCCTGTCCTACAACTACGACACCTTGCGCAGCAAGTACGGCATCACCACCGTGTTCGGCGAGGTCGTCGCCATCGACCCGGTGGCCGGAAAGGTCACCCTGGCCAACAAGACCGTGCTCACCGCCGACCGCATCGTCATGGCGCCCGGCATCAGCTTCGACACCGTGCCTGGCCTGGGCTCCTCCGACAAGATGCCCCACGCCTGGCAAGCCGGTCCGCAAACCACCTTGCTGGCCAATCAGCTGAAGGCCTTGCCAAGCAAGGGCGTGGTCGTGCTGACCATCCCCAAGACGCCGTACCGCTGCCCGCCCGGACCGTATGAGCGCGCCTGCCTGATTGCGGACTGGCTCAAGGCCAAGAAACCAGGCTCAAAGCTGATCGTGCTCGACGCCAATCCGGGCATCGTGACCGAGGCGGATAACTTCACGAATGCCTTCATGGGGTTGCACGGCAACGTGATCGAATACCACGCCAATGCCGAGGTCACCAGTGTGGACCCGGCCAGCATGTCGCTCTTCACCACGGCCGGAACGATCCGCGGCGACGTCATCAACATGATTCCGCGTCAGCGCGCCGGATCCCTGGTGGCGACGGCCGGCCTGAACAACGCCACCGAAGGCCGCTTTGCCGGGGTCAACGTGCTGAGCTACGCCAGCACGGTCTCCGGCGCCAGCAAGGTCCACATCATTGGCGACTCCAGCGCCACCACCCAGCCCAAGGCCGGCCATATCGCCAACCAGGAAGCCAAGGTATGCGCTGACGCGATCAGCCGCATCCTGTCCGGCGGTTCGCCCGACCCGGCGCCGGTGACCAACTCGGCCTGCTTCTCCACCATCACGATGACCCAGGCGTCGTGGTTGACGGCGGTGTTCCAGTACAACCCGGCGACCTTGGCCATGGCCCCGGTGGCAGCCAGTTCAGGGGCTTCGACCGGCTGGAACAGCGAAAACTTCAAGGATATGGGCAAGTGGTTCAGCACGCTGATGGGCGATAGCTTCGCCTGACCCTGGCGTCGCCGCCGCAGCCGGCCGGTACGCTACCCTCGGCCTGAAAAAAGGGCCCGCCATGGCGGGCCCTTTCTCTGTGGCTTAATTGAGGGTTATTTCATCCCTATCGACAGGAGTCACCATGCCCCAGAAAATCAGAACCGAAGCCGACCGCAAAGCCACCCCTCGCCCCATTCCCGTGGCGGGCCAGACCACAACCACCGGCAAGGGCCAGAAACGCAGCCTCGAGCGTGGCACCGCCACCCGCAGCAAGAAGAACCCCGGCAAGCGCGCGAAAAAGGGCGGTTGATCTTGTAGGCTGGCGCGTTACACCGACGCGCCACGCTCATCCCGCCTCTCTCAGCCCTTTGGGGGGCGCCACAGTCCCGGCGCGGCACATGCCCGGCCGGTCTCCGCCGGTAGCCTCAAGATCACCGTGCCAGCGCCAGTTCCACCCGAAAACAAGCAATTTCGGCCCTTTCCCAGCGCCGAGTGGCTTTCATTCGCTATCAATAGAGTAGCATTATCGATCACACCGGTGGCAACAGTTTTCCGCGCGCGGTCAACACCACCGTCTTGAGTGCCAGAAAAGTCACCACAGCGGACGCCATACCCACTGCGGTCATCGCCACCGCCACGGGCCAGCCGCCATGGCCCACTGCTTCCACTGCGGCGCCCGACAGGGCCGCGAGCGGAAATGAAAACGACCAGAAACCGACGTTGAACGGTACCGCCGCCCAATAGCGCCAGCGTGTCAGCACCGCCAGCACCGGGCCACTGGCCACGCCCAGCATCACCATCAGCACATCGGCGGGCAGGCTCGGCCATAGCGTGGCCGCCGTCAGCGCGCCCACCGCCGCAGGGGCCATCTCGATGCCCAAAGTGGGCCGCAAAGCCGGCGGCAAGGGACCGGAAAACAGGCGGTTGAGGATGCGCATTTCCAGCAGCGCCCAGGCACCCAGCCCCATGCCGACCAGCAGCGTGGCCCAGCCGTGCCAGCCCAGCGCATCCAGCGCCATGGCGCCGACAAAGCCGCCTGGCACCGTAGGCAGGTACAGCGCCGGCGTCACCAGTTCAGGGGGTGTCTGCCCCGTGGACAGGGCCGCCACCACATGCCAGGCCATGGTTCCCTGAAACACCAGCGCCAGCAAGGCCACCGGAAACGCCACGCCGGCCACTTCCGGGTAGCGGGGCACCAGCAAGGCCACAGCCATCAAGGTACTCACCGGCAAGAGCGCCAGCAGGGCGCCCTGCACCGGGTGGCTCCACTCCTGGCGCACGACGCCGGGAAAACGTGCCGCCTTGACCGCCCACAGTCCGAGCAACAGCACGAGCAGACCCACCGCCAGCACCAGCAAAACCATCGACACCTGCGCTGCGCCGCCGACCTCCATGTGAGCGAGCCGCTGCCAGGCGCCCGAAAGACCCAGTAGCCCCAGCACCATGCCAAACAGGCCGGGATGCAGGCGTGCCAGCCAAGGTCGCGAGATTGCAGTCGGTGCGACGGGCGGATGAAGCGCGTCCGGTCTGTTCATGGTGGTTGGGTGGCGTCGAGCGAGGGCGACCCGCGCGCGGGCCTGGAGCGCACCAGTGTAGTGCGCGAGCGCCTTGGTAGTGAATCGTAAGAACCCCTGCCTGTCCGCATGGCGCGACAGGCTGCGGGTTCAGCGCCGCAACCGCAACGGATCCCGGTCCGTGCCGTCACCGATCAGCGCGCCCATCTTGAAGATGCCGCTCACGCGTAGCACCGGCACGCCGTCGGCGGTGACCAGGCCCTGCGCGAACAGCATGTTGCGCGTGGTGCGCAGCACGTCCCCTTCGCCCTGCACCCAGGCGCCCAGCGGGCTGGCGCCCAGGTAATCCACCTGCAGGCTGATGGTGGGTAGAAAGCGCCGTTCGCCTGTGCCCTGGTACATCGACGCGCACGGCAGCAGCATGTCGGCAAAGCTGGCCATCATGCCGCCGTGGCAGATGTTCAGCGGGTTGGTGTGCCGGTGTTCCACGCGAAAGCCCAACTGCAGGCGTTCGCCGGTCCAGCGCGCATACAACGGGCCAGTATGGGCCATGAAGGGTCCGCCCACAGTGACCGCGCGAAAACCTTCGGGTATGTCCAGCGCGGTGCCTGCCACCGGTTGTTCAGATGGATAGTCGGTCACGCAAACCACCATGAAGTCAAGGTGGCAGCATCCTACCGCTTGCCCTGGCACGAACCGGTCGGATGTGCGACAGCGCATGGTCACGACGCACGGGTTGCGCCAGAATGGACACGAACGCGCTCAACTTCAGGGAACCGTCATGGACTTCAAGGACTACTACAAGATTCTCGGAGTGGAAAAGACCGCCACCGCCGACGAAATCAAGAAGGCCTTCCGCAAGCTGGCCCGCAAGTACCACCCGGACGTGAGCAAGGAGCCCGACGCACAGGCCCGAATGGCCGAACTCAATGAAGCACAGGCTGTGCTGTCCGACCCCGAGAAGCGGATTGCCTACGACGCGCTGGGCAACCAGCCCCCCGGCCAGCGTGACTTCCGCCCGCCACCCAACTGGGACGCCGGCTTCGAGTTCTCAGACGGTGCAGGTGGTGGTGGCCCGGGCGAGGACTACAGCGACTTCTTTGAACAGCTCTTTGGCCGCGCCCGGCACGCCGGTGCAGGCGGCGGCAGAGGCCATCGCCGCGAACCGCAGCCCGAGCGCGGCCCCGATCACCACGCCAAGATCGAGCTGGAGCTGCTCGACTCGTACAACGGCGCGGAACGCAACATCAGTCTGCGCGGCGCCAAGCTCGACGCGTCCGGCCATGTGGTCACCGAAGACCGCACGCTCAGCGTCAAGATCCCCAAGGGCGTGATCGAAGGCCAGCAGATCCGCCTGGGCGGCCAGGGGGGCCCCGGCCACGCGGGAGGCCCGGCCGGCGACCTGTACCTCGAAGTGTCTTTCAAGCCCGACGCCCGCTACCGCGTGCAGGGCCGCGACGTCACGGCCAGCCTGCCGCTGGCACCCTGGGAAGCGGCGCTGGGCGCGCAGATCGAGGTGCCCACGCCCACCAGCCGGGTGCAGATCACCGTGCCCGCCGGCTGGAAAAAAGGCCGCAAGCTGCGCCTGAAGGGTCACGGCATCCCCGGCCGCGGCGCCACCGATCCCGCCGGCGACATGTACCTCGAACTCGAACTCGCGCTGCCGCCGGGCGACACGCCCAAGGCGCGCGAACTGTATGAAACCATGGCGCGCGAACTGCCCTTCGACCCGCGCGCCGGATTGTGAGGCCGGACCATGAACACCACCACTGCCATCACCGTGAACCAGGCCCTCGCCGGTGACCTGCTCGAAGAAGTTGCCCTGAGTCTGGAAGAACTGGCCCGAGCCTGCCGTGTGCCGCCCGACTGGGTGATCGAGCGTGTCGAGTCAGGCTTTCTTGAAGCGTCCACCGCACCGCCAGGTCAATGGCGCTTTGCCAGCGCCAGCCTGGTGCGCGCGCGCCGCCTGTGCAACCTGGAAACCACGTTCGAAGCCGGCCCCGAGATCGCTGCGTTGGCGGCCGACCTGATCGAGGAAGTGGAGCGCCTGCGACAGCGCCTGCGGGCGGCCGGACTGGATGCCTGATACCTCTGCGCCAGCCAAGGCCGGTCACCTTCCTGGAGAAGCTGCGCATCCCGCCGGCTTGGACGCTGCGGACGCCGCTGCCCGGCTGACCCGCGACGGCCCCAACCTGCTGCCCGGAAGCGCCCCGCGCACGCTGTGGGACATGGTGCGCGGCGTGTTCACCGAACCGATGTTCCTGATGCTGCTGGTGGCCGGTGGCATCTACCTGCTGCTGGGCGACGGCGCCGAAGCGGCGCTGTTGCTGGCTTTTGTGTTCGTGGTGATCGGTATCACGCTGGCGCAGGAACGCAAGACACAGCGCGCGCTGGAATCCCTGCGCGACCTCTCGGCGCCGCGCGCATTGGTCATTCGTGACGGTCAGGAGGCGCGCATCGCTGGTCGCGACGTGGTGCGCGGTGACCTGCTGGTGCTGCACGAAGGCGACCGGGTCGCCGCCGACGCCCTGCTGATGCAGGGCCAGCTGACCGTGGACGAATCGCTGCTGACCGGCGAAGCCGTGCCTGTGGACAAGCTGCCAGTGCCTGAGCCGGAAGAAGCCGTCCCGCTCGCGCCGGCCCCGTTGACGGAGGCCACCGCCGCGGGCGCCCCCGCCACGCCCGGCGGCGACGGCACGCCCCATCTGTTTGCCAGCACCGTGATTACCAAGGGTGTGGGGCTGGCGCGGGTGAACGCCACAGGCGCCGCCACGGCCGTGGGCCGCATTGGCCAGGCACTGGCCGCCACGACCGAGCCGCCCTCGGGCCTGCAACAAGCCTCCCGCCGCCTGATCGTGCAACTCACCGTGGCCGGGCTGTTGCTGGCCACCGCGCAGATCCTGATCGGCTGGCTGTGGGACGGCCATTCCCTGCTGGCCAGCGTGCTCTCGGGCATTGCGCTGGCCATGGCCATCCTGCCCGAGGAAATCCCGGTGATCCTCACCGTGTTCCTGGCGCTGGGCGCCTGGCGCATCTCGCAGCACAAGGTGCTGACCCGGCGCATGTCAGCCGTCGAGGCGCTGGGCGCCATCACCGTGCTGGCCACCGACAAGACCGGCACGCTGACGCAAAACCTCATGCAGGTGGCCGAACTCAGGGCTGGCGGCGCCAGCTTCAGCCCGGAAGGCGCCACCAGCCTGCCCGAGCCCTTCCACGCCCTGGCCGAATTCGCCCTGCTGGCCACGCCCGCCGACCCGTTCGATCCGATGGAAAAAGCCATCCAGCAGTTCGGCCGGCACTGGCTGGAAGGCACCGAACACGTGCACGCCCACTGGACCCCCGCGATGGCCTACGCCCTCTCGCCGGACATCCTGGCCATGACGCTGGTGTTTGCCCGCGAGGGGCCGAACGAGCACCTGCTGGCGACCAAGGGCGCGCCCGAAGCCGTGATGGACCTGTGCCACCTGGCGCAGCCCGAACGCGACGCCATCGCCGCCGAGGTGCTGGCGATGGCCGAACGCGGCCTGCGTGTGCTCGGCGTCGCGCGGGGGACGTGGCAGGGCCCGGTGAGCGGCAACGCAAGCATGGCAAGCACGGCCGGGGTATCGACCGACTGGCCCGCCAGCCAGCACGACTTCAGCTTCAGCTTCCTGGGCCTGGTCGCCTTCATGGACCCGCCGCGCTCCGACGTGCCCGCCGCGCTGGCCGAATGCCGCGCCGCCGGCGTGCGCGTGATCATGATGACCGGCGACCACCCGGCCACGGCCAGCGCGATCGCCCGCCAGGTCGGCCTGAGCGATCGCCCCGCCGTGCTGACCGGCCCCGAGATCGCTGCGCTGGGCGACGACGCCCTGCGCACCCGCTTGCGCCAGGTGGACCTGTGCGCGCGCCTGCAGCCCGAGCAGAAGCTGCGCCTGGTCCAACTGCTGCAGCAGGACGGCGAAGTCGTCGCCATGACCGGCGACGGCGTCAACGATGCGCCCGCGCTGAAGGCCGCGGACGTCGGCGTGGCCATGGGCCAGCGCGGCACCGACGTCGCACGCGAGGCTGCGGCGCTGGTGCTGCTGGACGACAGCTTCGCCAGCATCGTCGCTGCCATCCGCCAGGGCCGGCGCATCTACGACAACATCTCCCACGCCACGCGCTTCGTGTTCGCGGTGCACATGCCGGTGATCCTGCTGACGCTGATCCCCGCGCTGCTGCACTGGCCGGCGCTGCTGCTGCCGGTGCACATCGTCCTGCTGGAGTTGCTGATCGATCCGGCCTGCTCGATCGTCTTCGAGGCCGAGCGCGAAGCGGCCGACCTCATGACCCGGGCGCCGCGTGCGCGCGATGCCTCACCCTTCGCGCTGGCCAACCTGGGGATCGGCCTGGTCCAGGGCATCGGGCTGGCGGCCATCCTGCTCCTGGGCTACGCTGTGCTGACCGGCCTCATGGGCGAACCGCAAACCTGGGGCCTGGACTTCGGCCAAGGTCTGGGCCTGGGCGAGGACAGCGCGCGCGCCGTGGTGTTCATGGCGCTGGTATGCGGCGTCTTCCTGCTGGTGCTGGCCAACCGCAGCCCGCGCCGCGCCCAGGCGGGCGAACCCCGGCAGACCAACCCCTGGCTGCTTCGCATGGCCGCGGCCGTGGTGCTGCTGCTGCTCGCGGTCAACCTCGTGCCCTGGCTGCGCAACGTCATGCACTTTGCGCAGCCCGACCGCACCGGGTTTGCCGCAGCCTTGGCAATGCTTGTTGGGGTTGGCGCCTGGCTGGGGCTGACCCGTCGGGGCGCGATCTGGAAGAAACAGCGCCTCAAGTCACCGACGACCTGACGCCTGCGGGTGAGAAAGCGCTGTTTCAACGGTTTTCCGACCTGAATTGGCCAAAGCCCAGCGTGAAATGGTCATATCCTGCTATATTTTCAGGACCAACCTTACTCCGAAGCGGAGCAAACCATCCGCCTTCAGAGCACCCGCTTGAGCATGGCGATGACCTGCTCGAAGCGCACGCCGTACGGAGGGTAGAACAGCGAGCCCACACCGAGGCGCGACTGGACCAATACGCCCTTCTCATGGGTCAGGCGCAGGAAGCCGGTATGGCCGTGGTAGGCGCCCCAGCCGCTGTCACCCACGCCGCCAAAGGGCAGGTTCTCGTGGGCGATATGCATCAGGGTGTCATTCACCGAGACGCCCCCGCTCACGGTGTTGTTCAGCACCTTGTCGCGCGCCGAGTTGCTGGTACCGAACCAGTACAAGGCCAGTGGCCGTGGCCGGGCGTTGATGATGCCGATGGCCTCATCCAGCGTGCCGTAGGACAGCACCGGCAGGATCGGACCGAAGATTTCCTCTTCCATCACCCGCATGCCGCTCGCGGTGTCGAACACCAACACCGGGGCCATCTGGCGGCTGGCGCTGTTGGCTGGCGACGCCGCTGCGCCCTGGGGGTCGATGACCTTCAGCGTCGCGCCTTTGGCCTGCGCATCGGCCAGCATGGCCTGCATGCGCCCGAAGTAACGATCATTCAACAGGCTGGTGTAGTCGGGATTGCCTTCAATGCGGGGGAACAGGCGCTTGACCGCAGCGGCAAAAGCCTTTTCAAACTTCGCCTCCTGTCCACGTGGCAGCAGCACATAGTCGGGCGCAATACAGGTCTGGCCGGCATTGAGCAGCTTGCCATGGGCGATCTTGATCGCGGCATCGTTCAGGTCGCAGGTCTTGTCGATGATGCAGGGCGACTTGCCGCCCAGCTCCAGCGTCATCGGTGTGAGGTTCGCCGCCGCCTCGGCGGCGACCTTGCGGCCGATCGCGGTGGATCCGGTGAAAAACAGATGGTCAAACGGCAGGGTGGCAAACCGCGCGGCCAGCGCGGCATCGCCCTGGATGACGCTGAACTCCTCTTCGTCGAACGCGTCATGCACCAGATCCGCCATCAGTTCGCTGGTCAACGGTGTCAGCTCACTGGGTTTGAGCATCACCCGGTTGCCTGCGGCCAATGCCGTGGCGGCGGGGGCAAAGGCGAGTTGAACCGGGTAATTCCAGGGGGAGATGACCCCCACGACCCCCAGCGGTTGGCGCTGGATGTAGGCGGTGGCGGGTTTGAGATAAACCGGCGTGGCCACCTTGATTGGCTTCATCCAGCGCGGCAGGTGCGTGTTCAGGTGGCTGATCAGGCTGCGCAGCATGAATAGGTCGGCCACTTCGGTGACATTGCGCGAGCGCACGCCAAAATCGGCCTCCACCGCGGCGCAAAGCGCCTTGGTATTGCCATCGATCAGTCGGCGCAGGCGGCGCAGCCGGTCACGGCGCAAGGCCAGCGGCACCTCCATCTGGGCACGGCTGGCCTGGTACTGGGCGTCGAAAAGGGCATGCATGGGCAGGGTCTCGTGGGTCATGCCAACGATGATAGGACCCCCACCCTGCCCCGTTTAGAGCGGCACCTCCAGCGCGGTGATCGTCGCTGGAGGCCGGCCCGGCTCAGGCCGCCGATGTGCCGCCGAAGCGGAACACACCGGGCTCGCGCACCGTGTCCACATCCACCGTGATCACCGCCTTGGGCAGGAAGCGCCCTTCGAGCAGCAGCTTGGACAGCGGGTTCTCGATGCGCTGCTGAATCGCGCGCTTCAGGGGTCGGGCGCCGAACACCGGGTCGAAGCCGACCTTGGCCAGTTCGGCCGTCGCCGCCTCGGACACCTGCAGCGTCAACTCCATCTTCTCCAGACGGGCTTCCAGCACCTTGAGCTGGATGCGCGCGATGGACTCGATGTTCTTCGCGTCCAGCGGGTGGAACACCACGGTCTCGTCGATCCGGTTCAGGAACTCGGGGCGGAAGTAGTTCTTCAGCTCGTCCGTCACCGCGTCCTTGATGTCCTCGTAGGGCTGGCCCACCATCTGCTGGATGACCGGCGAACCGATGTTGCTGGTCATCACGATCACGGTGTTCTTGAAGTCCACGGTGCGGCCCTGGCCGTCGGTCAGGCGGCCATCGTCCAGCACCTGCAGCAGCACGTTGAACACGTCGGGGTGGGCTTTTTCCACCTCATCGAGCAGCAGCACGGCATAGGGCTTGCGGCGAACGGCCTCGGTCAGGTAGCCGCCCTCCTCATAGCCCACGTAGCCCGGGGGCGCGCCGATCAGGCGGGCCACGGAATGCTTTTCCATGAACTCGCTCATGTCGATGCGCACGAGGTGATCTTCGCTGTCGAACAGGAAGCCCGCCAGCGCCTTGCACAGCTCGGTCTTGCCGACGCCGGTCGGGCCCAGGAACAGGAAGGAGCCGGTGGGCCGGTTCGGGTCCGACAGGCCCGAACGCGAACGGCGAATGGCGTTGGCCACCGCGGCAATGGCTTCGTCCTGCCCGACCACGCGCTGGTGCAGCTTGACTTCCATCTGCAGCAGCTTGTCCTTCTCGCCCTGCATCATCTTGGCCACGGGAATTCCCGTGGCGCGTGACACGACCTCGGCGATCTCTTCCGCGCCGACCTGGGTGCGCAACAGCCGCGGTGCCGCGCCTTCACTGCGCGTCGCCTCTGAAGCCTGGGCTTCCTTCAGTCGCTTTTCCAGTGCCGGCAACTGGCCGTACTGCAACTCGGCGACCTTGTTGAAGTCGCCTTTGCGGGTGAGTTCGTCGATCTGGAACTTGAGTTTGTCGATGTCCTCGCGCACCTGCGCGCTGCCTTGGGCCGTGGCTTTCTCCGACTTCCAGATTTCATCGAGGTCGGCAATTTCCTTCTGCAGGGTGCCGATTTCCTCGTTGATCAGCTCGAAGCGTTTCTGCGAGGCCTCGTCCTTTTCCTTCTTGACGGCTTCGCGCTCGATCTGCAGCTGGATGAGGCGGCGATCCAGCTTGTCCATGACCTCGGGCTTGGAGTCCAGCTCGATCTTGATCTTGGACGCGGCCTCGTCGATCAGGTCGATCGCCTTGTCGGGCAGGAAGCGGTCGGTGATGTAGCGGTTGGACAGCTCGGCCGCAGCCACGATGGCCGGGTCGGTGATGTCCACGCCGTGATGCACCTCGTAGCGTTCCTTCAGGCCGCGCAGGATGGCAATCGTCGCCTCCACGGTCGGCTCACCGACCAAAATCTTCTGGAAGCGGCGCTCCAGAGCAGCGTCCTTTTCAATGTACTTGCGGTATTCGTCCAGCGTGGTGGCACCGACGCAGTGCAGTTCGCCCCGCGCCAGCGCGGGCTTGAGCATGTTGCCGGCGTCCATCGCGCCCTCGGCCTTGCCGGCGCCGACCATGGTGTGCAGTTCGTCGATGAAGACGATGGTCTGGCCTTCGTCCTTGGCGAGCTCCTTGAGCACGTTCTTCAGCCGTTCCTCGAATTCACCACGGAACTTGGCGCCCGCCAGCAGCGCGGCCATGTCCAGGCTCAGCACGCGCTTGCCCTTGAGCGAATCGGGCACTTCGCCGGCCACGATGCGCTGGGCCAGGCCCTCGACGATGGCGGTCTTGCCCACGCCGGGCTCGCCGATCAGCACCGGGTTGTTCTTGGTGCGGCGTTGCAGCACCTGGATGGCGCGGCGGATCTCGTCGTCGCGGCCGATCACCGGGTCGAGCTTGCCCATGCGGGCGCGCTCGGTCAGGTCGATGGTGTACTTGGTGAGCGCCTCGCGCTGGCCTTCGGCATCGGCACTGTTCACGCCCTGTCCGCCCCGCACGGCCTCGATGGCGGCTTCCAGGCTCTTGCGCGTCAGGCCATTGGCACGGGCCAGATTGCCGATCTCGGCCTTGCTGTCGGCCAGTGCAAGCAGGAACAACTCGCCCGCGATGAACTGGTCGCCGCGCTTGATGGATTCCTTCTCGGTGGCCTGCAGCAGCTTGGCCAGCTCGGGGCCAACCTGAACCTGCTCCTGGCCCTGGACCTCGGGCAGGCGCTTGATGGCTGCCTCGCCGGCGCCCAGCAGGCCGGGCACATTGACGCCAGCGCGCTGCAGCAGCGCTTTCGGGCCGTCTTCCTGTTTCAGCATGGCCACCAGCAGGTGGGCGGGTTCGATGTAGGCGTTGTCCGCGCCCAAGGCCAACGATTGCGCGTCGGCCAGCGCTTCCTGGAACTTGGTGGTGAGTTTGTCGTGTCGCATGAAAATCCTCCGGTTGCAGGCCATCTGCGGTCTGCAGGGGGGTTTTCAAGGCCTGCCTGCTGTGCGCACTGACTAGAATCAGGCGCATGAAACTCGATCAGCTTTCAGCGCGCTACCACCCCGATGAAGACCGGATTCTGGTGCGGATGAACACGTCAACCGACGACGAACTGCGGGTATGGCTGACCCGGCGCCTCTGCCTGAAGCTATGGCCCAGCCTGAATGCCGTGGTCACTGATCGGGTTGCCTTGGCGGAGGGCGCGCGCGACCCGTCCCGCGCCGCTGCCGCACTGTCGGACGGGCATACGCGACAAATGCTGGCGGACTTCCAGCGCCAGGAATCCCTGCAGAATGCGGATTTCAAGACCCCTTTTCGCAGCCAGCCGAAGCAATTGCCCCTGGGCGCGGACCCCTTGCTCGTCACCGAAGTCGGCCTGCGAAACCTGAGCGATGGCCGCCTCGAGTTGGACTTTCGCGAGAAGCGCCCCGGGACGCCCAAACCGCGCAGCTTCAAGGTCGGCCTGGAAAGCAACAACCTGAACGGCTTCCTTCACCTGATCGACAAGGCCCTCGAATCATCGGGCTGGCTGGGTGAAGGCGCCACGGATTCACGCCCTGCGACGGCCCCGTCGGCCGGCGACAAACCGAAATACCTGAACTGACGGCGCCCGGGCGACCGGGAAACTCCCTGCGCTCAGGAATTGGTTGCCTGAATGCCCCACTTTGCGAGAGCAGCGTCATCACTCACGCGTGCATCGACCCAGCGCGCCCCTTCGGGCGTCTGTTCCTTTTTCCAGAAGGGTGCCTGGGTCTTGAGGTAATCCATCAGGAATTCGCAGGCCTGGAAGCTTTCGCCCCGGTGTGCCGAAGAGACGGCCACCAGCACGATCTGGTCGAGCGGTTGCAGCAGGCCTACCCGGTGGATCACGCGGGCGCCAAGAATGTCGAATCGCCGGTGGGCCGCGTCGATCATGGCCTCGATCGACTTCTCGGTCATGCCGGGATAGTGCTCGAGTTCCATCGTGCTGACCGACTGCCCGTCGTTACGGTCGCGCACTGTACCCACGAAGCTGCATACGGCGCCGACGCGCCCGTCGCCCTGGCGCAGGGCGGCGACTTCGGCGGCCAGGTCGAAATCCTCGGTCTGGATGCTGACACGGGCAGTCATGGTCGGCGTCCCCGCCTCAGCCACCGGTCACCGGTGGAAAAAAACCAACCTCGGCGCCCTCCACAAGGAGCGCAGATTCATCCGCCATGACCTGGTTCAGCGCCAGCCGCACCGCTCGACCACGGGCCAGGCTCTCTGCGTAGGCGCCGCCACGGTCGATGAGTTCGTCGCGCAGGCCCGCCAGTGTCACGGCGCCGGTTTCGACGGTTTCGCCCGTCCGGTCCAGTGTTTCGCGGATGGAGGCGAAATAGCGGACAGAAACTCTCACGCCAGCAACTCCGAAAAGGGGATGAAGGAAACCATGTCACCATGGGCAATGGTCGTCCCCGCCGGGTTGTCCACCACGCCGTCGCCCCAGACCACAGAGGTGAGAACGCCGGAACTCTGGTTGGAAAACAGATCCAGTCCGCCTGCCGCATTGCGCCGCACGCGCAGGAATTCGCGGCGTTTGTCGGCCCTTCCCAGCGAGAAATGGGCCGGAAGCACGATGGTCTTCAAAGCAATCTCGCGCGCGCCCTGCAAGCGCAGCAAAAACGGCCGCACCAGCAGCAGGAAGGTGATGTAGCTGGACACCGGGTTGCCCGGCAGACCGATGAAATGACAGGCCCGGCCGGCATCCGTCCCAGCGCCCGCGTCGCGCCGCACAGTCCCATAGGCAAAGGGCTTGCCCGGCTTCATGGCGATCTGCCACAGGTCCAGCGCCCCAAGCCGCTCGACGGCGGGCTTGATATGGTCTTCTTCGCCCACCGAGACCCCGCCGCTGGTCAGGATGAGGTCGTGGTGGTCGGCCGCCGATTTCAGCGCGGCCACCGTGGCCTCGCGCCGGTCAGGCACGATGCCCAGGTCACTGACCTCGCAGCCCAGCCGGTGCAACAGCACGCGCAGGAAGAAGCGGTTGGAGTTGTAGATGGTGCCCACCGGCATGGCCTGCGGCTCGACGTCGCCGGGCATCACGAGCTCATCGCCCGTTGAAAACAGCGCCACGCGCGGGCGCGCCACCACGTCCAGCCGGGCGCAACCGATGCTCGCCGCCAGTCCCAGGCTGGCGGGCGACAGGCGCTCGCCCCTCGGCAGCAC
>Ga0075163_10005065_pt1 | contig 17620 bp, 13 predicted proteins | sample JI1023141ADNA_FD_71478 | JGI IMG/M metagenome (GOLD analysis project Ga0075163, IMG submission 71478) | Wastewater effluent complex algal communities from Wisconsin, to seasonally profile nutrient transformation and Carbon sequestration -... | ecosystem: Engineered > WWTP > Effluent > Algae...
CGGCGCGAACCCGCGGCGGTTCAGGAACAAGATCGCCTGTTCCTTGCGAGCCAAGGCACGTTGCAGGAGCTCCATGAGGCGACGCGAGAAGAGCGGCGTGCCCTTCACCTCGGCCGCCTCGGCGCGCAGGTCGACCACGTCGACCTTGGGCATCTTGCCGCCTTGGACCCGCTCGCGCAGGTACAGGTGGGTGTAGCGCCCGTTACGCGCGTTGTGCCACGTCTCCAACGCGGGCGTGGCCGAGCCGAGCACGCACGCGCACTTGGCGTGGTTCGCGCGCATCACCGCGACGTCGCGCGCGTGGTAACGCGGCGAGTTCTCCTGCTTGAACGACGGCTCGTGCTCCTCGTCGACCACGATCACGCCCAGGCGCGCGACCGGCGCGAACACGGCCGAGCGCGCTCCCACGACCACGCGGCACTCGCCACGCTTGACCTTGAGCCACATCTCGCGCCGTTGCGCGTCCGTCAATCGACTGTGGAGCACGGCGACGTCGCCGAAACGAGATCGGAACCATCCGACCGTCTGCGGCGTCAGCGCGATCTCGGGCACGATCACGATGGCGCCCTTGCCCTGCTCCAGCGCCGTTTCGATGGCGCGCAGGTACACCTCGGTCTTGCCGCTGCCCGTGACGCCTTGCAGCAGGAACGTCGCGTACGTTCCGGCCGTCACCGACGCCGAGATCGACGCCAGAGCCGACGCTTGGTCCTTCGACAACGTCTCGGGGCGACGACGCACGACCGACGAGGCCGCCAACACGTCCGCACCCGCGTCGACGCGACGGATCTCGACCAACGACTTCTTCTCGAGCCACTTGGCGAACGCGGGCGACAGGTTGATGCGCCGACACAGGTCCCGCAGCTCGATCGGCTCGCCCAGGTCGATCAGCGTGCGCAGCATCCGGTGGTGGCGCGGATGCGACGTCTCGAGCTCGACCAGCGCCTCGGCGCTCACCGCGGGCCCCACGCCGATCATGGTGATCTTGCGCGAGCCGCCTTCGCGCTTCAGCGCCGCCGGCAGCACCGCCGAGAGCGCCTCGCCCCACGCGCAGGCGTAGTACGTCGACATCCAACGCGTCAGCTCGATCAGGTCCTCGCCGATCATCGGCTCGTCGTCGAGCACGGCCGCGATGCGCTTGATCTTCGAGCGGTCGAGCACGGTCTCGTCGTGCCGACGCACGACGACGCCCATCTCGCGACGCGGTCCGAACGGAACCGCCACGCGCACGCCCGGCACGATCTTGCCGACCAACTCGTCGGGGACGGCGTACGTGAACTCGCGCCGGACCGGTCGGTTCAGCGCGACGTCGACGAACTCGCGCGCTTCCGGCTCGGGATCGCGCGCCGGCTTCCGAGCGCGCGCCGCGCCGCGCGCGGGCTTCGACGCGGAGGCGCCGCCCGACGTGCGCGACGGCCCGTCTGGGTCCGCGGCGAACGCGAATTCGCCCGTGTGTCCCTTCGTCGCCACGTGTCGCGTCTCACTTGCACGAGCACGGCGTCGCCGCGCAGCGCGGACAACCCTTGCCGTACTTCTTCTCCGCCGCGGCTTGCAGGTCGATGCCCGACATCGACGCCAGCGTCGACAGCCACGCCAGGACGTCGGCGAACTCGCCCTCCAGTTCCTCGCGTCGGTTGCGCCGCAGAGCGCGGGTGAGCTCCCCCACTTCCTCGCAGAACCACATGTGCGTGCCCGACAGGCCTCGCGCCGAATCGCGCGCGTAGTAGATGTCCTCGATGCGCTTCTGGAACTCGGCGATCTTCATGGGTGGCGTCCGGAGGGCGTGCGGGGATGTCGTGGGCGTCGGAGGTCGAGACGAGCGGATCGTCGCCGTCGCGAGCGGCGTCGTGGGAGCACGGCGACGAACTTCGTGGAGCGCGCTCGGCGCGACGTCAGTTCTTGCGCAGGATGCTGACGATCGAGATGTCGTTCGGGAACGTGTCGCTGCCCACGAACGTGGCCAGGTCCTTGCGCACCGACTCGAGCATGGTGGCCGTCGATTGGCCCGCGTGCTGCAGAACGTAGCGGTAGAAGGCCTTCTCGCCCAGTTCCTGACCGTCCTCGTTCTGCAGGCTCACCGGCCCCGTGTTGGCGATCACGATGCGGTCGCCGGGGTCGATCGGGATCTTCTGCACCTGCAGCGTGCGCTGGAAGACCGGGCCCTTGTCGAATCCGAGCGCGATGCCCTCGGGCTGCACGAGGCGGATCTTCTTGTCGGCGGCCGCGTAGCGGATCAAGGGCATCTTGTGCCCCGCGCACGCGACGGTGGCAATGCACTCGCGCGGATCCACGAGCACGTACATCGCCGTCACGTACATGCCGCGGCGCACGTCGCGCGCGATCTCGGCGTTCACGCGCACCAGCGCCTCGCCGACGTCGCCCCCCCGCTGCAGCTCGAGCCGCAGGTACGAACGAGCGATGGCGCCGATCATCGCGCCGGGGATGCCGCGACCGCTCACGTCGCACACGAGCAGACCCAAACGTCCGTCCGCGAACTCGATGTACTCGTGGAAGTCGCCGCCCGGCGTGGGCGAGTCGATGTGCAGCGAACCCAGGTCGTAGCCGCGGACGACGGGCGTCTTCTGCGGCAGCAACGCTTCGCGCACGTCTCCGGCCAACGCGATCTCCCGTTCGCGCACGGACAGCTCGAGCTGAGCGGCCTGCGCGGCCTCGAGGTTGCCGGCCATGCGGTCGATGGACTTGGCGAGCAGCATGATCTCGCCGCCGGCGCGCACGCGCGTGCGGTGCCGCAGGTCGCCGCGACTGATCTGCGCGATGTCGTCGACGATCAGCTCGAGGGGACGCGACACGGCGCTGCCCACCCAGTACGCCACGAACGCGCCGACGAGGATGACGACCAGCGTCACGCTCAGGATGATCGGCAGCAAGCCCTCCCCCGCGCTGTCCTTGGCTTCGGCCGGCACCAACAGCGGCGGCATGATGTCCTTGTAGAGGTACATGTGCCCGCGCGTCTTCTTGTCGTCACCGTAGTAGACGTCGACGCGCTTCACGTCGCCGTTCGCGAAGGTCTCGCTGGCACCGCCCGGGACCGCGATGGGGTTCTCGATGCGCTTCTTGTTGGGGTCGGGCTTCTCCCCGTAGACCTTCTCGCGGATGTCGGCCTCGTGGTCGTCGTGCATCTGCTGCAGCAGCGGTCCCTGCAGGCGCGTCGCCTCCACGAACGTGCGCTCTTGCACCGACTGCGCCGCGCCGACCATGCGCGAGTACAGGAACACGCCGGCCAGGATCATGACGACCGCCAGAGCGATCGACATCGTCACGGCGAAGCGCGAGGCCAACGTCTGCCCCGACAGCGACAGATCGGATCCGCGATTCGTGCGAGCCATGGTCACACCGTCCAGGTGACTTGAGGGATCAGGTTGCGAGCCGCGATCATCACCGCGAGCCCCCACAGGCCGGCCATGACGTCGTCGAGGAGGATACCGTGCCCGCCGGGCAGGGACTCCATCTGACGCGCGGGCGGCGGCTTCAAGATGTCGAAGAAGCGGAAGACGAAGAACGCGACGACCAACGCGACGGGGCTGGGTCCGCTCGTCCACGCGATGGTGATCAGGTAGCCGATCACCTCGTCGACGACGAAGATGCCCGGGTCCTTCTTGCCCGCGTAGCGCTCGGCCCAAGCGCCCAAAGGTTGCGAGACGACGTACAGGATCGCGCTCGCGACCAGGGCCCAGACCCAGAAGTTCGGCGTGTCGCGCAGGAGCCAGGCGACCAACACGCCGCCCAACGTTCCGACCGTCCCGGGAGCGAAGGGTGAACAGCCCAGGAAGCCGAACGAGACGATCGCGAGCTTGAGTCGGTCCATCACTTGCCCACTTCTTCCAGGAGGAACCGGCGCGTCTTGATCATGTACGACAGACACGAACCCACGGACGTCGCGAGCGTCAACCACACGAACACGTGTCCGGTCGCGCTCCAGAACGGCGTCTCGAGATCGAACGCCTTCATGCCGATCACGATGCCGATCGCGAAGCACTGGGCGAACATCTTGACCTTGCCGAACCAGTCGGCCGACAGCTCGCCGCCCATCGTCTCGACGTAGCCGCGGATGGCCGTGATCAGGAACTCGCGGGCCATCACGACCACGACGATCCACGCCGGGAACCAGCGCGACGACCACGGCAGCACGCACAGGAAGATCATCGTGCCGAGCACGAGGACCTTGTCGACGAACGGGTCGGCGATGCGGCCGAAGGCCGTGACGTGGTTGCCACGTCGTGCGAGCCAGCCGTCGAGCACGTCGGAGGCCGCCACGAGCACGAACGTCCAGAACGCCCAACGCAGCCAGGCGCGATCGACGAACAATCCCATCGTCGAGCGACTCTCGTCCTGAGCCAGGATCCAGAACAGCCCCAACGCGCCGAGGAATCGCAGCGCGGTGATGCGGTTGGGCCAATAGCGGAAGACGCCCATCGGTCGTGAGCTTCCTAGTGCTTCTTGAGCGGCGTGCACACGAGGTTCGATTCGTGGTCGAGCGATTCGACACGGACACGGACGAAGTCGCCGACCTTGGCCTTCGATCCGCGCACGACGGCGACCATGTCGACTTCCGGCGCGTCCGAAGCGGGACGTCCCACGACGGCCTTCGCGTCCGGATGGCTCTCGTCGACCAGGATCTCGACGTCGCGACCGACCATCGCGCCCTGCGTCTCGCGCAGCACCGCGTCGCGCGCCGCCATCACGGCGTCGTAGCGAGCCTGGGCGACGTTCGCGGGCACGCGATTCTCCAGCTCGAAGCCCGGCGTGCCTTGCTCGGGCGAGTACGTGAACGCACCCAGCCTCGCGATGCCGTACTCGCGCACGAATCCGACGGCTTCCTCGGCGTCGGCGTCCGTCTCGCCCGGGAACCCGAGCAGCAGCGTCGTGCGCAGGGTGATGTTCGGGACTTCCTCGCGCAGACGATCGAGGATCTTGCGGACCTGATCGCCGCTGCCCGCGCGTCGCATCGCGCGCAGCATGGGCGTCGCGATGTGCTGCACGGGGATGTCGAGGTACGGCACGACGTTCTCGTGGGCGCGCATGACCTCGGTCAGTCGCCACGGGAAGCGGTTGGGGTAGGCGTACATGACGCGCAGGCGCCGAACCGTCTTCACGCCGGCCAACGCCTCGATCAGATCGGGGAGCTCCTCGCCGTGCTCGCGTCCCCACGCCGTCGAGTCCTCGGCCACGATCACGAGCTCGCGCACGCCGGCCGACGTCAACTCGCGCGCTTCCGACACGAGATCGGCCTTCGACTTGCTGCGGTGCTTGCCGCGGATGGACGGGATCGCGCAGAAGCTGCACGTGTGGTCGCAACCGTGGCTGATGCGCAAGTAGGCGTACGAACCGGGCGTGGCCAGGAGGCGCGCGCCTTCGCGGTCGGGTTCGCGCAACCCGGGACCTTCCAGGTAGCTCTCGGTCGCGCGGCCTTCGGTCAGCGCCTTCACGGACGCGGCCAGCGCCTTGTAGTTGCTGATCTCGGCGAACAGGTCGACGCCCGGGAACTTGACGGCCAGGTCGTGCTTGTAGCGTTGCACGAGGCAGCCCGCGACGACGACGCGCTCGATCTCGCCGCGCTTCTTGCGCGCCAAGAGATCGGAGATCGCGTTCTCGGACTCCTCGCGCGCCGGGCCGATGAAGGAGCACGTGTTGAGCACCACCGTGTGCGCGCTCGACGCGTCGTCGGTGACGACGAGGCCGGCCTCGGCCATGCGCCCGAGCATCACCTCGGAATCGATCAGGTTCCGAGCACAGCCCAGGTGGACCAGCGAGACGTACGGTTGCTTCTTCAAGTGTGCGTTGGATCGGGGCCGGAAACGAAACCGCGCGGCCCTGCCGGCGCCGCGCGGTGTGACTGCGAAGCTCGGGGCGCGCTTCAGCGCATCGCGCCCGCTTGGGAGACCCTCTCGAGCCACTGTTCGCGGGTCAGGAGTATATCCCGGCGCTGTCCGCCGAGGTACGGGCCGATCAAACCCATCTCCTGGAGATCGTCGAGCACCTTGCAGGCGTCGTCGAAATCCATCTCGTATTGCCGCTGCAGCATCGAGACGGCCACGCGGCCACGTTCGATGAACAGGCAGCCGATCTCGGAGAGCTGCTGGAGGCGCGGATCCGCCTCCGCGGCAGCCTCGGTCTTGGGGGCCTTGGGCGTGCGATCGCTCGCCGAGGCGGCTCGCGGCTGCAACACGACGTCGCGGTTCGCGCGATCGGCGGAAGCGGCATCCTGAGCGGCGGCGGCCGGCGCGGCGCTTTCCACCGCATCGAACAGGCTCGGTTGGAGCGCATCCGCACGCACCGGTGCGGCACCGCGCGACGTCGACGCCGCGGACGGGGACGCCGCGGCCTGCGAAATCACAGGGGCCGAAATCACGGGGGCCGAGACGTCGGCCGCCGTAGCGGAAACCGCGGTCTCCTCGGCCATCTCGTCGTCGTCCGAGTCGAATTCCTCGACCTCGGCCACGGCGACCACGACGGTCTCCTCGGCGTCCGCGTCGGAGTCCTCCTCTTCGACCGTCTCCTCGTCGAGGTCGGCTTCGGCCGCGACCTCTTCGTCCACCGACTCGTCCTCGAAATCCTGCGCGTCGTCCGCGTCGAGATCTTCGTCCGTTTCCTCGTCGGCGTCGACGCGGGCACGCGCGGCGACCACGACCACTTCGGGTTCGGATTCGACCTCGTCGTCCTCAGTCGTCTCGTACGGGGTCGTCTCGTCGTCGACGTCGGCTTCGAAGCTCGGGACCACCGGCGAGCCCTTCGACGTCGGAACCGCGTCGTCGAGATCCGCGACGACGACCGGGACGACCACCGAGGCGGCGCTCGGCGTGACCGCGGCGCGCGCCATGGGCGCGTCGGCCTCGTCCGCGTCGTCGCCGAGGTCGTCGATCTCGCGCGGCACCGAGGTGGCGCGCACGACGACGGGCTTCGATTCGATCGGGGCTTCCTCTTCCTCGTCGAGTTCGTCGTCCGTCTCGCCGAGGATCGTGTCGGCGTCTTCGTCGATCTCCTCGGCGTAGGATTCTTCGTCGTCGGAGTCTTCGTCCGTCGCCTCGTCGTCGTCGAGATCGAGCAGATCGTCCTCGTCGTCATCACCGTCCGTCGCGGCCGCGGTGAACGGCACGTCCTCGACGATCGACGCGGCGGAGACGACTTGCACGTCGCTCGCGACGACGACCTCGTCGCGGTCCTCGGCTTCGACGTCGTCCGTCGTGGCGGCACCGCCTTCGAGCCCCGCGTCACGACGGGCGCGACGGAGCTTCTCGACCAGCGTCATCGGCGTGCCGTACGCGTCGACCGGCTCTTCGTCGCCTTCCTCGGGACGGAAGAGCGCGGGTTGTTCCCAACTCGGCGCGGGCAGGTCGACCGCCGCGAGATCGTCGTTCGCGTCGGCGATCGGCCTCGCGAGCGGGATCGTCGCGCCGACGTCCGCGCGGCTCGCGCTCGAGGTGGAGCTCGGCTCCTCGACGAGTTCGGGACGCGTGCCCGTGAAGCGGTAGATGGTCGGCGCGACCGGTGCTTCGGGCGCTTCCGGCACGAATGCCGACGCGTTCGGATTCACGAGCGGCTTCGCGCCCGGCGGGATCTGGCCCTTGCGACGCACGTCCTCGGGATACGGCGACGGCGGGATCGCGGCCTTGACCACCTCGGTCGGCTCGAGCTTGCGCACCACGGGCAGCTCGTCTTCTTCGGGGAACAGCGCGGCGGACTCGGCCGGCGACACGCCTTCGTTGGCGGCGGTCGTCTTGTGCACCGCGGGGCGCTGGATCGCCTTCGCGGCGGTCTTGGCGGCCGACATGGCGGCCGTGGGCGCTTCGACCGGAGCTTCGTCGCTCGCGACGCCCGTGTTCGTCGCGCGGATCCAGCCGAACCAGATGGCCGCGAACACCGCGATCATGCCCAACAAGACACCGGCGGTCAGGTGCAGCTGATTCGCGACGAACCAGCTCGTGCGCTCGCCGATCGTGCCGCCCGCTTCGCGCGAGAACGCGCCGACGAGCACGGACAACGCGGCGGTGAGCCCCAGCGACGCGATCAGGTTGCGCCCGACGTTCTCGCGCGCCTCCATCACGAACATGCGGAAGCCCATGTACATCAGCGCGCCGTTGAAGAAGACGCTCGGGTAGATCCCGAACACGTTCTTCCACAGCTCGGCCAGGGAACCGAGAGGCCCGTAGTCGGGCAGCGGCTTCAGGGCGCGAATCGCCAGGAACATGAGCACGAGGCCCAGGGATCCTGCGCCGAACAGGACGATCGATGCCCAGTCCTTGCCACTCAGTTGCTTGCGTTCACTCATCGTTGGTGCCTTGGCCAGCGGCCTCTCGTCCGGTCTTCGACGGACCGTGCATCTCTTCCCATTGGTCGAGCGTGATCATGATTTCGCGGACCTTGCTGCCGCGGTACGGACCGACGATTCCGCGCTCGGTCATGATGTCGATCAGTCGTGAGGCGCGCGTGTAGCCGACGCCCAGCGCGCGCTGCAGCAAGCTGGCCGAGCCGCGCTTGCTCTTCAGGATCACGCGCACGGCCTCGTCGAACATGTCGTCCTCTTCCTCGCCGCCCGCGTCGCCGCCGGCGGTCGGGCGCACTTCGCCCGAGGCGACCTGGATCAGCTCTTGGCTGAAGTTCGGCGCCGAGTCCTTGCAGACGAAGTCGACCAGGCTCGCGATCTCGCTGTCCTCGACCAACGCGCCTTGGACGCGCTTCAACTTCGCGCCACCGGGCGGGAGGAACAGCATGTCCCCGTGTCCCAGGAGCTTGTCGGCGCCCATCTCGTCGAGGATGACGCGGCTGTCCACCTTGCTGGCGACCTGGAACGCGATGCGCGTGGGCAGGTTGCCCTTGATGACGCCCGTGATGACGTCCGTCGACGGACGCTGCGTGGCGACGATGACGTGGATGCCCGCGGCGCGCGACTTCTGCGCCAGGCGCGTGATGGCGAGTTCGGCTTCCTTCTTCGAGACCGACATGAGGTCGGCGAACTCGTCCACGACGACGACGATGTAGGGCAAGTGGCGCGGCGTGCGCTCGTCGTTCCACTCGTCGCCCATCGCGGCCTTGAGCTGGTCCTCGCTCAGCGCGTTGTAGCCCTTGACGTTCTTGACGCCGGCCGACTTGAAGAGCTCGTAGCGGCCCTCCATCTTCTCGACCGCCCACAGCAGGACACCCGTGGCTTGCCGCGCGTCGGTCACGACCGGACACATCAGGTGCGGCACGTTCGCGAACGCCTGCAGTTCGACCATCTTGGGGTCGATCAGGATCATCTTGACGTCGTGCGGCGAACGCGTGAGCAGGAGGCTCGCCAGGATCGTGTTGATGCACACGGACTTGCCCGAGCCGGTGGTGCCGGCGATCAGCAAGTGCGGCATGCGCGCGAGGTCCTCGACGACCGGACCACCCTCGGCGTCGACGCCCACGAACAGCGGCAGCGACATCGCCTTGGGGTCGTAGGCCTTCTGGCTGACGAGTTCGCTGATGCGCACGACGCGGCGGCGTCCGTTCGGCACCTCGATGCCCACCGTCTCGCGGCCGGGGATCGGCGCGATGACGCGCACGCTCTGCGCGCGCAGCGCGGCGGCGATCTCCTGGCTGAGCTGCGTGACCTTGTTCATGCGCGTGCCCTGCGCGACGGTGAGCTCGAACAGCGTCACTGCCGGCCCGACCTGCGCCGACACGACCTGCGCGTCGACCTTGAAGCTGCGCAGCGCGTTCTCGAGCTTGGCCGCGCTCGATTGCAGGAACTTCTCGTCGACGCCCGTGTCCGCTTCGGGCTTCACGAGCAACGTGAGCGGCGGGAACGTCCACGGGCCCGGCGGCGGCGTGGGCGGATCGTAGACCGTCGTCGCGACCTTCGTCTTGACCGGCGCGGGCTTGATCACGGGCGCGACGGCCGGCACGACTTCCTTGATCGCGGCTTCCTCGTCGTCGTCGTCCGTATCCGCCGCGTCTTCGTCGTCCGCGTCGGCAGAGTCCGCTTCGTCGGAGTCCTCGTCCGCGTCGTCCTCGCCCAACGCAGCCTTCTCGGCGGCGGCGAGCTCGGCCAACTCCTCGGCGGTCGGCTCCGTGCCGAACTCGTCGTCTTCCTCGAGCTCTTCCTCGAACTCCTCCTCGATGTCGTCGACGTCGAGTTCGGGCAGACCCTCGGGGTTGTCGGGGTTCGGTTCCTTCTTGGCGCGCGGACGGCGCTTGGGCTTCACCTCGACCGCGGCCAGTTCCTCGGCTTCGGCGTTCGAGACGCCGGTCGGTCCCTCGAGCACCGCGACGCCGCCACCGGCCGGCGCGAGACCTTCGCGCAGATCGTTGCCGCGCACGAAGTTCCACAGACCGACGCCCGTGCTCTTCAAGTAGCCGCCGACGGCCGACAGGAGGCTCTCGCCACGTTCCTCGCGGCGCGCGCGCAGCCACTCCTGGAACGACTGCCACGCCGGATAGAACGCCATCTCGGTCGCCAGCAGGAACGACACGAGCATCGTCACGACGAGCAGGAGGAACAGTCCCAGGTTGCCGCACTTCTCGATCAGCGCGGGCGTCAGCTGGAGCGCCGGCCAACCGCCCGGGCCGTACGGCAGCCGCGAATCCATCGCGGTCTTGGCCTGCTCCAGGTCCGGACCGCCGATGAAGTGCAGCAAGAACGCCGTCGAGAACGCGAACGTGATCGCGCCGAGCGTGCGCAGGCCCACGAGCGGAATCGGCCGGCCCGCGACCATCGTGCAGCCCCAACCGAACGCGACGAGCAACGCGAAGAAAGCCGCGTACCCCATCGCCATGTACGCGCCGTTGGCGAAGTAGAAGCCGATCTGTCCGCCCCAGTTGTGCCCGCGCGCGCCCGGATCGCCGTAGGGCGTGTAGTACGACACCATCGAGACGAACAGGAACGCGGTGAAGCCGAGCAGCAGCAGGCCCTTGATCTCGCGCAGGCGCGTGCCGGTCTCCTCGTCGAGCTCACGACCGAACAGGAAGCCGTGCAACACGGTCTTCCAACGGCTCTTCACGGGGTCGTCCTTCGTCGAGCCGGCCTTCTTCGACCGTTTCGACGACGACTTCCCCGACGAGCTCTTGCTCTCGGAGTCGTTGTCCTCCGACGTCTCGACCTCGACGAGTTCCTCGTCGTCGGTCTTGCGCTTGCGTGCCATCCAATGCCCTTCGCGCGAGTCGGAGGAACGACGGCGACGCGCGACGTGAACGCGCGCGAACGGACGCGCGACATCGCGCGAGCCGCATGCCCCTCCAGCACTCGGATTCGAGGCGGGAATACCACTTCGGCGGGGCGATTCCAAGCATGCGGAACTGCGGCGAGCCACCGCGGCGGATGTTCCTACGGAGCCAGGCTCCGTATCAACATCGCCCGGAGGTCGGATCGTGTGCCCGGATCTCGGCCGCGATGTTCACAGGGAGCCTGGCTCCGTAGGAACATCCGCCGCGGCTACTCGCCGAGCGCCTCGAGATCGAGCAGGTCGGCCAGGCGTTCGGCGACCTCGGACTTGTCGCGTAGGGCCAGGTCGAACTCGAGACCGTCGGCGCCCAGGATCCGCACCGCCGATCGGCGCGCGTTCAAGGCCGCCGCGGAGTTGAGCACGATCCAGTCGGCGCCCTTCGACGCCAGCTTGGCGCGCGCGCGCCGCACACCGTCGCCCGTCTCGAGCGCGAAGGCCACGACCGTGCGATCGGGATCCCGACGACCGCGGGTCAAGGACGCCAGCACGTCGGGGTTGCGCACCAGATCGAGCGTCGTGCGCGTCGCCCCGCCGTCCTTGGCGCGCCATTTCCCCGCTCGGCGCACGGCGGGACGCCAATCGGCGACCGCGGCGGCCATGAACAAGGCCTCACACGTCGACCAACGCGACCGCAGCGCCGCGAGCATCTCCCGCGCCGTGACCACGTCGACGCGCTCGACACCCTCGGGCGTCGGCTGGTTCACCGGCCCCGCGACCAAGGTCACGTCGTGCCCGCGCCGCGCCAACGCGGCGGCGATGGAGAACCCCATCAACCCGCTCGACTCGTTGGAGAGGAACCGCACCGGATCGACGTACTCGCGCGTCGGGCCGGCGGTCACGACACAGGCACGCGGAGTTCGGCGAGAGCTGCGGCGGGTCATGCCCAGAGCATCCGAACGGTCGCGACCCGCGGCAAGCGCCGATTCGCGTCGTCCGAGCTCGTGGCGAGACCGCGGTCTCGCCCCCCGCGCCTCGTCTCGGCACGGCGCCGCCTCCTCCGCGAGTTCGCGACCTCGGTTTCCCGACGAGCGCGCGGACGGCGCGCCGCGGCCTCAGCAGAGATCGCGCGGCCTGGGTATCCCGAGGACTCCTCGGGCGGCGCGCGAAGGGCGGATCAGGGGACCCACTGGATCTCGAGCGCGCCGGTCAGGTTGTACGTCGCGGGCGAGCAGAACGAGGCCGAGTTGCGGTACCAGGCCTGATAGGTCCGCGTGCCCGGGCCACCGACGAAGCCGCGCAGCGAGATCGGCAGGTCCCCCGGCATCGGGTACTGCGACACCGAGCCCGAGCTGAACTTGATCCCGAGGCGGAACACCGACCCACCCGCGCAGCGCAAGCCGTCGCCGAACACGAACCCGGCGCCCGCGTTGACGCGCACGGAGCCTTGGAAGTAGAGGGCCGGACCGTCGGGCAGTTGCGAGCCCTGCAGAACGACCGTGTCGCCCGACAAGCTGGCCGTGCCGGTCGCGAGGAGCTTGCCGCCGACCCCGAACGAGTTGAGGCAGCCTTCGCCCGCGCCCACGGCGCTGGCGTTGCCGCACGGGCAAGCCGTGCCCGAACCGTCGCCGAAGCAGTACCCGACGCCCGGATCGCAGTTCGCGTTGGCGGCGCCCGGCGTGCTCGGGACGACCGGCGGCAACAGCGGATCGTAGTCGAGGAAGCTCGTGCTCCAGCCCATCGGCGCGTTCGCGCAGCGGTACACGCCGGCCGGCGCGAAGGAACCGTCCGGACCCAGGACCGTCGCCCCGTCGTAGGTCACGTCGACGTCGGGGAAATCGCGGTCGGCGATCGCCACGAGGTCGACGATCGTCGCCAGCGTCGAGAGCGACGTCGTGGCACCCGGGAGGTCGATGCGCGTGCCCACGAGGCTCGTGATCGCGGAGGGCGTCGCGGCGGCGACGAGGTAGATCGTGCAGGTGCCGTTCTCGAGCTGATCGAACGCGCCCAGGTCCACGTCCTTCGGGAACACGTTCGTGTCGCCCAGGACGAAGTAGCCGCTCGCCGGGATCGTGTACGCGCCCAGGTCGACCACGCGATCGACGACCCCCGCGTTCTGCGAGTCGCCGTCGACGACGACGAGCAGGTGCTGAGCCAGCGACTGGTTGGGCGTGCCTTGGATCTCGACGAACTCGAGCGTGTCGAGGTCGGCGTCGTGCAGCACGATCTCGGACAGCCGCGGAGCCGGCCCGAGCAACGCGGCCGAGACCGGCGTGGCGCCGCGCCCCGAGGGCGAAGCGCTCGCGACGTCGCTCGCCCCGACGAGGCCGAGCCCCAGGCAAGCACCGGCCGCGATCCACGACCGCGACGACGCGAGCACGCGTCCGCCGAGGGCGGATCGCGCGGACGTCGTCGTGCGGAGGTCGTGGGTCGTCATGGCGTGCTCAGGAACCGACCATCTCGTCGAGCTCGCGCTTGAGGCGCGCGCCCACGTCGGGGTTGGCGGCGAGGACGTTGTTCGCCTCGAGGAAGTCGTTGTGGTCGTCGTACAGCTCCGGCACGCCCTGGCGCACGACGTAGCGCCAGCGTCCGTCGAAGATCGCGCGCTGCACGATCGTCCACTGCGTCGGGTTCGTGACTCCCCACGGCTTGAGCACCTCGGTGAAGAGGCGCTTGCGCTTGCCGGGTTGGTTCTGGATCACGGGCAGGAACGACACGCCGTCGAGGTCCTCGACGGTGGCCGGCGGTCGCGCGCGAACGATGTCGAGGATCGTCGCGTACAGGTCGACCGAGTGTGCCACGTCGTTGGGCTTGCGACCCGGTTGGACGACGAGCGGCCCGTTCACGATCAACGGCACTTGCGAGCCGCCGCGATAGACCTCGCGCTTCGAGTGCAGGAACCCCGGCGGGAGCGCGTTGACCACGGTGCCGTTGTCACCGGACACGATGACCATGGTCTTGTCGAGTTGGGCTTGCGGGATCCCCGCGAGCAGCTGACCGATGCACGTGTCCACGCTCTCCATCGCGGCGCGCCACACGAGTTGCGTGCCGAAGTACGAGGACGTGCTCGGCACGGTCATGCCGGGCGTCAGGTTGGCCGCGTTCAGCTCGGCGATCGTCGCCGGCGACAGGAGCGAGAACGGCGGCACGGTGAACGGCGCGTGCGGCGCGTTGAACGCCACGTTGACGAACCACGGTTGCGTGCGCGTGTTGATCCACGCGAGCGCGTCGGCGACGTGGACGCTGGCCGACCAGTTCGTCGTGTCGTACGGCGGCGCGACGTAGCCCGTCGGCGGCTGCACGGCGCCGTTGACGACCTTGTACCAGGAGTACGAACCGCCGTAGTTCGGGAAGTGGATCGCGCTGTGGTCGTAGCCGACGGCGACCGCGTGATCGAGGTTCGTGTTCGGCGGCGGGAACGGATACGACGTCACCGAGTTGTAGGCGTCGCTCAAGTGCCACTTGCCGAACATGGCCGTCTGGTAGACGCCCGGGCGACCGGTGTGGATCGCACGCGGCAACCAGGGCAACGAGTCGGACAGTCGCAGACCCAACGGACCGTTCGAATCCGGATCGCGCAGGTTCTCGCCGAAGCCCGTGCGCAGCGCGTACTGACCCGTGTGGATGCAGGCGCGCGTCGCGCCGCAGATCGGGTTCGTGTACGCCTCCTGGAACATCAATCCCGTCGCCTGCAGGCGCGAGATCGTGGGCGTGCGGATGTACTGGAAGTTGGGGTCCGTCGTGAAGCGATCGCCGATCGCGTAGGGCGCGAACCACTCCACCCCCACGTCGTCGAGCACGACGAGGAGGACGTTGTAGTCGATCGGCGGAGGCGTCATCGGTGCGGGACTGGCCGGCGGTTGCGGTCGGGCCATGCGGTCTTCTCCACTGCGCGGGTGGGTCGAGCCTTTCAGATCTTATTCCGCCCGGAGAACCCGGGCGTTGCGCCACGGCCAATTCCGGCCGCGGACCGGGAGTCTAGCGGCGTCCGGGGTCCTCTAGCCCGCGGGAACGGCCCGGAGAACACGGGACCCTGGAAGATCCTTCGCGCCTCGCCGCCGGAGGACGCGAAAACGTCCGGCGAGATTCTCCCGGATCGGAGCGTTCGGTCGCGCTCAGAACGAGACGTCGAGCCCCACGCCGACGATGCCGGGCCCCACGACCGGAGCGAGACGCACGCTCGTCTCGCGCCGCTCCTCCGCGCCGAAGTGCGCGTTCCACGTGACGTCGGTGATCGCGATGCCCAGCGCCGCGCCGAACAGGATGTCGGCCAGGTAGTGACGCTCGCCTTCGAGTCGACTGAGCCCCACGTAGGTGGCCGGCACGTAGACCAGGTTCGACCACCACGGGTCGTCGAATCGACGCGAGAGCTCGAGTTCGATCAACGTGGCGCCGGCGAACGCCGCCGACGTGTGACCCGACGGGAACGAGTCCTCGCTGGAGCCGTCGGGTCGTTCGCGGTTGACGAACGACTTCAAGCCGTACGTCGCGGCCATCGTGAACGCGATCGACTCGAGAGACGTCTCGAAGAGCCGTGCGTCGCCGCCGAACGCCTGATAGCCGCCCACGACGACGGGGGTGGCCAGGAACAGGATCGACAAGTCGTCGCCGTACTGCGTGTTCGTGTTGAACACCTTCTGCGCGACGGAGTCCTCGGACGTGTCCGCGTCGCCGATCCACGCGATCGGCGTGGCCGCGGTGAGCACCAGCGGCCCGACCCATTGGCTCGGATCGGCCTGGAACTGGTGCGCGCCGCGTGACCACATCTCACCGTCGGTGTGTCGTGCCCAGAACCCGTCGTTCGTCGAAGCGCAGCTCGTCAACGAGCCGATCCACGCGAGGAGGATCACGAACCAAGGAACGCGAGTCCTCGCGTGGCGGAGCGTGTGCATGCGCATCGGAGCGGCGAGCGCGAGACCGCGCAGGATCCGGGGAACGCGATATCGATGGTGATTCACCGCGTGACGAGGTGGGGTTGCAACCACGCGATCACGTCCGCGGGTTCGGGCAATCGTCCGGCGCCCACGTCACCGCAGGCCATCGTCCCCACACCGGGCGGCATGGAGCGCCAACCGTCGGCCACGAGTTGGTTCACGTTCCGCTGCACCGCGGGGTTCGCGAGCATGGTGGGGTTCATCGCCACGAGGACGCAGCGCGGCTTCGTCGTCGGGAAGGCCAGCGCGACCGTCGTCACGAGGTCGTCGGCCATGCCGTGCGCGAGGCGCGCCGTCAGTCCGGCGCTGCACGGGGCCACGACGAGCGCGTCGCCCCACTTGGCGAGGTCGATGTGGTCCATCGCGGCCTTGCGCTCGATTCCCCACTCCGACGTGTAGGCCGGTTCGTGCGTCACGGCTTCGAAGAGCTGCGGGTTCACGAGCTCCGCCGCGCGCTTCGTCATCACGGTGCGCACGCGGTGGCCGGCCTGCGTGAGCTTGCTGGCCAGGTCGCACGACTTGTAGATCGAGACGGAACCCGAAACGGCCAGGATGACGTTCGCCATGGTCAACGCACTCCGGCGGAATCGAGGCCGATCAGCTGGCGCACCTCGCGCACGGATCGATCGAGGTCGTCGTTCGTCACGACGTGATCGTACTTGGTCTGCTCGCGACATTCGTCGTCGGCCTTGTGCAGACGACGCTCCAGCACGTCGGGCGCCTCCGTGCCGCGTCGACTCAGTCGGCGTCGCAGCTCCTCGAGGCTGGGCGGCGCGATGAACACGTACACGCCCGGCTCGCCCAGCGCCTTCAGCTGCAGCGCGCCCTGCACGTCGATCTCGAGCAGGTAGATCTTGCCCTCGGAGAGCGCCTTCTCCATCGGAGCGCGCAACGTGCCGTACATGTTCCCGAACACCTCGGCGTGCTCGATGAACGCGCCCTGCTTCACGCGCTGGCGGAAGTCCTCGGGCGTGATGAAGTGGTAGTCGCGACCGTCGACTTCGCCGGGACGCATCTTGCGCGTCGTCGCCGACACGGAGAACACGATCCGCGGGTCCTCGAGCAGCCGCTTGCAGATCGTGCTCTTGCCCGAGCCCGAAGGCCCCGAGATCACGACCATCTTGCCCTTGCGCGTCGCGCTCACGCTCACTCCACGTTCTGGACCTGCTCCCGCAGGCGTTCGATGAGGGTCTTCAGCTCGACGACCGCGTGCGCGGCCTCGGCGTCGTTGCACTTGGATCCGATCGTGTTCGCCTCGCGCAGGAACTCCTGCACGAGGAAGTCGAGTTGGCGACCGACGCTCTTGCCCGACGCGAGCATCGTGTCCATCTGCGACAGGTGGCTGGCGAGTCGGGTGAACTCCTCGCTCGTGTCCATCTTGTCGGCCAGGAGCGCGACCTCACGCGCCAGGTCCACACCCTCGATCGACACGGCGCGTCCCGTGGCGCCCTTGCGCGTGCCGGGAGAGAGGAGCTCCTCCACGCGCTCGCGCAGCTTGGTGTGGTGTTCCGCGACGGCCTGGGGCATGCGCGCCTCGAGGCGCGCGAG
>Ga0075163_10005066_pt1 | contig 17614 bp, 7 predicted proteins | sample JI1023141ADNA_FD_71478 | JGI IMG/M metagenome (GOLD analysis project Ga0075163, IMG submission 71478) | Wastewater effluent complex algal communities from Wisconsin, to seasonally profile nutrient transformation and Carbon sequestration -... | ecosystem: Engineered > WWTP > Effluent > Algae...
CTGATGCGATCTGCCTGCCTGATCGGCCTTGCCGCCTGCAGCGGCCCCGTCCCCGCCCGGCTCCCCGCGCCACCCGAAGCGCCCCTGCCCCCCGCACCGGCCGACCACCTCGTCGGCGATGGCCACGGCGTCACCGAGCGCGAAGCCGAGCTGGACGCTCGCCGCGCGGTGATCGAGCAGCTCGACGCACGGGTCGAGAGCCGCACCGAGGCCGAAGAGAGTGAGCACAATGGCCAGGGCGACCGCCGCTCGGCGGTGCATGTCACCTCGGAAGCGCGCTTCGACCATGCCGAGCTGCTCAAGACCCTGGCTGTGGTGCCCGGGGCTGAGGGCTTCCGCGCCCGCGTGGTCCTGAGTCGGCGGACGGCGAGCGCGGCGCTCGAGCGTGACCTGGTGGAGCTCGACGCGCGCATCTCCGGCCTCACCCCCACGCTGACCGAGGGCATCGCCCACCTCGACACGGCAATCCTGTTGGCCACGGAGAGCGCCCCGGCGACCTTGTTGGAGCGCCGGCGGGGCCTGACGCGGGTGCTGCGCGCCCTGGGCAAGCCGGTCGCCGAGGCCTCGGGCACCTCACCCTTGCAGGCGCAGGTCGCCGCATTGCGGCGCCAGGCCACCATTCGGCTCCAGGTGCGCGGCGCCGGGGTGGGGATGGGGCTGCGCACGGCCGCGGTCAACGCGCTCACCGCCGCTTTGCGCGCCCGCGGGTGTGTGTTGGTGGAGGGGCCCTTCCTGACGCCTGCCGCCGACACACCCGCTGCCGATGCCACCCTGGTGCTGGCCCTGCGATCGCAGCAGGAAGGGGGCCTGCAATGGCGCACGCTGGGCCTCGATCTGCGCATTGTGGACGCACGCAGCGGCCGCCCGGTCCTGTTGCTGTCGGGTCCGCGGGCGGCCCACGCCGGTGGCCTGAGCGACCAGCAGGCGGATCAGGCGGTCATCCGGCGACTCGAAAGTGTGTTGGAAGACGACTTCGCACCCACCCTCGACCGCATCCAGTGCCGTTGAGGCTCGATCAGGCGATGCGCGGTCGGTCGGCCAGCGCCCAGATGATGGCGGCGGGCACAGCCGTGATGAAACCAGCCAACCCACTGAGCTCAAAGGCATAATCGGGAAACAAGGGCGCCAGGATCGCCAGCGGCACGATGGCGAGTGGGTAGGCGCGCAGGCGGCGATCGACGCCGAAGGCCAGCGCAGCCATGAACAAGACATAGAGCGGCACGCTGAACGCTACGGCGTAGAGCGGCGGCAAGTGGAGGAGCGCACCGGCCAGCCACACCAGGGGCACGGTGGCGAGGCCGGCACCCAGCGTGTCCACAATCTGCCGGTCCACGGCGATGCGACGCAGCGTCCGCCGAACCGACCACGCGCCCAACCCGAAACAGACCAATGTGATGGCCGAGAGCGTAAACAGATGCGTATAGGTCAGTGTGATGAGACCGGAGCGCTGCACCATGCCGCAGACACTGTTCCAGAAGAGCCAGCCAATGCCCAGGACGCCCACCCAGCGGAGCCGTTGGCGGCGGTTGAGGTTGAGGTCGCGCCCGCGCTGGAGCGCCCGCATCGCCGCTTCCTCCGCTGCCACCTCCAGGGCCCGCGCCTCGATGCGCGCCAGCAGCTCGGGGGCGTCGATCTCCATCGCGGCCGCGCGCGCCGCTTCCAGCTCACCCCGTGCGAGGTGACGCTCGGCCACCCCCACCAACAAGCGCTTCAGGCCCGCCAGGGCACGCGGCTGATCGGGCCACGCCTGGAGGGCCAGTCGTAGGCCGAAACGACACTCGTCCACGAGGCGCTGGCGGTCGGAGTCACCGGCCGCCTCGATGGCGTCCAGCTTGGTGATCGCATCGTCGGCCAGCGCCGTGGCGTGGCGGTGTTGGAGGAAGGCCTCCAGGGCGAGGCGAAGTGCATCAGCGGTGGCAAAACGATCCGCACGATCCCGCGCCACGGCCTTCTGGCAGATGGCCGCCAGCTCGTGCGGCACTCCAGGCAGGGCCGGCGGCACCCCGCGAAAGGCCGAGCCGACCGCCTCCATCACGGTGCCCTGGTGCAGCCGGGTGCCGGTGACGATTTCGTGCAGCACAGCGCCCAGTTGATAGACGTCGGTGCGCGCGTCGATGCGCTCACCCGCCGCGATGGCCAGCTCGGGCGGCATGTAGGCCGGGGTGCCGACCACCACACGAATGTCGGAGGCCCGCGGCATCCAGGGCGGGGCTTCCGCTTCGAGGCTCGCCGCCAGGCCCCAGTCCACCAGGTAGACTTCGCCAAATCGGCCCAACATGACATTGTCGGGCTTGATATCGAGGTGCACCACGCCGCGGGCATGGGCGAAGTGGACGGCGTGACACACATGCATCAACACACGAATGTGCCACTCGAGGGCGTCGGTCACGGGCTCGCCGCTGGGCACGCGGCTGAGGTCGGCCAACACTTCCGACCAGGGCAGGCCCTCGATGCGCTTCATCACCAGCAGGGGCGCCCCCCGGGTGGACTCGGTCAGCGCATGGATGGGCAGAATGTTGGGGTGCTCGAGGTTGCCTGCGATCCAGGCCTCCCGCAGGAGCGCCGCCACCACATCGTCGGCGGGGTTGATGACCTGCTTGACGGCCACCGTGCGCTTGAGGGCGGTCTGGGTGGCCAACCGCACCACACCCATCCCGCCGCGCCCGATGACGGGGCCCAGGACCAGGTCCTCGGCAGAAACCTGAGCGCGAGTGAGGGCTTCGGGGCGGGCGGCGAGGGTCTCAGCGACCCGCACCGCCGAGCGGCCGATGGTGCCTCCAGAGTCGGGATGAACCGCGGCGGCGTCGATGCCGCGGGCGGCCCAGATGGCCGCGAGGGTTTCGGGCCGGGGCGACTGCGGGGGTTGACTCATCGGCGTCTCCTGCGGAATTCGGCCGACGGACGCGGCACCCCAGAGGAAATTGCAGACGGGTTGTCCGGAGGAAGTTGTGGTGGGTCGCGGTGGGGCGCTGGGAGGCGCCCGAGCGCGTGCCCCCAGGGGAGGCGGGTTAGGCGAGCTTGAACATGAAGGACGCGATGATCACCCACAGGCCGAGGCCGATGGCCACCAGGCCGAGCTGGCCCTGCTTGGGGGCGAGGCGAGCGATGGTGTCGTCCATCTTCACCAGGGCGCGCTCGTCCTTGATGAAGGTCTTGAAGACGCCCACGCCGAGCAGCAAACCGAGGGCCGCCTGCACCAGCGAGGCCGCGAGGATGGTGGCCCAGAAGATCGAGACCCACTTGATGTTGAGCACCGACCAGATGACGCCCCACACGCCCCACAGGGCGGAGACCGCGCCGATCCAGCCCTGGTAGGGCGCGATCTTGGCGAGCGCCTGGGCGGCGTCCGGGCGCTTGGAGAGGATCAGGCTGGGGGCGGCGAGCACGCCCAGCAGCATGAGCCAGATGCCATTCATAAGTCCCATGGGTCACTCCTGACTGCGGCGCTGAGCCGCGCTGGCCGCAACCCGACGCGCAGGTCCCTCCCGCGGCGCGTGCGGCGTTGTCTTCGGGTACCCCGGACACCCCCCGAATGTCGACAAAAATGTGCGACCCCTGCGCGGTGCCGCCGTGGCCTGGGCCGTGGGCTCGCGGGCGAGGCGCGGTCCCCCCAGACAGCCCACCCGCGTTCTGACCATTGACGCCTGGGCCCGTAGGAGCGAAAACAAGCACCTCGATTTTCGGGAGGAGCCTGCATGCCGCCCATCCTGACGCTCGCCGCCATCCGGCAAGCCCGTGAAGCGCGCGATCCCGATCTGGTTCAGCGCGTGGTCGCCCTGGCGGAGACGCCTGACGAGCGCCCTCGAACGCCGGTGCGCGAAGGCGCGCCGGACTTCTGGCGCTTTCGCACCCAGATCATCGATCGCAACTTCCTCAAGGGTAAAGCCCCGGAAAAGAAGGCTTTTCGGCGTGCGCAGTGGGCGGTCCTCGAGGCCCCCGATGCCGAGGTGGCGCTGCCCGAGCGCCTGAAGCTGCACGACGTCCTGCTTGAGCTGTGGCGAGCCGACGACGCCTACAGCCGCGCGCAGCTGCTGGCCATCGTGGCGGCGGTGCCGCTGCGCTGGGGACCCTGGCGGGCGCTGAAGCAGATCTTCAAGGAGGCTGAGGCCCGCGCCGACTTCGAGATGTTCGGGGCGCTGGCCGCCCGGTTTGACGCCGCCCGGGCCTCGGGGCGCGGCGACAAGGAGATCTCCCAGCGCACCCTGGCCTACCTGGTGCGTCGGGCGTGGCGGACGCTTCGGCGGCTGGGCGAGGGGCTGCCGGCGGTCTACGCGGACGCGACGGTGGAGGTGCTGCGCTTCTATCCGGAGAGCACCAACTGGCGTAACGCATGGATCGCCAACCACATTTTCTATCATGCGACGGGCGAGTACAGCCGCACGAAGTTCCGCTTCAAGCAGCGGCCCTCCACGCTGCTCAAGCACCGGGCCTTCGCTGACCTCTGGCGGCGCACGCCCCGGCCGCTCTTCAACCTGCTGGAGCGGGCCAGCTCCGAGCAGGCCCGCCGCTACGCCACCGAGGCCCTGCGCACGGACTTTCGGACGAGCCTGCGGGCCGTGGAGCCCGCCTGGGTCGAGCGGCTGGTGCACGTCGAGAGCGCGGTGGTGCACGACTTCGTGGTGTGGCTGCTGGACAACGTGCCCCGCTTTGAGCAGGTGGCCTTCCGCGAGCTGGGCCTCCACGAGCCGGTGCTGTCGCTCCTCGACTCGCCCTCCCACGCGGCGCGGGCCTGGGCGGCTGAGTACGCCCGCACGCACGCCCGCGATCTCGGGCTGGACCGCCTCGTCTTGCTCGCCAACAACGACCACGAGGGCGTGCGCAAGATGGCGCACGACCTGCTGCGCGCGCGGCACCCACGCAATGAAATCGGGCTGGCGGCCTGGGGTCGGCTGCTCGGCACCCGCCACGCCCACGAGCTGGCGAGCAAGGCGCTGCGCGACCACTTCACGGCCCAGGAGCTCACGCCCGAGTGGTTTGTGGAGCGGCTGGTGGCCGGCGAGCGCTCGGTGGTGGAGTTTGCGGCGGAGCTGCTGCCCCGCATCCACCCCGATGCCCGCCTGGGGCCGGCCTTCTACCGCGATCTGCTGGACCGCCCGAACCTGGGGCGCGTGGCGGCGGCCTTTGCGCTGGAGCGCCTGGAGCGCTTCCCCGCGGCACAGGCCTTCGAGGCCGAGTTTGTGCGGCGTGCGCTCCTCAACCCCGCTTCTCAGCGGCAGGCGCGGGCCTGGGTGTCCGACGAGCGGTTCAAGTCCGAGACGCTCGGGGCCGACTGGTGGAAGGCCATGGCCGACGAGCGCGCCTGGGAGAAGGCCGCCTGGGTGGCCGAGCTGAAGGCCAGCGGGCGCGTCTGGGCGCGGGATTTGGCGTTTGACACGGGTCTGGCGAGCCTGGCGCTCACCGTGCTGGCCGACGTGCGGCGCTTCACCCCCGATCAGCTCGGCTTCGCCTGGCTGATGGACCTGGTGCAGCGCAGCGAGCCGCGCGATCACGACTTCGCTGCCGAGTACATGACCAAGGCCTTTGTGCCCGCGGACTTCGCGCCGCCCAGCGCCGAAGGGGCCTCCGAAGCCGCGGCCGACGCGGGGCCCATCGACCTCGGGGGCGCCTCGTTCCTGTTCACCGGCAAACTGGCCACCATGGTGCGCGAGGAAGCCGAGGGCAAGGTCACCACCGCCCACGGCACCAATGCCTCGGGCGTCAACAAGAACCTCGACTACCTGGTGATCGGCGACGAGGGCTCGCCGCTCTACGGCGCAGGCCGCAAGGGCTCCAAGCAGGTCAAGGCAGAACAGCTCATCGCGGCCGGTGCGCCCATGCGCATCATCTCGGAGACCGCCTTCCTGCAGATGCTCGCCGGCAAGACCCGCAAGGTGGACGACAACAAGCAGGGGGCGGGGCTCGACGCCCTCTGGGCGATGGTGACGGGGGAGGGCGCCGAAGACGCGCCGCTCGCCCGGTTCGCGCGCCACTACATCCGCATGCACCACGAGGAGATCTGCCCGGCCGAGACGGATCGCTATGTGGATCCGGGGGCGGAAGTCCCCAAGAGTTTCCTGACCTTCGAGCGCATCCAGGGCCTACTGGCCGATGGGCGCGAAGAAGTGCGGGCCCTGGGCATTGAGCTGGGGCGCTATGAGCTGGCCCGCTTGAAGCCCCCCATGGACGCGCTGGTGGCCCTCAGCGAGCTGCGCTACGACGACGTCCGCGGGTTCGTGACCGAGGCGCTGACGGCCGACGAAGGGCCCGATACCAAGCGCTTCCGCGTGGATCCGGCCACCCTGACCGCCGACGCGGTGTACCGCTTCTGCGAGTCCATGAGCGCTGCCACCCGGCAGCTGGGCATGCTGCTCATTCAGCGCAACGCCCGCCTCGCCGTGCCTGAGGAGCTGTTCCGCCTCACCGAGAGCCCCGATCGCGCCATGCAGGCCTTCGTGGTGCGCCAGTTGTGGAGCTTGTACCGGTCGCGTGGGATCAGCGAGGACTGGCGGCCGGCAGCGCCCAAGACCGAGGCCCGCGAGACGCGTGGGCGCAAGAAGGACAAGGAAGAAACCGAGGCAGCACCGGCCTTTACGCCGCGCCCCGCCACGGTGCCCGCGGGCGCTGACGACGTGCGGGACTTCCTGCGCCAGACGCTGTTTGGCATTCCGCCCGGCCGCCTGGCCGCCGTCAAGGCGGGCAAGCCCACCACCGGCCCCCGGCCCCTCTCCGCCCGCCGCGCCAAGCTCGCGCTCATCGAGGTGGTGCGGGATTTAGGCCTTGAAGATCAGGTGTTTGCGCAGCGCGCGGCACCGTTGTTTGCCGAGTTTGCGCGGTCCCGCGGGCGCAGCGAGCAGCTCGCCTGCCTCGTGGCGCTCACCCGCCTGCGCAACCGCTGGCCCGAGTTGATGGGAGAGGCGGCCTGATATGTCCAAGGATCTCTACCTCGACCACCGCGGCGCCCTCACCGGGCTGGTGGGCCTGGGCGATGTGCTCGTCTTCACCACCGAGCACCCCGAGGGCCAGGCCACCGCGGTCTTCCGCATCAACCCGACCACCGGGGCCCTGACCTCCGAGGCGCTGCCCACGGGCATCCGTGCGCTCGTCGCCACCGCCTCCACGCTGTGGGTGGCGGGCGCCGATGGCCATGTGCGCCACGCGCCCTTGGCCGGCGGTGCGTTTGCGACCTTTGGGGCCCAGCTTGATCCCGCCCCCGCGGCCCTGGCGCCGCTGGCCGATGACCGCCTGGCGGTGGCCACCGGGGCGGTGGTGCGCGTGCTGGACGCGGGCGGCAAGGAGGTGCAGCAGTTCGAGCTGGCGGAGGCGGTGGCCGTGCTGGCCGCCGATCCGACGGGCCAGTGGCTGGCTGCCGGCACGGTGCGCGGCACGGTGCAGATCCTCGAGTGTGAAGAAAAACCGGCCTTTGTGCTGGCCGAGCAGGGCCGCCTGCACGAGGGCGCAGTCACTGCAATCCTGTTTGATCCCGAGGGGTTGCGCTTTCTGTCGGCGGGTGTCGACCGCAAGCTGTTGCTGACCCACGCCCGCGGTGCCCTCGAGCCCGAGGACCGCGGCGGCAAGCAGGGCCACGATGACGCGGTGACCGCGATCCTCAATACGGGGGAGCGCTTCTACACCGGCGGTCGCGATGGCCAGCTCAAGGTCTGGACGCGGGACCGCACCAACCGCCGCAGCCAGACGCTCAAGTCGGGCGCGGGCACCGCGGTGGCCCTGGCTGAGGTCCTCTACGTCGGCAAGCCCCACATCGCCGTGGCCGCCGATGACGCCACCATCCGCATCTTCCAGGTGGATGGCACCGGCAAGCCCGTGCTCAAGGTCGCCCACCTCCACGACGCCTACGCCAAGGCCCGCAACGCGTTTACCCAGCGCGAGCCCGGTCGTCGGCAGCAGGCCCTGAGGACGCTGGCGGGCTACAACGACGCCGCTGGCATCGCCCTCCTGGCCGAGCGCGCCGAGGCTGACGACGACCTGACGCTGCGGATCGAGGCCACCACGGCGCTGGGTGAGAGCGGCAATCCCCGCGCGGTGGAGAAGCTCGAAGGGCTGCTCAAGGCGCGCTCCCCCGAGGTGCGGTTGGCGGCCCTCGCCGGCCTGCGCACACTCAAGGGGCAGGCCGACACCGACCCGCTCGACCTGGCCATCCGCAGCGGCCAGGCCAACGTGGGCGTGGCCGCCATCGAGGCCCTCACCGCCCTGGCGAACGCCGACGATCAGGCCCAGGTGCGGATCGTACGCGCCCTGGACGACACCACCCGCGAGGTGCGCTTCGCGGCGTTGGAGGCGCTGGAGGCCCTTGGGACGGCGGACGATCCCGATGCCAGCCTCCAGGCGTTGACCTCGCGCCACGCTGATCTGCGCTGGCACGCGTTGCTGCGCCTGTACCAGCGTGCGCTCCTGGATCGCCCCACCGTGCAAAGCGCCGTGCGGCGCCACGGCGAAGATGGCGACGGCCGTGTGCGACAAATCGCGTTTCATCTCGCGGTGTTGGCGCGCCCAAACCTCGCCGCCGTGCTGCGCTATCGCGATCGCGATCTGCACCGCCAGCTCCACCAGCTCGAGACCTTTGGCAAAGAGGCGGCCGAGCCCGCCGCCCCCCGCAAGGTCAACCTCGACACGCTCACGGCCGAGGATCGCCAGCCGCTGCTGGAGGCCATGGCGAGCCGCGCCCTCGACACCTGTGTGCAGGGCGCCGTGCAGCTGGCCCGCATCCAGGATGGCCGGGCCCTGGGCACGCTGCTGCAGCTCAGCCGCGAGAGCGACGAAGGCACCCGCGTGGCCGCCTGCCGGGCCCTGGAGAGCCAGGGCGATCCGCGGGCGCTCCAGCGCTTGCGCCAGATGTTGCGCGACGGTGCCGAGGCGGTGCGGGATGCGGCCTACTCGGCCGTGGCCCGGCTGCTGGAGCGCGAGCCGCTTGCGGCGGCCGAGGCGGGTCTCTCGGCCCAGCACGAGGACGTCCGTCGGCGGGGTCTGCGCCAGCTCGTCAAGGTGCTCAAGAGCGATGCGGGCCCGGTGGCGCTGGGCCTGTTGGGTCGCGCGCTGAACGACGTGGCGCCCGCGGTGCGCACCGAGGCCTTCAAGACGGCGCTGAACCTGCCGGTGGGTGGCACGGCCGAGGCGGCGCTGCGCTTTGCCCTGCAGAGCCTCCATGCCGACCTGCGGCGCGAGGTGCTCACCGAGGCGATGGCCGAGGTGGCCCAGCCCTGGGCGTGGGGCCTCTTGCTCGATCTGTTCGACGATCCCGACAGCGGTGTTCGCCGGGAAGCCCTCGAATTCGCTCGCAAAAAGGGGAAGGGGCGCGATCCCGATCCGCTCGCGCGTGCGCTGCAGTCGCCCCATGCCGACCTGCGGTTGGAGGCCACCACCCAGCTCTCCAAGAAGAGCAATGCGGCCGCCCGCGCCCTGCTGATCGAGACGCTGAGCGACGCCGACCGCGACGTGCGGCTGGCGGCGTTGCAGGCCCTGGAAGCCGCTGGCGAAGAAGACGCCCTGCGCGCGGCCCTCGCCAGCCCCCATGCCGACGTGCGGATTCGGACGGCCTCGGCCCTGGCAGCCGCCGGTGACGTGGCCGCCGCGGATGCGCTCCTGCTCCAGCTCGCCGAGGCGCGGCCCGACGTGGCCGACCTGCGGCGGCTGTGGCAGCAACGGGTGATCCAGGCCTTCGAGGGGCTGTCGGCGCTCGGAGACGGCCGTGCCGTCGCGCCGGCGCTCGGGTTTTTGTCCAGTGATGACGGCGGGTTGCGGCTCGCGGCCGCCCGCGCCCTGGCGTGGACGTGTCCTGCCGGGGAGCTCACGCCCCTCCGGGCGACGCTGCTCAACGCCGACAATGCGGTGAAGGTCGCGGCCGCTCTCGGCCTCGCCTGGCAGGGCGATTCCACGGGCGCGGCCTTGCTCGCTCCGCCCACGCCGCCCCCGGCGCCCGTCCGTGGCAAGCGCGTGGCCACCCCGCCGGCGGCCCCCGCGGCCGCGCCCACCGATGCCCTCGCTGCGGCCATCGCCCTGGGCGACCGCGATGGCCTGTTGGCCTGGCTGGACGTCAGCGACGAGAAGCTGCGCCGCCGGGCGGTGCTCCTGCTGTTGATGGTGGAGTGGCGCGAGGCCGACGGCACGCCCGATCGGTGCCTCGCAGCCTTGTCCTCCAGCGATCCGCGGGTGCGCCTCACGGCGGCCGAAGCCCTCGAATTCTTTGCAGATTCCAGCGCCTTCGGTGCGGCCCTGGTGCGCATGCTCAACACCCGGGGTGAGGGGCAGTCGCTCTGGACGTTGACGGTGGAGGATGTCGCCCTCTGGGCCGACGCACTCGCCTTCGGCCACGGTCGTCTCCAGGTGCGGGCAGCGGGTCTCTTTGACGCGCTGGAATTCCGCGAGCAGGCGGAGTTCGACCTCGTCTTCAGCCGCTTCGCGCGCCGCTTTGGGGCCGAGATCAAGACGCGGGCGGATGCAGCGCGCGCCGCCGCTACGGCACCCGAGGCCTACACCCCCGAGGCCATTCGCGACTTGATGGTGGGCGCCTATGTCGGCCTCTCCCGCATCTCGGGTGGGGCCAACGCCAAGGTGCGCCAGACTGCGCTCAGCCGCCTCGCGGCCGCGGTGGCGGCGGGCAAGGCGGATGCCGGCATCCTGGCGCCGGTGTTCTTGCAGGCGCTGCGCGACGAGTACGCCGCCGTGCGGGCGCAGGCCTTTGAGCACCTGGCGGCGCAGGGGTATGGCACCACCCGCTTGGCGGCGGAAGCGCTGGCCACCGGCCACAAGGACGTCGGGATCCTGGGCCTCAAGTTGCTGGCCGGTCAGGCAGGCGACGCCGCCGGTTCGGCGGTGCTGCGCGAAGTCCTGGTGACCCGCATCGATGGCCTCGAGCACGAGGCGGCGACGTTGCTGGGCGAGCGCATCGGCCCCGCGGCCGCACTGCAGGCGGGTCTGGATGCGCGCTCCGAGGCGCGGCGTCGGCAGAGCGTGGATGGCCTGGCGGAGCTGGGGGACGCGGACGCCTTGGCGGCGCTGCGGCAGGCGCTGGCCTCGCGCTTCGAGGCGGTGCGAGATCAGGCGGCCATCGCCCTCGCAAAGCGCCGAGATCCTTCGTCTTTTGAGCCGCTGGTGCGCATGTTGGCCCGCGCCGACCGGCGTGTCCAGCGCGACGCGGTGGCGGCGTTGGCCGCCCTCGGGGATGCCCGGGCGCCGGGGGCCTTCCTCGACCGCCTCGTCAACGACGTGCATGGCACCGCCGACGCGAGCCTCCTGCTTGGCACCGCGGGCCGCTTCCGGCGCGTCGAGGACGCCGCACGGCTGGTGCCGCTGATCGAGCGGCCGGCCACCCGCTCGGCCGCATTTGGCGCCCTGCTCACCATCAGCGGGTACGACCAGTCCATCGAAGCCGATGAGGATGCCGAGGTGGAGGATGATCGCTGGCTCGCCGAGCAGCATCCTCGCCACGACGCGGTGTTGGTCCAGCTCCTGCGCCTGGCCCACGGGTTGGGGGAAGCGGGCCTCGCGCGCCAGTTGATGGCAGGGGCACGCTGGTCGCGCAGCGCGGAAGTGGGCGAAACACTTGCCCTTTTTGCCGGCTTTGGCGACGAGCGGGTTCGCCACCTGGCGGTGAACGCCCTCGGCTGGCGGCTGCGCAAGCGGGGCGGCAGCCCGGAGCCCCTGGTGGCTGCGCTGGCGCACGCCGACGCCCAGACGGCCTTCTTTGCGGCCTACGGCCTCGCGCTCGCCGGCCGGGCGGATGGCATCACCACGCTGCTCTCGGCCGTGGATCTGGGCGACTCGGTGGATCAGCGCTCGAAGGCTGTCGAGGCCCTGGGCGAGCTGGCCGATCCGCGGGCGCTGGACGTGCTCCTGCGCATCCTCGACGAGGATGGCCATGCCCTGCAGGAGGCGGCGGCCGAGGCCATCGGCCACCTGCGCGCCACCGATCGCGCCGATCGCATCTTCAAGATCCTCGCGCGCCTCGCGGCGAGCGAAATGGAGGGTGTGGCGCTGCAGGCGCTGACGGGTTTGCGGTGGTTTGGGGGTGTCGAAGCCTGGCGCATCGTCCGCGAGCGCGCCAAGGACGGCGGTTGGCGGATTCGCGAGCGCGTGGCCATGCTGCTGGGCCACCACGACGACGACGCGGCCCGTGCGACGCTGCTGGACCTCGCCCGAACCGACGACGATCGCGACGTGGCCATCGCGGCCGCGGCCAGCCTGCGCCGGCTGTACGGGCCCGAGTCCTTGGAGCCCGACTTCGCCTTCCTCGAGAGCTGCACCGACGACCTGGACGAGCACTTCCTGGAGCGCCTGGCCGAGCGCGGTGATGCCGCGCGCATCTTGGCCACGCTGCCCAAGATCCCGGAAGATCAGGCAGAAACGCGCGTGGAGCCCCTGGTCAACGCGCTGCTCGAGCGCACCCCGCTGCCCCTGGCGGCGGCGGCCTCAGCGGTGGCCAGCCCGCACCACCGGGCGGGGGCCGTGGCGGCGCGCATCCTGGGTCAGGCCGGCCCCGCGGCGGCGGCCCATGGCGATGCCCTCGCGGCGGCCACCGGCCAGTACCTCGCGGCCTGGCGCGCGCGCCGGACGTGGCTCGAAGACGCTCGGCGCGGTCAAGACACGGAGTTGGATGGCCTGACCGATCGGCTCCGCCCGCTCATCTGGGCCTGCGGTCGGCTGGGGGTCGGGGCGCAGTGGGTGGTGGATGCTGCGGGCGCCGATGGCCACCGGCCCGAGGGGCGGCCCATCCGTGAGGCGGCCACGTCGGCGCTGGCGGACGGCCTCGGTGGGGCGCAGGGCCTGGATGCCCTGGCGGCCATCGCCGTGGGACCCGACGCGGACCTGCGCACCCTGGCGGCCGCCGCTCTGGCGCGCCGCGCCCCCGAGCGCGCCACCGCGCTGTTGGAGCGTGCGCTGGACGACCGGCCCAGCCTGGATCGCCTGCTGGTGGGCGCCGACGCAACGGTGGCCCAGGCCACGCTGCGCTCCGCGGCCACGCGGGTGCATGTGCAAGGCGTGGCCTTGCCCTACCTCATCGCCCGCGGGGATGTGGAGGGTCTGGTGGCCGCCGTCAACGACGAAGGCCTGGACGAAACCGCCCGCTTTGGCGCGGTGGAAGCCCTGGCCCGCATCGCCACCGCGCCCGCCCAGGCGGCGCTCAGCGCGGTGGGGGCGGCCGCGGGCAACGACGAGGCCCTGCGCAAGGCCGCCTTCAAGGCCCTGCGTCGCGCGAAGCGCCAGGGGGCAAGTGCATGAAAACTCGAGAGAATTGGCCCCAGCTTCGGCACATTGAGTGCGCAGGCCGCGCGACCGCAACCCGGTTCGCTCCTCCATCGGGATCGGCCCCAGTCGAGGTGAACGCATGAGCGGTGAGACCCCCGAGACCCCGGAAACCGGCGACGTGGTGGAGGCGGCCCGCACCGCCTTTGCCCAGCGCTACGCGGGCGCGAGCCGCCTGGAGGCCGAGGGCGATGGCGCCCGGCTGGCCCTCCAGGCCGACCTGGATCGCGATCCCGTGCAGGTGAAGGGCCGCATCACCGACCCGCTGCAGTTCCGCGCGGCGCTCTCGGCGCTGTATGCCATTGTGCAGAGTGACTTCAGCTACAAGCCGAAGGATCGCACGGCCTACATGGCCTATCAGCGCATGAAGCAGAAGTCGGCGAGCTTGAGCCAGTGGGAGGCCCAGCGCGCCTACCACGCCTGGCTCCAGCGCAACGACCCCCTGGCCTTTCTGGTGCTCGATCCCATCGTGACGGTGCAGCCCGATGCCCTGACGCTGGAGGTCTTCAGCAAGGATGAGGGCACCTACGCCCAGCTCGGGATCGACTGGAGCGCCTTCGATTTGGAAGGCGAGCCGCTGCGCTTTGGCACCACCAACGTGGACTTCAGCGCCGCCCTCGATGAGGGCGTCCAGCGCCTGCGCTCCTACCGCGCCACCCGCTTCAGCGTGGGCCGCGAGACCGTGGCTCTGGCCACCGAGGGGCAGCCCGAGGTGATGGAGAAGCAGATCCAGGTGCCCGATGCCTGGCTGCGTGGGTTCCTGCAGGTGCAGTCGGCGGCCACGCTGCCCATGACCACCTTCGATCTGGCGCCCATGGATCTCTACAACCTGCTGCGCCACCTCCGGCTGCACGGCGATCGCAAGACGGGTGGCCGCGCGGTGCGCGTGGAGCTCGTGCCGGGCGAGTCGCCGCGCCTCGTCCTGGAGCCCTGGGAAGAGGTCATGCAGACGGCAGGCGCCGCCTACACCGGGCGCGTCGCACAGGTGGTCCGCATTTGGGGCCGCCGCCGCTTGATGCTGGTGCGCCGCTTCCTGCCCTTCGTCGAGTCCATTCAGGTGCACCTGCTGGGCAGCGGCCTGCCGAACTTCTGGGTGATGAAGGCGGGTCCCTACACGCTCACGCTGGGCATGACGGGCTTCACGGCGGCCAACTGGTCGAAAACACTGAGCTTTGACGTCTTGCTCCCGCGCCCTGATGGGTCCGAGGGCAGCGCCCCCGTGCTCGACTGGCTGCGGGCCCACTGGAAGGGCAGCGCCGCCGAGGTGGCCAAGGGGGCCGGGGTGGCGCCTGCCGCCGCGCGCAAGGCCCTCCAGGCGCTCTGCCAGGCCGGGCTGGTCATGTTCGACCTCGCCCATGGCCTCTACCGCCTGCGCCCCCTCGCCGCCCAGCCCATCGATCCGGCGCGGCTGGCCTATCGCAACGTGCGCGAGCGCGAGGCCCACGATCTCCTGGCGGTGAAGGACGCGGTCCGAATCGTCAAGGAGAACTACATCCACGGCCAGGGGATGGAGCTCGAGGGCAAGGTGGCCGTGGCCGCCGAGAAGCGCGAGTACCGGCCCGTCATGCTGGTGGACGACGAGGCGCGGGTCACCCGGGCCGACTGCACCTGCCGCTTCTTCCGCACCCAGGGCCTGAAGAATGGGCCCTGTACCCACCTGACGGCGCTGGCGATTCTGCACGCCCGCCTGGAAGCCAAGCGGGCCGAGCAGCGGGGCAAGGGCCGCGCTTCAGTGGTGGTGGAGACGCGCACCTGGTCCCGCCGGCACCCCCGCGGCGAGGCGGTGTGCCAGGTTTCGCTGGACCACACCCACGTGCGCATTCGCTGGGGTGAGCGCAGCGACGTCCGGCTGCGGCTGCAGCACCTGGTCTTCTCCAGCCAGGTGGAGGCGCGGGCGGCCTACTTCGCCCGCATCGATGATCTGGAAGCCCAGGGCTTCCTCGACGCGACGGCAGGTTGATCATGGCGATTTCGCGAAACCCTCGACCCACCGTCGTGCGCATCAACCCTGCGGAACTCCTCAGCCTGTGGGGCGACATCGCCCGTGCCGGTGGGGTGCGTGCCTACATCGACGCCCAGCTCACCGAGCGCGGCTTCCTGGTGAAGCGGCGCCCCACCGACGGCATGAGCGCCACCGAGCTCAAGCGCTACAAGGCCGAGCTCAAGCGCGAGGCCGCCGAGAAGAAGACGCTCGCCCACACGGCGTGGCAGGCCTACCGGGCCGCCCACATCGTGCACCTGGGGGAGGGGATTTTCTTCAATGATGACCTGGACTTCGACCGCTTCGACCTGGCCGAGCCCGAGGCGCGCGCCGCCGAGAACGAGCTGCCCAAGCTCGACAAGCCGGGCGACCTCGCGCAGGCCCTGGGCCTGACCATCGCCGAGCTGCGGTGGATGGGCTTCCACCGGGAGGCGGCCACCGGCGTACACTACCGCCGCTTCGAAATCCGTAAGCGTTCCGGGGGGATGCGCCCCATCTGGGCGCCGCTGCCCCGCCTCAAGGCCGCCCAGCGCTGGATCCTGCGCGAGATCGTGGAGCACCTGCCCGTGCACGGCGCAGCCCACGGCTTCCTGCCCGGCCGGGGCATCCTGAGCAACGCCCAGGTCCACACGCAGTCCAAGCTCGTCCTCAACGTGGACCTGCAGAGCTTCTTCCCCACCGTCACCTGGCGCCGGGTGAAGGGCCTCTTCCGCAAGGCCGGCTACCGGGACCAGATCGCCACCCTGCTGGCGCTGCTGTGCACCGAGGCCCCGCGGGAAGTGGTTGAACACAATGGGGAAACGCTCTACGTGGCCCTCGGGCCCCGCTGCCTGCCCCAGGGCGCACCCACCAGCCCGGCGATCACCAACGCGCTGTGCATGCGCCTCGATCGCCGCCTCACCGGCCTCGCCACGTCCCTGGGCTGGCGCTACACGCGCTACGCCGACGACATGACGTTCTCGCTGCCGCTCACCCACAAGGGCGACCCCAAGCTGGGTAACCTGCTGGGCGCGCTGCACATGGTGGTGGCCGCCGAGGGCTTCGCCATCAACCCCGAGAAGACCCGGGTGGCCCGCCCCGGCGCCCGCCAAAAGGTCACCGGCCTGGTGGTCAATGGCGCCGGCACGCCCCGGGTGCCCCGCGAGCTGCGCCGTCGGCTGCGGGCGGCCGTGCACAACCTGGAGCAGGGCAAGCCCATCCAGGAAGGCGACAGCGTGGCGCGGCTGGCCGGCTATGCGGCCTTTGTGCACATGACCGACGCCAAGCAGGGCGCCGCCCTCCTGGAGCGCCTGGGCAAGCTGCCAAGCTGATTGGCCCGATAAGTCGGCCCGCTGCGCGCCCACCTGATCTCAAGTCTTTTCCGGCCCGCCGGTTGACACCACTGCCTGCGCTGCCTAACGTCCCGGGCCACTTCACTCTGGAGCGCTGATGAGCGACGCGCCGGTCTTCCACGGCACCACAATCCTGGCCGTCCGCCGAGGCGACCAGGTGGTCTTCTGCGGCGATGGGCAGGTCTCGCTGGGCAGCACGGTCATGAAGGGCAAGGCCATCAAGGTGCGCACGCTCCTCGATGGCCAGATCCTCACCGGGTTTGCGGGCGCCACCGCCGATGCCTTCACCCTCTTCGAGAAGTTCGAGGGCAAGCTCAAGGCCTACAACAAGAACCTCACCCGCGCCGCGGTGGAGCTGGCCAAGGAGTGGCGCACCGATCGCTACCTGCGTCGCTTGGAGGCCCTGCTGTTGGTGGCGGACGCTGGCCGCACGCTCCTGATCAGCGGCACCGGCGACGTGATTGAGCCCGATGGCCCGGCCATCGCCATCGGCAGCGGCGGCAACTTCGCCCTGGCCGCCGCCCGGGCCCTGCTCGCCCACACCCAGCTCGACGCGCGCACCATCGCCATGGAGTCCCTCCGCATCGCGGCGGGCATCGACATCTACACCAACGAGCAGTTGGTGGTGGAGTCGCTCAGCACCGACGGGGACAAATCATGAATGAAGTTCCGGTGTTTACCCCCCGCGAGACCGTCTCCGAGCTCGACCGCTACATCGTGGGCCAGCACAAGGCCAAGCGCGCCGTGGCCATCGCCCTGCGCAACCGCTGGCGGCGCCGCAATGTACCCGAAGATTTGCGCGATGAGATCGCGCCCAAGAACATCATCATGATCGGCCCCACGGGCGTGGGGAAGACGGAAATCGCGAGGCGTCTCGCGCGGTTGGCGCAGGCACCCTTCCTCAAGGTCGAGGCCAGCAAGTTCACCGAGGTGGGCTATGTGGGCCGCGACGTGGAGTCGATGATCCGCGACCTCACCGAGATCGGCATCCGCCTGGTCAAGGAAGAGGAGACCGCGCGGGTGGAGGCGGCGGCCCTCAAGGCGGCCGAGGACCGCGTGGTCGAGA
>Ga0075163_10005067_pt1 | contig 17613 bp, 16 predicted proteins | sample JI1023141ADNA_FD_71478 | JGI IMG/M metagenome (GOLD analysis project Ga0075163, IMG submission 71478) | Wastewater effluent complex algal communities from Wisconsin, to seasonally profile nutrient transformation and Carbon sequestration -... | ecosystem: Engineered > WWTP > Effluent > Algae...
ATGGTGTTGACCGTCACGCCGGACTTGGCCACTTCGAGCGCCAGGGACTTGGTGAAACCGTGCATGCCAGCCTTGGCGGCCGCATAGTTGGTCTGACCGAAGGCACCCTTGATGCCGTTGAGGGAGGACACGTTGATGACGCGGCCCCACTTGCGCTCGACCATGCCGTCCATGACCTGTTTGGTCATGTTGAAGACGCTGTCGAGGTTGGTGTGGATGACGGCATCCCAGTCGGCCTTCGTCATGCGCTTGAAGGTCATGTCGCGGGTGATGCCGGCGTTGTTCACCAGCACATCCACGGGGCCGATGTCGCGGGTGATGGTCTCGACGCAGGCCTTGCAGGAATCGAAATCAGCGACGTCGCAGGGGTAGGCCTTGAAGCCGTAGCCCATGTTGTTCATTGTCTGCAGCCATTCGGCCGCCTTGTCGTTGCCCGGCGAATGGGTGGTGACCACCTTGTAACCGAGCGCCGCCAGCTTGATGCAGATGGATTCGCCCAGACCGCCCATACCGCCAGTAACCAGTGCTACACGTGCCATGTTGTTTCCCTCCTTGTGGTTAGTATTGTGCGGGGCTGCATGGTTGACAGCCGCCGCGGGTGAAACCTTGGTGCCCTGGCTCTGATGGCCGTTCGGGCGTCGTCAGTGAAAGCGCGGACATGCGGGGGTGATGACGAGGCGAGTTGTAGGGGCGACTTCAGTCGCCCTCAGCCGGTGGAACGAAGGTAGATCCTTCATTCAAGCTCCGCGGGCGACTGAAGTCGCCCCTACACGACACGCCCCCTCCCCTTAACGACTCCGGGCAACGCTGACGGTGCTGTTCATGCAAATACGGCGCCGAGCAATGGCCGGCGCCGTAGCGTTATGGATCAGGCGGTTTCCTTGACGTAGCGACCGGGCGCGGGCTCGATCACCTTGTACTTGGTGTTGCCCGGCTTGTTGCGGGCGGCCACCATGTCGCCGCTCTTCGGGCGCAGCCATTCGACCCAGTGCAGCCACCAGCTGCCCTTCTGCTCGGTGGCGGCTTCGAGCCACTCTTCGGGCACCGAGGCGCGGGATTCGCCGACCCAGTAGCTGCGGCGGTTCTTGGAGGCCGGGTTGATGGCGCCAGCGATGTGGCCGCTGGCACCGAGCACGAAGGTGGTGTCGCCGCCGAGGAGCTGGCGCACCAGGTAGGCGCTGGTCCAGGGCACGATGTGGTCTTCGCGGGCGGCCATCAGGTAGGCCGGGACATCGACCTTGCCGAGATCGACCTTGACGCCGAGCATCTCGAGCTTGCCCGGGACGCGCAGGTTGTTCTCGAGGTACATGTTGCGCAGGTACCAGGCGATGAAGGGGCCGGCGATGTTGGTGCTGTCGGAGTTCCAGTAGAGCAGGTCGAAGGCGTCGGGCGTCTTGCCCTTGAGGTAGTTGCCGACGACGTACTGCCAGATGAGGTCGTTGGCGCGCAGGCTGGAGAACACCTGCGCCAGTTCGCGGCCCTTGAACACGCCGCCCTTGCCGATGGTCGCCTCACGACCGGCCACCGAGGTTTCGTCGACCAGGCAGCCGATCTCGCCGGCGTCGGCGAAGTCGAGCAGGGTGGTCATGAGGCTCAGGCTCTCGACGGGGTCTTCGCCACGGCCCTTGAGCACGGCCAGCGCCGAGGTGAGGATGGTGCCGCCGACGCAGAAGCCCAGCGCGTGGGGCTTCTTGACCTTGGTGACCTCACGCACGACCTCGAGGGCGGTGATGGGGCCGAGCTGGAGATAGTCGTCCCAGCCGAAGTGAGCCTGCTCGGCCTTGATGTTCTTCCAGGACACCAGGAACACGGTGAAGCCCTGCTCGACCATGAAGCGCACCAGCGAATTGGCCGGCTGCAGATCCATGATGTAGAACTTGTTGATGCAGGGCGGCACGATCAGCAGCGGGGTCTTGTGGACCTGCTCGGTGAGCGGCGCGTACTGGATGAGCTGCATCAGCGGGTTTTCGTAGATCACCGAGCCCGGCGTAGTGGCCAGGTTGCGGCCGATCTCGAAGGCCGAATCGTCGGTCATCGAGATGCGGCCTTTCTCCATGTCGGAGATCAGGTTCTTGATGCCCTGGGTGATGCTCTCGCCGCGGGTCTCGATGGCAGTCTGGATGAACTCGGGGTTGGTCGCCGCGAAGTTGGACGGCGCCAGGGCGTCGACGTACTGACGCGTGAGGAACTGCATGCGCTCCTTGGTGCGCCCGTCGGCGATGGGCAGCGCGTCGGCCAGCTTGGTGAGGTAGTCGGAATTGAGCAGGTAGGCCTGGCGGATGTAGTCGAAGACCGGGCTGGCCGTCCATTCGGGGGCATTGAAGCGACGGTCGCCGGGCGCAGGCTGGACGATGGGCTGAACCGGCTCGCCGGGGCGGGCCTGGGCCATGCCGGCCCACAGGCGGGCGTGGGCCTCGGCGAGCTCCTGCTGCAGCCGGGCCATGTCGGAGGCTTCAGGCAGCGGCAGCTGCGGCGCCTGGGCCGGAGCGACCTGCTGGAAGGCAGCGTTCTGCTTGCCGAGATAATCGAAAAAACCCGCGGCCAGCGACTGGCCAAACTTGAACATCCCGTTGAGTGCTTCGGCAGACTGCTCCGGTGTGACAGACATCCGTATCTCCTTTTTTTTGATCTCGACTGCAGGCGCCGCCGCTGGCGGGCACACACACAGCCCCGCCGTCGACTACGCGGGATGCCCCGACGCGGCCTGCGGCCTTGTAGAATTCGTGCATGTATATCGTTGCGATTGCCTGGCTGTACGTCGCGGTGCTGGCTGCAGCATCCGACACGACCCTGATCGGCGGGATCCTGACCTTCGTCTTTTATGGCGTGGCGCCGCTCTCCCTGTTTCTCTGGCTGTTCGGTACGCCGGCCCGGCGCCGTCGCTCAGCCCAGCGCGCGCTCAGCGAGCGGGTGGGCGAAGACGATCGAGGCGATTCCGGCGGCAATCAATAATACCTGCTGGGCGGTGGCGCGCAATTCCGTTCGCTTGTGGAGGCCTGGAATCAGGTCGGCCACCGCGACGTAGATCATACTCGCCGCGGCCAGGGCGAGAAACACCGGCACCAGCTGCTGCATTTCGGACAGCGCAAAGTACGCCAGGATAGCGCCGACCAGCGTGGCGAGGCTCGAGAGCAGGTTGAAGGCGAGCGCCTTGCGGCGGCTGTAGCCCGAGTGGAGCAGGATAAGGAAGTCGCCGAGTTCCTGGGGGATCTCATGGGCGATGATGGCCAGCGCGGTGACGATGCCCAGCGGCGTGCTCTCGACGAAGGCGGCGGCGATCAGCACGCCGTCGACGAAGTTGTGGAAGGTGTCGCCCACCAGGATCAGCAGGCCGCTGCGGCCATGCTCGTGGCCGCCGTGCCCGTGGCCATGGCTGTGCTGTTCATGGCCGGCGCAGCCTTCGTCGTGGCAATGCCGCCACAGCACGAGCTTCTCGAGCACGAAGAACAGCAGGATGCCGGCCAGGATGTTCATCGCCGCCTTTTCGGGCGATTCGGCGGCTTCGATGGCGTGGGGCAGCACCTCGAGGAAGGCGGCCCCGAGCAGCGCGCCGATGGCGTAGCTGATCAGCACCGGCACCCAGTGGGGCCGCGCGGCGTAGGAAATGCCGGAGGCCACCAACACGCTGAGCAGCCCGCCGGCAAGACTCATCAGAACGATCCAGGCGAGGGGCGTCATGGTCATAGGGGTTTTGAAGTGGGCCGGCAGTATATCGCCTGTCGGGGCCGCTGCCGGAACTCAGGCAAGCCAGACCAGCGAGGCCATGCGGCCCGTCCGGCCGTCGCGGCGGTAGGAAAAGAAGCGCGCGGCCTCGGTGAAGGTGCAGGAATCACCGCCATGAACGCCGGTGACACCCAGCGCGGCGAGGCGCTGGCGGGCGAGCAGATACAGATCGGCCAGCCACTTGCCGGCAGGGCCGGCCGGGCGGAAGGCCACCGCGGCAGCCGGATCATCCGCCACGAAGGCCGCCCTCACCTCGTCGCCGACCTCGAAGGCCGCCGGGCCGATGGCAGGGCCGAGCCAGGCCATGAGATCGCCGGCAGGCACATTCATCGCACGGATGGTGGCCTCGATGACCCCACCCTGCAGCCCGCGCCAGCCCGCGTGGGCTGCACCGACGACGGTGCCGGTGCGATCGCACAGCAGCACCGGCAGGCAGTCGGCGGTCATCACCACGCAGACGGCGCCCGGCGTACGGGACACGGCGCCGTCGGCATCGGGCACGCCGCGCGCGGTAGCGACATCGACGACGGCGCTGCCATGCACCTGGTTGAGCCAGCATGGTTCGGCCGGCAACAGCGCGCGCAGCCGGGCCCGGTTGGCAGCCACCACGGCCGGGTCGTCGCCGACGTGGGTGCCGAGGTTGAGACTGTCGAAGGGCGCCGTGCCCACGCCGCCGGCGCGGGTGGTGGACAGGGCCTTGACGTTGGCCGGCGCCGGCCAGCCGGGGACGATCCAGGCGTCGCTCACGGGGCCTCCCCGCGCAGGCGGCACAGCAGCGCGTCGAAGTCGGCCGGCAGGGGCGACTGCCAGCGGCAGGCCTCGCCGCTCTGCGGGTGGATCAGGCCGAGCTGCCAGGCGTGCAGGGCCTGGCGGGGGAAAGCGTCGAGGCGCGGGTCGGCGCTTTTGGCCTTGCCGTAGGTGGCGTCGCCGACCAGCGGGTGGCCAATGTGGGCCATGTGCACGCGGATCTGGTGGGTGCGCCCGGTGGCGAGCTCGCATTCGACGAGGGTCGCCCGGGCAAAACGCTCGACGACCCGGTAGCGGGTCAGGGCCTCGCGCCCGCCGGGCACCACCGCCATCTTGGTGCGCTGCACCGGGTGGCGGCCGATCGGCGCATTGACCTCGCCGCTCGGCGAAGGCTCGCCATGCACGAGGGCGTAGTAATGCCGCTTGACGCTGCGCGCCTGGAGCTGGCGCACGAGGTCGGTCTGGGCTTCGAGGGTCTTGGCGACGACCAGCAGGCCGCTGGTGTCCTTGTCGAGGCGATGCACGATGCCGGCCCGCGGCAGCTCACGGAACACCGAAGCGTGGTGCAGCAGGGCATTGAGCAGGGTGCCCGACCAGTTGCCGCTGCCCGGATGCACGACCAGCCCGACCGGCTTGTCGATGACGACGAGGGTGTCGTCCTCGAAGACAACCTGGAGCGGGATGTCCTCGGCCTGCTCGGCGAGCATCGCTTCGGAGGGTTCGGGGCTCACGAACACCGTCTCGCCGCCCCACACCTTGGTCTTCGGATCGGGGGAGGCACCGGCGATGGTGATCCGCCCCGACTTCAGCCAGGACTGCAGGCGACTGCGGGAATGTTCGGGGAACAGCCGGGCCAGGGCCTGGTCGGCCCGCATCCCGGCGCATTCGTGAGGAATCGATTCGCGTTGCGGCGAAGGGGTGGAAGCGGCTGGGCTATAATCGGCCCAGTCTTCTTCAAAAGAGTTTTCAATGGCGCATTTCACCCTGCGTAGTTTAACGCTTACCGGCTTCCTGCTGCTCGCCGGATGCAGCGGCCTCCCCGACATGGCGGACGAAACCGTCGGCTGGAGCGCCCAGAAGCTCTACACCGAAGCCAAGGAATCCATGGGCGACGGCGCCTGGGACCGCGCCATCAAGATGTTCGAGAAGCTCGAGGCGCGCTACCCCTACGGTCGCTACGCCCAGCAGGCGCAGCTCGAGGTGGCCTACGCTTATTACAAGTCGAACGAGCAGGCGTCGGCTGTGGCGGCCTGCGAGCGCTTCATCAAGCTGCACCCGAACCACCCGAACGTCGACTACGCCTACTACCTGAAAGGCCTGGCCTACTTCAACGAAGACCTCGGCCTGCTGGGCACGCTGTCCAACCAGGATCTCTCCGAGCGCGACCCGAAGGCCGCCCGCGAGTCCTTCGAAACCTTCAGGACGCTGAGCCAGCGCTTCCCCGACAGCAAATACACCCCCGACGCCCTGAAGCGCATGCGCTACCTGGTGAACGCCCTCGCCTCCTACGAGGTGCATGTGGCGCGCTACTACCTCAAGCGCGGCGCCTACGTGGCGGCCGCCAACCGGGCCCAGGCGACCATCAAGGATTTCCCCAACTCGCCGGCTGCCGAAGAAGCCCTGTTCGTGATGGCAAAAAGTTACGACGCCCTCGGCATGCCCGAGCTGCGCGACGACGCCGACCGCGTGATGCGCAAGAACTTCCCCAACAGCCGCTACCTCGGCGCCGGCCTGCCCGACGACAAGACCCGCGCGCCCTGGTGGAAGATGTGGTGAGCCCCCGGAGCGGCCAGCATGGATGACGCCGTCCGCCAGGCCCTCGCACGCTGGCCGGACGTGCCCGACTGCTTCGGCTGGCTGCACCTGTCGCGGCGCGGCGAATGGCAGCTCCCCGACGGGCCGATCCGCCACGCGGGGCTTGCAGCCTTCATCGGCCGCAATTACGAAGCCGACTCGAGCGGCCGCTGGTATTTCCAGAACGGCCCGCAGCGGGTCTTCGTGAGCCTCGCCTACACGCCCACCGTCGTGCGCCTGGCCGCGCCTGCGCGCCTGCAGACCCACACCGGCCTGCCCGTCGAAACCCTCAGCGGCGCCTGGCTCGACGACGAAGGCAGCCTGCTGCTGGGCTCGGAGCACGGCATAGCGCTGCTGGACGACCGCGATCTGGGGGCCATGGTTTCCCACCTCATCGGCGAGCTTGAAGCGCCCGACGCCGAGATCTGTCTGGACTGGGGTGGGCTCCGCCTCCCCGTCGAGCGCATCGCGCGGGCCGCCGTGCCCACCCGCTTCGGTTTCGTCAGCCAGCCGGCCTGACGACCGGCCAGCCGCAACACCCGGCGGGGCTCAGCCCCGGCCGTAGGTGTCTTCGAAACGGACGATGTCGTCCTCGCCCAGGTAGCTCCCCGACTGCACCTCGATGATCTCGAGGGGCAGCTTGCCCGGGTTGGCCAGCCGGTGCACATGGCCCAGCGGAATGTATGTGGACTCGTTCTCGCCGAGCAAAAACGTGCGCTCGCCGTTGGTGACCTCGGCCGTGCCCTTCACGACGATCCAGTGCTCGGCCCGGTGGTGATGCATCTGCAGGCTGAGGCTGGCGCCCGGGTTCACGACGATGCGCTTCACCTGGAAGCGGGCACCGTTGTCGATCGAGTCGTACCAGCCCCACGGCCGGTGGATCTTGCGGTGGGCCGAAGCCTGGCTGCGCTTGCCGGCCTTGAGGGCAGCGACGATCTGCTTGACGTTCTGGGTCTTGTCCTTGCTGGCGACCAGCACCGCGTCGGGGGTCTCGACGATCACCGCGCCTTCGAGGCCGACGCAGGCCACCAGCCGGTCCTGGGCATACACCAGGGTGTCGCGGCTATCCTCGAAGAGCACGTCGCCGCGGGCCACGTTGCCGTTGCCGTCCTTGTCGGCGATCTGCCACAGGGCGTCCCAGGCGCCAACATCCGACCAGCCGGCCGACATCGGCACGACACAGCCGGCGATGCCGAGGCCTTCGGCCGCCGCCAGCTTTTCCATCACCGCGTAGTCGATGGAGTCCGACGGGCAGGCCACGAAGGCTTCCTTGTTCACCCGCACGAAATCGGCATCCCGCGCGCCGGCCTTCCAGGCCTCGGCGCAGGCCGCAGCCATCGCCGGCTGCAGGCGCTCGATGGCCTTCAGCCAGGTGCTCGCCCGGACCATGAAGAGGCCGCTGTTCCAAAGATATTCGCCGCTGTCGAGGTAACGCTGGGCGGTGGCCGCGTCGGGCTTCTCGACGAAGGCCGCGATGGCCTTGCTGCCGTCGTGCCGATCGGCGCCGCAGCGGATGTAGCCGTAGCCGGTCTCGGCGCGGTCGGGCACGATGCCGAAGGTGACGATGGCGCCATCCAGGGCCGCCGGAATACCGGCGTCGATGGCGGCCTGGAAGCCGGCGAGGTCGGCGATCACGTGGTCGGCCGGCATCACCAGCATCACCGGGTCGACATCGGCGACGGCCAGGGCCGCCAGCGTGAGGGCCGGCGCGGTGTTGCGGCCGGCCGGTTCGAGGACGATGTTGCGGCTGCTGCGCCCTGCGGCGCGCAGCTGCTCGGCGGTGACGAAGCGGTATTCCTCGTTGCACACCACCACCGGGGCCGGTGCCACCGGCAGACGGCCGGCAAAGCCGGCGAGGCGGCCCGCGGTGGCCTGCAGCATGGTTTCATTGCCGACCAGGGCCAGCAACTGCTTGGGGTATTGCTCGCGGGAAAGCGGCCACAGGCGGGTGCCGGAGCCCCCGGAGAGAATGACAGGCTGGAGTTCCATGGAATGAAGGGCGATGAATTGAATGTAGGAAACGGCCGGCAGCCGTCACAAAGATCAACTTCTAGAAACGCGATGGCGCTGACACAGCCGTCTTTCTAGCACGAATCCGCCGGGAAATCCGTTACCAATCAACCCATGGGCATTATGCCGAAGGCGCAGACGGCGCTTGTGCCAGCCATGATCCAACCACCTGCTCCACTTCCTCAACCCCTGTCTTCTTGAGACTCGAGAACAATTGCACGGTGACCTGTTCGCCGAGGGGTGCGAGCTCCTTCTTCACCGCGACGAGCGTGGCGGCGGCTTCGCTGCGGGTGAGCTTGTCGCTCTTGGTGAGCAGCACGTGGATCGGACGGCCGCTGGGCGCAAACCAGCCGATCATCGTGCGGTCACGGTCTTTCAGCGGATGGCGGGAATCCATGATCAGCACCAGGCCGATCAGGTTGGGGCGGCGGGTGAGGTAGTCCTCGAGGAGGTGCTGCCACTGGCGGCGGATGGCCTCGGGCACCTCGGCGTAGCCGTAGCCGGGCAGGTCGACCAGCACCGCGCCGTTCTGGAGCCGGAAGAAGTTGATCAGCTGGGTGCGGCCGGGCGTCTTGGAGACGAAAGCCAGGCGGACGTGGTTGGCCAGGGTGTTGATGGCGCTCGACTTGCCCGCGTTGGAGCGGCCGGCAAAGGCGATCTCCGGCCCATTCGGCGGAGGCAGCCCGCTGGGCTTGGCAATCGAGATTTCGAACTGGGCGTTACGGAAAAGTGACATGGATGAGCCGACCTGGACACAGCGGGCATGTGCTCGCCGTTCCACTGCGTCGCGCAAATGACTGGAGTTAATATAGAATAGCAGGTTTGAGACACCCACATTCTTGGCTTCCGAGGACATCATGACCAAGCGTTCCCTGCTGCTTTCGCTGCTTCTGGCCGCCACCGCGGCTCAGGCCCAAGACAAGGCCGCCGCCCAACCCGATATGGCCAAGGCGAAACAGACTGCCGAACAGGTTTGCGGCGCCTGTCACGGCGCTGACGGCAACAGCCAGATCTCCGCCAACCCAAAGCTCGCCGGCCAGCATGCGGAATACCTCCTCAAGCAGCTCCGCAACTTCAAGGGCGTCGACGGCAAGCCTGCCGAGCGGGTCAACGGCATCATGGGCGGCATGGTTGCAGCCCTGTCCGACGACGACATGAAAGGCCTCGCCGCCCACTTCGCAAGCCAGCAGCTGAAGGGCGAGTCCGCCAAGAACAAGGCCTCCGTCGACCTCGGCCAGCGCCTGTGGCGCGGCGGCGACCAGAAGCGCGGCATCCCGGCCTGCGCCGCCTGCCACGGCCCCGCCGGTGCCGGCCTGCCCGCCCAGTACCCGCGCCTGTCCGGCCAGTTCGCCGACTACACCGAAGCCCAGCTGAAGGCCTTCCGCGCCGGCGAGCGCGCCAATGACCCGGCCAAGATGATGCGCACCATCGCGCTCAAGATGACCGACCCGGACATCAAGGCCGTCTCCGACTACGCCGCCGGCCTGCGCTGAGCGATGACAGCCCCGGGGTCGCCACCCCGGGGTCGCCATTGTGGCCCCGCCCCCCGAGGGGCACGAGGCCGGTGACGGCCCGGTCGGGCCGACAAGAGGGGTGGTTGAGGCCACCCCTTTTTCATTCCATGGCCCCAGGTCCCCCGGCCCCGGGGTCCTTATTGCGCCGCCTCCCGCCACGGCCTGCCTTTTCACGAACGTGACGCCTCCGCCACCGACCGGCCCCACCACCGCGAAAGCATCCATGCGACATCGCAGCACCTCCCGCGCCCTCTACGAACTGCTCAGTTCGATGCGCTTCGCGATCAGCCTGCTGACCATCCTCGGCATCGCCTCCATCATCGGGACGGTGCTCAAGCAGAACGAGCCCTACAACAACTACCTCAACCAGTTCGGCCCCTTCTGGTTCCCGGTCTTCGAGAAGCTCGAGCTCTACACGGTTTACAACTCGGTGTGGTTCCTGACGATCCTCGGCTTCCTGGTGCTGTCGACCAGCACCTGCATCGTCCGCCAGACCCGCCCGATGCTGCGCGACATGCGCAGCTTCCGTGAAAGCGCCCGCGAGAGTTCCCTGGCCCAGTTCCAGCACCACGCCCGGATCGGCACCCGCCTCGATGCCGATGCCGCCCGCCAGGCCACCGAAGGCTACCTCGCCCGCGCCGGTTTCAAGGTGCGTGCCAACCCCCGCGAAGACGGCCTGCTGCTGGCCGCCAAGCAGGGCAGCTGGACCCGCATCGGCTACTTTCTGGCCCACTCGGCGATCGTGCTGATCTGCCTCGGCGGCCTGCTCGACGGCAACCTGCCCCTCAAGGCCCAGATGGCCCTGGGCGGCAAGGTCGTCACCTCGGGCAACCAGCTGATCTCCGACATCAAGCCCGAGAGCCGCCTGGGCCTCGACAACTGGAGCTTCCGCGGCAACGTGTTCATCCCCGAGGGCAAGAGCGCCAACGTGGCGGTGCTCAACGTGCAGGACGGCATCCTGCTGCAGGACCTGCCCTTCACCGTGTCCCTGCGCAAGTTCCACCTCGAACACTACGAAAGCGGGATGCCCAAGCGCTTCGCCAGCGACATCCTGATCACCGACAACGCCAGCGGCAAGTCGGTCGAGAAGACCATCGAGGTGAACAAGCCCTTCGAGTTCGACGGCATCATGATGTATCAGGCCAGCTTCGAGGACGGCGGCTCGCGCCTCAAGCTGGTGGGCCACGACCTGCGCCCGGGCAGCACCGCCGCCACCTTCCCGGCCGAGGCTGCGGTGGGCGACAGCATAAAGCTCAGCAATGCCGGCCTCGATTACACCCTGGAAGTCGGCAGCTTCCGCGCCTTCAACATCGAGAACATGGCGAACGAAGAGGCCGCCGAGACGAACACCATCGCCCGCCTCGAGAAGCACCTGGGCAGCGGCGCCAAGTCGCCGACCCAAAAAGACATGAAGAACGTCGGCCCGAGCGTCCAGTACAAGCTGCGCGACTCCGCCGGCCAGGCCCGCGAGTACCAGAACTACATGCAGCCGATCGAACAGGATGGCGCCTGGTACCTGCTGTCGGGCATGCGCGAGAGCCCCTCGGCGCCCTTCCGCTTCATGCGCATCCCGATGGACGAGGACGGCAAGGCCGACACCAGCCTGGCGATCCGCCGCGTGCTCCTCGACAAGAGCCGCCACGGCGAGCTCGCCGGCCGCTTCGCCGGCGTGATGATCGGCCCCGACGCCACCCCGGCCATCCGCAGCCGCATGCAGGAGACCACCGCCAGGACACTCGAACTCTTCGCGGTGGGCGGCTTCGAGAGCGTCGGCAAGTTCATCGAGAGCACCATCCCCGAGGCCGAGCGCGAGAAGGCCGCCGATGTCTTCATCAAGATCCTCGAAGGCGCCGGCTGGGAAGCCTGGAAGATCGCCCGCGCCAGCGCCGGCCTGCCGCCCCTCGAGATGAACGGCGCCCGCGCCCGCCTGCTGCGCGACACCCTCAACGCCACCAGCGACAGCCTGCATTACGGCGCGCCGGTGTATCTGCAGCTCAACGGTTTCGAAGAAGTCCGCGCCACCGTGCTGCAGGTCACCCGCTCGCCGGGCAAGCCGATTGTTTACCTGGGCTCGCTGCTGCTGGTGCTGGGCGTCTTCGCGATGCTCTATATTCGCGAACGTCGGCTCTTCGTGCTGATCAAAGCCTCTGGTGAGGCCCTGGTGGCCCTCAGTTCCAACCGCAAGTCGCTGGATGTGGACGAGAGCTTCCGGCAGCACCGGGACGCCCTCGCCGCACTGCTCAACCCGAACGCCGGGCCGTCTGCCCGCTCCTGATGTGAGGATCGCCTGATCATGGAAATCGCCCAGCCCGACCACTCCCGCCTGCTGCGCCCCAGCGGCATTGGCGACTGGCTGTTCGCCCTCGTCCTCGCCGGCGCCGCGGTGTTCGCGCTGCGTCAATACGGCGGCTTCATGGATGTTTACGACAAGGCCATCCTGCTCCTCGTGGTGCCGGGGCTGGCTGCCATCGGCTGGGCCTGGAAACCCTTCCGGGTCTTCCTGGCGGCGGCCGCAGCCCTCGCCCTGGGCAGCATCTCGCTCTACCAGGGCGACCTGGCCCGGGCCGAGCAGGTGTTCTTCCTCAAGTACCTCATCTCCAGCCAGACGGCGATCATGTGGATGAGCGCCCTCGTCTTCATCGCCACCGGCGCCTACTGGCTGGGTCTCCTGGCCCGCTCCGACTTTGCAGAGAAGACCGGCTCGGCCCTCACCTGGTGCGCCGTCACGATGGGCACCACCGGGCTGCTGGTGCGCTGGTACGAGAGCTACCTGATCGGCACCGACGTGGGCCACATTCCGGTGAGCAACCTGTACGAAGTCTTCGTGCTGTTCTCGCTGATCACCGGCCTGCTCTACCTGTACTACGAAGGCCACTACGCCACCCGGCGGATGGGCGCCTTCGTGCTGCTGGTGATCTCGGCGGCGGTGGCCTTCCTGCTGTGGTACAGCTTCTCCCGCGAGGCCCACGAAATCCAGCCCCTGATCCCGGCGCTGCAGAGCTACTGGATGAAGGTCCATGTGCCGGCCAACTTCATCGGCTACGGCGCCTTCGCGCTGGCGGCGATGATCGGTGTCGCCGAGCTGCTGGTGCGCCGCGGCATCCTGGCGAACCGCCTGCCGAGCCTTGAGGTGCTGGGCGACGTGATGTACAAGGCCATCGCCATCGGCTTCGCGTTCTTCACCATCGCCACCATCCTCGGCGCCCTGTGGGCCGCCGAAGCCTGGGGCACCTACTGGCAGTGGGACCCGAAGGAGACCTGGGCCTTCATCGTGTGGCTCAACTACGCCGCCTGGCTGCACATCCGCCTCACCAAAGGCCTGCGCGGCCCGATGCTGGCCTGGTGGGCGGTGATCGGCCTGCTGGTCACCGTGTTCGCCTTCGTGGGCGTCAATATGTTCCTGTCAGGCCTGCACTCCTACGGTTCGCTGTAAGTCAGCCGCCACCCCGCCGTCCCGCCTCGAGGCGGGCGATTTCGGCCGCACTGAAGCCCGCCCTCCGGCGGGCTTCGACGTTCAGGGGCCGCGGCGGCCACGGCGCGTCGAACTCCGCCATCAATCCCAGATAGGTCACCTCGGGCTCCAGGCCACGCTCGGCGCAGAAATGGCGGAACCAGCGGTCGCCGAGGGCCACATGGCCGATCTCGTCGCGCAGGATGATGTCGAGCACCGCGATGCTCGCCTCGTCGCCGATCCGGCGCAGGCTGGCAACAATGGGCGGCGTGGCATCCAGCCCCCGCGCCTCCAGCACCCGTGGCACCAGGGCCATGCGGGCGAGCGGGTCGGCGGCGGTCTTGACGGCCATGTCCCACAGGCCGCGGTGGGCCGGAAAATCGCCGTAGGCAAAGCCCAGCTCGGCGAGGCGGGCGCTCACCAGGCCGAAGTGGTGGGCTTCTTCCTGCGCCACCTGCAACCAGCCGTCGTAATAATCGTCCGGCAGCCCACGGAAGCGGTAGACGCAGTCGAGGGCCAGGTTGATGGCGTTGAACTCGATATGGGCAATGGCGTGCAGCAGGGCCGCATGCCCTTCAGGCGAACCCGGCTTGCGGCGCGGCACCGCGGTGTGGGGGATGAGCTCGGGGCGGGGCGGGCGCCCGGCGTCCTCCACCGGCAGGACCGGACAGCTGCCCTGCCCGGGCAGCGGCAGGCGCCCGGCAGCGCGGTCGGCATGCAGTTGCGCCACCGCCGCCAGCTTGTCGGCCGGGGCGCAGCGCATCAATGCCTGATAGGCGCGGGCGTAAAGATCGTCGTTCGCAAACATGGGAGCGGATGGTAGCAGCTCCCGCCCGGCCCCGACCGGGCAAACCGCGCGTAAAAAAAGGGGCCGCATCCTTGCCGATGCGGCCCCAACCCTTGATACGAACCTTTTGTCTCGGGCGCTCAGGCGGCCTTGCGCTTGGCGGCCACGGGCGCGGCGGCGCCGCTCTCGACGGCGCGCTTGATGGCGAGCAGGTTGGTGTCGGTGATGTCCTGGATCTGCGCGCCGACCTTGTTCATGTTGTCCATCGCGGCGATCTGGGCGTCGAGGCTCTTGCGGAAGGCGTCGAACACCACGCCAAAACCTTCGGGTGCGCCCTCGGCCAGGCGCTCGATGCTGGCCTGAACCTGACGGGTGGCGTCGGTTGCGGTCTGGTGGACGGCGGCAGCCAGGATGTCGCGGGTCTCGACGAGGACTTCGTACTGCTCACGGGCGCTGGCGGCGGCGCGCTCGAAGCCCGGCTTCACGTGGGCCTCCTGCCACTGCATCAGGCCGGCCGGCTCGCGCACTTCGAGCAGGGCCCGGGAGGCGGCCAGCGCAGCCTGGGTGGAGGCCAGGCCGGCATCGAACTGCAGGCGGGTGATTTTTTCGAGCTGGGCGCCGAGGCTCTGCCCGAGCTCGGCGAGATGATCGAACGAAGCCGGGTTGAACTGCACGAACTGGCTGAAATCTTTGACGGACATTCCTTGCTTCCTCTCGATTGAATGAGCCGGCGGCCGGTGCGCGGGTGGGTTGTCTCCTCCACCTCTTTGGGTTTCTTCCCACGCCCTGGCCGGGCTGGCGACACACCTGAGTTGCGGTGCACAACGAGACGAAGTTTGCCAAATTTACCTATTTCGCCAAATCAGGCTTTTCCCCTCCAGCCATCCGGGAAAACCCGGAACAGGCACGCCCCGCTCACTAGCCGTTTTTCGACGCCTCGGACAAGCCCATGCCAACCACCAGGCGGACAAGCTCGGCCAGCGAGTCGACCTGCAGCTTTTCCATCACCCGGGCGCGGTGCTGCTCCACGGTCTTGATGCTGATGCCGAGGTCTTCGGCGATCTGCTTGTTGAGCCGGCCGGCGACCATCCCGGCCATGACGTCGGACTCACGGGCGGTCAGGCTGTCGACCCGCAGCTGGATCTCGGCCAGCCGGGCCCGTGCCGCACGCCGGGCGGCGGCGAACTGGACGGCTTCCTGGACGCGATCGAGGAGCGCCTGCTCGTTGAAGGGCTTCTGGAGGAAATCGAAAGCCCCCTCCCGCATGGCGCGGGCGACCATCGGCACGTCGCCATGGGCCGAGACGAAGATGATGGGCAGCGTGTGGCCGAGGCGGCCGAGGCGCTCCTGCAGCCCCACGCCGCTGAGCCCCGGCATGCGCACGTCGAGCACCAGGCAGTGGGCCCGGCGCAGCACCTCTTCGTCGGAGAGCACTTCGAGGGCGCTGGCGAAACTCTGCACCGGCAGCCCCAGGGTTTCGATGAGCAGGCTCATCGAGAGCCGCACGGCATCGTCGTCGTCAACCACGCACACCAGTGGGTCATCCATTTCAGGCCTCCTTCCGGCTCGACCCCGCCACTGCCGGCGGCTGTCGGCACAGCCTCATCCGGCGAGGGCCGGGAGCGTAAAACAGAACGTCGTCCCGGTGGGACTACTGTGTTCGACCCACAAACGCCCGCCATGATTCTCGACGATGGTCCGGCAGATCGCCAGGCCGAGGCCCACACCGTCGGCCTTGGTGGTGGCGAAGGGCAGGAAGGGGTCGGCCCGGATGGCATCGGCCAGCCCCGGGCCCTTGTCGGCGACGGCCAGCTCGACGCAGCCGTCGGCACCGGGGCGCGCCGTGATCCGCAGGACGCGTTCGCCGGTGAGCGCGGCCATCGCATCGATGGCGTTGCGGATCAGGTTGGCGAGCACCTGCTCGAGCTGCACGCGGTCGGCCAGCACCCGCGGCAAGCCTTCGGCCAGATCCACCACGACCCGGACGTTGTTGGCCCCGAGATCGGGCTGCATGAAGCGCACGACGCTGCGCACGACGCTCCCGATGGCCACCGGCGCGGTCACGGGGCGGCCCTTGCGCACGAAGCCGCGTACCCGATGGACGATCTCGCCGGCGCGCAGAGCCTGCTGGGCGATCATCTGGAGCGGCTCGCGGAGGGGGTCGGCGAGCGGGCCCACGGCGTCCAGTCGACGCAGCACCACGCCACTGAAATTACGTATCGCGGTGAGCGGCTGGTTGAGCTCGTGGGCCAGCGCGGTGGCCATCTCGCCCACGTGGATCAGGCGGCCGGCGTGGGCCAGCTCCTGGGCCTGGCGCTTCTCGCGCTCGACGGCCAGATGGCGGTCGTGCACATCGCGCACGGTGCCGGTCATGCGCAGCGCCTGGCCAGCGGCGTTGCGCTCCATCACCTTGCCGCGCACCGCCACCCAGCGGTAGGCGCCATCTTCGCAGCGCAGTCGGAACTCGACGTCGGCGATCTGCTCGCGCCCGCGGAGGTGGGCGTCGAAGACGGCCATCGCCCGGCGCAGGTCGGCCGGGTGCAGGCGCTCGGGCCAGATGTCATTGCCGCGCACCGGGCGGTTGCCGCACAGGCCGATGATGCTGCGGAACGAGGGGCTAACGTAGATCTCGCCGCCGTCGATGCTCCAGTCCCAGCGCGCATCGCCATGGCCTTCGAGGGCAAAGCGCCACAGGCGCTCGGACTTGCGGAGGTTCTCGATTTCGGCGTGCGCGACGCTGATGTCCCGGTGGGTGCCCACGAAGCGCACGGGATCGCCCGCAGCACTCCGCTCGCAGACCCTGCCCCGGGCCTGGACCCAGCGATACTTGCCGTCCTTGCCGAGCAGGCGGAACTCTGCCTCGTAGGCCGCGGTGGAACCGTGCAGGCAGGCCTCGAGCCGGCGCAGGGCCTCGTCCCGGTCTTCGGGGTGGAGCAGATGGCGCCATTCGAGGCCCGCCGTTTCGTCGGGCGTGTAGCCGAGCATGGCGCCCCACAGCGGGGAGCGGTATTCGTGGCCGCTGGCGAGATGCCAGTCCCACACGCCGTCGCCGGAGGCCTCGAGGGCCAGCCGCCAGCGCTCGGCGGCGGCGTCAGGCGGGGGGGCGTCGGCCTCGGCGGGTATTGCCTGCGGCTGCTCGACGGCCACGGGGCTGCCCTTCAGCGCAGGCCGCCGCCCGGCATCATGCCCTTCATGGCACGCATCATCTTCTGCATGCCGCCCTTGGAGAACTGCTTCATCATCTTCTGGGTCTGTTCGAACTGGCTGAGCAGGCGGTTGACCTCCTGCACCGTCACCCCGGAGCCCGCGGCGATACGGCGTTTGCGGGAAGCCTTGAGGAGCTCCGGCCGGGCCCGCTCGGCGGGGGTCATGGAGTTGATGATGCCCTCGATGCGCTTGACCGCCTTCTCCTCGACGCCGCCCTGGAGCTGCCCGGCGGCCTGGGCGAACTGGGCCGGCAGCTTGTCCATGAGGCTGGTGAGGCCGCCCATCTTCTTCATCTGGCCGAGCTGGTCCTTGAAGTCGTTGAGGTCGAAGCCCTTGCCGCTCTTGAGCTTCTGGGCAAACTCCTTGGCCTTCTCCTCATC
>Ga0075163_10005068_pt1 | contig 17606 bp, 10 predicted proteins | sample JI1023141ADNA_FD_71478 | JGI IMG/M metagenome (GOLD analysis project Ga0075163, IMG submission 71478) | Wastewater effluent complex algal communities from Wisconsin, to seasonally profile nutrient transformation and Carbon sequestration -... | ecosystem: Engineered > WWTP > Effluent > Algae...
AAATCGACCTGCAGCAGCAGCCCTTCATGCCCACGCCCCTGGGCCAGACGCCCATCAACCACCAGCCCCTCGGTCAGGGGAGTTGGCTGCTGAGCTTGAGCCGGCAAGGCTTTCGCGACGTGATCTACCCGGTGCGGGTGGACCGCGGCGAGGTGGCCGACGTGGCCTGCACCTTCTTCACCGAGGAGCAGCTCGGCCCCCACTTCCTGCAGGTGCCCGCCGGGCCCTTCATCATGGGTGGCGACCCCGCCTGCACCACCGCGCGCCACCGCCGCATGGTGGAGGTGGGGGAGCTCTTTGTGGCGCGCTATCCCGTAACATGCGCGGAATACCTGGCCTTTTTGGGCGACATCGATCCCGATCAGGCCTGCCTGCATGCCCCGCGGCTGGAGGCCGATGGCGGCTACCTGTGGGTCTGGGGGCCCGACGGCCGCTTCGGCTTGCCGGTGGGCACCGAGCCCTACTGGCCGGTGTACGGGATCTCCTTCGACGACGCGCGCGCGTTCTGCGCGTGGTACAGCCAGCGCACCGGGGTGCCCGTGCGCCTGCCCACCGAGAGCGAGTGGGAGAAGGCCGCCCGCGGCACCGACGGGCGGTTGTACCCATGGGGCAGCCGCTTCGACGCCACGTTCTGCAAGATGGCCGCCTCGCGCCCCGGCCCGCCGGTGCCCGAGCGGGTGGGCAGCTTCCCCGCCGACGTCTCGCCCTACGGCGTCTATGACATGGCCGGGTGCGTGCGCGAGTACTGCGACAGCCCCTTCGACGCCGATCCCGACCTGCGGGTGGCCAAGGGCGGCAGCTACCAGGCCCAGGCGGACGTGAACTGCCGCGCCACCCACCGGGTGCCCATCTTCCCGGCGCAGCCCGGCCTCGCCAATGGCTTTCGGTTGGTGCGCGATCCGCCGGAGTCCAAGGCCCCGGCGCGCCGCCTCATCCGCCCCAGCTTCGAGGACTGATCCGCGCGTCGCAGCTCGCGGGGCGTTCGGCCGGTGCAGCCGGGCGCCGAGGCTCCGTCGGTGCGCGCCGCCGACCCGCCGCTACATGCCTTCGGGCGGCTGCCACAGCTCGATGCGGTGGCCATTGGGATCCACAACCCACGCAAAGCGCCCCATCTCGGCGGAGTCCTCGCGCTGCGGCAGGATGGTGACACCCGCGGCCTCCAGCTTGGCCAGCAGGGCGTCCAGGTCGTCCACCCGGTAGTTCACCATGTGCTGGGCGCCGCCCGGAGGCCCGAAGTAGCTGGTATCACTGGCAAAAAGGGACCAGATCGTCGAGGCCTCTGCCTGGGTCTCCTCGGTGCGCCACCGGAAGATGGACCCGGGGAAGCCCTCGCCGGGCTGGATGCCCAGGTGCTGCTGGTACCAGGCGAGGCTGGCGGCCGGGTCGGCCACCTTGAAGAAGATGCCGCCGATGCCGGTGACCCGGCCGGGGGTGGTGTCGTTGCTCATGCTTTCTCTCCTCCCAGGAAGTCGCGCACCCGCTGCGTCACATGAGCGGGGGTCAGGCCGAGGTGTTCGGCGATGACCTCGGCGGGGGCCGAAGCGCCAAACCGATCGATGCCGATGTTGAGCCCGCGCCGCCCACTCAGCGCGCGCCACGGGCCGGTGATCCCCGCTTCGATGGTCACCACGCGGCGGTGGCCGGTGCTGGGGATGAGGGCCTCTTGGTACTCTTCGGGCTGGGCCAGGAAGAGCTCCAGGCAGGGCATGGACACCACGCGCACCCGGCGGCCCTCGGCGGCCAGCGCGTCGGCGGCCAGCACGCAGAGGTGGGTCTCGGAGCCGGTGCCCACGAAGATGACCTCGGGGTCGGGGTCATCGCGCAGGGCATAGCCGCCCCGCCAGATGTCCTGGGGGTCGAAGTCTTCGGGCCGGGCCAGGGCGGGCACGCTCTGGCGGGTGAGCGCCATGGCCACCGGCCCATCGGCCACCTGCAGGGCATAGGCCCAGGTCATCGCCACCTCGGCCCCGTCGGCGGGGCGGAAGTATAGCAATTCCGGGATGATCCGCAGGGCCCAGTGGTGCTCCACCGGCTGGTGCGTGGGGCCGTCCTCGCCCAGGAAGACGCTGTCGTGGGTGAAGACGAAGATGTTGGGCAGGCGGCTGAGGGCGGCGAGGCGGATGGCCGGGCGCATGTAGTCGCTGAACACCAGGAAGGTGCCGCCGAAGGGCCGCAGCCCACCGTGCAATAACATGCCGTTGTTGATGGCGCCCATGGCGTGCTCGCGGATGCCGTAGTGCAGCTGGCGGCCGGCAAAGGCGTAGCCCAGCGCCGGGTGCCCCACGGTGGAGGCGTCCGTCTCCAGGCCGTTGGAGCCAGTGAGATCGGCCGAGCCGCCCACCAGCCCCGGCATCTCCTTGAGTGCCGCCGCGAGCACCTTGCCCGAGCTCTTGCGGGTGGCCCCGGCGGGCGGGGCGGCGGCCAGCAGGCGCTCCCACAGATCCGCGGGCACCTCGCCGGACCAGAGCTGGTCGTAGATCGCCGCCTGATCAGGCTGGGCGGTGCGCCAGGCGTTGAACTGGGCCTGCCACGCCTGCCGGGCTTCCTGCTTGTCGGCGATGGCTTCCTCAAAGAAATCAGCCACTTCCGTCGGAATGTGGAAGCGCTCCTCCGGCCAGTCCAGCGCTGCGCGGGTGCGGGCCAGCTCGGCCTCCCCCAGCGGCTCGCCGTGGGCCTTGTTGCTGTCCACCTTGCTGGGGCTGCCCAGGCCGATGTGGGTCTTGCAGATGATCAGCGTGGGCTGGCCGCCCTCGGTGGTGGCGGTGTGCAGGGCCGCGCGGACCTCGTCGGCGTCGTGGCCGTTGGCGTGCAGCACCCGCCAGCCGACGGCGGTGAAGCGCTGGGCGACGTCCTCGCTGAAGGCGAGCTGGGTGCTGCCATCGATGGTGATGCCGTTGTCGTCGTACAGCCACACCAGGTTGTCGAGGCGCCAGTGCCCGGCCAGGGAGGCCGCCTCGGCGGAGATGCCCTCCATCAGGTCGCCATCGGAGCAGATGGCGAAGATGCGCTGGGTCATCACCTGGAACTCAGCCTCCGCCGTATCGATGCGGGCGTGCAGCATGCGCGCGGCCAGCGCCATGCCCACCGAGTTGGCGATGCCCTGGCCCAGGGGCCCGGTGGTGACCTCCACACCGGGGGTATGGCCCACCTCGGGGTGCCCTGGCGTGATGGAGTCCCACTGGCGGAACTGCTTGAGGTCCTCCAGGCTGACGTCGTAGCCCCACAGGTGCAGCAGGCTGTACAGCAGCATCGACGCGTGGCCGCACGACAGCACGAAGCGATCGCGCGCCGGCCAGGCGGGATCCTTCGGATCGAAGCGCAGGAACTCGTGCCACAGCACAAAGGCGAGATCCGCCTGCCCCATGGGGGCGCCGGGGTGGCCGGAGTCGGCCTTTTGCACGGCGTCGGCGGCGAGCATGCGGATCGTCGAGGTGATGCGACGGCGGAGGGCGTGGTCGAGCGTCATGGCGCACCTGCTGGTCCAAAGGCGGCCGCAGTGTGCTGGACTTGCCCGTGGCCCGCAACCCGATCCACCGGGGGCGGGGCATAGGAGGCGCCGACGGGTGAGGCGCCGTGGCTGTTTCAGGAGGATCGCCCTGGGTCCGGCCAGGGCGTCGAGGTGCCTCTACAGGCTACCCGGAATTTCGGGCAAGGCGTCGAGGTGCCTCTACAGGCTACCCGTAGTTTCGGGTAAGGCGTCGAGGTGCCTCTACAGGCTACCCGGAAATTCGGGCCAGGCGTCGAGGTCCGTCGACGGCCTACCCGAAACTTCGGGCAAGGCGTCGAGGTCCGTCGACGGCCTACCCGAAGTTTCGGGTCAGGCGTCGAGGTCCGTCGACGGCCTACCCGAAGTTTCGGGTCAGGCGTCGAGGTCCGTCGACGGCCTACCCGGAACCTGGGGGGAGGCGTAGAAGGGCATCGGGGCGCCTTTCGGGGGCGCGCCTGGTCTCCATGGCCCTGCTTGGGGGTTCGACCATGCTCCATCTGTCCGCGCGCAGCCACCTCGGGGGGGCGTCGAACCCGCTGACGCTCGCCCTGGCCGCCCACCGCGCGGCGGGGCGGCCCGTATGGGACCTCACGGCCTCCAACCCCACGACGGTGGGCCTGGCCTGGCCGGCGGAGGCGCTGGCGGCGGCACTTGCGGCCCCGGAGAACACCACCTACCAACCCGCGCCACGGGGCCTGGCCAGCGCGCGGGCGGCCGTGGGGGCGGCGGATGGCGTGGATCCCGAGCGCGTGGTGCTCACGGCGAGCACCAGCGAGGGCTACAGCCTGCTCTTCAAGGTGCTCTGCGATCCCGGCGACGACGTGCTGGCGCTCACCCCCGGCTACCCCCTGTTTGCCCACCTCGCGGCCTTTGAGGGGGTGGGGCTGCGCACGTGTCCGCTGGCCTGGGATGGGGCCTGGCACCTGGATCGGGCAGCGATTCGGGCGGCCATCGGACCGCGCACGCGCTCGATCTTATTGGTGAATCCCAACAATCCAACCGGCCACTACCTGCGCCCGGCGGAGCTGGAGCTGCTGGCCGAGCTGGGCCTGCCGTTGGTGGTGGATGAGGTCTTTTGCCGGTATGTCCACGACGGGCCGGCCTTCAGCGCACGGGCGCGCCTCGACCTGCCCCTGGTGGTGCTGGACGGCTTGTCGAAGCGGGTGGGGCTGCCCCAGGCCAAGGCGGGTTGGCTGGTGGTGGGCGGGCCCCCCGCCTTGGCCGATCCGCTCATCGAGCGGTTGGAGGGGGTGGCCGACGCCTTCTTGTCCATCGCCACGCCGGTGCAGCACGGGTTGGCGACCCTGCTGGCGGACGCGCCCGGCGTGGGGCAGGCCATCCAGGCGCGCACGGCGGCCCACCTGGCCCACCTGCGGACGGTCATGGCGGGCAGTCCCGTGCAGGTGCACCGGGTGGAGGGCGGCTGGTATGCCATCGCCACGCTGCCCCAGATCATGGACGACGAGGCCTGGGCCCTGACCCTGTTGGCGGCAGGTGTTCTCGTACAGCCCGGATATTTCTACGATTTTTCCCAACGCAACGGGGTAGTGCTCAGCCTGCTGACCCCGCCGCACGTCTGGGGCGAGGGCGTGGCGCGCCTGCGCCAGCACGTGGAAGCGCTGGTGGCTTAGCCCACTGGGCGGTTGAGCTCGGTGCGCCAGTCGGCGGGATCGGGGCTGTCGGCGGGCCCGGTGAGGTAGCGCTCCCAGAGGTTGGGCGCGTGGGGCTGGCCCTCAGCTTCGAGCCAGGCCATCAGGGCCGACCAGCCGCCGCTCAACCCCTCGTAGCCACCCTGGTACACAGTCTGCGCCACCCGTCCGCCGGGCTGCTCTCCGGGCTGCACGCGCCCGACGGGGGCCACCGGCGAGGCCACCGGCACGCCGAGGTCGAAGTCGAAGGTGTCGGCCTCCATGCGGAGGTGGTGGGAGAAGAAGGGGCCGGCCGGGGTGATGCCCTGGGCCGCGAGGGCCGCGGCCAGCTCGCCGAAGGCCGGGCCCATCACCTGCTGGATCTCAGCGCGGGGCACGGTGATGTGGATGAGGGCGGCGGGGGCGGACGGCACGTCCACCAGGCGGGGGGTGGTGATCATCGATGGGCCTCCAGGGCAACGGGTGTGCCCAGTGGTGTGCCCGAGTGCGGGGCGGTCGGCAAGCCACCCTCGTCGGCGAAGGTCAATCGGAGTAGAACCAACGGCAGGTGTTGGGGTCGATAGACCGGCTTGGGTGCCGAGCCGTTCAGGTCCCCCTGTCCCCAACCAGCCAGGCCGTTCAAGCGGCCGGGAGGTTTCCCGATGACCCGGTGGTCCGTTCTTTTGACCGCAGGCCTCGCGACGCTCGGGTGCAACCCCGAAGCCAACGACGCCCCGCGCCGCCCCGCTGCGCCTCTCTCCCAAGGAGCTGCCCCCGCCGCGGGCCCTGCTTCTGGCCCCGATACGGCCGCCGATGCGCCCAAAGAGAAGACCATCCAGGCCCCGGTGGCCGCCGAGCAGGCGCCCGCCGCGAGTCCTCGCCTGGCCGGGCTGCCGCCGCTCGACACCTTGAAGCAGGCGGCCAAGACCTACTTCGAGGGCCATGTGGGGCGGCGCATCTATGTCCAGGTGGACAAGCCGCTCTACACCCCGGGTGAGGACATCTGGGTCAAGACGTGGGATCTGCAGGCCCGCGATCTGCTGGGCGCCGCGGGCGGTGGGCGCATCAAGTACGAGCTGGTGAGCCCCAAGGGCGCGGTTGTCTTGGAGAAATGGGTGGAGCAGGCGGGTGGTACGGCCACCAATGACTTCACCCTGCCCGAGAGCGTGCAGGGCGGCGAGTACATCGTGCGGGCGCGGTCGGATGATGGGGTCCAGGGCGAGCGCACGATCATCGTGAGCAGCTACGAGGCGCCGCGGGTCAAGAAGAAGCTCGAGTTTGTGCGCAAGGCCTACGGCGCGGGCGACACCGTCACCGCCACCATCGAGGTCAAGCGCGCCACCGCCGAGGTGTTGGCGAACCACCCGCTGCGTGCCCAGATCATGCTGGACGGAGCGCTCTTGCCTGAGGTGGCGCTGACCACCAACGCCGATGGCAATGGGCTGGTGAAGTTCACGCTGCCGGGCGAGATGGCCAAGGGCGACGGCCTGCTGACGGTCCTGGTGGACGATGGGGGCGTCACCGAGTCGGTGAGCAAGAGTGTGCCCATCATCCTCAAGAAGGTGCAGCTCGCCTTCTTCCCCGAAGGCGGCACGCTGGTGCAGGGCCAGCCGAGCCGGCTGTACTTCGAAGCCAAGAACATGATCGACAAGCCGGCCGACGTGGCCGGCAAGGTGGTGGACGACAAGGGCAATACCGTCGCCACCTTCGAGAGCTACAAGAATGGCTTGGGGCGGTTCGACTTCACGCCCAATACCGGCCGCACCTACCACGCCGAAATCACCCGTCCGGTGGGGGTCACCGAGCACCACGCGCTGCCGGTGGCTGAGGAAAAGGGTTGCGTTCTGCGGGTGTACGACGATCTCGATGGGCAGCGCCCCGAGACGCCGGTGGCCGTCCAGTGCACGGAAGCCCGCAAGGTGGTGGTGGTGGGCGTCCTGCGCGAGAACGTGGTGGACGCCGCGGCGGTGGAGGTCAAGCCCGACACCCCCACGGTGGTGTACCTCACGCCGGAGCCTGCGCTGGCCCGCGCCCGCGGCATCCTGCGCGTGACGCTGCTGGATGAGGCGCTGCAGCCGCTGGCCGAGCGCATCGTGATGCGCAATCGCCGGGCCGGCCTGGACGTGAAGATCGAGGCCGACCAGACCGGGTATGTGCCCCGCGAGCAAGTGGCCCTCAAGGTCACCACCCGTGATGCCGAGGGCAAGCCGGTGCCCGCCGAGCTGGCGCTGGCGGTGGTGGACGACACCGTCATCAGCTTCGCCGACGACAAGAAGGGCCACCTGCTCAGCAAGGTGTTGCTGGAGCCCGAAGTGCCCGGCGAGGTGGAGGAGCCCAACTTCTACTTTGATCTCAAGGAGGACAAGTCCGCCCTGGCCATGGACCTGCTGATGGGCACCCGCGGGTGGCGGCGTTTTGAGTGGCAGCCCGTCATCTCGCCCCCGCCGCCCACGCCGGTGGTGGTGGATGCGCTTGAGGGCAACCTGTTCGGCGATGAGATCGGCGAGGCCCGGGGCTTCGGTGGGCTGGGCCTGCGCGGCGTCGGCCGCGGCGGGGGCGGCGTGGGTGAGGGGGCGATCGGCCTCGGCAACTTCAAAGCGGCCGGTCGCGGGGCGGGCCCCGGGCGCCCGATGGCCGCCCGTCCCCAGAGGCGGTTGGAAGTGGCGGGCGCAGTGGCTGCGCCGGCGCCACCGCCCAAGGTCGAGGGCCGCAAGATGGCCCCCCCGATGAACAAGGTGGTGGCCGGCCTCGACCGTGCGCCGGCGGCTCCGGCCGATCCCGCCGCGCGCGAGGCGCCGATGGCCGAGGCCGCCGCGGACATCCCCGCGCGTGGCCGCCTCGCCCGCCAGCCCATGGGGGCCGCCATGCCGGCCCGCGATCTGATCGCCGCGGACGCCAAAGCCGACAAGGACTGGGCCAACGGCGAGATGCAGAAGGCCAAGGAGCAGGTCGCCCTGGCCCCCGTGCGGGTCTTCCCGGCCCCCAACTACGCGGGCGACTTCCAGGGCGCTCGCACCGACTTCCGCCAGACCATCCACTGGGCACCTGCGGTGCGCACCGGCAAGGATGGCAGCGCCACCGTCACCTTCCACCTGTCGGACGCCATTACCTCGTTCCGCGTCTTTGCCGAGGGCATGGGCGGCGGCACCATCGGGCGCACCGAAGAGGTCATCAAGAGCAGCCTGCCCTTCAGCATGGCCATCAAGCTCCCGCTCGAGGTCAGCCAGGGCGACACCCTGGAGCTGCCCCTCATCCTCTCCAACGAGCAGGACAAAGACCTGCCCGTCTCGCTGTCGGCCAGCTTCGGCGACCTGTTGACGCTTGAGCACGCGGTGGCGCTGGATGGGCCGGCCCTCCCGGCCAAGGCCCGGAAATCGCTGTACTATCCCGTCAAGGTTACGGGTGCGATGGGCAGGAGCAAGGTCAGCATTGGCGCCAACGCGGGCGGTCTGACCGACGAGTTCGAGCGCGAGGTGTTGGTCACGCCGCTGGGCTTCCCCCAGCTCGAGCAGCGCGCGGGCACCCTGAGCGACGTCGCGCAGGCCGAGTTTGACCTCGCCGACGCCAGCGAGGGCAGCATCACCGCCTCCATCAAGCTCTACCCCAGCCCGGTGTCCACGCTCGTGGGTGGCCTCGAGGGCCTGATCCAGCAGCCCTCGGGGTGCTTTGAGCAGACCAGCAGCACCAACTACCCCAACGTGATGGTGCTCAAGTACCTGCAGGCCCACGACGTGGCCGATCCCGCCCTCGTCGCCCGCACGCAGGACCTACTGGACCAGGGCTACAAGCGGCTGACCGGCTACGAGACCAAGAACAAGGGCTACGAGTGGTTCGGCTCGGTGCCCGCCCACGAGGCGCTCACCGCCTACGGGGTGGTGGAGTTTGTGGACATGAAGGGCGTCTACGGCGAAGTGGACGAGGCCATGCTGGGCCGCACCGTGGACTACCTGAAGAGCCGCCGGAACGGGAAGGGTGGCTACCTGCGCGATGGCAAGGCGCTGGACAGCTTCGGCCGCGCAAGCCCCGAGGTCACCGACGCCTACATCACCTACTCCGTCGCGGAGGCCGGCCTGACGGCGGGCTTCGAGAAGGAGCTGGAGGCCGCCGTTGAGGTGGCGCGCACGGCCCAGGATCCCTACATCCTGGCGCTCGCGGCCACCACGCTGACCAACCTGCCCACGCACGCGGCGGATGCGCAGGCGGCCATCAATCGCCTGGCCGACATGCAGAAGCCCGAGGGGCCCTGGGCGGGCGCCAACCACAGCATCACGCGCTCGAGCGGCATCAACCTGGACATCGAGACCACCAGCCTGGCGATCCTGGCCCTGATGAAGGTGGGCGGCCACGAAGACAAGGTGCGCGCTGGGGTGGAGTGGCTGCAGAAGAACCGCAGCGGCTATGGCCAGTGGGGCGCCACCCAGGCCACGGTGTTGGCCCTCAAGGCCATGACCGAGTACGCCGTGCGCACCCGCGCCACCCCCAGCGATGGCAGCGTGACGCTGGTCATCAACGGCAACGCGGTGGACACCTTCCAGTACGCAGCTGGTCGGCGTGAACCCATCGAATTCACGAATCTTTCCAAGCACTTCCAGAAGGGCAAGAACACGGTTGAGCTGCGCCACAAGGGCGAGGCCAAGCTGCCCTACACCATGGCGGTGGACTTCCGCGCCGAGAATCCGGCCACCCACCCGGAGGTGGTGGTGGGGCTGACCACGGCGCTCGCCCGCGACACGGTCAAGATGGGCGAGAACGTGCGGCTGACGGCAGTGGTGGAGAACCACACCGCCGAGGGCCAGCCCATGACCCTGGTGCGGGTGGGCCTGCCCGGCGGCCTGACCTTCCAGACCTGGCAGCTCAAGGCGCTCAAGGACAAGGGCCTCATCGCCTTCTACGAGACCCGCCCCCGCGAGGTCATCCTGTACTTCCGCGAGCTTGCGCCGAAGGCCCGCCTGGAGATCCCCATCGATCTGGTGGCCCTCGTGCCCGGCACCTACACGGCGCCCGCGTCGAGCGGCTACCTCTACTACACCGACGACAAGAAGGTGTGGGCCTCCGGCCTCAAGGTCACCGTCACCCGCTGAGCCCGTTGGGATGCTGATGGTTGGCCGCCCACTGGGTGGTCAACCATCGGGCGCTGGGGTAGGCCGCGCGCTGATGGCGTGCGGGTATTCGCCGCCCAGCGCGGGCAGGTATCCGCCACGTGCGGCAAGCAAGGTCTTGAAACTGCTGTGAAATTTCGGCCGAGAAGGCCCGGGCCTACCCGCCGATGTGGCGGCGGAGGCTATTGAGATCGGCGGCGTCGAGCTGGCCGGTGCGCAAGAAGCCCAGGCGCTGCTCAAAGGCGCGGGTCACCAGGCTGCGATCGTCGAGGGTGACCGCATGCCGCACCAGGCGATCGAGCAGGCCAGCCACCCGGCGGGCATCGCCGGCCTGGTAGGCGCGGCCGATTTCGTCGATCCACGCCGCCGTTTCCACCCGGCTGAGGGCCGCGTTGACGGCCGCCTCCACCGGCAACATCTGGGGCGCTTCGGCGGCGTGGCGTTGCCACCCCACGCCCTCGGTCTCGGCGGCGTCCTTGCCGCTGTCGTAGCGCAGAATGACATCGAAGATGCGGAAGCGGCCCGGGCGGCGGCCGTGCACGGTGGCGGAGACCAGCCAGCTCGGCGGCCGAGCACCGATCAGCCCCACCGGCAGGTGCACGGGCGCAAAGGGCGTCGCCGTGGGCATCATCACAAAGGCCGGGGTGGGGTCCACCCGGAAGACGCGCTGGATGCTCACGGAGCGCGGCGTGCGCACCTCCACGCGGCCGCGCCGAATGCGCTGGTCACGCAAGAGCGCGATCCGCTTGACGATTTTCTCCACCATCTCAGCAGAGGAGGCCTGAATCAGCTCGCCCCCGGTGCGCTGGGCGAGGCGGGAGAGCAGGCCGAGATCGGCGGAGGGGTGGGTGCAGACGATGTCGACGCCCGCGCCGGCATCCACCAGGGCCTGCACGGCCTGCATGGTGGAGGGGCCAGCCTCGGCCACCGCCGTCTCCACCACCAGGATGACCCACACCAGGCGACCCTCGTCCAGGCCGCCCATGAGGGAGGCCAGGCCGTGCAGCGCGCCGGCGAGATCGGGCCAGGGCGAGCGCAGGGCGTGGGCCGGCTCGGGGCCCGCGTGGGCGATGCCGGTGGAGTGGCGACCAGCGAAGATGACTGAGTCGCGGGCGCCCAGGCTCTCGGCAAGGGCCCGGAAGGCGTCGGCGAGCACGGGCATGCCGCGATCGGTGGGGCAGACACGCGCGACCTTGAGCTCCACCCCCAGCGGCGCCCCCAGCTGACCCACGTCCAGCGTGATGAGCCCGTGCAACGCGCTGCTGGCCGGCCCCGCCTGGGCCACCGGCGGCGAGAGGACACACTGCACGCTGATGGGTGCTTTCATGCCGACCCCTCGGCGTCTTCGAAGCGCATCACGATGCAGGAGATGTTGTCGCCGCCGCCCCCGCGGTTGGCAAGCACCATCAGCTCGAAGGCGGCCCAGGGTGCGCCGGGCGCCGCCTCCACCACCTGGCCGATGCGACCCTCAGCGTGCTCATCGTCAAACCCGGCGTAGTCGGGAATGCCATCGGAGCAGAGCACCAGCGCATCGCCCGGCAGGAACGTCAGCTCGCGGTACTCGGGCTGCAGTGGCACCGGCACCAGGCGATCGTTGGCGTCCTTCTCGAACTCGCCCACGCAGCGGATGAGCGCCGCGGCGGCCGGTGCCGCGCGGGCGACCCGGGGGGTGGCCCGCCGCATGCGGATGAGCTGGGTGGCCAGATCGTGATACGCCATGAGCGAGGTGATGTGCCCATCGCGGATGAGGTAGATGCGGCTGTCGCCGATGGAGGCCAGCGTCGCCCGGTTGCCGTCGAGCAGCACCACCACGGCCGTGGCGGCCATGATGCCCTCGGGCGGGCCCGGGAAGCGGGGCATCTGGCGGTGGATGATCTCGGCGATGCGTGCATTTGCATTGTCGAGCATGGTCTGGATCAGCCGGCGGCGCGCTTCGGTGGTGGCCGGCAGCACGGGCCGCGGCGTCCCGTCACCCATGTCCTCGCGGGGCAGCTCCTGCCACAAGCGATGGGCCTCGATGCGCACACACTCGCTGGCGATGTCGCCCGAGCCATGGTCGGAGATGCTCACGCCATCGCTCACCAGGAAGAGCCCCACGCCATTGCGGGCGTCGTAGGCCACAAAGAGGTCGTCCTGGTTCTGGGGGGCGTACTGGCCCTTCAAGATGCCGATGTGGAGCTCATGCCCGATCTTCAGGTTGAGCTGGCGGCGCGCAGCCTGGCGTCGGGCATCTTCGCTGGCGATGGCGATGTCGAGGGCGGTGCGCAGCGCTCGGCAATCTGGGTAGCGACGGCCGGGCACGGGTGAAGTGGCGCGGCGCACCACCGCCACGATGCCGGGCGGCAGATCATCGCGGTAGACCGAAGGGGAGGGGACGCGGTCCATGGCATCGGCCGCCTCGTCGAGGGGCGCGATGCGGGCGAGCAGGTAGTAGAGCACCATGCCCACGTAGAACACGTCGGTGCGGGCATCCACCCGACCGCCGCAAAAGCCATGCAGCTCGGGGGCACCAAAGCCCACGGGCACGCGGCGCGCGCCGGGGGCCAGGGGCGCGGCGGTGGCCGGGTGCACGGCAGGGGGCTGCAAGAAGCGGCAGCGATCACCCACCAACACCAGCTCCTCGGGATCCACTTCGCTCAAAAACAGTGCGCGATCATGGAGTTCCGCGAACAGGCGGGCCACGGGCACCCCAAAGCGCCGGATGGTCTCCAGGCTGTCCACCACATCCGTTTCCATCAGGCGAGCGATGACCTCCACCACGCGCTCGGCCCCATCGGGCAGGCGGGTGAGGGTGTAGCGCAGCGGACCGGTGTTCACGGTGCGATCGGGCGGGAAGCTGGCGAGAGGCAGGGCTTCGTGGGCGAGGCGGCGGGCGTTGAGGGCGCCATGGGGGTCGGAGGCCACCACCACAAACACTTCGTAGCGGATACCGTCTTCGTCCTGCCCCAGGAACCGCCGCGCACCCTCAACTGCCGTCAGCTGGCGCTCCAGGAGGACGGGGCGCCGGCCCTCGATGTGCGCACCGGGACCCGGCCAGGGGATGCCGTCGGCGGGCTCAGGGGGCGGAGGCGAAAAACCGCAGTGCGTGCAGACGCCCTTTTGACAGGGGCCACCGCACAGCGCGCAGCTCGTTTCGCTCTTGGGGGTTGTTGCTGAAGGCTCAGCCACCCGACTTCTCCCACCTGCCTGCCGCTGCCACGTGGGTGATGCTACGGCATGCTACGTGGCTGGGCAAACGGTGCCCGGAGCACCCCCACCCGGGTACCGGGCTCAGGGCGTCACCGAGAGGGGGGCAGCCGGCGGCGGGTCAGGAAAGCGAGCGGTGTTGAGCGCAACGGCCTTGCCATCGACCTTGGGCAGGCCGGTGAGCAGCGCGCCGCCCGTGAACTTGCGGAAGAGCTCGCGCTGGCTGACGGGGCCAAAAACCACCGCCTTCCAGTTGCCGAAGATCTGGGCCGACCGGGCACCCTTGAGCTGGAGCACAAAGCGCTCACGCTCGGTCTTGAAGTCCTCGTCGGTGGGCAGCTTGCGCTCGCGCAGCCGCACCACATAGGCGGTGTTGTCCACCTCGATGACCTGGTCCACCAGGGGCGCTTCGGCCGTGAGGCTGCTCAGCTTGCCCGCCAGGAAGGCCGACTTGCCGATGCCGGGGATGGTGTCCCAGGCGGGCCGGTTGGCGGTGAAGGGCCCGGTGGCCTTGACCGGCGACTCGGGCTCGTCCTTCTTCTCTTCGGGCGCGGCGCCATCCTCAGGCGCGGCGCCATCCTCGGGCGCGGCCCCATCCTCGGGCGCCTTCTCCTCCACCACGGGGGCGGCGGGCTTCGGCAGAACAGCGGCGGCGGCATCTGCGAGGGACGTGCCGCCCTTGACCTGCGCGAGCAGGGCGTCGGCGGCGGCCTTGGCGGCCTTCTTCGAGGCGGCCTGGCCCACCAGGATCAGGCCGATCTCGTCGCGCACCTCGTCGATGGTCTTCTTGAGGGCGGGCTTGACGTCCTCGGCCTTCACAAACCAGAAGCCGATGGTTGATTCCTGGACACCCGAGATCTGGCCCTTCTCCAGGCCGCTGTAGATGGCGTAGTCCCCATCGGAGGTGTTCTGGGGGCTCTGCCAGCCCATGTCACCGCCGTAGGTCTTGTAGTAGTCCTCGGAGTCGGTCTTGGCGATCTCGCCGAAGTCGGCGCCCTCGGCCTTCACCCGGGCCAGCAGCCCATCGGCCTTCTCGCGGGCGGCCTTCTTGGCCGCATCGTCGGCATCGCGGGCGACCCGAACCAGGATACGCCGGATGCGGATCTCCTTCTCGCGGTCGTAGTCTTCCTTGTGGCCGTCGTACCAGGCCTGCACATCCGCCGCATGCTCACGGGCGTAGGCGGCGCCTTCCTCAGCCGTGGGCGGGGTGGCGGCCGGCAGGGCACCGGCATCCACGGCCACGTACTCCAGGTTCCAGGACTCCTGCGCGCGATTGAAGGCGAGCCGCACCTCGGACTCGGAGACCTTGATCTGGCTCTGCAGGAAGTCGAGGTAGCGCTCCACCAGCAGCTCGCGCTCCTTGGTGGCCCGGTAGACGTTGGGGGTCACCCCCAGCCACTGGGTCACGCGCGCCTCGTACTGGGCGTAGTCGAACTTCTTCTGGTGATCGAGGAAGAGCGGGTAGTCGGGGTTCTGCTCGCTGGTGATGTACTGGGACAGCTCGTCCTCGCTCACCGCAAGGCCCATCTGGCGGGCGCGCTGCTCGAGGAGGACCTGATCGACGATCTGCAGGGCACTCTCGCGCCGCAGCCGCTCGACGTCTTTGTCGTCGGCGTCGTTTGAGTCCACCGAGCGCCGCACCAGCATCTCGACCTCGGGCATCGAGACTTCCTGGCCATTCACCTTCGCGGCCTCGCCCGTGACCAGCGTCGGCTGGCTCCCAGGGCGGAACCCTTCAGCCTGGGGGCCGAAGAAAAACACGAAGACGATGATCAACATCCCGAACAGGATGAGGATCAGGAAACCCTGGGATTTCTCTCGGAGTTTCGTGAGCATGCGTCCACCGCTCCTGGCGCCGCTCTGCGGCGTGTCGCGCTCGCGACCGAAGAAAGGCAAGCAAAAGGCGCCTCCCCCGGGCATGCGGGCCGCGGCATCCTAGGGCAGGGTGGGCAGGTGGTCAACCACGAAAGGCGGCCTGGGTGCGCGACTTCTGGCCGGCTTTGCAGCCGCGTGCTTCGCCGAGCCAGTGAGTCGGCCGCATCCTACGGGTGGCCGGGCCGCGGGTGTCCCTTGCCGGGCCGCGGGTGTCCCTTGTCGGGCCGCGCGTGTCCCTTGCCGGGCCGGTTGGGCTCTGCTATGACTTCGCGGCTTTAACGAACCGAGGCCGAGGCGAATGTTGTTCGACTACCTCTATGGGATGTTCAGCAACGATCTCGCCATCGATCTGGGCACGGCCAACACCCTGATCTACGCCCGCGGCAAAGGCATCGTCTCCTGCGAGCCGTCCGTGGTTGCCGTCAAGAAGGACGCCCGAGGCGTCCGTCGCGTACTGGCAGTGGGCCGCGAGGCGAAGGAAATGCTGGGCCGCACGCCCGGCAGCATCATGGCGATTCGGCCGATGAAGGATGGCGTCATTGCCGACTTCGACGTCACCGAGGCCATGATCCGCCACTTCATCACCCGAGCACACCAGCGCACCACGCTGGTCAAACCTCGCGTGATCATTGGTGTTCCCTTCGGCATTACCGAGGTCGAGAAACGAGCTGTCCGTGAGTCCGCCCAGATCGCTGGTGCGCGCGAGGTCTACCTCATCGAGGAGCCCATCGCCGCGGCCATCGGCGCGGGCCTGCCCATCACCGAGCCCAGCGGGAATATGATCGTCGACATCGGCGGTGGCACGACGGAAGTCGCGGTCATCTCGCTGTCGGGCATCGTGTACTCGAAGTCGGTGCGGGTGGGGGGCGATCGGATGGACGAGGCGATCCTGCAGCACCTGAAGCGGCGCTACAATCTCCTGGTGGGCGAGCCCACGGCGGAGAAGATCAAGTGCACCATCGGCAACGCCTGGGACACCGGGCGCACCCAGACCATGGAGGTCAAGGGGCGCGATCTGGTGGCCGGGCTGCCCAAGACGCTGACGATTACCTCGGATGAGGTGCGCGAGGCGCTGCAAGAGCCCATCGCCGCCATCGTGGACGCTGTGCGCGTGGCGCTGGAGCGCACCCCCCCGGAGCTCTCCGCCGACATCGTCGACAAGGGCATCGTGCTCGCGGGCGGCGGGGCCCTCCTCAAGGACCTCGATGTGCTGCTGCGCGAGGAGACGGGCCTGCCCGTCATGATCGCCGACGATCCGCTGTCGGCGGTGGTCCTTGGCTGCGGCAAGGCCCTCGACGAGCTCGCCCTCCTCAAGAGCGTGGCGGTCGACGCCTGAGCGCGATGGCCGCCTCGGCATGGGCTGACCGCCCGGATCCCATGCACTCGAACCGGTCGGGCACACCCCAATGAGTCGGGGTCGGTCTGCCATCGGCACCGCTGGGCGGCCGGGTGCGCGCCGCGGCCTCGTCGCGGGCGTCCTCCTCATGGTGCTCGCCGGTCTCCTCATTCGCTTCGATCGCCAGGGCCGCCTCTCCAGTGGGTTGATGTGGGCCGTGGGTCCCGTCCAGAGCACCGTCACCCGCGGCGGCCAGGCGGTCCGCTCGTTGTGGGAGGACTACCTTGGGTTGGTGGACGTTCGGCAACAGAACCGCGAGTTGGAGGCGCGCCTGCGCAGCCTGCAGGCTGAGGCATCACGGACGGCGGATTTAACCCGTGAAAACGCGCGGTTACGGCGCTTGTTGGACCTCGGCGATGCCCGCAAGGACCTGCGCCTGCGCGCCGCGCGCGTGGTGGCCCGCTCCACCAGCGAGGTCTTTCGGGTGCTCTTCATCGTCATCGACGTGGGTGATGGGCCGGTGGAGCAGGGCATGGCGGTCATCGCGCCGGCCGGCGTGGTGGGTCAGATTCGCGCCATCTCAGGGGGGCGCGCCGAGGTGCTGCTGGTGACCGATCCCCGCAGCGCCATCGACGTGGTGCTGGAGCAGAGCCGCGCGCGGGCCGTGGCGGTGGGCAGCGGCGAGGCCGATCGCTACGCCGCCAACCTGCGCTACCTCCCCCAGTCGGTTGCTCCCGTGCTCGGGGAGCGCGTGCTGACCACTGGCGACGACGGCCACCACCCGCGCGGCCTGGTGCTGGGTGAGGTGATGGAGGTGGGCGAGCCGGAGAGCGGCCCGTTCAAGCGCGCCTCCATTCGGCCGCTCGTGGATCCGGGCACCCTGGAAGAGGTCTTTGTGGTGCTCGGCCCGTCGGGTTTGACCCCCGATGGCGCCCGCTACGAGGCGGACGGTCGCAAGCCATGAGGATCATCGTCCCCGTTCTGCTGGGCTTGCT
>Ga0075163_10005069_pt1 | contig 17602 bp, 15 predicted proteins | sample JI1023141ADNA_FD_71478 | JGI IMG/M metagenome (GOLD analysis project Ga0075163, IMG submission 71478) | Wastewater effluent complex algal communities from Wisconsin, to seasonally profile nutrient transformation and Carbon sequestration -... | ecosystem: Engineered > WWTP > Effluent > Algae...
CAGTCCGGCGAGTTAGAAGATACCTTTAGTGATAGTGCCATGCTCGAGATTTTAAATGGGCAACTGATGCGCCATGGGCAGAGCTTGCAGCAAACTTCTTTTGTCTTGCCAAAAAATGGCAAACGCAAAGACGCCCTCAATAGGCTCTTTCGCAGTCATGGTCTGGGAGATTTTGACAAGCTTGAGTTTGCCTCGGTGGCCAAAGAAAAATTAGAAGAGCCAGGCGATGTGCCTGCTGAAATCAAAAAACTGGCTAGTATTTTGACCAGTCGCTTGCCTGCCCTATGAGTCAATCAGAAAAGCCAGTAGTAGCTACTAAGCCGCCTGCAAAAAAAAGCCTGGCTCTCACTTTGAGCTGTATTATTTGGGTAGTCGGTATTATCCTGACCTTTGTTATACCAGCCCACAGTGCACTTATTTGGCTGCCAGACGCGCTTTTGTTGATTGGCTTTGGACCCTGTCTATATCAGTGGAAGCAGCACTGGTTTACTTTGTTTTTTGGTTTAGCAAATACTTTTATCGGTATGTTTTTACTTGTATTGCAGTATTTGCCTGATGACAAATTTACCGGCCAAGCTGGTCGAATGCGTGACCATCTAATCTCCATGCACAGTGCTTATACCTGGATGATTATCGGTGTACTGTCTGCTACCTGGGGTTTAATTGGTTGCCTGGTCTGGCTTGTGCTTTTTGTTAAGCGCAAGTGCTGGCAAAAGACCCGGTGATCTTTAGAGAGTAGTTTTGCGTTTGCCCAGGACAACTTTTTCGGAGCCGTCTTCTGGCATGAGGACACGCTCAAGAAACTTCTTCTCTTTTTCCCATTTTTTTGGCACAGTGCCGCAAACTTTGTAGAGGTGGGTCAGACCTTGCATGCCCTGGTCGGCAAACTCGGCATGCTTAGCCACAAAGAGCCACTGCTTGATGACAAAGTTGTATAGAGCTGGGTCTCTTTTGTCTTTTTGCTTGATCAGTTTTTTCTCCAGGGCTTCGCCATAGAGGATGCGTCCGTCCATGTCATTTGGTGCCATTTCGACGCTGCGCTGCAAAACCATGATGGCGCGGTCGAGACGACCATTGCGCAGAGACTGTTCACCTTCGATACGTAGTCCATTTGCTGTGGGCACGCCCAGCTCGAGAAACTGGTCTGAGTGAATCACACCGTGATGCGATTTACCGATGGATGAAGTGTCGACGACAAATTCTTGATCGTCTTCACCAGCTCTAGCCGCAGTTGCCAAAAGTGCAAAAGCTGTGGAGGCAATTAGACAAAATATGGTTCTAAATTTCATTTTGCTATCAGTCTCATGATTGGGGTTAACCCGTAGGGACATGCTCTACTCCTTAGTCAGCGTGTTGCTTTTGGCCTATCGGCCAGCTTTTTATCTGTAGCTTTTAGTTCCTGAACAGCTTTGTTGATGTCACTGGCTTTGTAGATGCTGTTGCCTGCTACCAGGACATCAGCTCCTTGCTCAACCACCTGGGCACCAGTTTCGGTATTGATACCACCATCGACACTGATGTGTACATCAGGTAGACCAGCGTCGTTAAACATTTTGCGTAGTCGACCAACTTTGGCAATGGCTTCTGTCAAAAACTTTTGACCGCCAAAACCAGGATTGACCGACATGACCAGGACCAGGTCCAGGTCTTTGAGGACATATTTGAGAGTTTCTTCCGGCGTGGCAGGGTTAAGGGCGACTCCAGCCTTTTTGCCCAGGTTGCGGATTTGTGCCAGCGTGCGCTGTAAATGGGTGCAGGCTTCTTGATGCACAGTGATATAGCTAGCTCCAGCATCGGCAAAATCTTGCAGATATTTATCTGGATCTGTAATCATCAAATGCACGTCTAGCGGCAGCTTGGTGACATTGTGCAGGGCTTTGACCACGGGAGCTCCGATAGTTAGATTGGGCACAAAGTGACCATCCATTACATCGACATGGATCCAATCAACACCGGCTTCTTCGACGCGCTTCACTTCCTCGCCCAGGCGGGCGAAGTCAGCCGACAAAATAGAGGGTGCAATTAGTGGACTCACGGGCTTTCCTTCTTGACAGAGTAATGATGACTTTTAACAAGGGTGCTGGTCAAGTGGAAGCGCTCACATATGCCTGGATACTTATGAACATTTTTTTAGCCAGCTTGCTTCTCTCGCGCCATCACCGACGCCATTGCCCCTTTGTGGCCAGACTTTTGAGAGAGAAGGGGACGTCAAGAGTTTGTCTTGAATAATCATAATAAGATGCTAATTGCATAAGCTCTAAAATTGGTAGTGCCAAATAGATATCAGGACAAGACCATGCTCATCCATAAACTGCCCGAAGAACTTCTTGAGTACCAGAAGCTAGCGCGCGACTTTGCTTCTCGACAGATGAGAAAAGTCAGCCATGGGGCTGAATCTTCTGATTTTCCGCTGGAGCTTATCAAAGCGGCGTGGGAGTCGGGTCTGCTCAATATGTCAGTGCCAGAAGAGTTTGGTGGTCTGGGTTTAGGCGCGCTCGAAAATTGTGTAATTGCCGAAGAATTAGCCTGGGGCGAAGCTGGTATTGCCGGTAGTATTGAAGGCTCTGAAATTGCTCAGTGCTTTGTTTTGACATGTGGTACTAAGGAGCAGCAGGCTGAGTTTCTTAGCCCCCTTGTGGACGCCCCGTCTCTGGCTGGCTATGGCATGGACAGCGGTGTCAAAAGCAGTCGTTTGTTTTATCGCAAGGACGGCGATGAATACTTTATCAATGGCAAGCATGGTGCCATTGTTAATGGTGGCGTTGGTGAATGGTACATTGTCAAAGCCTACGAAGATCGTCGCGAAACTCCCGGTAGCGATGAGGGGCAGGGGGCTTACTTTATCGTGCCCGGCAGCGAAGACGGCTTAGAATTTGACGGACCACTTGCTAAAGTGGGCAAGAAGTCTCAAATGATTGCTCCGGCGAGATTTGATGAGGTCCTTGTACCAGCCAGCAATATGTTAGGTGCCCCGGGACAGGTAAAAGAAATCTATAACAAGGTGCTGGTCAAAATTTATCCCATGATTGCCTCTGGTATGGTTGGCATCGCCCGCAGTGCCATGGAGCATGCCCTCAAGTATGCCAAGGAGCGCAAGACTTTTGGTCAAATGATTGGCGCCTATCAAGGGGTCTCATTTATGCTCGCTGATATGGCTAAAGACATCGAGGCCGCAAGGCTACTGGTTTATCAAGCCGCTCAGCTTGCAGACATGCAAAAGCCATCTATACCTGAGGCGCTCTGTGCCAAAGCCTTTGCTCAGGAAATGGCTATGAGAGTAACTACCGATGCCGTCCAGGTCTTTGGTGGCTATGGATTTAGCAAAGAATATCCTGTTGAAAAATTGATGAGAGACGCCAAGGTAGGTCAGTTGACCGAAGGCACCAGTGAATCAATTAAAGTGGCGATGGGTCGTGAGCTGGTGACATCTATTTGAAATTCGATTTAAAAAAAGGACAGCAGATCCTCTTTAAGGCTCCGCCCCTTTTTGAAAAAGAATATATTTATGTCATCACCGCCTGTGGTGACAAGCTGATTCGTGCCGACCTGCTTAATTCACCCAAAGTCAAAAAGCACTGGACGCACCATGAGTTTGATCTTTTGATCAAGCATGGTGTTATCACTTTGATTGATACGACGACTCAATAACTACAAAGGCTACTGTTGCTCTCTGTGGCTGCGATTTTGTTTGCGCTTGGTCTTTGATTTTTTTGAGGTCGTACTGGTTTGATTGCCAGACTTTGCAGTGCCTTTTGCGCCGCCAGTGGTCGGCTTCATATCTTTAAAGTTGACTTTGTTGGCACCAATATCTGTCAGTATCTTATTGATTGGAGCCACCATCTGCTGATTTTTATTGATAAAGCCACCGTCAATGCTAAGTTTGACAGCGCAAAACAAAAGGGCGATGCCAGTCACAATTGAAAAAGCTTTTAGCGAAAAGAAGTGTACTGACTGATCAAGATTGACCTGTCTCTTTGAGCGCTTGAAGCGGGCCGCGGTCATCAAATCTTCAAGGCGTCTTGTGACGTCGGCGGGTCTGATACCAGCCCGCATACCACCGCCCATTTTGGTCGTTTCTCCCGCCTGGATAGGGCGGCCGCAGACGACGCAAAATTTTATGCCGTAATTTAGTTTTGCTCCGCAATACGGGCAAGAGCCTGACATTTTTGTCTATTCACCAAAAAAATGCACTGAGCGAGTATTTACTTTTGTTCCAGAGGCTTGCCATTTTCGTCGCAATAGCGATTTACCATTTCTGAAATGGAAGCGCGGTCATGCGAAAGAGTCTCTTGCTTACCATGTAGCTCGACGATTCTTTCTTTCAGCTCTTCGATTTGTTGCTGAATGACTTTGATTTCTTCAGAAATTTCTGATTCTGTTAGGTTAAGAGCTTCAGTTAGAGTGCCAAAGGCTTTCTCCAGCTCGCTTACGGCCATGCGAGTATCCTTCCTCCGATTAGCGCAAATGCGGTAGCTTTATTCTACCCGGTTTGATCCAGATATAGACTAAATGCCTGCGCCCTGTAGGAAAACATCAACAGGATCAGAGCCGTCGTCATCATTTTTGCGGGCAACTTCCGATGGCAGTGCCTGATAATCAGTGCCCGAGGCCAGTTCTTCGCCACTTCTGCCTTCCTGCAAAAATTGGGCTTTCAATGTCTTTACTTCCCTGGCTTGCGCTTTGGCGGTGTTTCTAACCTCTTTTATGCAAGATTCAAGACCATGAATCTGTTCTTTTAGGCTCTTAATTGCTTCGGCCTCGATATCGGGGACATCGCCCTGTTCTTTTTCAATTTTTTTGCCATCGCGGTAAATTACCCGGCCCGGTACCCCTACCACTACCGAATTAGCAGGCACATCTTTGAGCAAAATAGATCCTGAGGCGACCCGGACATTGTCTCCTACATGGATAGCTCCCTGGATTTCAGCGCCGCTGCCTACCACCACTCCCTGTCCCAGGGTGGGATGTCTCTTGGTATCTCTTGATACCGCCCCGGCGCGGGCTGCGGCTCCTGCTCCCAGGGTTACCCCCTGGTAAATGACACAATCATCGCCAATTTCTGCAGTCTCACCGATGACTACGCCCATACCGTGGTCAATAAAAACTCTTCTGCCAATTTTGGCCCCGGGGTGAATTTCGATACCGGTCAGGACCCGGGCTAAGTGCGAGACAAATCGAGCTGGTGTTCGTACATTTTTTTTCCAGAGAAAATTAGCCAGTTTGTGGAAGCACATCACATGAAAGCCTGGATAGCAAAGCACTACTTCCAGACGACTGCGGGCGGCAGGGTCTTGCTCATAAATGTTGTCGATGCATTCGCGTAGATACATAGGTCCGATTGATTGCTTCTATCTATAAATCTAGCCAATTGTCGCAAATTGCCCCAGCTAAATATCCCTTGACAACGGTGTGGCGGGCATTACAGGGTTTAGGTTGTCACGAACGAGGGGATATTGAGGGTGTGGAGTGACTTGACACTACCATTTATCGGGTTGCAGTGGGAAAAACCGCAAGATTAACCGATGTTTATAGGGAGTTCGCACTATTGTCGAGGAATAAAAGATGAGAAATTTGTCTAGATTCTTGACAGCCCGTATATACCCGGTCACCCAAATATTCTCGCCTTTGAGAATGTAAGCAAAGAGACCCCAGGCTCAACTAAATGACGACTGACAGAAGCACACCCTCAGACAAGGCAAAACCTGACGATAGTCAGGCCAAATCTGCTGCTGAGTTGTTGCTCTCGATCACTCAGCGCCACGGGGCTAATACAGCTGCTAAGCCCGAAAGCACACCGAGTTTTTTGAGCGGTGGGATTAAGTTAGCTGCCGCTGATAGTTTAATTGCTCCGGCAAAGACCGAGCCCAAGCCAGCTACTGTCGGCTCAATGGCTAATGCCTTTGGTACCGCTCTGGGTACTAACCTCAAGCATCAGGCTGAGGGTATGACAGGCATGTTCAACACCACTCAGACCACAGATGCAGCCTACAAAGCAGCTCTGCGTGCCAACACCACAGTGCAACAAGACAGCGCTCTGGTCAGTCTTTTTAAGAGTGCTGGCAATATTGCAACCAATATCGACAAAATACCAGAAGCTCTCAAAAAGCAAGGTAAAGCGTATGTCAATGATTTGACCAGTGGTGATGGTAACAAGGTTGCCGCTGCCCTGGGTAATACTACTGCCATCATTGGTACTGCTTTTATACCAATTGGTAGCGCCAGCAAAGCCGGTACTCTTTCTCGGGAGTCTACCATTTTGGCTCGCGGTGCTTCCGAAATTAAGTCCGTCGGCACCGATATTGCTAATTACTCAGCACTGCGCGGTGCCAGTCAGGCACAAGATGTGCTAGGCGCTTCTCGCGTATCGAGCATCCCCACTCGCAGAGCTCTCGAAGAGGCTGCTGCCAATGCCGCTACTAAGGATGCAGGCAAAGCTGTTGGACATCTCGATGATGTCGGCGGACTTACTCGCACTGACAAAACAACCGCTTCAAAACCAGGTACAGATGCCAGCAAACCTGCGGTTGACACTGGTGCCAAGCCAGGTGGAGGCACTGCTCCTGTTGTAGCCGAAAACACCGCCGCTCATGGCAGTGCCAAAACTGGGCTTTCTGGCATGCTCGATAACGGTACTGCCAGTTTGACAGATGGTGCAGTCAGAGCTGATGTGCGCGTGGCTGGCAGTGCCAAGCCCGGAGTAGAGTCTGTCGGCCAAAAGGTCGTGCCAGATGCGCCAGTAGCAAAGCCAGGCGAAGTACAAGCTCCAGTAGTAGCAAAAGATGCACCAGTAGTAACACCGGGAGAAGCAAAAGCTCCAGTAGTAGCAAAAGATGCACCAGTAGTAACACCGGGAGAAGCAAAAGCTCCAGTAGTAGCAAAAGATGCACCAGTAGCTGCACCAGTGGAAGTAAAAGCTCCAGTAGTAGCAAAAGATGCACCAGTAGCTGCCCCAGTGGAAGTACAAGCTCCAGTAGTAGCAAAAGATGCACCAGTAGCTGCACCAGTGGAAGTAAAACCTCCGGTAGTAGCAAAAGATGCACCAGTAGTAACACCGGGAGAAGCAAAAGCTCCAGTAGTAGCAAAAGATGCACCGGTAGCTGCACCAGTGGAAGTAAAACCTCCAGTAGTAGCAAAAGATGCACCGGTAGCTGCACCAGTGGAAGTAAAACCTCCAGTAGTAGCAAAAGATGCACCAGTAGCTGCACCAGTGGAAGTAAAACCTCCAGTAGTAGCAAAAGATGCACCAGTAGCTGCACCAGTGGAAGTAAAACCTCCGGTAGTAGCAAAAGATGCGCCGGTAGTAACACCTGGAGAAGCAAAAGCTCCAGTAGTAGCAAAAGATGCACCGGTAGCAGCACCAGTGGAAGTAAAACCTCCGGTAGTAGCAAAAGATGCACCGGTAGTAACACCTGGAGAAGCAAAAGCTCCGGTAGTAGCAAAAGATACACCGGTAGTTGCGCCCGTAGAAGTAAAGCCTCCAGTAGTAGCAAAAGATGCACCGGTAGTTGCGCCCGTAGAAGTAAAGCCTCCAGTAGTAGCAAAAGATGCACCAGTAGTAACACCTGGAGAAGCAAAAGCTCCGGTAGTAGCAAAAGATGCACCGGTAGTTGCGCCCGTAGAAGTAAAGCCTCCAGTAGTAGCAAAAGATGCACCAGTAGCAACACCTGGAGAAGTAAAGCCTCCAGTAGTAGCAAAAGACGCACCAGTAGCAAAAGCTGCTGATGCTCCAGCTCCTGTTGTCGATAAAGCGCCTGCAACGCCAGAAGTAAAACCACAGGGTGAATTACGTTCAGCCGCCGAAGGCAAACCTGTCACTGCAGCTGCTGATGCTCCAGTAGTAGCAGCACTTCAGTCAGTTGCCACGCAAAGTCTCGACTATGCAGCACTCAGCCGCGGTACTGCCACGAGAGCCACCGAGACTGTGAGAGAAATCGGTACCTCAGTAGAGAGTCTGACTGCACGCTCAGTCGACAATTTCCATCCCGAGCTGCGCGGTGCTCAGGGCGCCGTGGTAAAAAGCGAACTCAGCGCAGTCGAAACCACAGTTAAGAATTTTACTGAAGGTCGCGCTGTAGAGACTTTTGTCCCCGATATGCGTAAGCATATTCAAGCCCTCGAAAATTCTGGCGCTACTAATATTGCCCGCGATTTGACCACTAAAGTTGAACAATTCGAGCGTCTTAGTGGCGCTTCCCGTGCCGCTCAAGCCGTTGATAGTGCCTCTGTAAGTACTGGTGCAAAAGCCCAGACTCTAGCAAAAGTAGTTGATGATTCGTTGCGTACAATGCCACCAGCTCAAAGAGAAGTGGCAAATGTCGTCAGTCGTCGCCTTGAAGAAATCTCGCAAGCTAGTGTGCGTGATCCACGCGCCGTGCAGTCTCTGGTCGATGATCTGGCTAAACCCGAATACAGTAAATTCTTTGCTCAGAGCCCCGAGCTATCCACTGCTATGGCTCAACTCAAGCGCGAATCCAATGTACTTGGTACAAGCCTGGCAAAGGCTGACACAACAACAGTCACCCTTGAGCGTGTAGCATCTAGTGCGAGACTGACCGAAGAAGGTCTTGGTGCCAGTCAAAAAGTCGGTCAGATTAGCAAAGATATTGAAGCTGGTCTACGTCCTGATGTGCCGGCCTCGGCAGCACCAGTCGTACAAAGAGAGCTAGCAGCTATCGGCAAAGAGCTAGAAACAATTGGTCAAACTGCTGCCGAGAGTCGTGCCATCGCTTCTGTCCGTCAGCGCGTCGAGGCGATTTCTGATGCTGGTGCGCCAAAGCTGGCGCAAGAACTCAAAAATGATTTGGCAAAGCTAGAGACCACCGGGCTCAACGCTGAGCGTACCCGTTTAATCGAACAAACTGGTATGGCTATGCAGCGCGATGGTGAATTGCTTGGCACCAGAGCAAGTCAGTTGCAGCGTCAACTGCATTCTGAGGGTGTATCGGCACCATCAGTAGGTTCTGGCATGCCGGTCAAGAGTCAGATTGCCCGTCACCTCGATAATATTGCCGAGCAATCGGGCCTGGTCACTGGCGCTACCGACAAGGTGGCTGCTGCTGCTAGTATGCGTAATTCGCTGGCTAAAATTGAAGAGCTTGGTGGTGCCAGAGTGCTCACCCCTGCTCAAGCTAAAAATCTTGACGAAATTGCCAAACTGGTTGGTAATATCGACAGACAAGCTGTCGAAATGCGCGGTCTTGCCACGACACAACGTAGCGTCACCACTGCTGGTGAGACCATACCGGCTCTGACTACTGATATCAGCCGTGCTGTCAAAGTGGCTGGTAAGGAAGATGTCTTAGCTCCAAACCTTAAGCGCATCGAAGAAGCGGCCAATGATTTGCGCCTTGCCCCTAACGCCGAAGCCCGTGCTCAAGCTGCTTCGCGTATTGCCCAGGAACTCGAAAATCCTGCTATGCGGGAAGCTCTTGACCGTACCGCTCGCGGACAGTTTGCTCAAGCTGGCATTGCTCGTGAAGTCAAAGCCCTGGATGAAGCTGTACTGCTCGCTCAAAGAGAGCGTGCCACGACTCGTTTGCAAGCTGTCGCTGACAACGCCGCAAGCGACGTGCGCAAAGCTGAATCCGAAATAGCTGCTGCCACTAAGCCGACAAAACCGGTCTCAGATCCAGCTGTCAACCCAGTCGTAGAATCGGCTACTACTCCCGCCGTCAGACCTGTAGTCAAGCCAGAAGTCGCTGCGGCTGTAGAATCTACTCCCAGCCGACTGGCAAGTCTCAGTGACGACTATAGCCGTGCCATCAAAGAAGCCAGTCATGTTGAACCTGCCATTGCCAGCCGTCGTATCGAGCAAAGCTATCAGGCTCTCGAGAGCGAAGCCACTAAAGCTGGACTCACTGTCGAACAAATTCGTCAGCTAAAGGCTGATCATGAGTTGGTGCGCCGCTCCCTTACCGAATTTGACCAAGCTAACAAGGCCCTCGTAGCCGCCAAGCTCAATGAAGTCGAGCAGGGCTTCCGGTCCCTTGAGTCTGCTACTTCCACTGAAGCTCAGCGTAGTTTGATCAAAGTTACCTATAACAATATCCAGGACCTGCGCTATCTTGAAGGTGCCGGACGTGGCGGTGCCAGTACTCTGGAAGCAGCGCAAACCGGTTTGATGCGTGCCAAAAATGATATTGAAGTGGCTACTTATCGCTCCAACCTGGTCAAATTAGCTGCCAGTGGTGATAGGCAAGCTCAGTCTCAACTACTGGTTGCTGGACTTGTTACTGATGGTCGCCGGGTTACCTCACTGGTGCCTGAGAGCTTTGCTCCACTTAGCGCTTTGCAGTCCCTTAAGATGCCTTGGCAGAGTGCTTCTCCCATGCGCAACTTGAGCGCTACTGATGATTTCTTCGTTAATAACCGCGGGCTCTTCCTCAATCCTCGTACAATCATGGCCGCCAAAGCCGCCAGTACCCTTTATTATGGTGCTCGCGAAATCAACGCACTGTCAGCCAATATTGATGCTGTAAAGGCTGAGCAACAAGCACAAAATGACAAATTGCGCGAGCCTGTCACTTTTGGCAATAATGCTCGCACCGTCATGCGCAATGCTGCTGCTGCCGATGTTGTTGGACGGTCCGTGATGAGTGGACGTCCAGCACGTGTCGAAGAGCCAATTTTGACTGGCAATGAGCGCACCTCTTATGGTGTCTTTGAAAATGATCCCGACAAGATGCGCAAAATTGAGTATTTTAATCGCTATGGCACACCTTTTGTACCTCTTAGACAGTCCGCTCCTGCCGCTGAGCAACCTGCTGCTCCTGTTGTAAGAGCTTTTAGTTTGCCTTTGCGCTTTAATTGGTCTGGTGATAAAGCTAATGGCTTTGATAAGCCAGCCAATAGCCAGTTTGTTATACCTTCGGCGATGAATTTTGCCAGCCCTTTTGCCCTCAGTAATAGTGATCATGGTGGTCGTCGCGATACTGTATATGGTGCGCAAGGATCGATCTTTGGCGGACAAAGTGGTATGACCAGTGCTACTGGTGGTGCCAAGCTTGGTGCCGATTTGACAGCGGCAGCGAGTATGTCCGGCTATCAAGAAGGCTCTAGTGGTCACGATATCAAAGACCTGGAGCAGGTCGAAGAAAGCGAAAGCGGCGTTGATTTACCCGGCAGCGCTCCTACTGTGATGGCTCATGCCGGACAAGCAATCAACAATCAAGATGACGAAGATGATGACGATGACACCGCCAGCTCATCACCAGTTAGCGCCAAGCCTGTACCGCCTTTGCCTGCAAGCGGCAATGTATTGGCAGGCGACCCAGTGGAGCCGGCTAAAAAGACATTAGCTGGACCGCCACGCAAACGCACTAACGTAATTAGCTAAATTACTCTTTGTACTGACCCATAATCAGGACAGTATTGTGTCCGCCAAATCCCAACGCTTGCATCATGGCATTGCGTATGGGCATTGATCTTGCCTTATTGGGGACATAATCGAGATCACATTTAGGGTCTGGTGTGTTGTAGTTGATGGTTGGATGCACCATTTGATTGGTGATAGACAATGCTGAAACCGCAGCACCGACTGCACCAGCGGCGCCAAGTAAGTGGCCGATCATTGACTTTGTGCTGGAGATAGCCAATTTGTATGCGTGATCTCCAAAGACAGATTTGATAGCCAGCGTCTCACGTTCATCGTTGAGTGGCGTGGATGTGCCGTGAGCGTTGATGTAGTCTATTTCGGTTGGGGCTAGATTGGCATCGCGTAGCGCTTCTTTCATTGCTCGGGCAGCACCTGCTCCAGTCTCATGGGGCGCTACGATGTGTGTGGCATCGCAGGTGGCGCCGCCACCTTTGACCTCGGCATAGATAGGAGCTTTGCGAGCAAGAGCATGCTCGAGTGATTCGAGTATGAGCACTGCCGCGCCCTCACCGATGACAAAGCCATCGCGGTCGAGACTAAAGGGACGACTGGCTCCTTTGGGATCGTCATATCTTTTAGATAGAGCGGTCATATTATTAAAGGAAGAAACTGCAAATTCGTTGACGCAGGCTTCTGTAGCTCCGGCCAGGACGACATCAGCGCGGTTGTCTCTGATGTACATAAAGGCGTCGAGCAAGCTATCCAGTCCGCTTGCGCAAGCCGTTGAGTCCGACTTTGCTCTTCCTTGCGCACCAAATTCGATGGCAACTTGACCGCATGGTGCGTTGGGCATCATCTTGATGACTGAGCGCAAGCCTATCTTGCGAGCACCACCATCTTGCAGCTTGAGCGAATCCTGATATGTGGTGCCCAGTCCACCAATACCGGTGCCAATAAAAGTTGCAACACGTTCCGGATTTGATTCTCTGACATTAAGCTGTGCATCTTCGAGAGCTAGTTTTGATGCCACCATGGCAAAGAGCGAGACGCGGTCCATCTCTTTGAGGAAGCCGCCGACCTTTCTTTTGTCATCCCAGTAATTGCTGATATCAAAATTTTTGACTTCGGCTGCAATTTTTGTTTCGGCACCGACGCGGGCGGGATCAAACAAAGTGACAAAGTCCACTCCGCTGTTGCCAGCAATAAAATTTTGCCAGCACTCTTGCCAGCCAATGCCTGATGGTAAAACCAGACCGATACCTGTGACGACGACTCTACGCTGTGACATCTATAAACTCTCACCTGGGAAGGAGCATTTTATCGCTCAACAGGCATTGATATTAGGGTTGAGAGCAAAAATCTGATAATAATTTACTCTCTTTGAAACTGTCGTGCTTGCTGGCTTATCAGTCTGCGCCACCTGTCATGGTGCCGTAATAGTCATCATTTTCGAAGTCGTCAAGATACCCTTCGTCAAAGCAATCGGTATCTCCTTCTTCCACTCCGTCGCAAATCTCACCACCGCATTCTTCTGTGTGGTTGCTGGTTATGGCGTGCTCATGAGGGTTTTGGCGATTACCTGGACTAAAGTCAAATTGACTCTGCTGGTTTGCTCTGGCTGATTCTATTTCGCGAATTGCGAGATATTCGTCGAATGCCTCTTCGCTGAGGTCGTGCTCAGCAGGTTTTACAAAATTATTTAATGGATCGAAGTTATGACCGAGTGCCCTGCTACCAGTCTCAATAAAGCCATGATCAGGTGTCCAGATCAGGTCTGAAGCCGCGCTGACATTGAGTGCTCTGACTACTTCGGCAATATCGTTTACTTCAGGATTGCGCTGGGCATGGTCTACATTCTTTTTAAATGCTCTATCGAGAACTGTGCCTACATCTTTGTAGTCTGGTTCATGGAAGCCAACAAGATTCCAGAAGTGTTTATTGTGGCTGGGCTCAAGCACATGGGCCAGCTCGTGCAAGACCAGGTATCTGCGACCTCTCTCTGGCACGTTTTGGATGGCATATCGCGAAAATGTAATAATGCGCGATTTTAGATTTATCTGAGCGAGGCGACTGTGTTTGGCATTGCCTATACGGACGCCACCAATTGTCACCTTAAAAGTTGAATCGTTTATGCTGCGTACGTAGGATTGCATAAACGATCGATATAGTTCGTTTATGCGTCCGCTGGGATTTTCTTCTGCTTTAGTGGCGCGCTTTTTGGCCGGAGACCGTGATGATCTCTCGTTAAAAAAGAAACTGCCATCCTGTCTGCTCTGGGTGCCGAAGCGATTGGTCACTCTAAGATTTACCAAGTACTATTAGTGGTGCCTATTTATAGCTTAAGTGGTTTACTTATGTAAGGCAACTGTTTTGCTAATGGCGGGGGATAAAAAATTGGGCACCACAGATAATATCGGGCAAATCACCCTCATCACCGGTGGTGCCAGGTCTGGCAAATCCAAACTGGCTGAACAATTGGTCAGGGATGCTGGTCTGCCGGTTACCTATCTGGCTACTATGTCCATGCCAGATGATGACGAAGAGCTCACACTACGTATAAACAAGCACAGAAGCAGGCGTCCGGATAGCTGGACTACTATCGAAGAGCCATTGATGGTTGCTCAGCGTGTTCTGGACCTGCCTGCTCCAGTGGGCGGACGGGGCGTCTGCTTAATTGATTGTCTCTCGCTCTTTGTGTCCAATCTTTTGCTTTCAATGCCCTCTGGCTTATCTTCATCCGAGGTTTTGAACGCACTGGAGGACAATGTCCTCAAAGAAATAGACGATTTGCTTGGGGCTATTAAATCCAGACCAGACTATGCCTTTGTCATGGTTACTAATGAGGTCGGTCTGGCTGTTGTGCCTGAGGTACAGTTGGCAAGAATATATAGAGATCTGCTTGGTCTGGCTAATCAAAAGGCAGCCCAGGTGGCAACTGCCGTTTATATTTGCTTCGCCGGGCTGCTCCTCAAGCTTAAGTGACCTTATAATAGGTAAATGTCAAATTCTCAAACTGTAAAGTCAGAAACTGCAAAAACTTCGCCGGCTGTGATCCTCAAGTTACTGCGTCCCAGGCAGTGGACCAAAAACTTTATTGCCTTTGCCCCAGCCCTGTTTGCCAAGGCCCTGCTCAGTCCTGCAGTATTTGTAGACGTATCAGTATGTGTGGCAGCTCTTTGCTTTATTAGCGGCTCTGTCTATGTCTTTAACGACATATTGGATATCGAGGCTGACAAAAAGCACCCGACAAAGTGCAATAGACCAATCGCCAGTGGCAAAATTTCGGTGTCTGCCGCTTTTACTGTTGGCTGTCTCTCACTAGTTCTAAGCTTTTTGTTGGCTTATCTGGTCAGACCTGCTCTATGTCTTGTAATCCTTGCCTATATACTCTTACAAGTTGCCTATGTGACTAAGCTAAAACACCGGGTCATTCTCGACGTATTTAGTATCGCTGCTGGTTTTGTCTTAAGAGCAGTGGCTGGTGCAGCAGCTGCATCGAGCACCAGCTCAGCCATTGTTGACATGCTTGGATTGGCTAGCTCTCCGGCTCTTGGCGGTGCTCAAGCGGGGGCTAGCGGCCATGAAATTTTACTATCACCTTGGTTTTTAATTTGTACGTCGATGGGTGCTTTGTTTTTGGCCCTCGAAAAACGAAAAGCCGAATTTAAATTTCTTGGTGCTGATGCTGCTGGACACAGACAGGTACTGGGTAAATATACCCCGGCACTAATTTTGCGCATGGAAGCAATTATTGTGCCCACTCTTGTCACCGCTTATTGTCTCTACAGTTTTAATTCGACTTATGGACCATGGATGATGATCTCGGTGCCGCCGGTGTTGTACGGCATCATGCGTTATATGGTGTTATCGGAGCGTGATACCACCACTGGTAGCCCTGAAGAAGTCTTACTTAAAGACCGACCAATTCAAAATACAGTGCTGCTCTGGGTGGCAAGCTGTCTGGCTGTGGTTTACGGTGACCTCAGTACGCACCTGCATAACCTAATCAGATTTATTGACGGTTTGAGGTTTCACTGATTGTTTTTGCAGGCTGAGACTCTCGCCCCAGGGACCTTTGGCAAACAGTTGCAAAATCACTTCACTAAACAATGTTGCTTTATCTACTGCGGCGTTGCCACTTGGGGCTGCAATGGTTTTGATCATACGCAGTCTTTCGCTTTCGTTTACTTCTAAATAGCGGCATCTAAAACTAGCCCAGGTAAGGTCAAAATTGCTCATGGCCAGCTTTGCTTTGGCAGTAGGAGCGTTATTAAACTTGTCTTTGACTACATTGGCAAAAATCTCGCGGTTATCGTCTTGATCCACAGTTTTGTCAGGGTGGGTTTTGGCGTATAAAAAGCAAGTCATGTCGGTATAGGCTAAAACAGCGTCTTCGGTCAGAGGGGGCGGTCCTTCTTCGATGATGCGCGAGGAGCCCATTAGCTCGGCAAAGAGTTCTTCTACTTTGTCGAGTTTGATAGGCTCTGGCTTGCTAGATACTTTTGGCTTTTTGTCATCATCGATGGACATGGGCAAGGCCACTGCCGAATGACCGTCAAACTGCGACGCTCTCTCTGTTTGTAAGAGCCAGTGACGAATCAATGCTCTGAACAAAGCGCGATATGCAAATTTGTAGTCGACATTGCTGCTTACTTTTGCTCGTACTTGCGCCCAGAGTGGCGCTATGCCTTTATAGTGACCCTGGTCAGTCAATTTTGATTGGATAAACTCAGTTAGTTCTTTTTGCTGATCGTTGCTTAAGGTGGCTAACTCCGGCAGCATAGTGCGGTCGTCTTCTTGTGGGCTGGAGTGGACCAGGGCAAATATTTCCAGCCAGCTTTGTAGATCATTTAAATTTTTAACAGGAAAGGCCTGGAGTATTTTTGGTTGAGCTGGCTTTTGCGGCTCAGCTAATGGCTGTGGCTGCATCCTGGCATTTGTAGAAGCCGGTGCTGGAGCATTTAACTGTTTGGCTGGGTTGGCTTCCGCCCTGCCTTTTGTAGCGGCACTGGCAGATTGCTTGGGCGCAGTACTTTTTTGTATGGTTGAGATGCCTTTTTGACCCGGGATGTCTTCGTAGCCCCAGTCGCCCGAGTCTGCTGCTTTTACATTTGCAGATGCAAACCCGGCGGTAAAAATAGCTGCCACGGGCGCTAAAAACAGGGCTTTTGATTGATTTACAGATGACATTTTGTGGTCCCGATGGTACTTGCTAGGGGCTCTGGGCGCTTAACAAAGTAAGAATTTATAGCGGAATATGCTAAAATCGGCTAGAATGCTCACCAGGAGAGCTTCTTCGTACAGACGAGGGCATTAAAGCTATGGCGCTACTCAAACTCAGATATTATCCCGATCCAGTCCTCAAAAAAAAGGCTGGAAAGATCACAATCATAGACTCTTCGGTGCGAAAGCTGGCACAAGATATGCTGGACACCATGTATAAGAGCGATGGAGTGGGTCTTGCTGCGCCGCAGGTGGGTGTATCTAAGCGCATTATGGTGATTGACGTAGCTGGAGAGGATGAGCCGGCCAAGCCTATCGTCTTTATTAATCCTGAGATTTTAGAGCGTGATGGCGCCATGGTTGGACAGGAAGGCTGCTTGAGCTTCCCTGATGTCTTCTTTGAAGTGGAGCGGGCTTCTCGAGTTGTTGTCAAATTTCAAAACTTGCAAGGTCAGTCACTCAAGCTCACCGCCGAAAATAACCTGCTTTGCCGCGCAATCCAACATGAAATAGATCACCTGGATGGCAAATTATTTATCGACCAGGCAGTCTCTCCTCTCAAAGCCGACCTGGAGCTTGCTAAAGCTGGATTGACTGATGACAATGTCGAGGAACTCACCCAAAAGGTAGAGAGCCAATCGCTCACAATCAAATTAGAAAAGCCGCAGCCGGCAATGAAATAAGCGGAGAAGGCAATGTTCTGGAGCCTCAAGGAAAACCTGGGAGGACTTGCCCATATTGCCGCTGCTATTGATCGCATTGTCTTTATGCGACCATCGACCCATATCATCGATACGACTCAAAAGAAGGCAGTTGCCGGTCTCTCGGATAGAATTGCGGTGGTTGTGGACGACTTTAACAAGCCTTTAACTTGCCGTTCATGTGGATTAGCCATAATGTCTTTTAGAGTGTCTGACGAGTACACTTTTAGCTGTTGCTCAAGTTTGATGTCGCAGATGCCGCCGGCCGACAGATTGGCAAAATGGACCATGGAGTTACCGCATCTCAGGCTACCAGTGCAAGGCAAGCCCTAGGAGTGTAATTGGACAAGTCCGAGTCTCTAAA
>Ga0075163_10005070_pt1 | contig 17600 bp, 10 predicted proteins | sample JI1023141ADNA_FD_71478 | JGI IMG/M metagenome (GOLD analysis project Ga0075163, IMG submission 71478) | Wastewater effluent complex algal communities from Wisconsin, to seasonally profile nutrient transformation and Carbon sequestration -... | ecosystem: Engineered > WWTP > Effluent > Algae...
TGGCGCAGGCGTGCACTCGGTCGTTGGGTGACTTCGTGACGCAGCTTGTCGACCAGTCCTTCGAGGTTTCCACTGCCGCGCTGATGCGGCAGGGATCCGGTCAGCAACTCGTGCAGCACGACGCCGAGCGCGTAGACATCCGTTGCCGTGCTGATCGGCTCATCGAGAATCTGCTCGGGTGCCGCATAGGCGGGCGACATCGCGCGCAGGCCAGTCGCAGTCGCGCCCACGTCGCGATCGTCCTGCAGCAGCTTGGCAATGCCGAAGTCGAGCAGACGCACCCGACCTGCCGTGTCGACGAGGATGTTCGACGGCTTGAGGTCGCGATGCACCACGAGCCGGGTCTGCGCATACGCCACCACCTCGACGACGTCGGCCATCAATGCGATGCGCTGGCGCACGCCGAAGCCATGCGCGCGGGCATGCTCGGTCAGGCTCATGCCGTCGACGTATTCCATCGCGTACCAAGGGGCTCCCTGGTCACCGACGCCGCCATCGATGAATCGGGCGATGCCCGGATGCGAGAGATCGGCGAGGATGCGGCGCTCCTGCACGAAACGGCGCAGCATGTCCTCGCTGTCCATTCCTCGCCTGCACAGCTTCAGCGCGACTTCCTGCGAGAAGTCGCCGTCCTTGCGTTGCGCGAGCCAGACCTCACCCATGCCGCCACGACCGAGCAGGCGCATCAGGACAAACGGTCCGATTCGTCGCCCCTGCGCAGCGGGGCCGACACTGCCATCGCCGATATCAGGTGCGAGAGTCGCTGCGAGTCCGGCAAGTCCCCGATCGATCACGCCACTGGCGTTCGCATCGGCCGCGAGCATGCGCGCGACTTCATCGGCCAGCTCGGGTTCGTCGGCGCGCAACGCGTGCAGGCGGCGCTCCTGCAGCGCCGAGTCCAGATCGAGCAACTCGTCGAACAGGCCGAGGGCGCGTGCGGCCCGCTCAGTCTGCGGCGTCATGGGGTAAACCACCATCGCCCAGACGGGCATGCAGGAAAGCGCGTGCGCGACGGAAATCGCGTTTGAGCGTTCGCGACGACAAGCCCAGCAGTTCACCGGCCTCCTCGAGCTTGAGGCCACCAAAAAAGCGCAATTCGACGAGTCGCGCCATGCGTGGCTCGACGGCTTCGAGCGCCTCCATCGCCTCGTTCAGGGCGAACAACTGCTGATGGCGCAACTCGTCACCGGTCGAGACCTGTTCCGCTGCGCCAAGCGTCGTCGCCGGCGCGCCTCCTCCACGTTTCGCGGCAAGGCGTTCGCGCGCATGGTCCACGGCGATCTGGCGCATCGCACGCGCGGCCACCGCAAAGAAGTGCTGGCTGTCGTTCAGGACCAGCGCTTCGGGCTTGGCGAGGCGCAAATACACTTCGTGGACCAGGGAGGTACCGCCGAGGCCGCCGCCTTCGCCACGCGCCACCTGGCGCGCGGCGAGCCGATGCAGGTCGTCGTAGACGGCGCGATACAGCATTTCTGCCGAACGCTTGTCGCCATCCCGTGCTGCAACGATCAGTTGAGTGAGCTGGGCCACTGGGCGCCCCATCAAGCGATGGCGGCAAGCTGCCACAATCGGCGGTCGGCGGCAAACATGCCGGCACGGTGCTTCGTCCGGGACAGCGCGTCGCCGGGCAATCGATCAGTCGAAGGCAAGATCGAGTTCCCGGGCAATGCGCAACACGTCGCGCGCCGACTGCTCGACTTCCGCATCACGCAGCACCACGCGCGGCCGCGCGTCGAGCGTCGCCGCGAGCGACCGGCCGAGGATGTGTGTGTGCGCGTCGCGCAGCCCGGTGGACTGCGATGCGTCGAGCAGGCCCCCCTGTTCCGCGGTCTCGATGAGATCGACCGTGTTGGTCACCGTGAGCAGGCGCGGACACGCCGATGCGTGCTCAAGCACGAGCGCCTGCATCAGGAACTCGATATCGACGAGGGCGCCAAGGCCCTGCTTGAGATCGAGCATCTGTTCGTCCGAGCGATCACTTTCCCTGCGCCAGCGCGAGCGCATGTCGACGATCTGCCGACGCAGTTCGTTCGCATCGACGCGCGCTTCCAGCGCCGCGGCCCGCGTCTCGGCGAATCGTCGACACACGTTGACATCGCCGGCAACCGCGCGGGCACGCACCAGCGCCTGGTGCTCCCAGGTCCAGGCTCGCTCGTGCTGATAGGCCGCATAGGCATCAAGGGTGGTGACGAGCACGCCCTTGCCCCCATCGGGACGCAGGCGCACGTCAATCTCGTAGAGTCGCCCCGAGCGCGTCAGCATCGTCAGCAGATGAACAAAGCGCTGCGCGAGGCGCGCGTAGTAGCGTGCCCCTTCGAGAGGCTTTTCACCGTCCGATTCGAGGTGGGCGTGGCTGCTGTCGTAGACAAACACGAGATCGAGATCGGAGCCGAATCCGAGTTCGATTCCCCCCAGGCTGCCATAGCCGATCACGGCCATTGCCGCGCCTTCGCCAGGACGGTCGCCGATGCGTCCGTGCGCGGCGACCAGGTCGCGCTCGGCGATACGCAGGACCGTGCCGAGTACCGCTTCAGCAACATCGGCCAGATTGCGTGCAACGCGCACGGCATCGATACGCTTGCCGAGAAACGCCAGGCCGAGGCGGAATACGGCAGCCAGTCGCTGCTCCTGGACCAGCTCGATCTCGCGCTCGAGATCGTGATCGTGCATCGAAGCCAGGCGGCGCAGCATCTCGGCCTCGACCTCGTCGCGACCCGGCGGCAGCCCTTCGCTGCGCTCGTCGAACAGCTCGTCGAGCAGGAGCGGGTACGCGATCACGCGCTCGGCAAGCAGGGCACTCGCCGCGAACACGGCCGTCAGGCGCTTGAGCGCCGCGGGCTGCTCGTCGAGCAGGGCCAGGTAGGCTGACCGGCGCGCGACCGCATGCACGAGTCCGATCAGGCGGACCAGACAGGCTCCCGGCGCCGCGCTCTCGGCTGCTGCAGCGAAAAGTGCCGGCATGACCCGATCGATTCGTTCACGCGATCGCACCGAGGCCGCGCGCAGGATCGGGCTGCCGATCAGGCCTTCAAGTGCCGCGACCACCGGCTCGACGGGATCGAAACCGGCATCGGCGAACGCTTCGGCGTGAACGCCCTCTCCAACGCAGCGGGCCCATACCGCGTTCCACTCCGCCGTCGACTCCGAACTGCGCGCGCGCCGGGCCGGCGCCATCAGGTTGTTGAATTCTTCGCTGACCGCGGCGCGGTGACGATCCAGTTCGGCATTCAATGCCGCACTGTCGGCATGGCCGAGCGCCAGCGCGATGCGGGTCCGCTGGCTCTCGTCGGCGGGTAGTTCGTGGGTCTGCTGGTCGGCAAACATCTGCACGCGATTCTCGACGCGTCGCAGCAGGCGATAGGCGTCGCCCAGAGCCCTGGCGCGCTTGGCGCTGATCAGGCCGAGTTGCTCGCAGGCGGACAGGGCACTCAACAGCCCGCGCACGCGCAGTGCCGATTCGCGACCGCCACGGATCAATTGCATGAGCTGGACAATGAATTCGATTTCGCGGATGCCGCCGGGGCCGAGCTTGAGATGCTCAGCAAGATCCTTGCGCGCGACCTCGGCATCGATCAGACCCTTCATCTCGCGCAGGCCGGCAAACGCGGTGTAGTCGAAATAGCGACGGAACACGAAAGGCCGCAGTGTCGCGAGCAGGCGCGCGCCGGCGGCCTTGTCGCCAGCGACCGGACGCGCCTTGATCCAGGCGTAGCGCTCCCAGTCGCGACCTTCACGCTGGTAGTACTGCTCCATCGCCGAGAACGAAAGCGCGACGCGGCCGACATTGCCGAACGGCCGCAGGCGCAGATCGACGCGATACACATAGCCATCCGGCGTTCGATCAGCGAGCAGCGAAATCAGGTGCTGGCTCAAGCGCGAATACCAGATCTCGGCATCGAGCGGGCGCGCGCCATCGCTCGCGCCAGGCTCGTCGTAGGCCAGCACCAGATCGACATCGGAGGAGAAATTGAGCTCGCCGCCGCCGAGTTTCCCGAGCGCGAGCACGACCAGTCGCTGGATCTCGCCCGAAGCCGCGCGAACATTTCCGTGCCGCTCGACCAGTTGACGCTCGGCATGACGCAGGGCCGCCTCGAGGCAGACTTCGGCGAGCACACTCGCGCCGGTCAGGGTCGTCTCGACCTTGTCAACATTGTTCACATCACGCCAGATCAGGCGTATCGATTCGCGTCGACGGAAGCGCCGCAGCTCGCTGCGAAACTCGCTGTCCGGCAAGCTGGACGAGAACGGCGCCACGCGCGCATCGGCGTGGCGAGGATCGTTCATCAGGCGAACCAGCTCCGGCCCGAGCAACTGGGGATCCTGGACGAAACTCTCATAGGCGTAGTCGCTGGCCAGCAGGACACGATCGAGGTGGCTGTCGACGCCGGCATCGTCGTAGAACGGCACGCCGGCTTCGCGACACAGCGATTCGAGACGGGACAATCGCGAATCGAGAAGGATGTCGATGGCCCGAGGCCGGACGGAGATGGGCATGCGTCGATTCTGGCATCCCCTTGAATCGGCAACCACCCGCCAATCCGGTGACCGCCAGGGCAATTGTCCGGCGCGGGCATGGCTGGCCATGTTCACCGTATACTCAGCAGGTTTGAGGATCATTACGCCGTTTCGAAGCCCCCTTCCCACCGACGAACCCGATGACCGCAATTTCGCAATCCGCCGCGCTGAATCGCAACCTGCTCAGCGTGGTCTGGCTGGGCCTGCTCGTCGTGATGTTCGGGATCGCCGTCAGCTCGCTCGATCCGGCAATGGCGTGGCCCTGGCTTGGCGGAGCACATCCGTCCTGGGAACTGGCCGCGCTCAGCGTCGTGCCGTTCCTGCTGATCGTGCTGTTGCTGTGCGCGCTGACCCGCCGGGTCCTGTTGTCGAGCTGGATAGGCATGCTGTTGCTGGTTGCCAGCTACGCGGCGAATGCGATCAAGGTCGAGCAACTCGAGATGCCGCTGCTGCCTGGCGATTTCCATTTCCTCGAGGAAATCGGTTCGGCCCTGCCCTTGTTCACGCACTACCTGGGCGCGAGCATCGTGCCGCTCCTGGTTGCAGTCGCGGTCGTGGTCATGACCTTCGCACTGACTCGCGAAACGCCGTGGCCGGCGATGCGCGGCTGGCCGCGCCTTGGCGTGGCGTTGGCGACAGTCGCACTCGGCGCCGGACTCGTCCAGGGCTGGGCACCGTGGCGCACGATCTACAGTGCCGAGCGACTGCATTTCGCGCCATGGTCGGTGGTCGACAGCGCCAGGAGCGCCGGCATGGTCGGCACTCTCGTGCTGTACAACTGGGAGCTGGCCAAGCGCCAGGAACTGCGACCGGATCGCGCGGCCGCGACCCGGCTGCTGCGTGACAACAGCGATGCGTTGCGCGCGCGGCTGAACCCGAACAGTTCGGCCCTCGCGATGCCGAGCGGCACCCTGCCTGATATCGTCATCGTGCAAAGCGAATCGCTGTTCGATCCGGCACGCCTGAAGAATGCGCCGGCGAACACCTACCTGCCGAATTTCCATCGCCTGGCCAAGCGCGGCCTGTCCGGCGAAATGAAGGTGCCGACATACGCCGGCGGCACGATCCGCACCGAGTTCGAAGTACTGACCGGGCTCGCGCTCGAATTCTTCCCCGGCATCCAGTATCCGTATTTCGAGATCGCCGACCGCCCGATCCCGGGCATCGTGCGCACACTTTCCCGCCAGGGCTATCGCACGACGGCAATCCATCCGAACAGCGGCGTGTTCTGGAACCGCAACCAGGCCTACAAGCAGATCGGCTTCGACGAGTTTGTCGACGAGAAGGATTTCTCGAAGGACGACATTGTCGGCCTGTTCACTGGCGATGCCGCGCTGACCGACCGCGTCCTCGAACAACTCGACCAGGACGGCCCGCCGCAACTCGTGTTCGCGGTCAGCATGGAAAACCACGGTCCGTTCGACTGGCGTCCCGGCCTCGACCAGGAGCGGCTTGCGAGCCTTCCATTGCCCGCCGGCCTCGAAGAGGGCGGCAAGTACTGGCTGCGCAACTATCTGTATCTGCTCGAAGACGCGGACCACGAGCTTGGCCGCCTCGCGGAGGCCCTGCAGCACCGCAAGCGACGCACCTTGCTGCTGTTCTATGGCGATCATCTGCCGGCTCTGCCGCCGGTCTACGAGGAAATCGGTTTCGCCGACGGAAAGGGCCCGAAGAGCCAGCCAGTGCCATGGTTGCTGATCGACAACGGTCGCAAGCTGGACCAATCGGAGCCGATGAACACGACATCCTGGATGCTGCCCGGCATCCTGCTTGAGAGCGCCGGCATCGGCGGCGATCGCTATTTCGCGACGCTCAGTGCGCTCCGCGACCAGGTTTCGCCTGACGTCATGGCATCGTCAAGCCAGTGGCCGAGCGAGCTGCGAGCGCTCGGCCAGTTGCGTTTCCGCAGTGAACTGGAGCCGGTCATCGACAGCGTCCTCGATGGTCCGGAGCCGGGCTGGGATTCGACCGTAGCGCCATAGACCAGCAATTGCTCCTGCATTGCTGGCATACATGCCCTTCCTGGCAATAAAAAAACCCGCCGGGCATTGCTGCCACGGCGGGTTCTCCCTCCCCACGAGCCTTTGCACGTGATAACGCAATACTAATGATTTTTCGACGGTTGCCACGCCGCAGCGCAGCATTGCCGCATCGGGCTGGCAGCGCTGAACCGGAGTTCCGTTTCGCGACGCCAAGGGAAAGTCGCGATCCGGCCCGGCCGCGCTGAATCGGCATGTCGTCGTGCCTGCAGCCAAACGCCGCGTCACATCGCGGGGCGAGAAACGTTCCGCACATCGATAACGCAGGGCGGAGCTAGACTAGCGCCGGATTGCCGAGGAATTCCGCCGCCGTGCCCTACCCGCATGCCAGCGATGCCCCCGAAGCCGCGTCGCCGGCGGTTTCGTTCGATGCGGTCTACGATCGCCTGAAGGCCATGGCCAGCCGCCAGCTTGGACGCGGTGCGCGCAACACGCTCGATACCACGGCCCTCGTGCACGAGGCCTGGCTCAGATTCGAATCCGCACGCAACCTGTCGTTCGAACATTCGGCTCAGTTCTTCGCCTATGCGGCACGCGCCATGCGCCATGTCCTGATCGACCACGCCCGCGCGCGCATGCGCCACAAGGCCGGCGGCGAATGGATGCGGGTCACATTCACCGCCAACGCCGATTCCGTGCCAGCCATCGACAGCGCCGAACAGGTACTCGCTCTCGACGAGGCGCTCAACCGGCTCGAACTGACCGACGCACGCGCCGCGAGAGTGGTCGAACTGCGCTATTTCGCCGGGCTGTCGGCAGACCAGATCGCCGAGCTGCTCAAGGTGACCCGGCGCACGGTCGATCGCGATTGGCGCTACGCGAGCGCATTTCTGCACGCCGCCATCGATTGATGTCCGGGTATCACCGCATTCGACGTTCTTCGTGTCGAGCGCGCAGCCGGCCGATCGGAGAATCCTCGTGAGCGAATCCTCGCCTAGCCTGCGGGACCTGTTCGAACAGGCGCTCGTCCTGGCGCCTGCCGAGCGCCGGGCTTTCCTCGAAGCCCGCTGCGCCGACCCGGATCGGCGCCTGAACGTCGAACGCATGCTGGCAGCCGACCAGAACGCCGATGCCGAGTTGCTCGGGGAGCCGTTCGACCAGTTGCTCGAGCGTATTGCCGACCCGGCCGGAGACCTGCCGCCGCACGGCACCTGCATCGGTCCGTTCACCCTGATCGACACGCTCGGCGAGGGCGGTTCCTCGATCGTCTTTCGCGCCGAACGCGAACAGGCCGGCGTGCGCCAGCGTGTTGCGCTGAAGCTGCTCCGTCGTGGCCTGCACAGCGCCGATGAGCAACGCCGATTTCGCGATGAACGTCGCGCGCTGGCCCAACTCCAGCATCCCGGCATTGCCCGCCTGATCGAAGGCGGGATCACCGACAGCGGCATCCCCTATATCGCGCTGGAACTGATCGAAGGACAAAGCATCGTCGAGCATGCGCGTGCGCAGCGACTCGGCCTGCGTGATCGGCTCGAATTGTTCATCGAGGTTTGCCGAGCGGTCGAATCGGCACATCGGGCCCTTATCGTGCACCGCGACCTCAAGCCCTCGAACGTGCTCGTGACAGCGGCCGGCGATGTCAAGCTGCTCGATTTCGGCATCGCCAAACTGCTCGATGGCGAGGGCGACCTCGAAGACGAGGAATCGTCGACGCAGCACACCCCCATGACGCCGGCCTACGCGGCACCCGAGCAATTCGCGCGTGGACAGATCACCACCGCGACCGACGTCTACGCACTCGGTGTCGTGCTCGGCGAACTGATCACCGGGCAGAGGCGCGAGCCGGGCGATTTGCGCACTCCTTCATCGCAGATCACCGAAGACATGGTCGAGCAGGCGCGCGCCTTGTCGAGCTCGGGACTGCGCCGGAAACTGCGCGGCGATCTCGACACCATCGTGCTCCGCGCGACGGCGCTCGAGCCCGAGCGGCGCTACGCCTCGGCCGGAGCGCTCGCCGACGACATCGCGCGTCACCTGGCCGGACAACCGGTTGCTGCGCACCCGCCATCGCGTCTCTATCGCGCGCGCAAGTTCGTCGGAAGGCATCGCGGCGGAGTGCTGACCACGGCGCTCTTCGTACTCGCCATCCTGACCTCGCTCGGTATCGCGCTCTGGCAAGGCGGAGTCGCGCGCGCCGAGGCGCAGCGTGCAACCAGCGTGCGCGACTTCCTGTTGCGTGTATTCAGCGCCGCCGAGCCGGCCGGCCCTCGCCTTGCCCCGCCCTCGGTGGTCGATGTGGTGCGCATTTCGATCGATGATGCCAGGCGATCCTCGTCGCTGTATCCAAACGTTCGCATCGAACTGCTCGGCGCATTGGGCAATGTGCTGCGTACGCAAGGGAAAGTCGACGAGAGCATCGGCATCCTCGATGCCAATTTCAGGGATGCGACGACGCGGTTTGGCCGTTCGGACGCGATCACCCTGAATGCCGGGTTGAACCTGGCCCGCGCGTTGGTCGATGCCGGAAAGAGAAAGGAAGCTCGCGCGCTGTTCGATCAATTGCTGCAGGACGACGGTCACGTCGATCCTGATCTGCATTCCAGCCTGCTTGCCGCCTCGGCACTGCTCGCGGTCGACCGTTTCGAACGCGAACGCGCAATGACCGAATCGGAAGCCGCGATCAAGACATGCGTCGGCGATGCCTGCGCCGAGGCAACACGAATCAACGCATTGCTCGCGCGCGGGAATGTTCTGGCTGGATTCCAGCAGGATGCAGCGGCGATTGCGATCATGGAGGATGCCTTGCGCGCGCAGCGGGTGCTCCACGGCGGGCCGCACATCGATATCGCCGACAACGAACAGGGACTGTCGCGGGCCTATCGGCGCCTCGGCCAGCTCGACCGTGCCGAAGCGCTGGCGCGCGACTCGCTCGCCATCGTCGAAGCCAGCGTTCCGGATCCGCATGTGCGGCGCAGCGATGCACTCGATACGCTGCGCCAGGTCCTCATCGACACGCGTGCGTTCGACGAGGCCGAAACCCTTGGCCAACGCATCATCGCGATGGACGCGGCCACGCTCGGGCCCGCGCATCCCGGCTTGGCGACGAACCAGAACACGCTCGGCTTCACCTACATGATGGACAACAAGTTCCCGCAAGCAATCGAACACTATCGCGCGGCACTCGCGATCTCCGAAGGGATTCCGGACAACCAGCGCCGCAGCGCGATCTACCGATCGAACCTCGGTGTCAGCGTCGGTCGCAGCGGCGATCTGGACCAGGGCATGCAGCTCGTGCGCACGGCGATCGAGACCCTGCGCGGCTTGCCCGAACCAGACTACGACCAGATTTGTTCGGCGCTCGAAAAGCTCGGTGCCTTGCAACGGGCATCCGGCGACGCCAGAGCCGCGGTCGCCACGTTCGGCGAATCGATCCGCACCTACGAAGAGAAATTGCCCGACGCACCGACGGCGTGGCGCGTGGTCAGTCTGAACGGTCTCGGCCGGTCCTTGCTGGAACTCGGCGAGGACGAGCGCGCGGCCGATGCCTTCAAAGCGGCGCTGGACAATGTGTCGACACCGCAGGACCACGTCTCGCCCGATCGCATCGAAGCGCGCGCAGGCCTCGCCGGGATCCTCCATCGACGTGGCGACGACCGCGCCGCGCGCGTCCTGATCGACCAGGCCCTCGGCGAAAGCGCGGCCGCGCAAGGACGCCTCTCCACAACGTTGCAGGCCTTCGTTGCAGGGATCGCCGATACGATCGCAAAGCCCTGATCGATCACATCGGCAGCAAGCGATGTCCAAACCGGCGTGCAAACGACGTTTCCCGGAACAGCCCGCTCCTGGGCATGTCCCGAGGATCTCGCGATGCAAGTATCCATACGTCGTTCCGCGTCGTCGTCGATTGGCGTCGTACTGACCGTGCCGTGTATCGAAGTTGCACGGGCCGATCGCCTGCCGATCTTCTACGCGCGCCATATCGGCAAAACCGCCATCGACAACCGGTGCACGGACAACGACATCATCGACCGCGCGGCGAATACCGATGGCAGCGGCATCCACTTCAATGGCAATGGCGGATTCGCCCGGACGGTGGTGCTCGGCAACACGCACATCAACTACAACATCGCGGCGAACTCGGGTGGCGGCGCGCGCGTGAGCGGCCACGCGTTCATGTCGATGCTCTGCGACTCGCCATGAGCGTTGCGCGAACGATCGACACACGCGACGCGCCTGCGACGTTGCTGCCGATGCCGCGGCGCTGGCTGCGCCTGCTGCGGGCCGCTGCAGTTGCCGTGGTCGCGGTCGTGGCGCCAACGGCAAGCGCAGGTGCAGCCGGATTGGCGAACGGCGATTTTGATTCAAACCTCGCGGGGTGGATCCCGTCGGGCACGCCGCCCGCCGTCTGGTCGACCATCGACCACGCGGGCAACGCCGCTTCCGGGTCGGCCGGGCTCTCCAATGCCGAGGCGCAAGCCAACGCGCGCGTCTATCCGTTGCGTCAATGCATCGCTCTTGCCGGGCCCGGAACGTTTGTCATCGAAGCCGATGGCTTTCTTGCGGCGGGACATGCGGGCGGGCGACTCGTCGTCAGCTACGGTTCCCACGCAGCCGCGGACTGCAGTGGCGGTACCGGTTCAGCAGGCGGCTATTTTTTGCAAAGCAATGGCGCCTGGACGCATGGAACCGCAACCATCGTCATGAATGCGGGAATCAATTATCTGGATGTCTCGCTCGGCATCGAGAAGGATGCCGGCGCCGGTCTGCTCGAAGGCAATATCGACGCCGTGCGCGTGTTCGATCAGGATCGCATTTTTGCCAATGGTTTCGAGGCACCGGACCTTGCGGCCTTGCCCTGAGACATGGCCAGGACACCGGGCATGGCGGATGAAGCGGCTTCTGCAGTGCAGGGGGTTTCGCAGCAGCCGCTCAGCCGCGATCAGGATGCTCCAGAGCGTTCCTGCGCCGCATGGGCGACGGACTTTCCGAGGATCGCCTGCGCCGCCCACTCGCCGGTTTCAACACCGCCTTCCATGAAGCCCTGGTTGTCGAAGGCGCAATGCTCGCCGGCGAAATGCAGATTGCCGACGCGTTCGCTGATCGCTCCGCGCAATGTGGTCCATTGGCCGGGCCGGAAGCAGGCGTAGCTGCCGAGCGTCCATGGATGGGTCGGCCAGTGCATGCGCGCTTCGCGCATTCCGGCGCGTGCAGACGACACCCCGGGAAAGATTGCATCGAGCTGCTGCGCGGCGCGATCGGCCTGTTCCTTCGATGAGCCGTTGCCGATGTCGAGACCATGCCGGCCGCCGACGAAGTTGGTCAGGATGCCGGCCGCGCCGGCCTGCATGCGGCTGGTTTCCCAGGTCGTCTGCAACGGCAGGTCGCTGTAGGTCGCTCCACCCAGCGAATGGCGCGTGCGCCAGATGCGCTCGTTGAAACCGATCATGAGTTTGGCGTTGCTGCCATAACCGAGTTCATTGATGGCGAGTCGTTTGGCCGCCGGCAGTTCGAGATCGAGCCGGACCCTGCGCAACGTGGTGAACGGCATCGCCAGGACGACACGGCTTGCGCTCGCATCGAACGCTGCTGCTCCGCGTTTGAAGCTCAGCCGGTAGCGGCCATCGGCCGATTGGCGCAACGCTTCGAGTACGCAATCGCTCTGGATCGCGTCATCGAGCCTTGCACCGAGCGCCTTGACGACCGAGTCGTTGCCGCCGCGGACGTGAAAGCGCTCATCGCTCTCGCCGAAGATGCGGAATGCGTCCGTACCCGGATCGATGAAGGTGAGGAAATTGAGTGCGGACTGTTCCTCGCACTCCAGTCCCATCTCGGTCGTGTAGGCGATCTCGATCAGCTTGCGCAGCCAGCCCGATGCGCCGTTGCGATCGAGCCAATGGCTCATCGTCTCGCGATCGAGCGCCTCGCAACCGCCCGGCGTCGAATAGGTGATCTCCTCATCGGGCAGCGCGTCGGCATCACGCCGGATCGCCTCGGCCAGCGGCGCGAACGCGCGCAGGATTTCGGCTTCGCTGTAACGCCTGCCATCGCAGAACCAGATATCGCCGAAGGCATGGGTCGGATCCTCCGACAGGTCGTCGAGGGCAAGACCGAGCTCGGCGGCCAATGCGCGGATGCGCGCATGACCGGTATCGATCAGCTCGCCGCCGAGTTCGCAGACCTGGCCATCGGCGAAATGATCGCGCAGGCTGAGCATGCGCCCGCCGACCCGCGACTGCGCCTCGTAGAGCCTCACGCCGACGCCGGCCTGGCGCAGCCGCCAGGCGGCGGTCAAACCGGCCACGCCGGCACCGACGACGATCACATCATCGACGTTTTCCGTGCGCATCAGGCGTGCAGGCGCGCAGGCGCCGACCATCAGCGCCGTCGATGCCGCCATTGATTGGCGCAGGAAGCGCCGTCGGGACAGATCGGTGCGCAAGGCGAGATCGCGATCGATCGCTTCGTCGAGCGACTCACCCGACCTTGCTGCGACCACCGAGATCGCCGCCGCGCGACGCAACAAATCCACCAATGCAGTACGAGCCATGTTTTCTCTCCCCATCCGGCGTTCCAGTCCACGTACGGCAGTATCGACTACCGGCTTTCCCGGCGCCACGGACCAGCCCTCGCGGCGCATCCGCAGCGGACTCGCCGATGGGCGCACGCGCCTTGCACCCGGAATCGCTGGCCCCTGAGGACGCGCTTTCCCGTTGGAATGTGCACAGCCTCTTCCCGGATCACGTCCATGCGAAACCCTGTCGCGTTCCGCGCGCGCGCCAGCCGGCGCTGCCTCGTCCTCCTGCTCATGGCCACGACCGTCGCCCACGCCGGGGACGGTGACCCCGATCCGACGTTTTCCAGCGACGGCCTGGCACTTCACGAATGGCCTGCCGACACGATCCAGGCGGAAACCACGACAGGTGCCGTCGAGGCCGATGGCAGCGTCATCGCCGCGGGCTGGATCAGCTATCCGTCGGGCCAGCAGCAGTTCGCGACGACCGTGCTGCGCTACCGCAGAGACGGAACGCCGGATCCGGGCTTCGGCGTCAATGGACTTGCCAAATTCGACCTGGATCCCGCGCCGCAGATCAACGAGACCCTCTACGCCGTCTTCCCACGCGCGGATCACAGCCTGCTGATGCTGGCCGGCATACAGAATCCGGGCCAGATGCAATTCCGGCCGGTGCTTGTCTCCGTGCGCGCGAACGGCACGCTTGACACGACATTCGGACCCGGCGGCATGCGCGCGATCGATCTCTCACGTTGGACCGATTCCGATGTCTCCATGCGCACTGCGGCGATGCAGCCGGACGGCAAGATCGTCATGGCCGGCATCAATATCTATCCGGACTCCTACAACGTCGCCGTCGGTCGCATCCTGCCCGACGGCAGTCTCGATACCAGCTTCAGCAGCGACGGCTGGAGGGAGCTCGGCGGTCTTTCTGCCTACGACTGGGTACCCGAGGCGATCGCGTTCGACGACATCGGCCGCATCCTCATCGCCGGCCGCGCCGCCGCCTCCGCCGGGGATCGTCCCGTGGTCTTCCGTATTTCCGCTGCCGGCGAGCCGGACAACAGCTTCGGGCAATATGGTGATGGCGCACGCGTGCTCGAGGATCTGCAAGGCGACTGGACGGCGCGCGCCATCGTTGCGACAAGACGCATCGTCAACGGCGGCTTTGGCGCGCGCCGCCTGTTCCTGGCGATCTCGGCCTCCTCGCCGAATCGCACGGCGATCGCCGCGATCAACGACAACGGCACACTGGCCACGACGTTCGGCGACGATGGCCTCGTCGATCTCTCGCGCGAGGAAGGTTCGCGCATCACCGCCCTTGCGATGCGCGACGACCAGCGCCTCGTCGCCGCCGGTTTCATCGATCCGAACGGCAGCGGAACCGGCACCGATGTCTACGTCGCACGCATGGACTTCAGCGGGAATCCTGATCCGACCTTCGATGGCAACGGCGTCGCGCGTTATGAGCTCGAGCCGGTCGGTACGACCTACGACAGCGTGGCGAAAATGCTGCTCTCCGCGCAGCGCCCGGTCGTGATCGGCGCAGCCTACAACAACACCATGCCACGCTCTTACAGCGCCGTTCTTCGCCTGAACTCCGATGCCATTTTCGCGGACGACTTCGACTGAGCGGCCCTTGCGTCCACCCTGAGCACACCCGATGACCCGTTACAGCACTTCCACCCTGATTCGCGCAGCGATTCCGTTCGCTTTCACCCTGCTTGCTTCGCACGTGAATACCCGGCAGGCGGCACAGCGGAAGCCGGCCAGACCATCGACGGGCCCGATGGGCCGCTAAGCGTGGCAAGTTCGATCTTGCCGATCAGGGCATCGCCATCGGGCGGGCAGCGGCAGCGTGGTCGGTGATGCCCCCAGGCTGCGTGTCGATGCAGCGGATCTTCCGGCCGGCACATCCAGGATCGCTGGATCAGGCACGTCGGCGCTGATCGGGTTCGACGCGATGCGGATCAAGCCATTCGATCGACAGGATTGATCTCGAGCGCAGGGCCGGATGGACTTCTCGATGTCCGACCAGCACAACATTCGCTGCAACCGCGGCAGCCACTGACACTGCCGATGGCTGCGACTGCCGTTGCGAAGAGCGACTAGTCGAAGCCGTCCTCGAACAGGACATCGTCCCGAAACACGTACACCGCGCCCTGGTCCATGAAATCGATGTCGCGGCGGTAAGCGCCGACGAGCAGCGAATCATTGTCACCGAACGAGACGTCGACACCGAACTGATCGAAAGGCTTCGCACCGGACAAGGTCAGCTTCTGCGCTTGCGACCAGCTTGTTCCGTTTCTCTCGAATACATAGGCCGCGCCCTCACGGCTGCCCGAGGGATTCCAGCAACCCATTGCCAACGTCGGCCCGCGCAACGCCGCGCGATAGCATTGGGTGTCCGCCGTCGCATCATTTGGCAGCAGGCTCGCTTCGGGCAACCACGTCGTGCCATTGCGGCGATAGACCTGCATCGGCGCGGTGGCAGCGCCGCTGGCGACTGCCGCGTGATCGCCATCAAGCGCAACATCGGTACCGAAACCCTGATTGGCATTGAACCCGGACAGGGTGCCGGCAGGCTGCCAGGTTCCGCCAACCCTCGAGTAGATTGCGACTTCGCCGATGTTGCCGTTGGCGAGCGAGTCGCCGAGCATCGCCGTGGTGCCGTCCACCTGCACGTTCCAGCCGCGATGCGGAAGATCCTGCATCGGTGTCCACACGCCGCCGGCCGAGCGCTCGATCACCGCGGTGTTCGCGTCGAACTCGCCAATCAACGCACTGCCGCCATCGAAAGCAAGGCCCAGCCCGAACGATCCATTTTCCACGGGTGCCGGCGGCAGGAATTGCGCTTCCAGCGTCCACACGCTGCCCTCGCGATGAAACGCATACACCGCACCAGCCGCTTCCTGTCCCTGCGTCGAGTAGCCCGTCGCACTGACCAGGGCAACGTCACCTTTCAGGGCGACGCGGGTGCCGAACATGTCGAACGCCGTGCCATCCGGAGCGAGCAAACGGGATTCGAGCTCATACAGGCCGCTGGTTTGGCGCCGGTAGACGTAGGCCGCGCCGCGCGCGTGCTGGATGCCGACATTCTCGCCGCGCGCACCGATGATCATCGTGTCGCCATCTGCCGCGACTTCGGAGGCGCGCGCATCGGTGAGGCCCTGGCCGAGATCGATCGCACGCACGAGCGACGGCGCCACGTTGATCGGGCTGCGCGAGATCAGCACGACGCCCTGGTCTGCGTTGCCGTACAAGTCGGCGCTGATATTGCCCACCATCAAGGTCGGGCCATCCCGATCGATCGCGACACTGCTACCGAGGAACTCGTCCGCACTTCCTTGCGGGTCGGTGTGCTGGACCATTCCACTCACGGATGTGAAAGTGCTGTTGAAATGCGCCGCGATGACTGCGCCGGCGTTGATGCCCGCGCTGGCGCTGGCGCAAACGCCGATCACCGCCCAGTCACCATCCATGGCCAGCGAGCAACCAAACTGGTCAGCGGTGCTCGGAACCGACGCGGAAATTGTCAGGCCCGGTGTCCAGGTGCCCGCCACGCGCCGATAACCGCGCACGATGCCGATACGCCCGTTCGACGCATTCGAGGCCCGACCGACCAGTAGCCGGTCCGGCGTCCCGGGATCCGCCCCGCTGATCGCGACGACATAGCCGAACTGGTTCTGTGCGTGGCTGCCACTTGGCGCCTCGACCAGCCGCGCGACTTGATTCCACGTGTCGATGGTCAGCTCGTAGACATAGGCGGCGCCGGCACGCGTGTGTGTGCCGGCGCCGTCGGTGACCGTTTCGTACGGCGCGCCGACCACGATCGCGCCGGAGACGATCGCCACCGACCAGCCGAACAGCGCGCCCGCCTGTGGCGTGGTCGGCGTCAGGGTCTGCGAGTTCCAGCTTCCGTTGGCTTGACGTCGCAGGATCCGGATCCGGCCCTGGTTGGTGCCGGCCGCGCCGTCGTAGCTCCATTCTCCGGCGACCGCAAACTGGCTGTTGGTGGCTACCGCGTCGAAGAACGCCGTCGTCGACGAGATGCTCGCTTCCTGGATCCAGTTCGAGCCCGACCAGCGCAAGATCTGAACATAGCCGCGAGACGTCGTGGATGAGAACGCCGTGAGCGCCAGCGTGCCGTCGTTCAACGAGAGTTTTGCGGCGGAATCTCCCGGGATCTCGATGTCCTTCCCGGACTGGTAGAGCCAGCTCGAACCGCTACGCGCGTAGGTGCGGATGCGCGCCGGCAGGCCGGCGGACTGGCGCAGTTCTGCCGCGACCGCGAGATCGCCATCGACGGCGACCGACCAGCCGAAAAAGCCGTGTGCTTCACCCTGGCCGGACGCGACTGCACTGAGCTGCTGGACGATGGCGTAATCGGTCGCAGCAGCAGGCAATGCCATGCACGCCAGAAGGATACCGATCAGTGTGCGGATCAGCGGAAACGGGAACATGGCCATGTCCTCAACCTGTCGCGTGCCGGACTACCCGGGATGCATGAGATCCACGGCAAACGGCCACGCAAGGGGACAACCGGCGCATCGGGAATCCCGCATCGATTGATCAATCCGAAGTCGTTGGCGAAG
>Ga0075163_10005071_pt1 | contig 17597 bp, 13 predicted proteins | sample JI1023141ADNA_FD_71478 | JGI IMG/M metagenome (GOLD analysis project Ga0075163, IMG submission 71478) | Wastewater effluent complex algal communities from Wisconsin, to seasonally profile nutrient transformation and Carbon sequestration -... | ecosystem: Engineered > WWTP > Effluent > Algae...
TCGCCGCCGTCGTGGGGGCGGGCCTGGCAGAAGGCGAGGATGTCTTCGCGCTGGGCCAGCCAGCCGCGGGAGAGGTGCTTGAGCACCGGCAGCCGCCCCGGCGAGCCGTGGCCCTTGCCGTGGATCACGCGCAGGCAGCGGCGGCCCTGCTGCAGCGACAGCGCGATGAAATGGGCGAGGCTGCTGCGGGCTTCGTCGCGGGTGAGGCCGTGGAGGTCGAGTTCGCCCTGCACCACCCAGCGCCCGCGGCGCAGGTCGGTGAGCACCCGGCGCGGTAGGCCGACCCGCAGGTAGGCGGCTTCGTCGCCGGTGTCGAGGCGGTCTTCGAAGGTCAGCGGGCTTTCGAGGGCTTCCCGCAGCACCTCGCGTTCGTCCTCCTCGCGCTTGCGCGGCAGGGGCGCGGGCAGCGGACGCTCGAGGTCGGCCAGGTTGCGGTCCTTGAGCGGGGCGACCTCGCCGGCCAGGTGGCGGAACAGGGCCGCCGGGTCGCGCAGGCGCTCGGTGTCGATGCGGGCCGCGGGCGGCTCGGTCTGGCTCATGGCGCGGATCTGGCTGCTGGCCTGCTGGCGCTGCAGGCTGAGGTCGACCCGGTGGAAATCCTTGATCGGGGTGATGTCGCCGAGGGCGGCGCGAAACACGGCGACCGGGTCGTTCTCGTCGATCCGCACCGGGCGCCGCGGAGCCTCGGGTTCGGCCTCGATGGCTTTCGGGCGGGGCAGCGGTGCCGGCCGGGGGCGGGCGAGTTCGGCGTGGTCGTCGGCCTTGAGGGGCTGGACGCGGCTGACCTCACGACGGAACAGGGTGGTGTCGTCGGGCTCGACCGGCGCCGGTGGCACGATGATCCTGGGGCGTGACGGCGCCGCCGCCGGAACGCGGTTCTTCAGGGTCTTGAGAGCCTCGAGGCCCTTGCCGTGCTTGTCCTTGCCCATGGCCTGCGATGCGAGGGGTGAATGAAAACGGACCGGGAGGCCCGGCCCGCTTAGGTGGTGCAGAAAGCTCAGCCGGCCAGGCCGAGGCTGTCGAGGTAGCGTTCGGCGTCGAGGGCAGCCATGCAGCCGGTGCCGGCGCTGGTGACGGCCTGGCGGTAGATGTGGTCCTGCACGTCGCCGGCCGCGAACACGCCGCGCACGCTGGTGGCGGTGGCGTCACCGTGACGGCCGCCCTTGGTGACGATGTAGCCGCCTTCCATTTCGAGCTGGCCCGCGAAGATGTCGGTGTTGGGCTTGTGGCCGATGGCGATGAACACGCCCTTCAGGTCGATGTCCTTGGTGCTGCCCGTCTTGACGTTCCTGATGCGCATGCCGGTGACGCCGGTGTTGTCGCCCAGGACTTCTTCGAGGGTGGAGTCGAGCTCGAGGACGATCTTGCCGGCTGCGACCTTCTCCATGACCTTATCCACCAGGATGCGTTCGGCCTTGAACTTGTCGCGGCGGTGCACCAGAGTGACCTTGCTGGCGATGTTGGCGAGGTAGAGCGCTTCCTCGACGGCCGTGTTGCCGCCGCCGATCACCGAGACCTCCTGGTTGCGGTAGAAGAAACCGTCGCAGGTGGCGCAGGCCGACACGCCCTTGCCCGAGAAGGCCTCCTCGGACGGCAGGCCGAGATACTGGGCGCTGGCGCCGGTGGCGATGATCAGCGCGTCGCAGGTGTATTCGCCCGCGTCGCCCACCAGGCGGATCGGCTTTTCGGCCAGATGGGTGGTGTGGATGTGGTCGAAGATCATCTCGGTGTTGAAGCGCAGCGCGTGCTTCTCGAAGCGCGCCATCAGCTCGGGGCCCTGCACGCCGTCGGCGTCGGCCGGCCAGTTGTCGACTTCGGTGGTGGTCATCAGCTGGCCACCCTGGGCGATGCCGGTGATGAGCACGGGGTTCAGGTTGGCGCGGGCGGCATAGACGGCAGCACTGTAGCCGGCGGGGCCGGAACCGAGGATGAGCAGCTTGATGTGGCGGGTGGTCATCGGTTTGGGTCTCTCTGAAGTCTGGAGCTGGGGTCGGGATTATCCTGGAAACGGCAGGCGTGTCGCACCTTCACCTTCCGGCTGAGCGTCGGCGAAGGTACGAAAGTGGGTGCTCATGCGGTGCTTGGATTTGCGGAAAGCGGTCAACTGCCGTTTTCAGGATTATACGGTGCCTCGGCCGGGGGAGCCGCCGAAATGCGCCGGCGGGGCCTGTTGCCGCCCGCATCGCCCGTCTGTCATTTGGTGTCCCTCAAGTTTGCTTTATACTTGTCCGTTGTTAGGCCATGACATCTTCGTCACGTTGCCAAGAATCAATTTAGCGTTTTGCTCAGGAGAGGCCTATGACCGTTACCAGCTCCGTGTCCACGATTGCCCTGCGGACGTTCCCCATTTTCCAGGGTCTGGGCGATGACCGGCTGGCTGCCGTTGCGCGCTGCGCGATGATGCGACGGGTTCCCCGTGGGGCCGCGGTGGTGCATGAGGGTGACCGCACCGACTTCGTCTATTTCGTGCTGACCGGCAACCTCAAGGTGATGGTGAGTGACGAGGATGGGCGGGAAGTGATCCTGACCATTCTGGGTCAGGGCGAGATGTTCGGCGAAATGGGTGTTCTCGACGATAGCCCGCGTTCCGCGTCCGTCGTCGCGGTATCGCCGTCCGACCTCGTGACGATCGCCAAGACCGATTTCAAGCGTCTGATGCAGGACAACTTCGAACTCGCCTGGCACGTGATGTGCAACCTCACCCGCCGCCTGCGCGACGCCGATCGCAAGATCGAAAGCCTCGCGCTGATGGACGTTTACGGCCGGGTGGCGCGTCTGCTCCTCGAGATGTCCGAAGAGGTCGATGGGCTGAAGGTGGTCCGCAAGAAGGTCTCCAAGCAGGATATCGCCAAGATGATCGGCGCCTCCCGCGAGATGGTCAGCCGGGTCATGAAGGATCTCGGCCTGCGTGGCCTGATCGAGGAAACCGACGGTGGCGTCATCCTGCGCGAGAAGATCTACGACATCTGATCGCTCAGTCAGTCGCTCATCCGCTGAGCGGCTCGCAAAGCCTTACAAGTCTCCGACTCGAGCACCGGGGGTGATGCGAATCCCTGGTTTATAATGAAAGGCGCGGTGCCATACCGCGCTTTTTGCTTTTGTACCGCCCCGCATCGCGTATCGCCGCTTCTCCCATGCTCAATCGCCCCTCGACCCGCCCGCCACCCCTGCCGGAAAAAATCGCCAGCCTCCTCCAGGAGGCCCGCTGGCTGTTGCTCGGGGTTCTCGCCTTTTATGTGGCGATGGTTCTTTTTGGTTATTCGAAGGCGGATCCCGGCTGGTCCCACGCGGTGCAGGTCGACCGGGTGGCGAACCCCGGTGGCCGCTTCGGTGCCTGGCTCTCCGACCTGCTGCTCTACCTGTTCGGGCTGTCGGCCTGGTGGTGGGTGGCCTTTCTCGGGCTGGGGCTGGCGGTGGGGTTCCGGCGGCTGCAGAAGCGCTTCGGTGCCGATCATCGCTCGATCCTGGTCGTCGTGCTCGGTTTCGTCGCCGTGCTACTCGCCAGCAGCGGGCTGGAGGCCATGCGCTTCTATTCCATGAAGGCCAATCTGCCCCTTGAGCCCGGTGGCCTGATCGGCATCGAGCTCGGCAACGTGGTCTTCCAGTACCTGGGTTTCACCGGCGGTACCCTGCTGCTGCTCGGGCTGCTGGCTGGCGGGCTCAGCCTGTTCTCGGGCGTGAGCTGGGTGGAGGCGTCCGAGCTGCTCGGCATCGGCCTTGAGAAGCTGTGGGGTTTCGGCTCCCGTGGCGTCCAGACCTGGGAAGATCGTCGGGTCGGGCGGGAGGTTGCCGAGAAGCGCGAGGCCATCGTCGAGACCAAGCGCAAGAAGGAAGAGGCCGTGGCTTCCGCCATTGTCGAGCGCCTGGAGCCCGGTTTCGCCAACCCGGTGGCTGGTGACACGGACGAGCCCGTGGCCGCGCCCCGCCCGAAAGCGGTGCGCATCGAGCCCGCGGTGGTCGAGGTCGAAAAGTCCGTGCGCGCCGAGAAGGAGCGCCAGGTGCCGCTGTTCTCAGACATGCGTGACGGCCCGCTGCCGCCCCTCGCGCTGCTCGACGAGCCGTCCCATGACGTCGAGCCGCCGTCCCCCGAAACCCTCGAATTCACCTCGCGCCTGATCGAGCGCAAGCTGGCCGACTTCGGCGTCGAGGTGAAGGTGCTGGCGGCCTATCCGGGCCCGGTGATCACCCGCTTCGAGATCGAGCCCGCGGTGGGCGTGAAGGGCAGCCAGGTGGTCAATCTGGTCAAGGACCTGGCCCGCGCGCTATCGGTGATGAGCATCCGGGTCGTCGAGACGGTGCCGGGCAAGGCCTGCATGGCCCTCGAGCTGCCCAACCCCAGGCGCCAGACGGTGCGCCTCACCGAGATCCTCGGCTCCCGCGCCTACCACGACATGCACTCGCCCCTCACCGTGGCGCTGGGCAAGGACATCGGCGGCCAGCCGGTGGTGGCCGATATTGCAAAAACGCCGCACCTGCTGGTGGCCGGCACCACGGGTTCCGGCAAGTCGGTGGGCATCAACGCGATGATCCTGTCGCTGCTCTACAAGTCGGAGCCGTCCGACGTGCGCCTGATCCTCGTCGATCCGAAGATGCTCGAGCTGTCGATCTACGAGGGCATCCCGCATCTGCTGGCGCCGGTCGTCACCGACATGAAGCACGCCGCCAACGCGCTCAACTGGTGCGTGGCCGAGATGGAGAAGCGCTACAAGCTGATGTCGGCCCTCGGCGTGCGCAACCTGGCCGGCTACAACAAGGCCGTGGCCGAGGCTGCAAAGGCCGAAAAGCCGCTCACCAACCCGTTCTCGATCACCCCGGACAGCCCCGAGCCCCTCGACAAGCTGCCCTACATCGTGGTGGTCATCGACGAGCTGGCCGACCTGATGATGGTGGTCGGCAAGAAGATCGAGGAACTCATCGCCCGCCTGGCCCAGAAGGCCCGGGCGGCCGGCATCCACCTTATCCTGGCCACCCAGCGCCCCAGCGTCGACGTGATCACCGGCCTCATCAAGGCCAACATCCCGACCCGCATGGCCTTCCAGGTGTCGAGCAAGATCGACTCCCGCACCATCCTCGACCAGATGGGCGCCGAGGCCCTGCTGGGCATGGGCGACATGCTCTACCTCGCCCCGGGCACCGGCCTGCCGACCCGTGTGCACGGCGCCTTCGTGGCCGACCATGAAGTGCACAAGGTAGTCGAATTCCTCAAGGCCACCGGCCAGGCCGAGTACGTGGAAGGCATCCTGGCGGGCGCCGAAGAGGAGGGTGGTGACCTGATGAGCGGCGAGGGAGGCGAGGGCAGCGAGGCAGATCCGCTCTACGACCAGGCCGTCGAGATCGTCATCAAGACCCGCCGCCCGTCGATCTCCCTCGTCCAGCGCCACCTGCGCATCGGCTACAACCGTGCCGCGCGCCTGATCGAACAGATGGAACGCTCCGGCCTCGTCACGCCGATGGGCGCCAACGGCAACCGCGAAGTCGTCACCCCGCCCCGGGAAGGAGAATGATGCGCCGCACACCCAAGCACACCCTGGGGGCGCTGGCCCTGACGCTGCTGCTGGCCGCCGGGTCGGCCCATGCCGATGCCCTCGCGCAGCTGCGCCAGTTCATGGACGGCACCCGTAGCGCCCGGGGGGCGTTCTCCCAGCAGGTGTTTTCCAAGTCCGGCCGCAAGCCCCAGGAGGCTAGCGGCACCTTTGCCTTCTCGCGGCCCGGCAAGTTCCGCTGGGTGTATGAAAAGCCCTATTCCCAGCTTCTGGTGGGCGATGGCAGCAAGCTGTGGGTCTGGGACCAGGAGCTCAACCAGGTCACCACCAAGAAGCTCGGCCAGGCCCTCGGCAGCACGCCGGCAGCAATTCTGGCCGGCGACAACTCCCTCGATAAGAACTTCGTGCTGAAGGACGCCGGCAGCGCCGAGGGCCTCGAGTGGGTCGAGGCGACGCCCAGGGCCGATGACAGCAGCTTCCAGCGCATCCGCATGGGCTTCGCCGGTGGCCAGCTGAAGGTGATGGTGCTCCACGACAATTTCGGCCAGACCACCGCGCTGCAGTTCGGCCAGATGGAGCGCAACCCCTCCATCGACCCGGCCCAGTTCCGCTTCGTGCCGCCCAAGGGCGCCGACGTGGTGGGCGACTGAGCCGATAGCGCACGCCGATGGCCGATCTCTTCGACGCTCCCGAATCGCCGCGCCTGCCCTTGGCCGAGGCCATGCGCCCGCGTGCGATATCCGAAGTCATCGGGCAGAAGCACCTGCTCGGCCCGGGCAAGCCTCTGGCGCTGGCTTTCCAGTCGGGCAAGCTCCATTCGATGATCCTGTGGGGGCCACCGGGGGTCGGCAAGACCACGCTGGCCCGGCTCATGGCGAGCGCCTTCGATGCCGAGTTCACCGCCCTCTCGGCGGTGTTTTCGGGCGTCAAGGACATCCGCGAGGCGATCGCCCAGGCCGAGGCCGCGCGGGCCCGCGGGCGGCACACCATTCTGTTCGTGGATGAAGTCCACCGCTTCAACAAGGCCCAGCAGGACGCCTTCCTGCCCTATGTCGAGCAAGGACTGGTGACCCTGGTCGGTGCAACCACCGAGAACCCGTCCTTCGAGGTCAATTCGGCGCTGCTGTCGCGGGCGGCCGTGTATGTGCTGCAGCCCCTCGCTGCCGACGAACTGGCCGAACTTTTCGAGCGGGCCCGCGCCTTTGCCTGCCCCGAGCTGGCCTTCGAGGCCGACGCGCGCGACCGCCTGACCGGCTTTGCCGACGGTGATGCCCGGAGGCTTCTCAACCTGCTCGAGCAGGTGCACACGGCAGCGACGACGGCGGGTGTCAATCCGGTCACGCCAGCCTTCATCGACGAAGCGTTGTCGCGCAATCTGCGGCGTTTCGACAAGGGCGGCGAGGCCTTTTATGACCAGATCTCGGCGCTGCACAAATCGGTGCGCGGCTCCGACCCGGACGCTGCCCTGTACTGGCTCTGCCGAATGCTGGACGGTGGCGCGGAGCCCCTCTACCTGGGCCGCCGGCTGGTGCGCATGGCCATCGAGGACATCGGCCTCGCCGATCCGCGGGCGCTGGAGATCTGCCTCAATGCCTGCACGACCTACGAGCGCCTGGGCTCGCCCGAGGGAGAGCTGGCGCTCGCCCAGGCGGCTGTCTTCCTCGCCTGTGCCGCCAAATCGAACGCCGTTTACAAGGCGTATAATGCGGCCCGCAAGTTTGTTGCCAACGATGTGTCGCGGCCAGTGCCCATACACCTGCGCAACGCCCCGACCAAGCTCATGAAGAACCTCGGCTATGGCAAGGCGTACCGCTACGCCCACGACGAGCCCGATGGCTACGCGGCGGGAGAGAACTATTTTCCGGAGGGAATGGGCAAGCCCGGCTGGTATGAGCCCGTAGGCCGTGGGCTTGAGGCGAAGATTGCCGAAAAACTTAACAGGCTGCGTGAACTCGACCGACTGGCCAAAGCTCACGCAGCCCCATCCCACGCAGCCCCGTCAGGGCCCGAAGCAGGATTCAGTGGGAAATCGGATGGCTCGCGATGAAGCGGGCGCAGGCATCCCGGAAACGCTTGGCACGGGCACCATCCCCGCGCTCTTCGGCATGGTCGACGAGGTCGAGCATGAACTGGGTGAGCATCAGGGTGCCCTCCCGGGTCTGCACCAGCCCGCAGGCGATCTGTGCGGCCGCCGCTTCGGGGATATCGTGGTGTTCTGCGATGATGGCGACGTCCTCATCGGTGAGGTCGCAGTAATCCAGACAGTCGCGAATGGACAACATGGGTGTCTCCTTAATGAATCGGTTCATGTGGCACCATCTGCGGGCACCTTAGTTTGATTTTGGACTGTGAATCAGGCAAATCAAGAAGAGTTTGAGCTGTTGCAGGCTATCGTCTTCCTGATCTTGATTGCTGTTGTTTAAAAGTCGGCGCAGCGATGTTGCGCTGCAATATAACTGAAACGCCCGGACCATGAAAGCCGGCCTGTGCGCCTCGGCAGATTGACGGTGCCGGTTTTCGATTTGATGAAGGATAGTCATGCTTGATGTTCAACTGCTGCGCGCGCGTCTGGATTTTGTTGCAGAGCGCCTCGCCACCCGGGGAATGAGCCTCGATGTCGCCGCCTTTCAGGCCCTCGAAGACGAGCGCAAGACCCGCCAGACCCGCACTCAGGAGCTTCAGGCCCGCCGCAACGCCCTCTCCAAGCAGGTGGGCCAGCTGAAGGGCAAGGGCGAGGACGCCTCTGTCGTGCTGGCCGAGGTGGCTGGCATCGGCGACGAACTGAAGGCCAATGAGGCCGCCCTGGCTGAACTCCTCGAACGCTTCAACGCCTTTGTCGCCGGCCTGCCCAACCTGCCTCATGAGAGCGTGCCGGCGGGTCGCTCCGAAGAGGACAACGTGGAAGTCAGCCGCTGGGGCACGCCGCCCAGCTTCGACTTCGAGGTGCGTGACCACGTGGACATCGGCGGGCGCCTTGGTGGGCTCGATTTTGAAACCGCGGTCAAAATCTCCGGCGCACGCTTCACGCTGATGAAGGGTGGCCTCGCCCGTCTGCATCGGGCGCTCGCCCAGTTCATGCTCGACGTCCACACCGCCGAGCATGGTTATACCGAGCTCTACACGCCCTACATGGTCAACGCCGCCAGCATGTTCGGCACCGGCCAGTTGCCCAAGTTCGAAGAAGATCTCTTTTCGGTGCCCAAGCCGGACGGCGGCAAGTTCTACCTGATCCCGACCGCCGAGGTGCCCGTCACCAACATCGTGCGCGACGAGATCATCGCCCTCGACGCGCTGCCGCTCAAGTTCGTCGCCCACACCCCGTGCTTCCGTTCCGAGGCGGGCAGCTATGGCAAGGACACCCGCGGGATGATCCGCCAGCACCAGTTCGACAAGGTCGAGCTCGTCCGCATCGAGCAGCCCGAGAAGGCCTGGGATGCTCTCGAGGAGCTCACCGGCCACGCCGAGGCCATCCTGCAGAAGCTCGAGCTGCCCTATCGCAAGATCGTGCTGTGTTCGGGCGACATGGGTTTCTCGGCCGCCAAGACCTACGACCTTGAAGTCTGGCTGCCGGCCCAGAACACTTACCGCGAGATCTCCTCGTGCTCCTGCTTCGATGGCTTCCAGGCCCGCCGCATGCAGGCTCGCTTCAAGAACGCCCAGGGCAAGAACGAAACCCTTGCGACGCTGAACGGCTCCGGCCTGGCCGTGGGCCGCACCCTGGTCGCGGTTCTCGAGAACTACCAGCAGGCCGACGGCTCGGTGCGCTTGCCGGCGGTGCTGCTGCCTTACATGGGCGGTGTTACCGAGCTCAAGGCGCTGAACTGAGAAAAAATGCCGGGCGGCTTTGGGGCTGCCCGGTTTTCATGGCGCCGGTGATGGTGTATATTAGAGCTCTCTAATAAAAGGAGCCGTCACAATGAGCAGCAAGTCCTTTGTCCAGATCACCTCTGACCTCTCCAAAGGGATGGAGGCCCTGCGCGCCGAGATTCCCGACACCATGAAGGGGTTCGGCAGCATGGCCAAGGAGGCCATGAAGGAGGGGGCGCTGACGGCCCTCGAGAAAGAGCTGATCGCGCTCGCCATTGGCGTGTCGGCCCGCTGTGACGGCTGTATCGGCTTTCACGTCAAGGCCCTGGTCCGCCTGGGGGTCACCCGCGAGCAACTCATGGAAACCCTGGGTATCTGCACCTACATGGGCGGCGGCCCGAGCCTCATGTACGCGGCCGAGGCCGTGCGTGCCTACGACGAATTTACGTCGCGCACCGCAAAGCCTGCATAAAAGCTTGATTTTTCGGCTGCGGTATATATAATACTGAGCTTCGAGCGGAAAGGTGGCAGAGTGGTCGAATGCGCCGGACTCGAAATCCGGTGTACGTTTAGGCGTACCGTGAGTTCGAATCTCACCCTTTCCGCCATTTATTAAGAGAAAGCCCTTGATTTTCAAGGGCTTTTTTCTTTTCTGCCTTTGCCGGTGTGCCATCTGGTATGCCATGGCATGCAGGCTTGAGTTGGGTGTTTGTGGACGTGGTTGATCTGACCACGTTGGCTTGAAGAACGAACCTCCGACCCCGAGAGGTCTCGATGAGGCTTCCTAGTCAGCCCCTCACCCTCGGTAACGCGTCCCATCGCGTCGTCCGTGCCGGTGATAGCTTCTCCCTTCCCGCGATTGCGTCAAGCCGAAACTTCCCTTGAGGGGCGTTTCGGCTTTTTGCTTTGGGTTTTGCTATTCAGTCAGCGTTCAGCCGGGGGCGTTGGCGCCGGATGAGCCCGAGCGCACCGAGTCCGAGGCCCAGCAGGGCGAGGGAGGTGGGTTCGGGGATCGGGATCGGCCCGGTGCCGGTGACGGTGAATTGGGATGCCAGATCGTTGCCCGGCACTGCCGCCAATACGCCCGTCAGGCGTTGGCCGTCGGAGAAGTCCACCAGCGCCGTGGCACCGATGAGTTCGTTTCCGCTCACGGTCTGGTCTGCAATGATGTCGTTGGCTTCGTCAACGTCGATGACCCACTCGAAGGTCTCGCCGGCGTCGAAGCCGGTGAAGGAGACGTCGAGCAGCTTGCTGCCGTCTGCGACCACGGGGCTGCCGACGAGGCCGGTGCTTGCGCCGGTGCCGCCGCTCGCGGCGAACGCGACACCGCCGTTGCTGGAGGAGCCAAAGTTGCACACGGCGTTATCGACGGTGTCGTAACAGAAGCTGCGCGGGGAAATCGTCGATAGGTCAAGCTGGAAGCGGGTGACGCGTTCGCCGGCCGTCGAGCTGTTGGTGATGGCGTAAGGCTGGGAGAAGGTGTCGCCGTCGATGATGAAGGTCAGGCTGGGTACTGCGCTGGCTATTCCGGAGAATCCGAGAATACCGAGCATTAACGACGCTTTCGCAAGTCGCATGATCAACCTCCTGAAAATTTGGGTGGGGCAACTGACAGCGCGCAGGCTGTTGGAAAAGACTTGTGCCTTCGTTGCCTTCGGGCTGATGCAATTAGTGTTCCCAAAATGGGAAGTCGTCGGTAATTTGTTGAGGTAGAACGTTAATTTGTTGTTCTTTCGAAAAAATCTGTTGCACTGGCGGCGGGCTTTGCGCCGAGTGTAAGATTTTTCGACAACGGGCGTTGCTGAAAGGGCGTTACCGCCTGACCATAAAGTGCGGGCCGCAGATGGCGTTCGATCCACCTGCGGCCGCTGGTGTCAGGCTGTATCCATCGACCGGTTCAGCGCAGGACCTGGCCTTTGCCGCCGGTGATCTCGACCCGCTCGCGCATGGCGATCTGGGTGCGGCCGGCTACGATGTCGGCGTCGTCGGCGACGATGCGGGCGGCTTCGGTCAGGAGTACATCCTTGGCGTTCTTGCGGGCTTTTTCGGCGGCCAGGTCGGCGGCGAGGCTGCGCTCGCTGGCCTGCAGTCCGTCGTCCTGGAGGGCGGCCAGCTTGCCGTCCTTGCCGTTGCCGCCTTCACGGGCCTTGAGGCGCGCTTCCTGGCGCTGCTTTTCGAGGCGGCGCTCGGACTCGTTGAGGGACAGGGTCTTGACCTCGCGCAGGCGCTTGAACTCGGCGACATCCTGGAGAAGCTGCTGGAAGTCCTTGTCCTTGCCGACACGGGCCTGGTGGCGGCGTTGGAGGTCGGCCACGCGGTCGTTGAGCTTGCCGACGATGCGGTAGTCGGCCGCGGCGATCTGTACCCAGGGCAGGGCGTTGTCGTAGCTCGCCTCGCCGAAGCTGTCGCTGTCGGCCACCGACGGGAAGCCGATGTCGGGCACGACGCCGCGAAGCTGGGTGGTGCCGCCGTTGATGCGGAAGAACTGGGCGACGGTCATCTTGAGGTCGCCGAAACGGGGCTTGGGGTTCTTGGCGACTTCGTCGAGGTCGATCATGGTCTGGACGGTGCCCTTGCCGAAGCTGGCCTCGCCGAGGATGGGCGCACGGCCGTAGTCTTGCAGCGCGGCGGCGAAGATTTCGGAGGCAGAGGCAGACGCGCGGTTGATCAGCACCGCCATCGGGCCGTCCCAGGCCACACCGGAGCGTTCGTCGCTCTCGACGCCGATCTGGCCGTCGGGGCGGCGCTGCTGCACGACCGGGCCCCTGTCGATGAAGAGGCCGGTAAGCTCGACGGCTTCGCGGAGCGAGCCGCCGCCGTTGTTGCGCAGATCGATGAGGAGGCCGTCGACCTTGTCCTTGCGCAGCTCGTCCACCAGCCGGGCCACGTCGCGGCTGGCGCTGCGGAATTCCTTGTCGCCGCGGCGTCGCCCTTCAAAGTCTTCGTAGAAGGCAGGCAGCTTGATGACGCCGATCCGGCGGGTCGAGAGGCCTTCGCCGAGCTTGATGACGGACTTGCTGGCAGCCTGCTCTTCTAGCTTGATCTTGTCGCGGACGAGGGTGACCTGCTTGTGCTTGCCGTCGGGGCCGGCGTCGGCGGGCAGGATGTCGAGGACGACCTTGGTGTCCTTGGTGCCGCGGATCAGCTTGACGGCTTCGTCCACGCGGGAGCCGACCACGTCGGCTATGGGGTTGTCGCCCTGGCCGACACCGACGATGCGGTCGCCCACGGCGAGCTTGCCGGAGCGGGCGGCCGGGCCGCCGGGCACCAGCTCGCGGATGGTGATGTATTCGTCGCGCTCCTGTAGCACCGCGCCGATGCCCACCAGCGAGAGGCGCATCGAGATGTCGAAGTCGTCGGAGGCGCTGCGCCCCAGATAATTGGTGTGGGGCTCGATCGACATCGCGTAGGCGTTCATGAACACCTGAAAGACGTCTTCGCTCTTGTTGCGGGTGGCGCGGACCAGATAGTTGTCGTAGCGCTTGCCGAGGGTGTCGCGGATGGCTTTATCGTCTTTCCCGGCGAGCTTGAGGCGTAGCCAGTCATTTTTGACGCGCTTGCGCCACAGGTCGCGGACTTCGGCGTCGTCCCTGGGCCACGGTGCCTTGTCGCGGGCGTAGGGGTAGCCCTCTTTCGCGCTGAAGTCGAAGTCGCGGGCGAGGAGCTCGCGGGCGTCGGTGAGACGCTCGGTGACACGCTGCTCGAAGCGCTGGAAGATCGTGAAGGGTGCGCTGAGGTTGCCCTTGAGGATGGCGTCGTCGAGGCGCGTGCGGGCGTCGGCGAAGCTGTCGACGTCGGCCTGGGTGAAGAACAGGCGTTCGGGGTCGAGGGCCTTGAGGTAGCGGTCGAAGATCTTCTCCGACATCGCGTCGTCGAGGGGCACGCTCTTGTAGTGATAGCGCCCGAGGATCTGTGCGCTGAGGTAAGCCGTCTGGGCCTGGTCGGCCGTGGGGGCGAGGCGGGGGGCGCTGAGGCTGTCCTGGGCGGCGGTTTGGCCGGCGCAGATGATGGCCAGGGCGGTCCAGATGATTCGTTTCTTCACTCGATGTCTCCACGCCGTTGGGCGCGCCGGAAGAGAGGCTGTTGCCTCCCGACCTTGAGCTAGACAGCGGAACCCCCGCGGGGTTCGCCGACGTCCGGCTTGATGGCGGAAAAACCTGGAGTTTATTGCAAACCCGTGCCGCGCGGCGTGCCGGATCACGCGTTCAGCGTGCGCCGCCCGGGTCCTGGCCGCGGTGGCCTTGCTCGATGGCCCACACGGCGGCTTCGAGGCGGGAGCGGAACTTGAGTTTCTTGAGCAGGTTCTTGATGTGAACCTTGACGGTGCCCTCGGCGATGTTGAGGTCGCGGGCGATGAGCTTGTTCGACAGCCCGCCGGCCAGGCAGCCGAGGATGTCCTTCTCGCGCTCGGTGAGCGGGGCGAGGCTGCGTTCGGCGGCCTGCGCCTCGTCGCGCAGGGAGCGGGCGAGGAGGCCGCTGAGGCTTTCGGTGATCACGATGCGCCCGCGCAGGGCTTCGACGATCCGGGCGAGGAGATCTTCAGGCTCCATGTCCTTCAGCAGGTAGCCGTCGGCCCCGGCGCGGATCGCGGCGACCAGGTCGTCGGCGGCGTCGGAGACGGTGAGGATCAGGATGCGGGCGGCCAGGTCGGCCTCGCGGAGGGCGCGCAGGGTCTCGATGCCGCCCATCCCCTTCATGTTGAGGTCGAGCAGGATGAGATCGGGCTCCAGCGCCCGGGCGATCTCCAGGCCTTCCTCGCCGCTGGAGGCTTCGCCGATGAGCTGCAGTTCGTCGTTGAGGGCCAGCAGCTGGGAGACGCCTTTGCGGAACAAGGGGTGGTCGTCGATGATGACCACCGAGGTGGGGGCGCGGGTGCTCATGGTTTTCCTTCGTTGGTGCGGGTCGGCGGGGTGGGCGGAAGGGTCGGGAAGCGCAGTTCGACCTGCGTGCCGCCACCGGCCCGCGGGCTGACCTCGATTTCGCCGGCCAGGCTCTCGGCGCGGTCGCGCATGATCACCAGGCCATAGCGGTGTAGCGGCGGCGCCTGCAGCTCGAAGCCGACGCCGTCGTCCTCCACCTGAACCCGGATGTGCCCGGGCCCGTCGTTGGCGAGGCTGACCCGCACCTGCGTGGCGCGGGCGTGGCGCTCGATGTTGGAGAGCGCTTCGCGGATGATCTGCAGCACGTGGATCTCGCGCCCCGGGGCGAGTTCGGGGCCGGCGAGGCGGTTGTCGAGGCTGATCGCCAGCCCGCTGCGGCGGCGGAATTCCTGCACGGTGTCGTCGATGGCGGCGTTGAGGCCGCGCCCGTCGATGCGCAGGCGGAAGGTGGTGAGCAGCTCACGCAGCTGGCGGTAGGCCTCGCTGAGGCCGTCGCGGAGCTCGCCGACGACTTCGTTTACCGGCTCGGGCTGCTGCGGGCCGAGCAGCTTTTGCAGGCGCGCGACCTGGATCTTGAGGTAGGACAGCGCCTGGGCCAGGGAGTCGTGGAGCTCCCGGGCGATCACCGAGCGCTCGTCGAGGAGCGCCAGCCGGTGGCTCTCCTCGTTGCGCCGGCTGGCGGCGAGGGCGGTGCCGATGTGGTGGCCGATGGTCTCCAGCAGCTCGACCTGCCAGGGCTCGAGCTCGGCGCCGTCGGCCTGTTCGAGGAGCATCGCCCCGTGGCTGCGGCTGCCGTCGAAGAGCGGCACCGCAACCGCCCGGACGGATGACGGATCGGCCTGCGGCAGCGAGCGCAGCCGGCCATTGTCGCTGTCGCAGCCCAGGCAGCCGCTCCGGCACAGACGCTCGACCTGCTCGGCCTGGATCTGCTCGCCGAGAATCGCGAGCTGGTCGCTGCGCCCCAGGCACAGGGCGCCGGAGCGGATGCCGATCGCCTGCTCGACGTCCTGCAGGGTGTGGAGCAGCGTGGCGTGGGTGACGGCCCGCTCCGAGAGTCGGCGGGTGGTGCTGTAGAGCAGGTTGAGGGAGCGGTTGCTGCGGGCGAGCTCTTCGGTTTTTTCGAGGACGCGCTGTTCGAGCTGGGCGTAATTGCGGGAGAGGTCTTCGACCATGAAGTTGAAGGCCTCGCCCAATTGCCCGAGCTCGTCGGCCTCCCGTGCCGGGACGCGGACGCCGAAGTCGCCGTGGCGGACACGGTGCGCCGAATCGAGGAGATCGGCGAGGGGCTTGATCACATGCACCTTGAGCTGGAACACGGCGCCGGCGCCGACGATCAGCAGCAGCACCAGCGAGATGCCCTGGACGAGGCGCAGCCACTGCAGCTTGGCCTCCAGCCCCTGCTCGACGAGGGCGACAAGGCGGTCGATGCGGGTCACCATTTCGGCGGTGTCGGTGCGCAGGGAGATGCCGTTTTGCGGTGCACTTATCGCACGGCTGGCGGCGGGCCGGAAGCGCTCGCTCCACCAGGCGCCGACGTCGTCGTAGGCCGTGCGCACGGGGTCGCCGGCCTGGCGCGGGATGGCGCGCAGCAGCTCCGGGTCGCGGTAGCGGGCCTCGAACTCGGTGAAGGTGTGCTCCACAGCCTGGAGGTTGCCCGCGTGGTCCCGGCTGCTGACGACGGCGTCGATCAGGTAGGACTGCATGCGCAGGGAGCCGGCGAGGTTGATGGCGCGGGCCTCGCCGGAGGAGAGCTCGGCAACGGTGATCGAGGCCAGGATGGACACCATTGCGAGGCTGGCGATGGCCGCGATCCAGACCCCCAGCCGCAACACCACCGACGGCCCGCCGGGCCCGTGCCGGGTTTCGGCTGCGAGGGGGGGGCTTTCGTGGGGCTGGGGCACGCGTCGGTCTCCGTTACAAGGGGGGTGGAAAGGGATGGCGCTATTGTGAGGCTGTCGGGCCCTGCCGGCGATCCGGAGGTGGCAGGGCGAGCGAGAAAATGGTGTTAGGTGAAATCCCGCGGCTTGCCTCGGGTGGCGCCAAGCTGGGCGTGTTCTTTTTTATAAAATTTATAATAAACAGCTTGTTATGCTTTGTTTTTTAATTCTTTCTTGTATCACTAAAGAGGTAGTCTATTCTTTTGGGGTAAGCAGGCACGTTTGATGTAAGTCAAATTTGGACTGGCCGAGGCCCATAGACTGAGGGCTGTGTTCAGGGGGCGGGCAGACCGTAGCCCCCAACTTGAATTGAGCGAGGAAATGCGATGCAAGCGAGTCTTGAAGATCTCTCATTGGTGCTTGGCGAGGTGGCGATCTTCCGCGGTCTGCCGGCGGGCGTCACCGCCGAGGTCGCCCGTTCGGTCCAGATCCTCAGCCTGCCCAAGGGTGCCCCGGTCTATGCGGCGGGCGAACGTCCGAAGGCGCTCTACCACGTGATGTCGGGGCACCTGAAGGTGGCCGTGTCGTCGCCGGAAGGGGGCGAGAAGGTCATCGAGATCCTCTCACCGAACCAGGTCTTCGGCGTCGCCGAGCTGTTTGGTGACGCCAGCTATGTTTCGTCGGTGGAAACGGTGTCGCCGGTGGTGCTGCTCGCCATCGGGCGCGACGGCGTGTTCCGGGCCATCGAGCAGGACCCCTGCGTGTCCCGCCGCATGCTGGCGGCGCTGGCCCAGCGGCAATCGTCGATCGAGCGTGAGATCGCGGCGGATTGCTTCCAGTCCGGCTCGGCCAAGGTGGTCGATTACCTCTGCCGGCTGGCGGGCTCCTCGCTGGGCGCAGGGCAGGACGTGGTGCTGGAGCTCGAGATCCCCAAGCATGTGCTGGCCGCGCGCCTCGGCTTCACGCCCGAGACCCTGTCGCGGATCTTCCGCGAGCTTGCCGATGCCGGCGAGATCCACGTGCACGGCAAGCAGGTAACGCTCTTCCAGGCCTTCTGCCGTCACCATTGCGCCGAGCGGCGATCGGCGGCGCCCGCTGTCAGGCCGAGCCGCAGCAGCCCGTTCGAGAGGCCGAGTCGGGCGGGTGGCTACGGCGCGTTTGCCTGAGCCTGAGTTTCAATTTTTCTTCAGAAGTCCCTTGATCCATCCACGGCCTGGCCGCTGCGCCCCGGTGTTCATCGCCGATAAGCCCATGTGATCCTGGTGCCGGGCAAGTGCCCGACCGGGGTGCCTGTAGTGGTCAAGCGAGGCGCCTCTTTTCTTTGCGTGCTTCGGGTTATCCTGCGTGCTCTTTCCAACCAGCAGGAGCACCAGCCATGCAAGAGCGGAACCCCGAATTCGACAGCCTCGTTCCCGGCCTGCCTTTCAGCCGCCGAAGTTTTGTGGGGGCCTCGCTGGCGGCCGCCTTTGCGCTGGCCGCCCAGCCGGCGCTCGGGCAGAGCGTGGTGCAGACGCCGGCCGCTGGGCTCAGCGTCGGTGACATCAGCGTCC
>Ga0075163_10005072_pt1 | contig 17595 bp, 28 predicted proteins | sample JI1023141ADNA_FD_71478 | JGI IMG/M metagenome (GOLD analysis project Ga0075163, IMG submission 71478) | Wastewater effluent complex algal communities from Wisconsin, to seasonally profile nutrient transformation and Carbon sequestration -... | ecosystem: Engineered > WWTP > Effluent > Algae...
TTAGGAAGTAAGCCATCCTCTGAAGATTGATAATAAATAACATTACCAATTCTTAAATCTGTTTCTTTTATCATTTTGAATAATTTAATTTTTTTTATTACCCGGTACGAACTGCTAACAAGGTGTTTTGCAAAAAAGCGGTTTTAGTGCTAAACTCAACATTCTACTTCTATTGAACCTCGGTGCTAAACTGAACATTAGTATTTCAAATTCCCCACCTTCGCAAAGCCCCAGACCGTTGGGCGAAAGCTATCACCCTAAAATTTTAACGAGGTAATCAGACAAATTATTCGACACTTCGCCTTACATCCGTGTTTGCGAAATGGGCAACACCCTTGTGATTGCTCTCGTTGGCTGATTTTAAAATAAATTCAGCTTTGGTTAATTGAGAGAGTTCATCTTTATAATCATTAATCATCCAAACAATTGTATCCGACTTATCAGGTATTAATTCAGCTTTATAAACAACTCTCTCAAGATGAACTTTTTTTTCATTTATCAACTTTAGTACCTTTTCCATATCATTAGTAATTTTTATTTTAAAATAGCCCACTTCGCTAACGCCCAACATTATATTGGCAAAAGCAGGGCTGAATGCTATATGCTCAACAGAAGTACACTATTAAACTTTTGTACTTTGCCATATTATAACCATGCTGCTCTTACAGCATCCCTCATTTCGCTGTTTGTTCTGCCTTCCCATCCTGTTATCATTTTAAAACGCTTTGCATCCCACTTACTGCTTGTTGGCTTATACAGCTTATACTTAATGTCATTCTTTTTGCAAAACTTTTCGATCTGTTTACCTATTTCTAAGTTTGCACCAACATTTATTGATGTTTTTTCTCTTGCTCCAACATTTTTTTCAACCCATTTTTTTAACTTTTTATCAAAATATTTTGAATGGTGGTTAACAAGATTATTAAGCCAGCCTGCCTCGATGTAAACCATGTATTCAACCTTATCAGCTTCCTTGTAAATCTCATGCAATGATTTAAGCATATAGCACAAATCAAATAAATCCAAAGTGATTAATTGTACTATTTGCGATTTTTTAAATGGCTCAATTCTTATAACTGCAAAGCCGCTTTTATCAACATCGCCATCAATTCCAATTCTATAATTAATCATTGTTTATATTCTTTTTGCAAAATGATTACTCAATGTGGTAGTATCATTTGTTTTAACACAATCCAAAAGGCTTTTAAATTCGTTTCCATCCCTGTTTGATGGCTCAAGCCATACGTAATAAGGCAAATCAATAACCTCTACCTCTTTAACTATTTTAGCTTTTAAAAAATCGTTTTCCCTCTTACCTTCAACCTGGAATAGATGCACTATTTTATTCAATAAATCGGTAAGCCTTTCCTTATTTTTTACCTTACAGTAAACCGTAATAGGGCTTCTTTTTTCATCATTACAAAGTATCATGCTTGCCATATTCTTAAAATATTTTAGTCATTAAATCAATTGCAGTAACCCCGAAGTAATTAGCCAATGCTTCTACTTCAATAATCTTTGGGCTTTGCGTTAAATAGATGAAGCCTTTAATTTTACTTTTACCTAGTTGTGTTTCTGCAGCCAATGTTTCAATTTTAGTTTTATTAGCATTTTTAAGTACTAAAATGTTGGTGCTTATGTTTTCTGCTATACTCACTTTTAATGTTTTAAAAAAGCCCCGTTCAGATACACCGACTTTGATTTGGTGGCAGGGCTTTTGGGTTAGTTAGTTTATTGCCTACTTCTTATATGTGCTTCAATTACCTCATCCTCGTTTTTATATCTTTCTTCCTCCAATGCTAACCACTCATCTTTACTTCTAAACCATAGCTTTACTGGCTTTTGTATTGATACTTTTTTACTAGCCAATTTTTGTAATAATTCTTTAGGCAATGACCCATCTTGCAAAAACATATCATTACCACAATGAGGGCATACATCATACTGCTCATCATTCACATCATCTGTATCAGTTTTTAAGGCTGAGAATTGGCGAATACATTTAGTACAGTGATACATCTTATTAGTTTTTAGATAATTCAATTAATTTGTCTTGTACTTTTTTAGATATTTTAAAGTACTTTTTTAATGCATCAATACTACTTTTGCCCTCTTTCATCTTATTTAAAGCCCCGTCAAATTCCTTGGTTCCCTCATTTAACCATGGCAAATCATTCTGTTGTTGGCTTTGCTGTTGCTTTTTAGTATTATCTTGACTATCAAAATCAATTGTATTATCTTCAATATCAAAAAGGCTCATAAAAGCATATCGTTTTGCATAGGTGTTCATACCACCCATTTGCTGAGTTTCATTTGTAGCCGTAATCATAGGCTTTGCCGTTCTCATTTCGGTAACAAGCTGCTCCCCAGTTTCCAAATCTGTAGTAACTATTTCACCGTAATAGCTTAACACATCTTGCTTTAAAGAGAATACACAAATAATATTCGCCTCAATACAAGCCTCATTAACTAGCTTACTAACTATCTCTGGTGTGAAGTAGTCATATTTGCTAAATTCGTTTCTCCCATCCTTTTTTATGGGATGGCTTTTTATAAACAGCCTTGCTGTGGCTAATTTTGATAAAACATTTTTCATTACTTTTGCTTTTTATAGTTATTAATTAGCCTTGTTACCGCAAGGCTTTTTGTTTTTACTTTTTCACCCACTTCACAGATGTAAAGTCAATATCATTTTTAGTAACTTAGGCTTCTAACTCTTTCAAATCTTTAAGCCTTTTTGCATTATCAATTAATCCGTTCCAATCGCTACCAGTCCAGTAGTAAGTGTTGTTTGAAACTAATTTTGTTATTACGTACATTATTTTAATTTTATAAATAGTAAATCATATATTCTCCCATCAACCACCCATAACAAACACCTATCATTAAATCCTGTATGTATGTGCAATAGCTTTTGAACATACTTTGATACTACTAATGGGTATATTTTTAAATACATTGTTTGTTTTTTAAATAAGGCTGTTGCTCTTGAATGTTGGCTTGTTTAAGCATTTCCAACCCAGCCTGTTTATCTCAACCAAAACGAAAAACTTTTTTAAAAGTCAGGGCTAAGAATAACCCCGACTACCTTAAACCTTCGATTATGAACTTAGTTTGATAACAGTATTACCGCTACTGCCAATGCTATTAGTAAATACAATTCGTAATTCATACACTTTCTATCCTCTCTTTCTGCTCTCATTCTAGCCCCACTAATTTGGATAGGCTTGTAGTATGGTGTTTGTTTTTTTGCCATTTTTAAATAGTTTATTAGCATGATTATTGAAAAAATAAAAAGTGCCAGGGTGGAGTAAAAAAAATAGTTTCATTTCTTTAGTTTAATAGTGCTGTAAGCCTTTGTTTTAAATTATAAAGCTCTTTTCGGCAATACCATTTAGCTTGTCCTGTGGCATCCTCAACTCTTTGTGTGTAGTATTCAATTCGCCACTCCAAAAATTGTATTTCAAATAGGTTTTGCATATCAAAAAACTTTATCTAATAAATTGGTTAAAACATCATCATGCTTTGCCTCTAAAACAGTGGTCATATTGATGTAGTAGTTATTGTCTATAACCTCAAACATTTCCTTAACCCGTTTCATTTCGTTAAGAATTTCAATTGCTTTTTTATGCTCTTTTATTTTTTCGTCTATAGTCATGGTTTAAAGTTTTTAAGGTTATTAATTTGTTTTTATCTTCTCCCTCTTGGAATGGTGTAAACTCTCACTTTTCCGTATTGGCAATTATTTTGTACTAATCCTTTACCATCGTTGGCTATCCAGTTGCTAGGGTCATCTACATTAAAAAAGCCTTTTCTGCTTACTTCTTTTGGCAGCCTAACGCTTTTAGTTGCTGTACGTGGTGCCTGCCATTGAATTGATAATTGTGTACTCATTGTTTTATAGTTTGGTTGATTATTATTTCTTCTAAAGCATCAATTAGTATATCTAATAATGGGTTGTGCATTAGGCTAATATTCTATCTCTTTTAGAAATTCTTTTTCTCATAAAATCTAATACCAAAACCGCTGTGTCATTATCCTTTACATCACCGTTTAAATAGTAGCTTAAAGTAGTTTTGGTAATCTTAGTTTCTTTCTCAAATGCCTCCCTATCTTTCATAGTTACATCAGGCTTAATTTTTTTTAGGGCTTCTGCTAATCTTTGCTTTTGGGTTTGTTCTATTTGCATTTTAAAATATTTTGTTTTACTTTTGTTTTGTGAGTACAAATATATAGAACTTTTATAGAACAAAACAAATTTTTATTAAACTTTTTTAAAAATATTATTGTAACAATGTTGCAAAAACAATAAAATACAAGGCTGTACTACATCTTAGAGGCTATAACATAAATAAACCCCTGTAGAAACAGGGGTCGGTTTTATCAAACTAACTGCTTATGAGAAAAAATTACCTTGTTCTTTACCCTCAAAGTAAAGTAGTTTTGCCCTGCATCTTAAAAAGTTGGTAACCTACTAACCACAGCAGCACCATGCCTTAAAAGTTTTAAACAAATTAAAAATTAATTAATGCAGGGCAATATTTTTTATGAATATTTTTTATAGGCTGCCGCCAGTTTTAAATCGTAATCGTCATTAGTTGTAAATGGGTTTCCTTTGTACCCAGCCCCATTATATTGCCTTGCAAATGATGCCCAATTTTTAGCTCTTAATTCATCATCTAGCTTATCATGCTTTACATAATTAATAAAGCCTACCAATTGCTCATATTCCCCTTTTTCAAAAGCAGCAACCATTTCAAACACACTTTTAAAACCACACTTTTTAAAGTTGAAACCCATTACTTGAAATGCTCCCCAGCTTGCACTTAAATAAGCGGCTTCTTTATTAATTAATGATGCTCTTTGCAATCTACCATGTTGCTCACTTTCTTTGCCATATTTTCCTCTAGTCCATTTAGGGTAAAGAATATCTGCATACTTTGGTAAAAATGCAGTAGGCTTAATTCTAGCTACCCTTTGTAATTGCTGCCAAAAAATATGAGGCTCAAATAGTATTTTAATTTTACCATTTGGCAAAAATCCAGCCCCTCTAGCTTCTACTTCATTTACTGCTTTTATGGTTGCTACATCGCAACCTAAAGTAATTGCAGCCGCTTTAAAATTACTTTCTGTTATCATAAATTATTTTTTGCGTTTATATTTAATTGGGTATTCGTCGTTGTAACCAAAACACAAATCATACAAGTATGCTAGTGTAATTATTGCTAATGCTATGATGAATAATTTACCCACTCAATTATATTTTTCTTCTTTTATTCAACGAAATAAAACATTGATAAACAAGCATTTATTTACTTCTTCTTTGAATTTCTTCCTTGAATTATTATTGTAAATAAATAGAATTCAAAGAAAAAGTTTTATTCGTCTAATAATCTTTTATATCGCTACATCTTAACCCTTTTGTGTAGCTGTAGTAATTGATATAATGCTCTATATTTTCTCCATTATCATCATACCATTTAAAAATTAAACCTTTCTCAATTTCATTATCAACATCTAGTTTTACATCGCTAAAGTTTAGGTAGAAATCGTTAAAAAGACCTATACCACCTACTTCATTATTAACCCATCCGTCAAATTCTACTTCTTGCTTTTTGCAGAATATATCAATGTACTTTTGGCAAACATTGTTATACTCTAATTTTAAATCTTCTAGTTTTACTGACATACTAACCTTTTAAATTTATCGCATTCAAAGCCTTCGTTATCGTCTTTTTGTGGTGTAAAAAAATATTGGCTTTGTACTGCATTAAATTCTTCAATCTTTGCATTTTCAATATTTCTTCCACAAATATTTTTAATGCCGCATTCTAAATTTGTACATATTGTAAAGTTTGCCATACTACCTTTTTCTTAATTGTATATAATTAACCAAAGATTTTAAATTGTTTATTTACTACTCACCCAATCTAACCAGTTACTTAGTTCTAAAAAATCATACCCATCACATACGTGTATCAACAAACAATTTTTATCCCTAGATGGAGATACGTATATTACATAGTCAGGAAATTTTAAGCTTTCTTTCCACAACTCACTTGTTTCAAAAATAGGAATACCATCAGTATGATATTTAGTAAAATTTCCTTTTTCCTCATATAAATCTTTATACAAAGAAATGTCATCAACAACAACTCTTAATGTTGCTGTTTCTAATGTGATGTGTGCTGTTTTTAAAACATCTTGTATGTCTTCCATATTACCCAAAGATTTTATATTTTGAACGAAACCAATATCCACAAACGGCACCGCCAACAAAAACGGCTAATATCCATTGCCAAAAGTCTAGTACGCTTGTTTTAGTGTCTTTTTTTAAGGTGGTTGTAGTTGCCGATACTTCTTTGGTTTCATTTGTTTTTGAGCTACTTACCGATTGTAATAAAGCCTCTTTATTTCTCAATTCCTCTTGTAGCATATCATTTGCTAGTGAATAGCTTTTTATTCTACCCTTGTACTCAATAGTGCCATCTGCATACTTTTTAATAGTGTTATCTTGATTATTGATGTAGTTGTTTTGAAATACTATTAAATCGTTTAAATCGCTTATAAGCCTATTTACACTATCCTTGTTTAGCAAGTCTAAATCTTCTGGTATTATTGGTAGTGTTGGGCAAGGTGGACAAACTTTGTCCTCAAAAACTATTTCGCTTTTCTCTTTTTGGGCTATACTTTTTTTAAGTAAATCATTTTCTTTTTTAAGCAAATTGTTACTATCAATTATTGACTTTACAATGCTGCTATCAAGCGTTGATTTTCCTTTATCAATATGCCTAGTTGTTTTGCAGCTAGTAACACCCATAAGCATTGCAAACAGCATAAGTAAAAGTATTATTGCAAATAAAAATCTTGGTATGTTTAGTGGTTTCATACAGTTATTTTTTATCTTGTTTGCCTTCCATTTTTATAAGGATGGTTTTAATATTTTCGTTTATTTCTTTTACATCTGTTTTATACTCAGCTTGGTTTTGCTCTAGGAACTCAATTTTAGTAGCTTGTTTTTCTACCTTAGTTCCTAAATTCCATAACCAAATAGTTATGCCAGCAATGATGGGTAAAAATGCTGCTAATATTTCCCATAGTTTCGGCTGCTTGTTCATTTTTTGTACGCTTTAAAAAGATAATATCCTGTTAGTAAAAAGAATATTGCATTTTGGATTAAAAAAAACCATTCTGTTTGCCTAAAACTTGCTACATAATGTAATAAATCTAGTAAGCTAATAATAACTATTAACGTAAATATTCGATGCCATACCTTTACAAATACTAATAAAGAATTATGACCTATCCATTGTGCCTCTTGCAAGTGCTTTTCTACTGGCTTTAATACAAAACATACACAACACATGATTAAAGTGAAGGAAACTAACTCACAAATATGTTTTGCATACCATGCTATACTTATTGCTAATTCTTTATTATAAAAGAATGGGTGTATTGTTTGATTGCTACTAAAAGCCCTGTGAGCTGTATTAAAAAATACACTTAAAAAAAATAGTATTAGTGTTGTTTTTACGCTTTTTCTCATACTAATTTTAGTTTATTGGTGGTAAGCCTGTTGGTGGTGGATTAGTGCCGCCACCTGGTCCTAATGGTTCGTATAATGCTACCCAATTTGTACCGTTCCAATACCAATAATTATTATTATAATGATACCATACACCAGTAATACCCGTACTTGGTAAAGCATCTACAGGAATAATTACTACAGGCTTATCGGTTCCATTTGCATACACTTCGCCATTGGCTAATAAGGCTTCGCAAGACTCCAAAACTCCACTTAATCCTATTCTACAAATAAGCATTATCAAACTATTTTCTGCATAACCTAACGCTAATAAAATAATAGCTGTAGTATCTGATAAAATAGTAAGTGCCTTTTTTAATTTTCTAAACCACTTAGGAGCTGGTTTGCCTGTATTATCTGTACTAAATGTTGTTTGTGCCATTTTATTTTGTTTTTGTTAATTTAACTATCGTTCTTTAGTGGTTACAGTACCTTGTAAATTAGTTGCTGTAACGGCAGTTTTTTGGACAAATGGTAGAATACAAGCATTATCATACAGCAATACCCCATCACCGTTATTTACATTATTTATTACAGGAATACTCGCTACTGGAACAGACAAATCAATTAACCTACGTGCTATAAATACGCTTGCTGTACCACTTGTAAGGGTGGTGTTTAATGTAACTGACTGTATAGATTGTACACCAACATCACCATCTTGTAATTCAAACCAAACCACTGTACCTATTACTGGTGTGGCTGGAAAGTTATTAGGGTCTGTTGCTGTTAACGTAGCTGTTCTGCCAGCCGTGCCAGCACTATTTGTGTATGATATTGTACTATTACTTACTACCGCAGCATTGCCTAAAGCACCTACAGCATAAATACCTATTTGGCAACCCTCACCATTTATTGTACCATTATCATCTCTTGCAGGTAAGGCAACACTATTAATAGTTTGAGCCGTTGTAGTTGTTATTACTAAGCCGCTATTTACCCAAAGCACATCGTATAAAGAATATACACCTGGAACAGTTGCCGTTAATGAGGCTTGCGTTAAATATCTTGATTTACCTGCACCTGCATCGGGGAAAAATATACACCCTGCATCTGTGGTAGTTGTACCATCTGTAGCTCTACCTGCTAAGCCTGGTGTACCTGGTGCCCATGCACCTAATGTACCTGCATCTTTCCAAAAGCCATAATGATAACTTGCTGCATCGGATTGTGTACCTGTTTTACCAAAGGCTTTTGTTAAGCCTGTAATTGTGCTTGTTAATGATAATGATTTAGCCCATCCTTTACCTTTTTCGTAATAAAGCCCTTCGCCTGCTCTTAATGTGTATGTTGGTGTTTCTTTATTTTCTGTACCACTAACATCATAAAGTACTGTTACATTATTTTCGGCTGCTCCTATATTGATAATAGAAACTTTGGTTACTTTACGGCTGGTAGATGCTGCTGGTACACCTAATATTTCTGTAGTAGTAGCTGTGGTTATTTTGCCCAAAGCTGTTACATCTACACCTGCTCCACTTGATGTTTCTTCAAAGTAAGTAACCGTATAATCTATAGCACTTGTGCTAGATGTGGTTAACTCTAATTTTTGGGTGGTTGTGCTTAAAACTATTTGCCCAAAACTGGCAAATGATGCCATACATAAAATTGCTAAAATTATTTTTTTCATCTGTTTATTTATTTGAAATTGATTTTACTTGTGCAAAATTTAACCCACTGCCACCACCACTTACATTAACCGTTAAAGTATTGCCGCTATTTGTAGCCGTTACCCCCGTACCTGTAAAGTTTATGGTTGTATTTGCACCTGCTGCCCCTTGTGCTACGCCTTCATCTTGCATGGTTATATTGGCTTGCTTTGCTGTTAAATCTGTAGTAAGGTTGGTTACATCGCTTTGTGGTATTGTAGTGGCTATGCTTAAAAGCCCTGTACCACCACTAGTTTTTACATAACCATTTGTAGATAAATTACCTATTGATACTGCACCGCTAGAGTTTATTGTCATGCGGCTGTTATTGCTAGTCCAAAAGTTTAAATCTTGTGCTGTATAAGTACCAATATTTAAAGGCATATTTACGGTGAACAATGCCCCATTATCTGCTTGCTCAATACCTGCACTACTATAACTGGCAGGATAGGCTTGAAACCTAATGCTTTTTGAGAAAGCAGCCGTTGTACCTAATTGTAAAGCAACTGGTGCTGTAGTAGATGTGGTATTAAAGTAGGCACTAAAACCACTTTTAGAACCTCCAATATCTGTGCTTAGTGGATTATCTCCAATTGTTAAATTAGTTGTTTTGGTAGTTCCTACTACCTCTAGTTTATTTGATGGAGAAGTAGCTCCTATGCCTACATTACCTGCATTGCCGCTATAAATATCACTACCACTTGTTACCCATTTACTAAACTGATTGGTAGTGCCTTGTGTTATGCTATCCGTGTTTAATGTTGGGAAAGCACCGTATGAGTTTAAATAACCATTTGGAGTGTTTGGGTATGTTAAGCCGCTACCGCCGCCACCTACACTATCTTTTACTTTAAACTGCCTGCCATTTACATTAAGTGTAATAGTATCACCAGTTTTTGATAATGATAGGTTATTTAAGCTATCAATTAAATTGGCGTATGTTACTCTTTGCGTAATAGCTGCTGTATTGGCTGCTACTTGTGCATCGGTTAAATTTATTTGCCCGTAAATATTTTGCTTTGCACTATCTACATAGGCTTTGGTTGTTACTGTACTGCTATCTACTTTTAAATTTTGTACATTGCCTGCAATGGTTTTTGTTAGTCCAAAACCTACTGTGGTTGCTGTGTCTGTTCCTAATGGTGCTGTATTGGTTAATACACCGCTTAACATGGCTAATCCGCTACCTAAAAAAACATTTGTCATTTTACCATTAGACTGTAACCCTATTAAATTATTAGTAGATGTGCTTGTATTAAGGCTAGATAACATTACACTATCATTGCCAATTAAATTAAGTTTATTGCCCTGTATTGTGGAAGTATTCCTTCCAATGTCAAACAACCCATTATAGCTAGGCTTGGTTACTCTAAAATATTGAGGGTCTGTCCAGTTAATTCGGTATAAATCATTATCGGTAAAAGTAGTGTGTTGATTTAAAGTTCCGCCTAACCCTATTTTTTGACTTAATTTTTGTAACCCGTTGTAAGCATCGTTTACATAAGCGTTAAGCATATCTGCGGTGTCGGCAATGTTTAGTTTTAATGCAAGGTTATTGTAGATAGTAGTGGTGTCTAATGAGCCACTACCTCCACCAAATAAGCCTGTTACGTTACCATTCTTATCTGGGGCTACTCCATTTATACGCAATACAAAAGTGCCTGTTGTGTCTGGCAAATACCAGTTTAAATTATTATGAGTTAGGCTATCGCCCTTTATGTAGCCTCTTAAACTATCTGCAAAGGCATTATTTGTGAGTGTTCTAAATAAATAATCACTAGCATTTATTTGTGTGGCTGTTATTGCTGCATTGGCTTGTAGGCGATTTACTTGTATGTCGTTTGTAGTGGTGTTGCCGTTATTTGTTACAGTTTGCAAGTTGCCTAAATAAGTATTTAAACTATACTGTACAGCAACACCATTTATCCAATATTTTAAATCGTTTCCATAAACAGTTACGCTATCAACTTTTGAATTTATTAACGAAATTAAACCACTTACATCTGCATTTATTTTACTCCATTTTGCACCCGTCCAATAATACAATAAGCTGTCTTGTGGTCTTGCAACAACAGCCCCTATTCTATTAACGCCACGCCTTAAAGAAGTGTCAATAAAAGGTAGTGCAAAACCACTATCTGATTTAACATATTTGAATTGATAGCCAGCTGCTGTTTGTGGTGTGTATGTAATTTGAGAATAGGAATTACAAAAAGAAAATAACAGGAATAATGCAAATACTATTTTTTTCATAATAAATGCAAGTTATAAAAAACGCAACAAGGTTGCAAATTTTATTTAATCTTTATTTATTACAAATCTTGGTAAAGTACATAAGCCTTTTCCTCAGGTTCAAATTCAATTGCCCATGTAATTGTACCTGTAGCTGTGGTGTACTTAGCCTCTTTGTTTACAGGCGTACCACTTGTAACAATTGAGGCATTACCTATACCGTCTTTATGTACGGCTAAGATGTCTTTATTTATCAATAAAGCATCTGTAAATGAGGTTTCTCCCCCAGCGGCTGTAAAGTCTAGTCTTTTCACTTTCGCAATTATTGGTGTGGTTGTGTTTGTTGATTGTGTTATTGCCCCCGTTCCTTCAGCTTCAATTGAAAAAGTTGCAATGTTGTCAAAGCTGCCAATATCTTGACTTCTTTTTATATAAAAAAAAACTTCATCTCTGTATATGCTTACTCCATCCATAGCAGTTCGGGTAAATCTTGTTCTAACTAATACATGGTTTATTTGTAGTTGCCTTAAATTGTATAGATTAAGAAAATTGCTATCACCTAAAGCCACAATGCCGTCAAACGTTAAGGTGAAACTGTTAACAGTAGGCACTATATGCTTAAACTTTCCAGATTCACTTACCGTTTTTTCAATAACTTCAGTTATTACATCAAAGGTTACGCTACGCCCACAAGCAAATGTTTTCCAAACACCTCCATCGTAAAATTCAAGTATGCAATTTTCCCCTTTTACTAAACTATTTGCCATTATATTTCATATAAATAAGTGAACGAATAATTATCTGCTATATCAGTTTCTGTACTATCGTACTTTTCCCAAGCTGTACAAGTGATAAAATTGTTTCTATAATCAAATTCTAAATTTCCAAATACAAAAAACTTATTTGGATAAAGGCTGTATTTAAAATGATTAAGCATAGAAATATTTTGTGAACCTACTTTTATATCGTCAAAAGTTCCCTCTAATTTTAAACGGGTGATACTACGATGTTGTAAGTTGTCAATAGTGGTAATTTCACCAATTCGCTTAGTATCGTTGTTACCGATACGGCTCCAATATTGGCACCGCCTTTGTACTATACTGCCAAAATAAGGAGAAAACAATGTTCCAGCTATTGTACTTCTATTACTGTCATCTATTGAAATACTTGACTCATTATTATTCTTTATTGATAGCGGTTGTAAATCCTTATGTACATGCCCTTTAATTTTAGAGCTGTCATTTACAAATTGCAAAACTTCTAGCCTAATATCTTTATAAATACTTTCTTTAGCTGTTGTTTGTGGCGTAGGTGTTATTTGTGCTAAATAGCAATATAAAATGCCATCAAAAGGTATTTGAGAAGACTTTATTGCTACTGTGTGCCATTGATTAGTATTATCTCCTGTAGGCACTACATAGTTAAAACCAATGTTGTTAATCCAGTTACCATTGTCAACAGGTACTTCATCAACATATTTATTATTTACGCCATCAAAAAGCCTTACCGCAAAAATTAAAGTTGCTGTACCTGGTTGTGAAGTGTTTGTTTTTACTTGAAAACTAAAGTTTATTTTATCTCCTTTGCTTACTTCAATAGGCATGGATTGCACTGACCTTGCTGTATCAAAAGTTGCACCACGTACTACCAAGTATCTTGCGGTTTCATTACCTAAGGCATCTTGCACCACTCTTATAAATCTTTCACTTATTGGAGTTGAGCCAAAATATCCAGTCCAATCTGTAGCCACGTACTCTTTATAAATTTCATTTGCAGAAATAACTACCGTTCTAAGCAGCACCCCTAACTTTTGCAAATCATAATTCTTTAATAAGTATTTGGGCTGCTTATATTCAAATGTTTCACTTACATATTCATAAGGTCGGCTAAGGTATTTTGTTAAACCAAATTGAGGTGAAGTATCTTTGTTAAAACCAAAATCTAAAGCCGTTGGCAATGTTATAATCCCTAAATAATTAAAGCTACTATTGTAAGTAAATCCATTAACTGTACCTGTGTTAATTTCATCCCATCTTACAATTACCCATTCTCCTAAAGCCTGGAATAGAGTAAGCCCAAAGCGTTGCATTATCTTTTGTAAAACATTGTAGCAATTATCATAATTATCACCACTAATAAATGTATCAATATCAACAAAGGTTTGCTCTAAAAAACTTCTATCTGTTCTATGGTATTGCTCATGCAGATTGCAGTAAATATTAAAGCCAATATTTAAGCCTGTTTTATTTAAGCATGAGTAAATAATATTAGCTAAACTATACCTATTATTACTTAAGTTTATTTCACTAAAGCCATTGATAGTACATTGTTGTGGTATGGTAGTATTAATTACTGGAACAGCTACTCTAACAGAAAAATTATTATTGCCATTATTTACTACTTGTGTAGGCGTATAAGTGCCATCAACACCTATTGTTTGATGCCCACTAATTGTAAAAGGTGTACCAACTGCTGGAGTAAATGGTGAATTTGCAATAAAAAACCAATATTGGTTAGGTGGTGAAACTGTAATTACTGCTGGTCTTACATAGCATGGTACTTTTGCCTGTATACCTATCATATCCAAAGCCACATCTTTTAATAAGCCAATATTATCACTGGCAGTTAGCTTTATGGGATGGGTATAATCAACCATTAATTCGCTAAAGTCGTCCTGTACTAAAAAGCCTTTAAACAAAAGTGTTGTGTCTTGTAATAGGTACACTAAAAATTCATCATCTTCATTGCTGTAAAAACTTTCTATCGGGTGTACATTGCCCTCGTTTAATAGATTTATTGTTAAAGATGAGGATTTAATAGGAGCTTTTGGCTCATCACTATCGTATCTATGCAATACAGGATTGGCGGCTAAATTTAGCCTAAAAGTACTGCCAGTATAATTTTTTTGCCATATCTGTAATTGATAAGGCACATCTTTTATGTTGACAAATTCAGCGATATATTTATATCCGTAACTCATTAAAATCCTAGTCTATTATTTGATTGTGTTGTTCTATTAATAACCGTTACTAAGTCTTGACCTCTTAAAACATAAGATGCCACAAAACCACCATTGGCGGCACCGTTTAAAATGGCGTTAGATTGTGCATTAGGTGTAACACTTGCACCGCTTGGAATTGTTAAAAGTTCTGGCCCTCTTTCACCAACTAAAGCTGTACCGCCTGTAAAATTTCGTGTACCTGTGGCAAACTTTGGAGCTTGTATTTTGCTTGCAATACTGCTAATTAAAGTGCCTAATGCTATCATTGCAATACCGCCTAATATACCAGCGGGCTTACCTAGTGTAGCCCTAATAGCAATAATTAATTTTGATGCCGCTATTGCTTGTATTCCTAATTGCTTTAATCCTTCACCTAAACTTTTAAGAATTGAACCAAATAGGTTGCCAAAAACATTACCAATTTTACCATCAGAAAAAGCAGCAGATAAAGAATTGCCTATTGCCTCACCTAATGATGCAAAGGCATTGGTTGAAAATTCTTTTATTTTATCTGTGTATAATTGTGTTGTGGCAATTGTACTTTCGTACAATGCCGTTAAATTTGGAAATCTCAACCCATTAACTCCTACTTTTAAACCATCTTGTATGCCAGTAGCTACACCAACACTTTTTAAGTAAGCTATTTTTTTTAACTCATCTATTTCATTTAATGTAGTGGGTAATCCTGTTAAAAATTCTAATTTAGGCTGTACAGGTATAGGTAATACTAAAGTGCCTTTATTAATGCTTTCCCTTGCTAATTTATTGGCTAAAGCCTCTTCAAATGGGATGCTGCCAAAGTCAACATCAAATTCGCCTGCTTGTGGTTTAAACGATATTTTTTTAAAAGGAATTGATAAATCTTTTGCACTTGATTTTAAGGTGGTGCTTAAACTTTTTACTTTCTTTTCCGTTTCTTTAAATAGTGTGCCAGCCGCTGCATCGGTATCTAATAGCTTTCTTAATTCAGCCTCATAAAAAGCCGTTTCTTCAGTATTTTTTTGCAAGGCTTCCTTTTGCCTATCAAGCCCTTTTGTTACTTGAAATGTAGCAGAACCTTGCACACTAAACCCGCCAATTGCAGCCGCTTTTACATTATCCCACAGCGTTAAATTATCGGATAGCTTACTATTTATTACCTCATATCTTTTCTCAGTAGTTTTGGCAATTAAATTTTCAACGCCTCTTATTTTAGCTTGCCTTACTAAAGCCTGTGTTTGCTTGTCAATTAAATCAGTAGCAAAGCCAGTATTTATATTTGATAAATCTAATTGCTTATTAAATACATCATACTCTTTGTTTAAAGCACCTATTGCCTCCTTTCTTTTAGCATCGCTATTATTTACATCTTGTGCAATAGATACCAATGCTTTTAGCCTTGATACTTGACCTGCAACACTTGCTTCAGCTTCACCTAATGCTTTGTTTAGATTTCTTTGTGCTTTTTCTGCATTGCTAACACTATTTACAAAGTCGGCTATTTCGCTACCAAATGAAATGAATAAACTACTAACCACAGATAAGGCAATGCCTATACCAGCAGGGCCAAGCAAAGAAGACCCTAAAGCCTTCAATGCACTGCCAGTGCTACCACTACTTTGTTGTAACCTTTGAAAACTCTCTAATAATGGGTTTAAGTTATTAGCAATACCGATAAATCCAAATGGAGCATCTTGTGCAACCCTGCCTAAATTTAACAAAGCATTACTAGCTTGTGCCGAACCCCTAACTGAGCCTTTTAAACTTTCTGTAGTCCTATTAACTGTACTACCTAAATTAGACAAACCGCCTGCTACATCTTTTACCCCGCTACCAGCTAATCTACCTAATGACCTCTCCGTTTTAAGGGCTTCGTTTGCTGTATTTGATAGCCCACGTTGTGCCTCAGTCAAGCCCCTTGTAAGACTTGACATATCTGCACTACCAACGACTTTTAAAACTTCATCAGCCATTTTCTTGTTTTTGTTTTTCTAAAGCGGCATGAACCCGTTTAATTGTTTCAATCATTTCTTTGCTTACTCCTTTACCACCACTATCCTTATAAATTGACGGCCAGGCATTATCAAACTGTGAACCTTTAACATATCCAGCACAACTAAACTTTGCCACGGCTCTCATCAATTCGTTATTCTCATCCCTTTCATCAAAATAGCCCTTACAAGCGTAATAAAACTCTTGAGGGCTACTTGTATAATATTCATAAGGCGACCATTTAAGCCTACCAAATGCTATCTTTAAACAATCATTTAAGTATTCCTGCTCACTCTTGCTTTCTTTTTTTTTACACCCTCTTTTTCAGGCTCTTTTTCAAAGTTAAATTCCTCTTGAAAGGCTTTTTGAATAGTTATAATTTGCTCATTACTCAACTTATCTACCATGTCGCACACTTGTTCAAATGTTACTTCTAATGGCTCCCTTTTTTGATAAGCATTACAATAAAGCCCTGCATAAATTAAAGCATAGCTACTTGTAATTTCCTGTACATTTTCATCAACATACTTTGCCATTACGTGCAAAGTCATTTGATTAAACTTTAAGCCTAATTCTTTGCCGCCAAAATCTATTTTTATGTAACTCATAAATTAAGCTGTTATGGCTTGTGTTACTGCTCCAGCAACTTTGATACTAGCATTAAATGTACAAGGCTCATTTAAGCTGTAGTTTTCGCTAATGCTTAACAAATAACCCTTACCAGTCTTAGTTACATCACCAGTTACGGCTGTAGCTACTGGTTTAATTCTCCAGCCAATCTTTGTTTTTGCTTGTTTTGCAGCATACAAGTCTGCTCCGCTAATTTTGCCAGTTGCAGGGTCGTAAAGCTGTATGCCCTCAAACTCTATTGTTTCAGTAGTTGTACCAGGCAATATTTCTGTACCGCAAAAACTTGAGGCATCAATTTCGCTGTCTTCACTATTGAAATCAAAAGACTTTAAACAAACAGTTGTATCGTATGTTGTACCGCCAGCAGGGTCAATCTCAAGTATAAAGTCTTGACCTTTTTTTTGATTTTCTGCCATTTTAAAAAGTATTTAATTGTTTTAAATGATTGTTGATACAAATATAATAATTATTTGCAACGTGGATGCAAATTTTATTTAATAAAAATTAAGTGTTCAAATGTTAGTGTT
>Ga0075163_10005073_pt1 | contig 17594 bp, 11 predicted proteins | sample JI1023141ADNA_FD_71478 | JGI IMG/M metagenome (GOLD analysis project Ga0075163, IMG submission 71478) | Wastewater effluent complex algal communities from Wisconsin, to seasonally profile nutrient transformation and Carbon sequestration -... | ecosystem: Engineered > WWTP > Effluent > Algae...
CAATGCGACAGGCGCATGTCCACGATCGGATCGCACGCAGGGTTGAGGTGAACGACCCGCGCGTTTGGCTGGATGCCATAGCGGTTCAAGGTCATGTGCTCGAATCGCACATGATCGGCACCACTGTTCGCGAGCAGGTGGTTGTTCGCGCCGACAGGGCTCGCGGCCCACTGCAGGATCACCGTGGTACTATCGAGCGCCTGTCCGCGGAAGGTCACGGTGTTCGTGCTACTGGATCCCTTGATGGCCGTGAGTCGGACCTGCTCAGTGTAGATGCCGCTCTCCACTTCGAAGACCACCGGTCCACTGATCCCGCAGCCCAGAAGCTGCCTTACCGCCGTAGTGAAGTTCAGGAAGTCGGCCCCTACCGATGGTCCGATCACATAAGTTCCGCTCATTGGCGTGCAGACTTCGTTGATCTCATCTGCACCGATATCGGGCACGGTGGCCAAGGGCAGCGCACGCAGTTCGCCGTCGTAGTCGTAGTCCACGCCGGAGATGAAGATGCTTTGGCCCGCGCATTGCGATCCGGATTGAAGATGCAGGTCGTTGGAGTTGTTCACGAAGAGCGGGTCCGCCTGGATGCTGTTGAGCTGCTGGCCCGTGAGGCAGCGCAGCGCCGCCAGGTCGACCATATCCGCACCCCAGTAGACGAATGGCGTGTTACCGCCATAAAGAACATTGTGATCAGCAGCTGCGAACGCAATCGTGCCTGTACGGTATATGGCATACGCGGTAGCGCTCCGGAACGCGTTGCCCACCATGTGGCTGTTGCTGCCCGTGCCTGATAGTTCCAACGCAGTGCCAGTAGACGTGCTAACGGAATTGTGATAGACTCCCAGACCATTGTTGTCACCACTCAGCAGTATACCCCTCGTATTACTCGTGCATTGCACCATGTTGTTGGCCACTTGGGTCCACGAAGGCGCGCCGCCATTGCATGTCATGTCGATGCCGATCCCATTGGATGAGTTCGCCGTGATGCGATTGCCGGTGATGCGCAACCAATTGCTGTTGTGCCGCACTTCCACGGCCGTCCGGGTAGCTCCTGTCGGCCCCTGGATGACATTTCCATCGATCACGAGTTCCGGGTCACCCGCTCCCGGGTTGATACACGCGATGTTCCGCTCGTACTGTCCTGTGAACACGCAGCCCTGAATGGTGATGCTTGCATCGGTATCCATGTACCAGCGTACACCGGTATGCCCGCCCTGCATCCTGCAGTTCAATACACTTACACTGGACTCATCGTTCTGTGCGATCCCCAACACCAAGGCAGAAAGGTTATTGGTGGTGGCGTTGCTGATCAGTCGGCAATTACGGATCGTGGTGTATTGCGAACGCGTGGTCGCGTTGGCGATGGTACTCTCCCAGTCAACCACCGCGCCTTGCAATGCTGGACTGCCCGTTCGCTGGATGGTCATGTGCTCGAAGGTGACGCGGTCGGCGCCGCTCATGCGCACAGTGGGCAACGCTGAACCGGTGGGCCAGGTGAGGGTGACCAGCGAGCTGTCCAAGCTCTGTCCGCGGAAGGTGATGGTGTTCACGTTGCTGTTGCCCGGAATGTTGGGCAGCACGATCTGTTCCGTGTAGGTGCCATCCTCCACCAAGAAGGTCACCGGGCCTGCAATACCGCAAACGACCATCTTCCCGACCGCTGACGCGAATGCGCTGAAATCCGCCCCGACAGAAGGGCCGATGACGTATGTTCCACTCAGGGAGGAGCAGTATTCCGCTGTCTCATCCGCACCCACATCGGGCGCGGTCAATGCCGGTTGTGGCCGCACCTGCTGATCGAAGTCGAGAACTTGTCCCGCAACCGCCATACCCGCTCCGGCACATAGCGAAGCTGTTTGCAGGTGCAGGTCGGCGTTGTTGTTCACGAAAAGCGGATCCATGAAATGACTGTTCGCATCGAAACCCGTTGCGGCATTCAGCGAGCTCCGGTCGTTGTGACTGCCTGACCAGGAAACCGCAGTTAGTCCTGTCGCGCTCCAAAAGAAATTGTGGTCCGATGCGGTAATGCTCGTCGCATCCTGCACGCTCAAGCCGTGGTAAGCATTGCCACGCAGGATATTGTTCCTTAAGGTGATATTGGAACAACTGGTAGTTACAGACAACGTTCCAGAGAGGCTGTTGTGCAACAGGTCCACATACTGACTGAGCGAAAGTGTTACTCCAGTGGACCCGTTCGGGAATACGAACATGTTGCCGGCTAGCAATACCGGTGTACCAACGGTACCTTGTAAGTTGAAGTTGGCGCCGTTGGAGCTTGTTGTCGCATTGCTGAATAGGTTGTCCTGAATGACGATCGCGCCTTGTCCACTGATGGAAATGTAGTTTCCGGTTGTCGTCGTTGATACCCTGTTGCGTAAGAAGCTCAGGCCCCCATTAATGAAGCTCAGTTGGATCCGGGGAGAGGTGATCACACAATCATGGAATTGAAGCTCATCCATTTGGGTCGCTCCACCATACCAATACATCCCGAAATTTCCTCCACTGATGTTGGTGGCAATGAACCGGATCCCCGTCTGGTCATTGAACTGACTGCAGTACACGACGTCCCGGGTGTGGAGCGTGGTCGTTGGCAATGCAACCCCGATCAACCGGCAATACCTGAAGTTGATGTCCGTGGCAGTACCTGCATACACGAGCACATGACCGTAAAGACTGGATCCGGTTCGCTGAACGGTGAGATGCTCGAACGAGATGTGTCGCGCACCAGTGAAATAAACCACGTGGTTCGGACCGCTGAAACCACCTACCGTAGTGGTGCTGTTGGACCTGAGCACGACCAAGGAGCTATCGAGGCTTTGACCACGGAAGGTGATGGTGTTGGTGGGACTGCTCCCTGTGATGTTCACTAGCGTTATCCGCTCCGTGTAGAAGCCATCGGCCACTTCGAACACCACCGGGCCACTGACCCCGGACGTGTTGAGCGCGGTGACCGCAGCACTGAAGCTGAGGTAATCCCCACCACCGCCTGCATCGATGGTGTACGTGCCGTTGAGCTGTGCGCTGAGGCTGCCAGCGATCAGCAGGAGCGGTAAGAGGAGCAGGCGGGCGAGCGGTGACATGACGGGTGGACCTTGAGCCCGCAAATTCCCGCACACATCCCCACCTGTCCAGCGGAAATGGGTGAACGAACGGTATCCATGGGTGAACGCCCCGGAACCTGGAAAGGCGCCGGGGCGTTCGTTGGTCGGGAGAAACCGTTCGATCAGTGCGCGACCACGAGACGCGTTGTTTTACTTGGCCATTGCGGGAACCGTGCGATGTAAGTGCCCGGGGCGAGACCATCCAAGCGGACGGCCTGGCCGGTAACGCTCATACCGCTCAGCACCACGCGGCCGTCCGCGCCATGCAGCACGAAGGGCTGGACTTCATCATCCGGCAGCTCGAACACCACCTGATCCTGAGCCGGGTTCGGATAAGCACCGATCTCGACGGTGGCCGCGGGAAGCACGGGCGGGGCCACCACCAATGACTTCAAGCCGAGGTTACCGTATTCGTCGGCTCCGATATCGTGTTGCCCCAGCCCCGGACGTGGATCCTTGTCGTAGTCATTGGTGATTTCCGCATCAAAGAAGGCCGTGTTGATGTTCGGAGAGGTGTCCTTGATGTGCAAGTTGGTCTTGCTGACATAATGTGGCACAGCACCGATCGAATGGTCTTCCATGGTGGTATTCGTCCGGATAAGCACCTTGGTCTGGTAGATCCCGTACCAGTTGCCCACACCGGAGAAACTCACGTTGTTGTAGTCGCTCGTAGGCCAGGGCGCCGAGGTGTTGCCCGCGTAGTTCAATCCGACACATCCGTTGCCGACCATACGTACGGAATTGGATGTGATCACGGTTTCTTGGGCGAGAGGATAGTCCGTAAAAATGCCGCTCGCGCTGTCACCTTCCACATAGATGCTATTGTGCCGGATGTACAATTCGCTTTCGGCCGGTGTTGTCAGATCCACGGCAGGAGTTGTGTAGAGGTGCACGTCGATCCCCGTTGTCGCATATCCTACAGCGCTGTACTTGATGTTGCTGACCATGTTGTTCTCGATGCGTCTCGTTATTCGCTCGTCCGAGTATCCACCGATCCATATGCCGGCCCCAGCCTCGTACATGACGATCCTGTTCCGGAGGATGTTGGCGTTCTCACTGAGCGCGAGAGTGATCCCGCGGCTCAGATCCTCATTCAATGCGGTCTTGGCCAGCAGGATCCCATTGTCCACCACATCGCATTGTCCGATGGACGATAAGTACATGCCGGATACCCAGCCGGAGAAGTTGTTGCCGTCAACGGTGACCCGTTCCACTCCATAGACGTGAAGTCCCGTGGACCCATGGGTGCTGTCCGCATATTCATTCACAATGACATTATCCAGCAGCACGCTTCTTTCCCCATCAACGCTAACACCATGCGTAGTCGCGGTGTTGTTGGTGATCGTGCAAGAGCTGACCACCACATCGTCCGCGTCAACCTGCACGCAGCTCGTGGCGATAGGTACGGGGCTCAATGGATCCGGGTAAACGTCGATCGATATCTCGTGGAGAGAAACAAACGGTACGCGGATATCGACCACGCCGCGGAAGAGCTCAGGTTCGCCGGAAATGTGCACGTCGTACGCGCCTGGGTTCAACGGCCTGATCAGGATAGGCGCACTCGCACCTGCACCGGGGATCGGGTCCAAAGCGAGACCTCCCGTGTAGACCCCAGGAGCCACTACCAGGTCCACTGGACCGGATACACCGACCTGAGCAAGGTCGTCGACCGCGTCCTGTATCGTTGCATACGAGTCGCCCGCGCCGCCAATGTGGAAGATGCCGCTTACCTGTGCCTGCATCAACGTGGGAGCGAACAGACTTGCGAATAAGATCGAGATAAAGGAGAGTTTCAGGGAGATCGGTTATTGGAACGCCACAAACGTGCGCTATTCCTCCATCGCGATGGTCGATTATCGGGTGAAGGGGACCTATCCATGGGTGAACGCCCCGGAACCTTGCGGGAAGGTCCGGGGCGTCCGGTGGTCGGGAGAGACCTGTTAGATCATCCGCAAGCGCTGCAATACCGCCGGTCGATAGCTGCGCCCGATCGGCAACCAGCGGTCGCCGACGTGCAGGCCGTTATCGCTGATGGCCTGCACGCGGTCCAGGTTCACCGCGTACGAGCGGTGTACCCGTTCCAGGCGCTCGCTGGCCATCTCATCCAGCACGTCCTTCAACATGCGGCCTACGGTGTATGCGCGCAGCGTGCTGTACACATGTGTAGCGTTGTCATCGGCCTCCATGTACAGGATGTCCTGCACGGGCACGCGCACCCACTGCGCGCCATCCTTGAGGTAGACCGAATTCGTGACCATCCGTCGGTTGGGTTACGGGACCCGTCACTGCTTCACGAAACGGAGCGCACGGTAGTTCTCGTCCGTGGTACGCACCGTGTACAGGCCGGCTGGCAGCGCATCCACTGCGATCGGCGCGCCCTCGTTCAGCACGCCTTGGTGCACAATTCGCCCACCAGCATCGTGGATCGTGTATGGGGTCACATCCGCTAGCCCGTTGATGCGAATGTGGTCCGTTGCGGGGTTGGGAAGCACTTGCCATGTGCTCGCCTCATGCGTTGCAATGTCCGTGGTGATCTCCACGATCACGTTCACGTTGACATTGTACATGCATAGGTTCACGTCCATCACCAGACAGCTGTAGGGCCCGCCGGCGGTGATGGTGATGGTGGGCGTAGTGGCGCCGGTGTTCCATTGGTAGGTGGTGTAGGTGGCCGCTAATCCTAGTTCGTACGGCAGTTGACTTTGATCGATGATCACCGGTGGTGTTGCCACGACCGACTCCGGGTCGAACTCATCGGCCCCCATGTCGCAAGCGGGGTTACCCCGTGCTTCGCTGTCGATATCGGCCGCGACCACGAAGTAGTATTCACCGAGGTTGTCGAGCTCACAGTTGTTCATGTGCAGGTCGGGTTGCTCGGGGAAGACCGGATCGATGTCGCTATCGCCAAGTCCCTGACCTGTTCCTGCTTGGTAATCGGCCAGTTCATCGTAGGCATTGGGCCCTACCATGGAAAGCACTGGACCCGTGGTGAAGAGGCCGTTGTGGTCCTCGAAGGCGATGTTCTGCTGGCGGTTGGCCTTGTAGGCCAGGCCACCGGTGTTGTTGGCGAAGAGGTTGTTGCGGACCAAGGCATCCTCGCCGTCGGCGAATTCACTGAGGTGGTAGAAGGCGAAGGACTGCTCAGGCAGCCCGTTCGCCACCAGCACGCTATTGTGCACGATTTTCATGTCCCATAGGTTGTACACGGCCATGCCCCACACATCGCCGGTGCCGTTCACGTACACCATGTTGTTGCTGATCATGTTGCCGGTGGTGCTCTGCGTATTGCCCACCTCGATACCCGTACAGCCATTCGTAGCGTATGCGCGTATGTCGTTGCGCCGGATCTGGCTGCCACCATCGAAGTAGGTGGTACGGATCGCCACATACCAATTGCCCACGGTGGTGCTGAAGTCGTTGTCGCCGATGCTGCCGATGCAATTATTCAACTTGACACCCGTGCCGATCTGTTGCCGGAACTCGTTGCCGCTGATGATCAGTCCGGCGCTACGCGCACCACTGAACCCGTAGGCGTCGATGTCGATGGCCGTGTTGCCATCGAAGAAGGAGTTGTCGAGGATCAGCACATCCTGTGGGTTGTTGTTGGTATTGAGGCTGGACTGATCGCAGTGGACCAGGATACGATCGAAATAGGCCGAGCCCGACGGATTGGTGCTTCCGCGGAACACACATTGCTCGATGATCAAACCCTCGATGGAGTTGAAGAAGTGGATCGCGCGGGCATAATTGAAGTCCAACGGAAGGAAGGTGAGCTTCTCGAAGCGCACGTCATCGGTGCCATCCAACTTGAAAATGTAGTTGTCCGAAGATCCGCTGGCGTCGTACTCCAGGTTCACCAACTGGGCTCCGTTGCTGCTGTTGCGGAACTGGATGGAACCCGGCGCGCCGCTGATCTCGCCCAAGCTGTACTGACCGGTGTAGGTGCCGGGACGGATATCGAAGATGACATTGCCCGAGGCGCCCAGTGTGTTCAGCGCGTTCACCGCAGCGGTGATGGTGGTATAATCCGGTGAGGCACCGCCCACGGTGTAGGTGCCGCTCAGCTGTGCCTGAGCCAGCCCGGCGAACGCGAATGCCAACAGGAGTGCGTAGAAGTGTTTCATGGCTTGGTCATTTTGTCGAGGAGTCCTTTTCCTTTCTTCAAGATATCGTTGGCATTCCCGCTAGTTGACCCAGTGCTCGTGCTGCCAGATGTTCCACTTCCAGCGGTCGCCTTCTGCACCGCTTGCGAAGCGCCCGAAGGGGTCTTGCACAGCATGCCCGGCTCATAGCTATTGATCCGCGCGATGTCATCAGCGCTGGAAAGCATCCACACCTCCAACGCGTTGATCTTGTATGTCTCACCGGTCTTCTGACCGTTCTTCCACCCGCCACCGGCCTTGGTCAACGCCATTCGAACATGCGCATCCTGCGTGGCGTTCCACCACTCCATCATGTCGGCTTGCTGATGCTTCACCCCGGGATCCGGGCAGTACTGCTGCGCGTATGTGCTCTTCCCTTTGAAGGCGTTGTTCACCGCCTTGTTCACGAGGTCGGCACCTTGGGGTGTGAGGCGGGTGGTACTGCCCTCAACGAAGTAGACCGGCGCCAACATGCGGATAAGATACGCTTCGAATTGTGCTGCGGTGCCTTCGCGCAGCAGCTTGTGCGTGTGCATGAACACGTCCACATCGCGGGCGAAATCCGGTATCGTTACCTCACCGAGCTCGGCCAATGCAGCTTGGGCTTGTGCCTCCTCTTCGCGGCTGCCGATGGTCTCCATCGCGCGGATATCCTCGGGGGCGAAGTTGCGCTTGTTCTCGTGGCGTGTATCGCGTTCCACTGTTACCATGAACGACTTCCATGGATCACTGACCTTGTCACGGTAGAAGCGGGTCTCTTGTCGGGTAAGGACCGTGGCCACTTCGATGTCGCTGATGATCTCGTCGGCCACCACCTCGAACTGCATGCTGAAGGAGAGCGGTGTGTGCCATACGGTCTTGGGATCGGCCGCTACATCGATGCTCTTGATATCGGTCATCCGGTTGTACCTGTATTCGCCTACAAAATCCTTCAGGTACTTGCGTGCGTGTGCGAGGATCTCCTCCTTGGTGGGCGCGGGTATTCCTTCGTACTCGTTGAGGCTGGTCTTCCACTCGCGGTAACTGGGCGGGTTGCCCGTGTGGTACCGCGCGAACCCGTACACAACCACCTTGGCGTTCGGATACTCGGTGACATCGGCGGGCAACCAGATGGTGGCGCCGCGCTCCCAGAACCACTGCGCATGGGCATCGCTCCACACTTTCTTGGTGGTGCTTTTGGAGAGTTCCACCTTCAACTGTTTCGGACTGGCGATGTCCTTGAGGATCTGGGCATCACTGGGCTGGGCGAATGCAGCGATCGCAGAAAGGCTGATGGCTGCAATGAGGAGGGCGAGGCGCATACGCATCTTCATGGACAATTGAGTTCACGAACTTGCGCCGGATCCACGGTACAGCGCCACCAAGATCGGGTGAACGACCGAATACGTTGGGTGAACGGATCAGAGCGTACGGATGCGCGCCATGAGAGCTTCCTTGTACGTCTTACCTACAGGAATGATCTCGGTACCGATGCGCACACAACCATCCTCCACCGCCGTGACCTTCCGCAGGTCCACCAAGTAGCTGCGGTGTACGCGCATGTGGTGTGGGCTATTCAGCTTTTCTTCCACTGAAGCCAGCGTGCTTGTTATCACATACTTCTTCGTAGGCGTGAACAAGGTCACATAATTGTCGTCCGCTTCAGCAACGCGGATCTCCGCCAAGGGCACCTTCACCAAGCGGCCTTTGTCGCGGACGAAGATGCTGTCGGCGATAACGAAATCACTGCGTTGTGCGGTTTCGGGTTGGGTGGTCACGTCCAGCTTTCCGGCGGTGCGTGCAAGGGCCACTTCGATCTGCGTGTGCAGGTCATTCTCATCGAAGGGTTTGATGATGAAGCCAGCTGGTCGCACTTCCTTGACACGATCCAGGGTCGCCTTGTCCGCGTGGCTGGTCACGAAGATGAAGGGGGTGGGATGCTTCGCGTTGACGGAGGCCGCCAGTTGCACTCCATCAGCACCATCGCCCAAGTTGATGTCCAGCAGCAAGAGGTCGGGCTTGTGGGCGATGAGCTCGGACATCGCATCCAAGGCGTTATCGCACACGGCGCACACGATGTAACCGAGCTCTTCCAAATGTGCGCGTAGATCCTCAGCGATCAGCGGTTCGTCCTCCACCACGATGATGTGTACGGCGTTCATTGGACCTTCTTGTACTTGCGGATGATGAGCCGTGCCAATGTACCACCATCGCGGATCACGCTATGTTCCGCACCCAATTTCGAGGAGAACGACTTGATCATGTTCAGCCCGAATCCAGTACCCTCGGCATTGCGGGGTGCTGAGGGGTCGTAGCCGATGCCGTTGTCCTGAACGTCCAGCTGCAGGACGACCCCGTCACCGTTCGGATCCTGGACCTCCTTCATGTTCACGGCAAGCACTCCATTCCTTCCTTCGGGCCACGCGTACTTCAGCGCGTTGGTGATCAGTTCGTTCAGGATCAAACCCAGCGGTATGGCGGTGTCCACATCCAACGTCATGGGCTGCACCTCTACGTGCAGTGCGATGCGGTCGGGCTGCACTTGATGACTGCTCATGAGGCTTCGCGCAAGCTTCTCCACATAGCCGGGCATGCTGATGCCGGTGAGGTCGTCCTCCTTGTAAAGGTCCTGGTGGATGAGGGCCATGCTCTTCACGCGGTCGCGCCCATCGCGCACGGCGCCCCGCGCCTTCTCGTCGGTGATGCCACGACCCTGTATGCTCAACAAGCTGCTTACTACTTGCAGGTTGTTCTTCACGCGGTGATGGATCTCGCGCAGCAGCAATTCCTTCTCCTTCAACTGCCCCTCGATGATCGCGTTCTTGCTAGCCAGCTCCGCCTCGCCCTTGCGTTTCACGCGGTACGCGCGGAAAGCGAACAGGGCTGCCAACAGCAACAGGATCGCACCCACCACAACGGCCCTTATCGTGATCGCGCGTTGCTCCAAGGCGGCGGCACGCTCGGCAAGTAGTGCATCCTTCTTACCGCTTTCGTACTTCTCGCGTACCTCGGAGATCTGGGCGCTTCGCTCTGCGGTGAACAACGAATCATCCACCGCTACCATGCGTTTGTAATGCACCAAGGCCGAATCCGATCTGCCGATGGCCTCGAAATGATCGCTCAGAAGACCCTCTCCATTGCCCTCCACCTCCAAGCCACCATACTCCTGCGCCAATCGCACACCCTCCCGAAGCTGCACCAAAGCACTGTCGTGCATGCCATTCGCATCCAATACCCGACCATAATTGATCAGGATGTTCGCTCTGTTCAATTCATCTTGACCCAATGGATGCACTTCCACGGCTGACCGAATGGTGGACAAGGCCCTTGGGGGGTCACCAAGATCCAAATAGCACACCGCAAGGTTCATGCGCACTTGCTAGGCCGATGCCCGATCACCCAATTCCGCGAGCATGCGATCAGCCAACTCGTAGAACACCATCGCACTATCCTTCTGTCCTCGGTTGAAGTATACATTCCCGAGGTTGTTGCTCACATTGGATATCCATGTCGTATCGTTCAGTTGATCGAAGGCCTTCAACGCGATCCGGAATTCACGTGTGGCCTCTGAGAACCTGAGTTCGTGCTCCATCACACTGCCGACATTGTTATGCGCCATGGCGGTGTACCACGGATCATCGCCATGCTCGAAATGCGACAGCGCGGCCATGTAATGTTCCAAGGCGAGGTCATGATCGCCTTTGGCCGAATAGCACATCCCAGTATAGTTGTGGCCCTTGCCTATTTCCATGGCCACATCGCTGCTCTTCGCCACGGCCAGATATCGTTCGGCGAAGAAAAGACCACTATCGGGATCGCTGAATACCGTGGCGCGCAGCAATCCGGTCAGAACAGGTAGACGCGAGGTATCGTCCGGCAGAGTGTTGAGCACGCGTAGCAGACTGTCCAATTGGGCATGCGCAGTTGACGTCGCTGAGCATGCGATCAGGAAGAAGAGCCATCGCATACCGCAAGATGCGGAAGTTCCGTCAGAACTGCGGCCTTTCCGGTTCGTTGTCCAACACCTTGGCGATGCGCGCCATTACTTCCGGGGTGAGCCGGTCTTGTGCTTCGCTCGCTTTGAGGTTCTCTTTCAATTGCGCCTCCTTGCTCGCACCGAGGATCACGGTGCTCACGTTGGGATTCTTGAGGCACCAGGCGAGCGCCATTACGGGGAGCGAGAGGTCGATCTTTTCTGCGATCAGTTTCAGCTTGTCCACCTTCTTCAAGCGAGCTTCGGTGAGTTCGCGTTCGCGCAGCCAGTCCAGCCCTTGCATTGTTAGGCGAGTGCCTTTGCTGGCCTTGGTGTCGCGGTGCTTGCCACTCAGGATACCGCTGGCAAGCGGGCTCCAGATGGTGGTGCCCAAGCCTACACCTTTATATATCTGCCCGAACTCGACCTCGACCTTATCGCGATGGAACATGTTGTACTGCGGCTGCTCCATCACGGGTCCGATGAGGTGATGCTGCTTGGCCACCATGTGCGCTTCCATGATCTCCTGCGCGCTCCATTCACTGGTTCCCCAATACAGGATCTTACCGGCCATGATCAGCTGGTGCATGGTCCATACGGTCTCCTCGATCGGCGTGTTCTTATCCGGCCGATGACAGAAAAAGAGGTCGAGGTACTCGACCTGTAACCGCTTCAACGCATCGTTGCAACCCTCCATCACATGTTTGCGGTGCAAGCCGACCTGTGTCGGCAATTTTCCTCCCGTACCGAAGAAGACCTTGCTGCTCACCGTCCAAGTGTCACGCGGCCACTTCATCTTCTTCAGCACCTTCCCCATGACGCGTTCGCTATTGCCGCGTGCGTAGATCTCCGCATTGTCGAAGAAATTGACTCCTCCATCGTAGGCGGTCTTCATCAGCTTCTCGGCGATCGGATCACCGATCTGTTTGCCGAAGGTGAGCCACGAGCCGAGGGAGAGCTCAGATACTTGAAGGCCGGAGGAGCCGAGACGACGGTAGCGCATGTTCTGGAGGTTGGGAGTTATACAAGCGTAACAAAGGTCGGCGCGAATGGTTGTTGATCAATAGTGGAGAACAAGGAGACCCCGAATAAATGCTTCACACACTTTACACATCGGCTTCATACGACCTGTTGATCTTTGCGCTGCAGAAGAACAACTCGTCCGCCAGAACCACAGGATGCCCGGGAGGGCGATCGAAAGGTGAGCAAAGGGGTGGTGTTCCGCCCTCAAGCGGACGGACGACCTAGCAACAGGCCTCGGGGACGGGGCCTGTTCGCATTGAACCCGTCTCTTGTGATCTTCACGGAACTTTCACCTCCCCTGCCCAAGCGCTTCATTCCACCACTTCACCTTTGTACCCGGATGTTAGAATAGTGCGGATCAACGGTGCACTTGCGTAGGTAAGGTACGTAACGCACCGTAGAATGCACGATGAACGGGCAGGTTTGGGAGATCCGGTCCGGGGTGGTCGCAAGACCGCACGTCGCGCATGATCCAACTACTTGAAGAAGGCTCGGGGACGGGCCTTCTTCGCATTTTCGCCAACGCTGGACCAAATGGCAACTAATGGCCAAGCACTCCCCGTAGATTTGGCCATGCGCATTCTTGTGGTAGAAGATGAACCCAAGGTGGCTGCTTTCCTGAAGCAAGGATTGGAAGAAAGCGGACACGAGGTATTAAGCGCCTCAGATGGGAATAGCGGTAGGCGACTGGCCAAAGAGAAAGGTGTGGATCTGGTCCTGCTGGATGTGATCCTGCCCGGTCTCAATGGGGTGGACACTTGCAGGGCGATCCGTCACGATGGCGGTAACATGCCGATCCTGATGTTGACGGCATTGGGCACCACGGATGATAAGGTGGCCGGCTTGGATGCCGGCGCAGACGACTATTTGGTGAAACCCTTCGAGTTCCAAGAACTGCTTGCGCGCATACGGTCACTCTCACGTCGAGGCCATGCCGCAACGGAATCCAATGGCACGTTGGCCTATGGCAACCTCGAGTTGAACCTGATGAAGAAGGAGGCCACACGCGACGGTCAACGTATTCTTCTAACGGCCAAGGAATTCGCGTTGTTGGAGTTCTTCCTGCGCAACCCGGAACGTGTGCTTTCGCGTGCTTTGATCAGCGAGCGGGTTTGGGACATCGATTTCAACACCGGCACCAATGTGGTCGAAGCCTACATCAAATTGCTTCGTAAGAAAGTGGACCGGGATTTCGAACCGAAGTTGATCCACAATCGAGTGGGCCTAGGGTATATCCTGACCGATCGTCCATGAGGATACGTACGCGACTGGCACTTCAATTCCTGGTGCTGGCTTCGCTCATCGTTGGGGCTGCCTTCATCGTCGTGTATGCCCGTGCGGCCGAATTCCGGCAGGAACAATTCCATGATCGCATGCGCTCGCGTGGTGAGAACACGGCAAGCCTGCTCCTGGACGTTGCCGAGGTGGATGATCACCTGCTGAGGAAGATCGAACAGAAGAGCCCTGTGCGATTGGTCAAAGAGGGGTTGAGCATTTATGACGCCAACAATGCGCTGATCTTCCACCTTGGGGAAGATCATGGGTTGTTGGAGATCACCCCAGCCTTGCTCGATAGCATTCGAAAACAGGGCGATGTTGAGCGCATCACGAACGACCGGGAGCTGTTGGCGTTCAGTGTGAACAAGCCGAATGAACGATCCGTAGCTGTGGTCTCCGGGCAAGACCTCTACGGAAGGGGCAAATTGCAGGATCAAGCTCGAGTAATGCTCGTGACCTTTCTGATCGGTCTGGTGCTGATCTTTCTGATCGGTCGAGCCTTCGCGCGCAGAGCGCTATCACCCTTACAGCGCTTGGTGATGGACCTCCGGACCATCAGTGCTTCGGACCTATCAAGGCGAAGTGCCTTGGGCAAGGGAACGGACGAGATCGCCCAAGTGGCCGTATCGTTCAACGACCTTCTGGAAAGGCTCGAGGCGGCGTTCGCGGCTCAGAAGAATTTCATTGCGAACGCATCACATGAGATGCGAACACCCCTTACAGCGATATCCGGGCAATTGGAAGTGCTCCTCTTGAAAGAACGCAGCGGCGAGGACTATCGAAATGCTTTGAATTCGGTACTGGAGGACATGCATTCCCTCAATCGATTGAGCAATCGCCTCCTTCTGATGGCGCAAGCTGAGACCGATGCCACAGGGATCAGCTTCGCTCCGGTCCGGATGGATGAGCTACTATGGGCCGCCCGCTCTGAGGTCATTCGTACGGATGCGCAGAATCGTGTTGATGTCTTCATCGCCGAAGTGGAAGAAGCAGCGGATATTACGATCCAAGGAAATGAGATCCTGCTTCGCTCATTGCTCGTGAACCTGATCGAGAATGCGTGCAAGTATTCCAACGATCACCATGCCATCGTAACACTGAAGGGCAATAGGACCCAACTGTCCATAGAGGTCGCTGATCACGGTTCGGGGATCGATACAGCCGATCATGAACGGATCTTTCAACAGTTCTACCGTGCACCTAGTGCGGCTGGCACTAAAGGACATGGCATAGGACTTTCACTGGTCAAGCGGATCACCGAACTTCATGGTGGTCGCGTGCACGTGGAGTCCGAACTCGGCGCAGGGGCCAGATTCATCGTGAGCTTTTACAAGGCGCGTTAGATCATCTAGATCCCTCCCCGAAATCCGAGGTGCTTCATTACGGATCCTGCGTTCGTGCGCATCGTCCGAACTCCACCCATCTATTCTTTGGAAGAAACCGGATCAAAGCCATTCGTTGCCCAGGCACCCGGAAACTTCTTCCTGACGACAGGTCGGATCAGTACGCTGCCACACGCAATTCCGGGTTGTATCGTTGTATCGCAGCGCGAACAAGACTCGCTGGAGGATCAGTCAACGGGGTCCTTCTCCTTTTGAGAACGCGCTGATCACGCTCGATCGGCAGACCCGACCACCCTTCCGTCGTCCATCTCGATGATGCGGTCGGTGCGCGCTGCGAAATCCTGATCGTGCGTAACAATGAGCAAGCTGCGCTTGTGCTCTTGGGCGATCCGTTGGAAGATCCCGAAGACGATCTCGCCGTTCCGACTGTCCAGGTTGCCGGTGGGCTCGTCGCCCATGATGATCAGCGGGTCGTTGATCATGGCGCGCGCAATGGCCACACGCTGCTTCTGACCACCGCTGATCTGGTGCGCCCCTTTCAAGGCTTGATCGCCGATCTCCAATTCGCGCAGGAGTTCCATGGCGCGCTGCTCGACTTCAGCCTTGCTCTTCTTGCCCAGCTTCAAACCGGGGAGCATCACATTGTGCAGCACGCTGAATTCATTGAGCAGGTAGTGGAACTGGAAAACGAAGCCGATCTTCTCGTTGCGCAAATGAGCCAGCCTCGTCTTGGTGGCGAGTCGCGTCGGTTCGCCATCGATGCGCAACTCACCTTCATAGTCGGTGTCCATGGTGCTCAGGATGTAGAGCAATGTACTTTTACCGCACCCACTTTTGCCGGTGATGCTGACGAATTCACCCTTTGCGATCTCCAGCGAAACATCCTTCAGCACCTTCACCGTGATGGGGTCGTGGAAGGACTTGTTCACCTTCTCCACTTGAAGCACGAGGTCCTTGCCGCTCATTTCCCTCTGATGATCTCGACAGGATCCACTTGGCTGGCTTTGCGCGCCGGGAACCAGCCGGCCACCCACGTTGTAAGTAGCGCGAAGGTGACCGCGATGATGTAGAATTTCAACGAAAAATCGATCGGATAGGTCGTGACTGTCGGCAGCGCTTCTGTCTTGAACGGGATATTGTCGATGACCTTTTGCAGTGCGAAGCCCCCCGCGAGACCGCCAACACCCCCCACCAGCCCGATGATGATGCTCAATAGAAGAAAGATGCGCTGAACATCGCGTCCATTGAACCCGGTGGCCTTGAGTATGGCGATGGCATCGAGCTTCTCATAGATCATCATGTTCAGGATGTTGTAGATCCCGAAGCCTGCCACGATCAGCAACACCACGCCGACCGCGTAGCTGATGATGTTGCGCACATCGCTCCCCGTTTCGAATTGCGCGTTGGCGGTTCGGATGTCGACCGCTTGCACGCTAAAACGGGATTCGAACTCCCGTGCCATGGAGGGCGCGTTGGCGAGGTCGTGCAATTTCACGTTGATGTCCGTGTAGTAGCTGCTCGGTCGAGCGATCAGCTTCTGAACGGTCTTGATGCTCGCGTAGCACTGCACCTTGTCGTACTCGGCGATACCGGTCTGGAACAAGCCTACCACGCGCAACATGGAACGGTCGCCCGAGGCGGTGGTCACTTGCACAAGGTCGCCGATCTTGGCTTCCATCAGGTCTGCCAAGCCTTTACCCAGAACGATCGCGTTGTTGCCCGTGGCCAGGTCATACGGCTCGCCTTCTACGAGATAGTCCTTGAACTTGTAGTACTGCACCTCCTTCATCACATCCACGCCGTTCACGATGCCATTGAGCTCGGTGGTTCCCACGTTGAAGAGCACTTGAGCGACAAGTCTTGGGGAGACGGCCAGCACCCGATCGTCCTTCTCCAATGCACTCATGATGGCCGTGGCGTTGCGCAAGCGTGGTAGCTCATTCTTGGGTTTCGCGCTCCGAATGATGTGGTAAGGTCCCGCATCGAACGTCGACGGCCCTGGAAAGCGGACGAGGTCGATCGGTTGTTTGTCCGAGACCTTCAATTCGTTGTACAAGCGTACGTGCGGGGTCCGGTTGAGTACGAGCCCGTCGAGCAGCTGGTTCAGGCCATTCATGAAACCCAACAGTGTCACGAACATGGCAATGCTGAACATCACGCCCACAGCGGCAATGATGCTCTGACGCAACTTGGCACGTAGCAAGGTCACAGCGATCTCGATGAGCAGCAGCATGCTCGGGATCAAGGCTTGTAGAGCTGTGTGTTTGCGTCGATGCCCGAAACGATCTCCACGAACTGCATGTCACGTAGACCGAGCTTCACCGGAGTACGCGTATCTGGAGCGGTAAGTACGTACGCATCATCGACCACGTAGCTTGCAGGAACACGTAAGGCATTCTCCTTCATCTGCAGTACAATGCTCGCTTCCGCTGTGAGGTTCGGGAAAAGCGTGGGTGGCCGCTGTACGAATTCCGCTTCCACCTTGAACGTACGGGACCGTTCATCCATGAAGGGGATGATGCGCGTGACCTTGGCTTCGAAGGCCTGCTCTCCATAACTATCAAGGGTCACATACACTTGCTGCCCTGGCTCTATTCGGCGGATGTCGTATTCGTCCACTTCGAGATCCAAGTACAGATCGGTCGCACTGCCGATTATGGCGACCGCCCGCTGCGTGGTCGCCAACTCCCCTGGTTCGATCATGAGGTCGTACACGATCCCATCGATCAAACTGCGCGGGCTGCGGTCATCGTTCCCT
>Ga0075163_10005075_pt1 | contig 17592 bp, 11 predicted proteins | sample JI1023141ADNA_FD_71478 | JGI IMG/M metagenome (GOLD analysis project Ga0075163, IMG submission 71478) | Wastewater effluent complex algal communities from Wisconsin, to seasonally profile nutrient transformation and Carbon sequestration -... | ecosystem: Engineered > WWTP > Effluent > Algae...
CCAGATACTCGCGCCACGGCAGCACGGTCAGCGAGCCGGTGCTTCCCGCCAGCGGCGGCTTGACCTTGGCCAGCATGCGCACCACGGCCCGCGCCAGCTGCAAGTCGGTCAGCAGCGGAATCTCCAGATCCGTGGCCGCCCGCCGGATCCAGAAGCCGTCGGGACGTCCCTGACTGTCGAAGCTGCGCGGGATGTTCACCACCAGATCGATCGCCCCTTCGCGCAAGAGCCGCAGCACCTCCGATTGCTGGCCCGGCTCGCCCTTGTCCACGGCATCGCAGGCGATTCCTTCGGCATGCAGGGTCTCGGCGGTGCCCGCGGTCGCGTAGAGCTTGAGCCCGAGTCGGGCCAGGACGCGCGCTTCATCGATCAGCAGATACTTGTCGCTCATGGTGCCCAGCGACAGCAGCACGCCGCGCTGCGGCCAGCGGAAGCCGGTCGCCAGCAGCGCCTTGGCCAGGGCCTCCTCGACCGTGTCGCCGAAACAGCCGGCCTCGCCCGTCGCCGCCATCTCGACGCCGAGCAGCGGATCGGCTCCGGAGAGCCGGCGAAACGAAAACATCGGCGCCTTGACCACCACATAGTCGAGGTCCAGCGGATCGCGCAGCGGCGGCAGCTGAACCGCCTCCCCGAGCATGGCCCGGGTTGCCGTGGCAATGAAGTCAACGCCCAGCGCTTTGGAGACCAGCGGAAAGCTGCGCGAGGCGCGCAGGTTGAGCTCGATCACCTTGACCTCGTCATCGCGCGCGAGCAGCTGGATGTTCACCGGCCCGGTCACATTCAGCGCCCGCAGCAGCGCTGCTGTGATGCGCCGCGTCTTGCGCACCATCTCGACGGTCAGATCCTGGGGCGGCAGCATCATCGTCGCATCGCCCGAGTGCACGCCGGCATCTTCGATGTGCTCGCAGATCGCCCACAAGAGCAGCTTGCCCTGCATCGCAACGGCGTCGATCTCGATCTCGCGGGCGTGGCGCTCGTACTTGCTGACCACCACCGGATGCTCGGGCGTCACCCGGGTCGCCCCGTCGAGGTACAGCCTCAGCTCGGGCTCGCTGTGCGCCACCCGCATCGCCGCTCCCGACAGCACGTACGACGGCCGCACCAGCACCGGGTAGCCGCCAATCGATGCCACCACGCCTTCCAGATCTTCGCTCTGTCCGGCTTCGGTCCAGCGGGGCTGATCGATGTTCAGGCGGTCGCACAGCTGCGAGAACCGGGCGCGGTTCTCGGCGCAGTCGATCGACTCGGGGCTGGTGCCGAGCAGCCGGATTCCGGCCTGATGCAGCGGCAGCGCCAGCCGGTTCGGCGTCTGTCCGCCCATGGCGAGCAGCACCCCGACAAAGCCGCCGCCGGCCCCCAGCTCGAAGTCCCACAGCTCGCGCACGGTCTCAAGCGAGACCTCATCGAAGATCAGCCGATCGCAGAGATCATAATCGGTGCTCACGGTCTCGGGATTGCAGTTGAGCAGCGCCACCTCGTAGCCCAGCTGGCGCGCGGCCTGCGCGGCGCCGACGCAGCTCCAGTCAAACTCCACCGACGAGCCGATGCGATAACATCCCGACCCGAGCAGGAGGAGCTTCTTTTTTTCCGCCGGCCGTACGTCGTGCGCGTCGGCATGGTAGGTCAGGTAGAGATAGTTGGTCTGGGCCGGATACTCGGCGGCCAGCGTGTCGATCTGTCGCAGCTTGGGCAGGATCTGCAGCGCGTGGCGCCGCTCGCGCACGGCCTCCACCGTGGTCTGGCACGCGGCAGCAATGGTGCGATCGGCAAAGCCGGCCTGCTTGCACCGTCGCAGGAGCTCGGCATCGAGCGTCTCGATGCGCTGCTCGCGCAGCTCCTGACGCAGCAGGTGCAGCTCGTGGAGCTCGTGCAAAAAGAAGCGATCAATGGCGGTTGCTTGCGCCAGCTCCTCGACGGTAAATCCCATCGCGAACGCCCGCGCCAGCGCGAAGATGCGCCGCGAAGATGGCGGTGAGATCTCGGCCAGCACCTGCGCTCGGTCTGCCAGCGCCAGCTGGTTGGAGTCGAAGCCATCGGCGCCGACCTCCAGCATGCGCAGCGCCTTTTGCAGCGCTTCGCCGAAGCTGCGGCCGATCGCCATCACCTCGCCGACCGACTTCATCTCGGTCCCGATGCGCAGATCGGCGCCGCTGAACTTTTCCAGATCCCAGCGCGGCACCTTGCAGACCACATAGTCGAGCGCGGGCTCGAAACACGCGGTCGTGGTCCTGGTGATCGCGTTGCGCAGACCGGGCAGCGAGTAGCCAAGCTGCAGCTTGGCCCCGACGTACGCCAGCGGATATCCGGTCGCCTTGGAGGCCAGCGCCGACGAGCGCGAGAGCCGCGGATTCACCTCGATGACGCGATAGCGCGTCGTCTTGGGGTCGAGCCCAAACTGGATGTTGCACTCGCCGACGATGCCGAGGTGCCGGATGGTGGCAATCGCCGCGTCGCGCAGCATCTGATAGTCGGCATCCGAGAGCGTCTGCGATGGCGCCACGACGATCGACTCGCCGGTGTGCACGCCCATGGGATCCACGTTCTCCATGTTGCAGACCGTGATGCAGTTGTCGTAGGCGTCGCGGACCAGCTCGTACTCGATCTCCTTCCAGCCGCTCAGGCACTCTTCGAGCAGCACCTGCCCGACTCCGGCGAGCGCGCGCTCGATCGCCGGCTGGAGCTCGCCGGGACCCGTCACGATCGCCGAGCCACGTCCACCCAGGGAAAAGCCGGCGCGCAGGATCAGCGGATAGCCAAGGCTGGCCGCCGCTGCCTGCGCCTCCGCGAGCGAGGTCGCAACCTGGCCGCGCGCCACCGGCACGTCGATTTCGCGCAGCTTTTCGGCGAAGAGCTTGCGATCTTCGCAGGCGCGGATTGTATCGATGGAGGTGCCGAGCACCCGCACGTTGTGGCGGGCCAGGATGCCCTGCTCGCACAGCCGCAGGCCGCAGTTGAGGGCGCTCTGCCCGCCAAAGCCGAGCAGGATGGCGTCGATCTGCTCGCGCACGATGACCTCCTCCACCAGGCTCGGCTCGATGGGCAGGAAGTACACCGCGTCGGCCAGCCCCTCCGAGGTCTGCACCGTCGCGATGTTCGGGTTGATGAGCACGACGTGGATGCCCTCTTCGCGCAGCGCCTTGCAGCCCTGCGAGCCCGAGTAGTCGAACTCACCGGCCTGTCCGATCTGGAGCGCTCCAGAGCCGAGCACCAGCACGCGCTTGGGCAGCGCTGGACTCTCTGCCAGCAGCGCCTGGGGGATGTCGATGGATGGCGTCATCAGTGTCTTCCTCGGCAGGCGGCAACGGTTCGCAAGAAGTCGTCAAACAGCGGCGCCGCATCGCGCGGGCCGGCAGCCGCCTCGGGATGAAACTGCACCGATGAGAAGGGTCCATGCCGATGGCGGATGCCCTCATTGGTGCCGTCGTTGAGGTTGACAAACCACGGCAGCACGTCCTCGGGCAGCGTCTTTTCATCCACCGCATAGCCGTGATTCTGGCTGGTGATGTAGGCGCGCCGCGTCCCCACCTCCAGCACCGGCTGGTTGTGCGAGCGGTGGCCAAACGGCAGCTTGTAGGTGCTGGCGCCCAGGCACCTGGCCAGCAGCTGATGGCCCAGGCAGATTCCAAACGTGGGCAGCTGCGCCGCCAGCACCTGCCGCAGCCGCTCGACGAGCGCCCCCTGGTCGCCGGGATCGCCGGGGCCGTTGGTCAGCAGCACCCCCTGAACCCGCGACAGGTAGGGCTCCCACGCGGTGCTCGCGCCGGCGCGCACCACGCTGGCGCCGCGGCCGAGCAGCGAGCGCACGATCGACTCCTTGGCGCCGGTGTCGATGGCCAGGATCGTCGGACCCCCCGCTGCTCCGGGCAGCTCGACGATCTCGGTCGGCTCGACCAGGCCCACCGCGTCCTTCATCGCGATCCCCGGCGACTCGGCGAGCCCGCGGGTGCCGTCGGTGCTGTCGAACAGCAGCGCCCCTTGCATGGTGCCGTGGCTGCGCAGCTTCTGCACCAGCAGCCGGGTATCGACGCCAGAAACGGCGGGGACCCCCTGGGCAGCCAGCCAGTCGCCGAGGCTGCGCGCCGCCAGGTGGTGGCTGTACGCGGCGCTGTAGCGGCTCACGACCAGGCCCTGGACCTGGATCCGCGCCGACTCAAAGCCGCTCGCCGGCACACCATAGTTGCCGATGAGCGGATAGGTCAGGACCAGGATCTGGCCGCGATACGACGGGTCGGTCAGCGCCTCGACGTAACCGACCATGCCCGTGTGAAAGACCACTTCGCCGCGAGCCTCTGCCGCCGCGCCAAACGGTCGCCCTGCGTGCGCTGCTCCGTCTGCCAGACACAGCTTCATCGGCAGACCATATTTATGCATTTATGCAATTTCATGCATGCCATAAGGGGGCCTCCAAGGGGGCCCAGGTTGACGCAAATGACGCGCCATGTCAAAGCAAAGTCTGCCATTGTGCGTCGCAACCGAGACAAGATTATCAAAAACCCGAGCCAACATCGGCATTCGCGACCGCTTGTGCATCTCTATTCATTATGCAAATGAAGATGCGCTCCAACCTCGTCATGCGCTACAGCCCGAGCTCGCTGCCCGCGGCGTTCAGCGCGGACTGCGCGCAGAGCTTGCGCGCGCGGCAAATTTTTGCGCGCTGCCAGGCGCGGGGCGAAAAAAATGCGCGCTTCTTGCGTTGTCTGCGCTGCTGGTGCTGGGCTGGCGAAGGTGGCGCATCTTTTGCATCGTGAAGCTGGATCAGCTGCATGCTGACTGCGCTGCAACGCAAGCTGGTTCGCGATCTCGGCCGCCTCCGCGGTCAGGTGCTGACCATTGCGCTGGTCATCGCCTGCGGCATCGCCAGCTTTGTCACCATGCGCGGCAACTACGGCTCGATCGAGGCCGCGCGCGAGCAGTTCTACGGCCGCCAGCGCTTTGGCGACGTGTTCGTGCAGCTTGAGCGCGCCCCCGAAGATGTGCGCGCCTATGTCGAAGCGCTGCCGGGCGTTGCCCGCGTCGAGTCGCGCGTGGTCAAGCCGGCCATGCTGCCGCTGCCGCAGCTGCCCGAGCCGGTGCGCGGAACCGTGGTCTCGCTGTCGTCCGCACCGCTGCTGAACCTGCTTCACCTGCGGGACGGTCGACTGCCCGAGCTCGATCACGCCGACGAAGCGGTGCTGCTCATGGCCTTTGCAGAGGCGCACCACATCCAGCCGGGCGATCGCCTGCCGGTGGTTCTAAATGGCAAGAAGCGCGAGGTGCAGATCGTCGGGATCGCCACCTCACCCGAGTACGTGATGGCCATTGCCGCGGGCTCGCTGTCGCCCGATCCGCAGCGGTTCGCGGTGCTGTGGATGGGGCGCGACGCGCTTGCCGCAGCGTTTGAGATGCAGGGCGCCTTCAACGATCTGGCGCTGGAGCTGCGGCCCGGCGCCTCGGTGGTCGGGACCATCGATGCCATCGATCGGCTGCTTGCCAGCTACGGCGGCCTCGGCGCGTACGGCCGAGATCTGCAGCCGTCAAACCAGCGGCTGGATGGGGAGCTCGTGCAGCTGTCGAGCATGGTCACTCTGCTGCCTACGATCTTTCTGGCGGTGGCGGCGCTGCTCGTAAATCTGGTCCTGTCGCGACTCGTGCACCTTCAGCAGCCCGAGATCGCGACGCTCAAGGCGCTCGGCTACTCCAATCGCCAGGTCGGGCTGCACTTTCTGGAGCTGGTGCTGGTGGTGGGCTGCCTGGGAGCGCTGCTGGGGGTGCTGCTGGGAAGCTGGCTCGGCAGCGCGATGCTGAATCTGTATGCCGTTTACTTCAAGTTCCCCAATCTGGTGTTCCATCTGGACAAGCGCGACGCGGCGTTGTCGGTCGCGATCAGCTTCATCGCCGCGATTGGCGGCGCTTTTGGCTCGGTGCGCCGCGCCACCCGCCTGCCACCGGCCGAGGCGATGCGCCCGCCCACGCCCATGCGCTACCGGCCGTCGATCATCGATCGCCTGGGGCTGCGGCGACTCGCCGGACCGGCCGCGCAGATGGTGGTGCGCGAGCTGGAGCGGCGTCCGCTGCGCACCCTCCTGTCCGCCCTGGCCATCGCCGCCGCCACCGCGCTGACCGTGGTCGGGGGCTGGTATTACGACGGCATCGAGACGCTGTTTTATGCGCAGTTTCACGAGCTTATGCGCGAGGACGCTTCCGTCACTTTCATCAAGCCCCGGCCCGCGCGCGCGGTGCGCGAGCTTGCGCACCTGCCCGGCGTGCTGTCGGCCGAGGGGCTGCGGCTGGTTCCGGTGCGGTTTCGCGCCGCTCACCATCACCGCGATGGCGTGGTGTGGGGCTATCCCGATGACATCGAGATGCGGCGCCCGCGAGATGCCTATGGCCGGCCCGTGAGCCTGCCGCCCAATGCCGTGGTGATCACCGACATTCTGGCCAAGATCCTCGGCGTTGCAGTGGGCGACACCGTCGAGGTGGAGCTGCGCGAAGGCACGCGCGACCGGCGAACGCTGGTGGTGGCAGGGCTCATCAATGAGTCGTTCGGGCTCGGTGGACACATGCGCGGCGATGCCCTGAATAGCTGGCTGGGTGAGGCGCCGCGGGTCTCCATGGCGCTCCTGCGCATCGATCCAGCGCAGAGCCAGCTCGTCGACCAGCGGCTCAAGAATCTGCCCGCGGTTGTGGAGGTCACCAAGCGCTCCAACATCATCGCTCAGTTTCGCGAGCAGAGCGGCAACATGATCCTGACCATGGCCCTCATCATCTCTCTGTTCGCCGCCACCATCACCGTTGGGGTGGTCTACAACAACGCTCGCGTGGCGCTGTCGATGCGCGGGCGCGACCTCGCCAGCCTGCGCGTGCTCGGCTTTACGCGGCGCGAGATCGCCGCGATCCTCATCGGCGAGCAGCTGGTGCAGGTGCTGGCGGCGCTGCCGCTGGGACTGTTTCTGGGTCGCACGCTGGTCGATCTGCTGGCCAGCACAATCGACCCCGAGACCTATCGCCTTCCGATGATACTCACGGCCAAGAGCTACGCGTTTGCCATGACCGTGACGCTCTGTTCGGCGCTCTTGAGCGCCCTTTTGGTGCAGCGCCGTCTCGATCAGCTGGATCTGGTCGGCGTGCTGAAGACGAGAGAGTGACATGGATCCGAAGCGTGCCCGACGTATCGCGCTGTATCGCTGGCTGAAGCGCATCCTGTATGGGATCGCGGGGCTGGGTCTGGTTGGTGCGCTGGTGTTCGCCTGGCTGCCCAAGCCCATTCCCGTCGAGGTTGCCGTGGTGGAGCGCGGCTCGCTGCGCGTCACCGTAGACGAGGATGGCCAGGCGCGAATCAAGGACCGCTATGTGGTGTCGGCGCCGCTGTTTGGCAGCCTGGCGCGCATCGAGCTGGAGCCTGGGGACAGCGTGACGCAGGGGCAGGTGCTGGCGCGCATCGCCCCCGTGCAGCCGGCGCTGCTGGATACCCAGGCGCGCGCATCGGCCGAGGCGCGGCTGGCGCAGACCCTGGCCGCGCAGCGTCAGTCCGAGGTCCAGATCGAGCGCGCCCAGACCAGCTTCGATGCGGCGCGCTCGGATCTTGTGCGCGTGCGGCAGCTGTTCGCGCACGATGCCAGCTCGCGTCAGGCGCTGGAGCAAGCGGAGCTCGCCGATCGGCGCACCACCGCTGAGCTATCGTCGCAGAAGTTCGCCTCGCGGGTGGCCAAGTTCGAGGTCGAGATGGCGCGGGCGGCGCTGCTGCGGGTGCCGCGCTCGGGCAAGACCAGCCCACCGCTGGAGGTGCCATCGCCGGTCTCCGGCCGCGCGCTCAAGGTGATGCACAAGTCCGAAGGCGTGGTGCAGGCGGGCACGCAGCTCTTGGAGGTGGGCGATCCGGCGGCGCTGGAGGTGGTCGTGGATGTGCTGACCAGCGATGCTGCGCGCATCGCGGCCGGAGCCGAGGTGTCCCTGGACCGCTGGGGCGGCCCGCCCATCGAGGGGCGCGTGCGGCGCGTGGAGCCGTCGGCGTTTACCCGCCTGTCGGCGCTCGGTGTTGAGGAGCAGCGCGTCAACGTGCTCATCGATCTGACCTCGCCGCGCGAGCAGTGGAGCTCGCTGGGCGATGGCTACCGAGTCGAGGCCCACATCGTGGTGTGGAAGGGCATCGATGTGATCCAGGTGCCGGCGAGCGCCCTGTTCCGGCAGGGAGATGGCTGGGCGCTGTTTCGCATCGAAGGCGGCGTGGCGCTGCTGACGCCGGTGGAGCTCGGCCAGCGGACCATGCGCGAGGTGCAGATCTTGAAGGGGCTCCAGGGCGGCGAGCGCATCATTGTGCACCCGAGCGATAAGGTCGCCGAGCGGGTGAAGGTGGCGGCCAAATGACCGCGCCCGAAGCAGCGCCGGCAGGCACCGCCGTGCTATCGGCACGCGGCCTGACCAAGGTCTATGCGATGGGCGACATCTCGGTGCAGGCGCTGCGCGGCGTGGACGTTGACTTTTACGCAGGCGAGCTGGTGGTGCTGCTGGGTCCGTCGGGCAGCGGCAAGTCGACCCTGCTCAACATCCTGGGCGGTCTGGATGTGCCGACCGCGGGCAGCGTGCACTACTGTGATCACGATCTGGGCACTGCCAACGAGCGCGAGCTGACCACCTACCGCCGCGAGCACGTCGGGTTCGTCTTCCAGTTCTACAATTTGATCCCCAGCTTGACGGCGCTGGAGAACGTGCAGCTGGTCACCGACATTGCCGATGATCCCATGGATGCCTCCGAGGCGCTGGCGATGGTCGGTCTCAAGGATCGGCTGGATCACTTTCCGGCGCAGCTCTCGGGTGGAGAGCAGCAGCGCGTGGCCATCGCGCGCGCCGTGGCCAAGCGTCCGGAGCTGCTCCTGTGCGATGAGCCAACGGGCGCGCTCGACTTCGCAACCGGCGTGCTGGTGCTGGAAGCGCTGGAGTCGATCAACAAGAAGCTCGGCACCACCACCGTGGTCATCACCCACAACGTCGCCATCGCCCGCATGGCCGACCGCGTCATCCGCTTTTCCGACGGCCGCGTCGCCAGCATCGAGCAGAACCCGCAGAAGGCGTCGCCGCGCGAGCTGGCCTGGTAGCGCGCTGGCAGGGCCTGGGCCTGCGGGAAGGTCAGGACTGCTGGTTCAAAAAGGCGTACACCGGGCCAAAGTTCGGCAGCGCCTGCACCCGAGAAAGCCAGGCGCTGACGCGCGGATGCTTGGCGATGAGATCGCTGCGCAAGAGATGCTGCAGGCGGACAACGATCGGCGTGGCCTCGACATCCGCGAGGGTGTAGTCCGCGCCAAAGAGATACGGGCCGCTTTCGAGCAGCGCTTCCATGTGGGCCAGGAAGCGCTCGACCGCCTGATAGGCGGCCTCCACATCGGCATCGGAGATCTGGTCGCGCAGTGTGCGCAGCCAGCGTGCGCGATGCACCGGGTCGGGCGTGCGCTCGAGCTGCGGCAGCAGTGCTTCGTGCGGCAGCTTGGCCAGCGCCGGGCCGACCCAGGCGCGGTACGTCGGGGTCGCGATGTCGACGGTGGGGCCCCTATCCACATACTTGACGAAGGCGCGGATGCGAGCGCGCAGCACTGCATCCGCTGGCAGCAGCGGCTTTTCCGGAAACTGCTCGTTCAGGAACTCGTTGATGATCGACGCTTCGTAAAGTGGCTGATCGGCAACGACCAGCGTGGGCACCTGGCCGGATGGATTCAGCGCCAGATACTCCGGCGTCAGCTGCTCCAGCTTCGTGAGATCGATGACTCGCTCGCCCAGGGAGATGCCCTTGTGATACTGGCAGAGGCGCACCTTCTGCGACGTGGTTGAAAGCGGAAAATAATAAAGGACCATCTCTGTCATGTTTCGGACTCCAGGATGCAAGGGCACAGCAGGCGAGCCAGGCTGTGCAGTCGCGTCTGCTCTGGCAGCGCGAGATAGCTCGTCTGCCAGGCCGGCTTTTTGATCTGCGCCAAGCGGGCGCGCAGTCGCCCGAGCGCAGTCAGGACAACCTCCTTGGCCGCCTCGGGCTGCGCCAAGGCGCACAGCGTCTCGCCCAGCACGGCAAAGGGCAGGAGCTCCATGATCGGCATGCCGCCCTGCTGAAGCAGCCGCTCCACGGCCTCCTGCGCCAGCGCAAGTGCGTCCCGGGGCCGACCCGCTTGCAGCAGGATGTCGGCGCGCAGGGCCAGCGCCCAGGTGTGAAAGCCGCCGGCTTCAGCAAGCTGCACAGCCGCTTGTTGCGCCATCAGCTCGGCCTGGGCGAAGCTGCGCTGGTCCAGAAAGAGCAGCGCCAGGTAGCCGCATGCCAGGCCGACCCTGCGCACGTGGCTGATCGCCATGTACTCCTTCAAGGCCTCGGAAAGCAGCGCCTGCGCTTCTGCATGCGCGTTGCTCTGGCGGGCCAGCAGCAGGCCCAGGGTGAGCTTGGTGTAGTGAGTGGCTTGCGGAACGCGCAGCTGCTCGCAGCGAACCAGATTTTTTCGACAGAGCTCTTCCGCGGTTTCAATCTGTCCTACCTGCCAGAGGGCGATGGCCAGCGTTGTGGTCTCGATGCACGCATTGCGCAGGTCCCCGGCCTCTTCAAATGCCGCGACCACTTCGACGAGCTTTTCGGCATAGCCCGCCATGTCGCCCAGCACTGCGGCGCGCATTCCGAGCGCATGCAGGAGCTGAGCCCGGACCAGCGGCGCTGGCACCGAGTCCTGCGACAGCCGATTGGTCAGGTGGGCCAGCAGCCGATCGGCGCGCGCCAGATCATGCCCCATCAGGAAGTGAAAGCTCATGCGCGCCAGGCAGATGAGCCGCTCATCCTGCGCGCCCGCTGCGGCATCAATGCCCACCGCTTCGCGCTGTAGTGCATCGACCGTGGCCTGGTCGCCAATGCGCGAGCTTGAGATGAACGCATCGGCCAGCAGCCTGAAGAAAAGCGCACTGCCGGGCCGGAGGTCCAGAAGTGCCGACAGCGCCCAGCTCTGGCACTGCTGGTAGCTGCTCTGCCAGAACGCTGCCGTGGCCTGCAGGGCGCGCAGATGCCCGAGCTGCGCACCGCTTGCCCCAGCAGCGATGGCCTCCTCCGCGATGCGAATGGTCTCGTCCAGATCGTGCCCCTCCAGCGCCTGCTCGGCGGCGCGGCTTAGCCACAAGATCGCCTGCGCCTTCTGCTCTGCCTTGAGCCAGTGCGAGCCGATGCGCAGCGAGGCCGAAGGGTGCGTGCTCTCCAGATGGCGCGCCACCCGCCGATGCAGGGCGACGCGCTCGCTGGCCGGAATCAGCGCGTAGGCGGCCTGGCGAATGAGCTCATTGCGGAACGTGAGCTCAGCGCCTGCTGCGGCGTCCGGTTGCGGGCCCGATTCGAGAAGCTCTGCATCCCTCAGCGCTTGCAGCGTCGCCGGCAGCTGCGAGTCGTCGAGGTCGTCCGCTCGCAAGGCCACAAGGTCGCGCAGCGAGAAGTGATCGCCCAGCACGCTTGCAAGCAGCAGCGCGTGGCGCGGAGCGGTCGCAAGCTCACCGATGCGGGCCTGTAGCATGGCCAGCACTGTCTGCGGATGTTCTTCTTCCGGCGCTTCAACCGTGGCGCGGATGAGCTCTTCCAAAAAGAGCGCGTTGCCAGCCGAGTGATTGACGAGTCTGTGGATCAGCTGCTCTGTCAACTGCCCGGGAATCGCGCCCGTCAGAGCTTGCCGGACGAGGCGCTCACACGATCGGCGGCTCAGGCGGCCCAGCGCCAGGCCGAGCGGCCGGTGGAGCCGGAAGAGATTCGGCTGCCTCGCGGCGAGCTCCAGCCGGCCGAGTCCCAGCACGAACAGCGGCGTATTTTGCAACGCGAACGCAGCATGGTCGATGAGGTCGAGCGTGGCCGCATCGCACCACTGAAGATCGTCCAGGATCAGGAGCAGCGGGCCACTCTTGCAGGTCTCGCGCAAGAGCTCGGCGAAGGCCCAGCGCAGCTGATCCCGCATGAGCCGCGGATCCTGCTCGGCTGCGTGCCGCGCCGGTGCGTCAAGCGGCGCACCCGCAACGCCGAGCAGCTCTGCCAGAAAGTCGAGCAGCCGCGGCTGCGGCGCAGCTCCGAGCGGAAAGTGGGCACAGACCCGCTCCAGCTGCGCTTGTCGCGACGACGGTGGGAAGATCTGGCAGTGGCGGCGCAGGGCATCGCGCAGCACCTGATAGGGCAGCGCTGCTGGTTCACCCCGAATGGACAAAATGGTGCAAATCTGTCCACTTTGTCTAACGCGGCGCAGAAACTCGTGCCGCAGGCGCGACTTGCCCTCTCCAGCCGCGCCGCTGACCAGGACCACCTGCCGCTCGCGCTCGGCAATGCAGGTCGCAAGCGCGGCATCCAGGCTGCTCAGCTCGAAGTCGCGCCCCAGGCAGGGAGTCGGCCGTCCAAGCAGCAGCCGCGTCTCATCGGCATCGACATCTTCGCCGTGCAGGTAGACGCACTGGGCCGTGCGCTCGACCTGAAAGCGCGGCGAGATCAGCTGGGCGCTGAGCGCGTCGAGCAGGATGGAAGGTGGGCGGCGCTCGCCCTGCTCCGCGGTCAGCAGCCGCATTCCCGACTCCACGAGATTGCCGATCACCTGAGTCTGCTCGCGCGCGCCGTGTCCCGTGAGCACGACCAGGCCGGCATCGGGCAGCTGGTCGCGCAGCAGCAGCGCGGTGCGCGCGGCCCACCGGACCTGATCGTGGGCGCTGCCCTGACTTGGCAGGGTGACGACGATGGTCCCTTCCACCAGAACGTGAGCCCGGGCATTGACCTGCAAGAGCACCCTGTCGATCGTCGCGAGCCCCGCCGCTGCGCCGGGATCGAGAGTGGGCGCGAAGCGATCCACGGGGGCGCCAGTGTCGGCGGCGGCCGGCGGCGCAGTGCTCGGCCGCGCCAGCACGAGGCTCATCAGCACCTGCTCGGAAGCCAGCACAGACGTCGGAGCCGCAGGCGGCACGGTCGCAGCTGGGTCCGCAGCGCTGGGCAGCGCTGGAAGGATCGCAGCGATCGCGGACGAGACGGCCGCGGCATCGGCCAGGCGGGCGGCCGCGTCCTTGGCCAGCATGCGCTCGACGAGCTGGCACACGGCGGGCGGCGCCGCCGGGCAGACCTTCAGCAGGGGCGTCGGCTCCTCCAGCAGGATCCGGCACAGCACCGCCACGATGTGGGTCGCGGCGAAGGGCGACCGTCCGCTCAGGCATTCATAGAGCATGCATCCCAGCGCAAAGACATCCGCGGCGCAGGTCAGGTTGTCCGCACCGCGCGCCTGCTCCGGCGACATGTACGCGGGGGTCCCGATGATGAAGCCTGGCCGGGTTATGCCCGGCGAGCGGTTGATGCGCCGCGCGACTCCGAAGTCGATGAGCTTGGCCTGCCCCAGATCTCCCGCAACCAGAAACACATTCGCCGGTTTGAGATCCCGATGCACAATGCCGCGGCTGTGCGCCACGGCCAGGGACTCGGCGATTCTGGCAAGCAGGGTCAGACTCTCGCGTATCGACAGCGCGCCGCGGGCGAGCCGCTGCTGTAGATCTTCGCCCTCCAGCCACTCCATGACCAGGTAGCGCGGACCAGACGGGAGCTGGCCATGGGCGAGGTAGGTGACAATGCCCGGGTGGCGCACCTCTGCGAGCAGCTGCGCCTCGCTGGCGAAGCGCTCTGCGTCGTCGGAGCCGAGCCTGCTGGGGTGCAAGATCTTGAGCCCCACCAGGCCGCCGCTCTGCCCATCGCGGGCCTTGTAGACGGTGCCCATCCCGCCGCTGCTGGCGGCGCCGACAATCTCGAAGCGGTCGGCAAACAGGCTGCCCGGCGCCCTGTCCCTGTCCTGGTCCTGCGATGAAGAGGATCGCGCCGGCGCTGCGTCAGCTGGGTCACTCTGCTGGGTGAGCTGGGGCGCGATCATGTTCGCATCATTGGATGCGCGCGCCCCGATGCGGTTACAGGTCGCGTTGCAGGGCTGTGGGCGCGCGCTGTAACCGGCGGTGACGGGCCGCATCTAAAGACCGTGGACGCACACTTGCATACCGGTGCGACGGGGGCTGCGCGGTTCCTGTACAGCCCGCGTCAGCGTGATAGCATCCTGCGCATGAATCCCCGAGGACACCCGACCGCCGCCACCGGCCGCATCGGGCCGGCGTCGGCGCCCGTTGACGAGGCGCAGCTGGTCGAGGCCCTTCGTGGACGCAGCGCAGCGGCCTTTGAAACCCTGGTGAGGAGCTACGGCGGATCCATGCTGGCCGCGACGCGCCGTCTGCTGCGCACCGAAGAGGATGCGCACGACGCACTGCAGGACGCGCTGCTTTCGGCGTTCCGGAGCATCGGCAGCTTTCAGGGCGACTCCAGGCTGTCGACCTGGCTGCATCGCATCGCCATCAACGCCGCGCTCATGAAGCTGCGGTCGCGACAGTGCAAGCCCGAGCAGCCCATCGACGAGCTGCTGCCCGCCTTGACCCAGGAGGGCGCCACCATGTACTCGGCTTCGGAGTGGCGCACCGGCGAGGCGATGCTCCAGCGGCGGCAGCTCTGCGAGGTGATGCAGCGCTGCATCGATCGGCTGCCGGAGAGCTACCGCACGGTGCTGCTGCTGCGCGATATCGAGGAGCTAGACACCGAGCAGACCGCGCAGCTTTTGGGGCTCACTCCCGGGGCCGTAAAGGTGCGGCTGCATCGGGCGCGACTGGGCCTGCGCGGGCTCCTGGAGCCGCACATGCGAGAAGGGAGCGAGCCATGACGTGTCGTGAGGTGCTGGACTTCCTGGCAGATTACCTGAATGGCGAGCTCTCAGACGAGGCCCGCGCTGCGTTTGAGCTGCATCTGCTGCGCTGTCCCCCGTGCGTCAACTTCCTGAACACCTACGAACAGACCATTGCGCTGGGCCAGGTGCTCGCAGAGAGCGACGCCGAGGTGCAGCTGCCGGAGGAGCTTGTGCAGGCGGTCCTGGCGAGCCACCGGACCCTGGGGAGCGAGGGCGATGAAGAGCGGCGCTGAACAGAGCCAGGCCGAGGCCGAGACCGGGGCCGAGCAGGTCGAGATCTACCGCGGCGCGCACCACCTGACGACCCAGCACGGTCAGGAGCACTACCCGGGCCTGCTGGTCGTGGTGCCTTTCTCGTGGTCCTTCGGCGTGATCGTGCCGCAGGATGGGCAGACGATCATCGGGCGCGGCGGCGAGCGCCTGATTCCGTTTCGCCGGATCAAAGGCGAGCCTGCGCAGGGCTTCACGCTGGCTCCCGGCGATCGGGCGACTCGCGTGCGCATGGATCTGCCGGACTCTTTTGCGGAGTGGCACGTCGTTCGCTGCGCCCGGACCGGCCCGCACGACGCGGGCTCGTGAGTGCTGGAGCCCACTCTGCGATTATTGCAGGATGCGCAATAATATTTCACAGGGACGCATGATTGTTGCGACAGCGCTGCGAGCTCAGCTTGAAGCCGCTGCCTGTCGCGAGCGCCGCGCCAGCGGAACCAGCACCACCAGCCACAGCACGTGCAGGGCCACGACCAGCACGATCAGCGCGTGCACCGAGGCGTTGAGCCCCAGCGTCAACAGCAGCACGAGCAGCGCGCCCAGGCCGGTGCCCAGGCGCGAGGCGACCTCGAAGATCGGCCGCTGCTTGCTGTAGCGCTCACCTTGCAGGCGGACCAGCAGCCGCTCGGATGCGGGCTCGTACAGTCCGCCGGACAAGCTGTCCTTGAGCACGCGCATTGCGAGCATGACCAAGAGCCCGGTCGCAACCAGCAGATAGCCGCTGCCGAGAAGCAGGCAGGCCGGAACCGCCAGCACCGCCGCCGCCAGTCCCACGTGCCGGATGATCCTGGATGCGCCGCCCGCGGCCAGCACCAGGCTCGCGCCGTTCATCCAGATGGACAGGGTCGCCAGCAGGCGCACAAAGCCGCCGCCGCCGGCCGACTGGAGCGTGAGGATCCAGTAAAAGAGCGACTCCAGACAGATGCCCGATGCGGACGCGAATATGAACGCCGCTGTGACCACGCGCGACTCCTGCTCGCCCGCAAGCACGCGCAGCGCCATCTTCATCCCGCCATGATCTTCGGCGGCCGCGGCTTCGTCTGGGACCGGCGCCGCTGGAGCAGGGGACTTGGAGCGGGCGATGGGCAGAAGCAGCAGCAGCACGATCGCCATCGCAAGCATCAGATGATCGCGGGCAATGTCAAAAGGAAGGTGCAGCCGCTCGGTGAGCCAGCTGTTGGCGCCGGCTGCGACCAGTCCGCCGATGAGCCCCCCCGCGTAGACCGCGGCGGAAAAGACGGTCAGCCCGCGATCCGTGGCGCGCTCATCGCCCTGCACCAGCGCAAAGAGCTGCGCGCCGATCAGCATGAACGCCACGTCCACCCAGACAAAGAACGCAACATAGAGGACGCGCGCCAGCTTGCCCACGGATCCCGAATCGGAGTGCAGAGCCAGCAGCAGCAGGCGAAAAGCAAACAGCACTGCGACCACGAACACCGTCGAGCGCACCCGCCAGGTCTCGGCTCCCCAGCGGCGCTGCATGCGCAGCTGCAAGGCCATGATCGGCAGGCTCAGCGCAGCGACCACCAGGAACGCGATGGGCGCGTGGCGATAGCCCACGTGGCACGTAAGAGCGCAGTCCCGCACGATCCCGCCGAGCCCCAGCACCAGACCCAGCACAAAGGCGGCCGCGCCCAGCCGACCCAGCGACACTCCCGAGGTCCATCCCGATTCCGATTTCAATTCCGATTCCGATTTCTGGTCTTGCGAAGCTGTCATTTCCTATTTTGTGGACGCTATCACGGTCGTCCGACTTTTTCCATCCGACCGATTCCGGAGATGCGATGATGATGCGCAGGAGACCTCCATGAACCAGCTTGCGAAGCGAATCCTTGACCTCTATGCCAGGCTCGGTCGGGCCGAGTTCATTGCGCGCCTTGTCGCGCGACTCTGCGTGGGCCTGATGTTCCTGGGCGGAGCGCTTCACAAAGCAACGCATCTTGGCGATTTTGTTGCGTATTTTCAGAGCCTTCACATTCCGGCCCCGGCGCTTCAGGCGCCGTTTGTGGTTGCGGTGGAGTTTTGCGGCGGCCTTGGTCTGATGCTCGGCCTGCTCACCCGGCCCGCGGCATTTCTGCTCTCAGGCACGATGGTCGTGGCGCTGGCCACCGCAGCGATTCCGGATCATCACATTCACGCCAACTGGAAAGGGCTGCTCGATTTTCTGTACCTGCCCGAGACGCTGCTTCTGCTGATACTCGGCTGGCTGATCCTTGCCGGCGCCGGACGCGCAAGCCTCGACTGGTACCTCTTGCAGAAGCTCAACAAACCCCAGCAGTAGCCCGCGGGATCGGTTGCGCCCTTTCTCTGCTCATCCCCTCCAGTCTTGCGGCAGGCGCGGCATTCCGATCGCCTCGAATCGTTCCGCTCTAACCCTCCTCGAAGGATGCCTCCCTCCGCAGCTGCGCGGAACGACTGCGCCCCAACCTCGCTCCCAGACGACGTTCGAGGGCTTGATGTCGGCGTTGGGCTTTGCGTCGGGAGATCGACGGCTTGGCCAGGTCGCGGAACGGTCGCGGAACGGTCGCGGAACGATTGCGGAGCGGTTTTCTGGCTTGCCCTACGCCGGCACGCGCGCCAGATACTCGCGCCACGGCAGCACGGTCAGCGA
>Ga0075163_10005077_pt1 | contig 17588 bp, 16 predicted proteins | sample JI1023141ADNA_FD_71478 | JGI IMG/M metagenome (GOLD analysis project Ga0075163, IMG submission 71478) | Wastewater effluent complex algal communities from Wisconsin, to seasonally profile nutrient transformation and Carbon sequestration -... | ecosystem: Engineered > WWTP > Effluent > Algae...
GTTGTCGACGGCGCGGGTGACGATGCCGTTCTTCGGCCCCTCCTTCGCGGGCAGGTCGAACAGCACGACCGGCACCTTGACATTGACCAGATGGGCGGCAATCTGCGCGCCCATCACGCCGGCGCCGAGCACGGCGACCTTGCGGACTTGGAATCGGTTCATGACAGTCTTCCTGCGTTGCAAATGGGTCTGGCGGCGCGCTTCACTCCACGCGTTGCCAGGTCTGGTTTCGATAGAACGGGCCGATGAATCCGCGCACCTCGAGCGCCTTTCCGCCGTCCTTGGGCGTCATGCGCACCTTGTAGCTCTTGCCGTTGTTGGGGTCGAGGATCGTGCCGCCGTCGAACCAGGCTTCGTCGGCGTTCTTCTTGACGCCCTCGACGATGGTCATGCCGAGCACCGGCTTGTCCTTGCGGGCATCGGTGCACTTCTCGCACTTGCCGTCCTGCTTGGCGGGGTCGAGGATCTTCTCGACCTTGCCGCTGAACACCCCCGCGGTGTCGACGATGCGCACCAGAGACTTCTCCTGCTTGGTCTCGTCGTCGATGGTCTTCCACAGGCCGGCGGGCGTGGCCTGTGCCCAGGCGGTCCCGGCGAGGGACAGCAGTGTGGCGGCGATCAAGGTCTTCATGGGTGTCTCCTGGAATCTCGTGATCTTCGGTCGGTGGCTCAGAACAGCGCCTCATCCATCGCCATCAGCGGCGCCAAGCCCGAACGCGCGGTGCGGATCAGGCCGGCCGTCTCGGGCAGCAGCTTGGCGAAGTAGAACCGCGCCGTGTGCAGCTTGGCGGTGTAGAACGGGTCACCCGAATTCTGCTTGGCCAGCGCCAGCTTGGCCATGCGCGCCCAGAAATAGGCCATTACCAGGTGGCCGACCACCCGCAGGTAGTCCACCGCCGCAGCGCCCACCTCGTCGGCATTGCCGAAGGCCTTCATGCCCAGTTCGGTGGTCAGCTTGGTGACCTTGTCGCCCAGGTCGGCGAGCGGGTTCACGAACTCCTGCATCGATTCGACGACCCCTTCGTCCTCGACGAACTGCTGGATCAGCTTGCCGAACTTCTTCAGCTTGGCACCGTTGTCGCCCAGCACCTTGCGGCCCAGCAGATCCAGCGACTGGATGGTGTTGGTGCCCTCGTAGATCATGTTGATGCGCGCGTCGCGCACGAACTGCTCCATGCCCCATTCCTGGATGTAGCCATGGCCGCCGTAGACCTGCATGCAGTGCGAGGTGGCGATCCAGGCGTTGTCGGTCAGGAAGGCCTTGGTGATCGGCGTCAGCAGCGCCACCAGGTCGGCGCACTCCTTGCGCTCGTCCTCGTCGTCGCTCGACAGCTCCTTGTCGATCAGCAGTGCGGTCCAGATCGCCAGTGCCCGGCCGCCCTCGGCGTAGGCGCGCGCGGTCAGCAGCATCTTGCGCACGTCGGGGTGCACGATGATCGGGTCGGCCGGCTTGTCGAGCGCCTTCGGGCCCGACAGGCTGCGCATCTGGATGCGGTCCTTGGCGTAGGCCACGGCGTTCTGGTAGGCCACTTCCATCAGTCCGATCGACTGATTGCCCACGCCCAGGCGCGCCGCATTCATCATCACGAACATCGCCGCCAGCCCCTTGTGCGGCTGGCCGACCAGCGTGCCGACGGCCCCGTCGAGGTCCATCTGGCAGGTGGCACTGCCGTGAATGCCCATCTTGTTCTCGAGCCGGGTGCAGAAGATCGGGTTGCGCTCGCCGAGCTGGCCATCGACCCCGACCTTGAACTTCGGCACCACGAACAGCGAGATGCCCTTGCTGCCGGCCGGCGCGTCCGGCAGGCGCGCCAGCACCAGGTGGATGATGTTCTCGACCAGATCGTGCTCGCCGGCGGAGATGAAGATCTTCTGGCCGGTGAGCGCGTAGCTGCCGTCCGGCAGCGGCTCGGCCTTGGTGCGCAGCAGGCCGAGGTCGGTGCCGCAATGCGGCTCGGTCAGGCACATCGTGCCGGTCCACACGCCGCTGGTCAGCCTGGGCAGGTAGGTCGACTTCTGCTCCGGCGTGCCATGCGCCTTCAGGCACTCGTAGGCGGCGTGCGACAGCCCCGGGTACATGGTCCAGGCCTGGTTGGCCGAGTTCATCATCTCGTAGAAGCACTGATTCAGCACGATCGGCAGACCCTGGCCGCCGAACTCCGGGTCGCAGCTCAGACTCGGCCAGCCGCCCTGGACGTACTGGGCATAGGCCTCCTTGAAACCGGTGGGAGTGCGGACCTCGTGGTTGCACTTGTCGAGGATGCAGCCCTCCTCGTCGCCGCTGATGTTCAGCGGGAAGGTCACCTCGCGAGTGAACTTGCCGCCCTCTTCGAGCACCGCGTTGATCGTGTCGGCATCGATGTCGGCATGCTTGGGCAACAGGCGCAGTTCGTCGGTGACGTTGAGCAACTCGTGCAGCACGAATTGCATGTCGCGCAGGGGCGGGTTGTACTGGGCCATGGAAACTCCTGATCGAACGAGAGAGAAGAAGAAGCGGGAATCAGCGGCGGGCCGCTCTGGCCGATCGCTTCGGAGCGGCCACCACGGTCGACACGGCCTCGTGGTCGCGAACGATCCGTTCGAAGCCGGTGCGGGCGCGGTCCAGCACACCTGGGTTGCGCAGGAATCGGGCGTCGTGGTGCAGCGCGAGGATCAGACCGTGCAATTCGAACAACATCTGCGCCGCGTCGGTGCCGGCGCGCAGGTGGCCTTCGTCGATGGCAATCACGATCGCGCGCTCGAGCGCCGAGTGCCAGGCTCGCACCATCTCGACCAACGCATCGCGCACGGGGCCGGGGCGGTCGTCGAACTCGACGGCGCCGCTGATGTAGATGCAGCCGGAGTCGAGCTCGACCGACACGCGGCGGATCCAGCGCTCGAACAGCGCACGCAGGCGCGGCAGACCGCGCGGCTCGCGGATCGCGGGGAAGAACACTTCTTCTTCGAAGCGGGTGTGGTATTCGCGAATGACCGAGATCTGCAATTCTTCGCGCGAGCCGAAGTGGGCGAACACGCCCGACTTGCTCATCTGCGTGACCTCGGCCAGCGCACCGATCGACAGGCCTTCCAGACCCATGTGCGAGGCCAGTGTCAGCGCGGCATCGAGGATGGCGGCGCGTGTCTGCTGACCCTTCTGCAGGGTTCGCGACGTGGCGGCAGGTGCGGTGGGCAACGAGGCAGGCGGCATGGCGGCAGACGGGCGGCAAACCAGGGAACGGAGTCGGCCGATGTCGCGCCGCGTGGGTTGCGGGGCATCGAACGAACGATCGTTCTATTTTGCAGAGTTCGCCGGTCTGCGCACTTCCGCTATCGAAGTATTTTTTAGTGACCGGTTCCTAATTCACACCGGTCGGTGCCGTTGGTTCCGAGGGCGCGGAGATGGACTCGCGGGTAAACCCTATTCCTCTTCGGGGTCGGCCGTGGCCTTCTGTTCCTGCTGCACCTCGCGCACCTTGCGATCCAGCCGTGCGCGCAGCGCGGCCGCTTCGCCCAGGAACGCCTCGCGCGAGACGGGCTTCGCGAACAGCAGCGCCGGGGGCGGCAAGGTCGACACGTAGAGCTCGCTGAACCAGCGGTCATCCTTCTGCAGGTTCAGCGCCCCCAGCACACCGGCGCTGGCCACGTAGCCGGCGACGGCCACCACCGAGAGGGCACGGCGCAGGTTGGGCAACACCAGGCGCGCGTGCGACCAGACCATCGCCAGCGCCAGCGCCGCACTGACGGCGACGTCGATGCGCGAAGGCCAGGCCCAGCCGCTGCTGGCAGCCAGCGCCGGCAGCAGCAGGTCGACGACCTCGATGGCCAGCCCGAAGACCACCGCCACGCCCAGGTGCGGCCAGAAGTCGAAGCGATGCTGGAACAGCTTGGACGCCAGCGCCCACGCGAGGCACCAGCCGACGATGCCGGCCGGGATGCCCAGCAGCGGCGCCAGCCAGTCCATCACCTCGGCACCCGGATCGAGGTGCACGAAGCGGTCGACCATCAGCCAACCCCACAGCAGCAGGCCCAGCACCACGGTCAGGAGGTGCCCGCCAGTGCGGTGAAGCGGCTTCTCGGGCTCGATGGGCTCGCCGGGAAGGCGCAATCGCAGCCGCGACAGCCCCGCCGTCCACGCGGCTTCGCCAGGCGCCAGCACCGCGCGCTCTCCTTCGGCCAGCCGACGGCGGCCGAGCTGGCTGCCATTGAGCGCCGGCAGTTGCAGCAGCTGCACTCGGCCATCGCCGTCGATGTCGAGCACCGCGTGGTAGGGCGCGACATGAGGGTCGTCGAGCACCTGGTCGTTGTCGTAGGCCCGGCCGATGCGCAGCGGCCAGCGCGCCACCGACAGGCTGCTGCGCACGCGACCGTCGCGGTCCAGCAGTTCGAGCAAGGCCAGCGGGGAGGTGCTCATGGCGCGCTCGCCTTGCCCGCCGGCCGCGGCGGCGCCTTCGGGCCGGCCTTGGCGGGCTTGCCCGATTCGTCGACCCCGAAGCCGGCCAGGTAAAACGCGGCCAGCTTCTGCGCGTTCTCGAACGAGACACCGGAGGCGTCCATGCGGCCCTGCGCCCCGGTTTCGGTGCCGTCGAGCAAGGCCACCAGCAGGGACATGTCGTACAGGCCGGCGAGCTTCTTGTAGGCCCGCACGCACATCACCGCGCGCAGCGGCACGCCATTGCCGGCCACGTACTGCTCGTGGCATTGGGGCGATGTCAGCTGTCGCGTGTCACCGCCGAAGGATTCGTTGCGAAAGCTTCGCGAGTAGCGCTCCAGGAAGCGCACGCTGCCGAGGCGGCGGCCGTCATAGGCCTCGTGCTGAACGGCGATGTGGCCGAGCTGCAACGAACCGCTGATGAAGATGCGGCTGTCCATCGCACAGTCGGACCGCTCGAACTGCAGGCCGCGCGAGTCGGACGGCGTGCTGTTGCCCCAGCACCGCATGAAGCGCTCCTGCGGCACCGGGATCACGTAGCGCGGGTGGCCCGAGCCGCGCCAGGGCAGCGCCACGAACGCGGCAGTCAGTGCGTCCTGGTGCGCCAGCAGCTGTTCGACCAGGCGCGGGTAGAGCGGCTGCGTCACCGGCCTAGCGGCGCGGCTGCGTTCGAGCAGCTTCTCGGCGAACTGCCCCGGGACCAGGAAGCTGACCTGCTCGCCGTCGCGCCGTGTGGCCACGTTGACGCCGATCACGCGGCCGCGGTCGTCCAGCGAGGGGCCGCCGCTCATCCCGGAGCTGAGCGATCCGCCGAAGAAGACCGTCGGCAGGAAGCTGCGCTCGACCAGCCCGTTGTAGGCCCCACCGACGACCGCGAAGCCGACGTCCAGCGGATTGCCCAGCGAGTGGATGCGTTCGCCCCGCAACAGCGGCTCGCTCTCGGGCCGGAATCGCAGCGCGCCACGCCCGGCCAGCGCGGCCGGGTCCGCCAGCTTGAGCAAGGCCAGGTCGTGCACCACATCGACATCCAGCAACTGCAGCGCGCCCTGGCGGCCGTCGGCCGTCGCGTAGACCAGCCGGTACTGGGCCGGCCGCAGCGCAAACTGGCTGACCACGTGGTAGTTCGTGATCAAGTGGCCCTCGTCGGTGACGACGAAGCCCGAGCCGACGGACGCCTGGCTGTCCTGGCCGCGCAGCAACGTACGCACCTGCAGCAGCATGTCGCGCGCACGGCCGAAGGCGCGCTGGCTGGCGTCCATCGGGTCAGTGGCGGCTTCCGGCACACCCACCGCCGCCAGCGCGGGGCCGGCCAGACCAAGGGCCGCCATTGCGGCACCGAACACAAAACGCCGCAGGCACATCAGAAAAGGCATGAACCATTGTGCGCGATGGGGCAGCGCCCGGGCTGTCACACGGGCATCGTGGGCAATCTTGCTATGCTTGACTTCATGGATGTGCTCCAGCTCGACGTTTCCGGGCGACCACAAGCCTGGATCTCACCCAAGGAGGCGGCGGTTCTGTACGCCAGCAACGCCATCGCCTGGACCCTGGGAGATGCCTTCCAGGTACTGCGCGGCGGCATCCAGCGCAGCACCGGCAAACAGTCACGCATCGAGCTGCACCCGATCATCGCGGTGCGCGGCGCGATCCCCTCGCGGGCCTGGCGCCAGGCGCCGGCGCTGAGCAATCCCAAGCTGTTCGTGCGCGACCGCCATGTCTGCGCCTACTGCGGCGGGCACTTCCCTTTCGATGAGTTGACCCGCGAACACATCGTGCCGGTGTCGCGCGGCGGCAGCGACAGCTGGATGAACTGCATCACCGCCTGCCGGGCCTGCAACGGGCGCAAGGGCAGCCGGCTGCCCGAAGAAGCGCGCATGAGCCTTCTGTACCTGCCCTACGTGCCCAGCCTGCATGAGGACATGATCCTGCGCGGCCGTCGCATCCTGGCCGACCAGATGGACTTCCTGCTGGCGTCCGTGCCCCGCAGCAGCCGCCTGCATGGCTGAGCCCGCACATGGCCGCCACCTGCGTGGCGGCCATGGCTGGCGAAGGCCGTGACCCTCCGTGGTCACGGCTGAGCCGGCCGCCGGCTGGCTCCTCGCGCAACACTTCTTTACCGCCGGCGATGCCGGTGACGCATGGCAGGCACCCCCGAGCCTGATCATCCGGGTCAACGCCGGCCCCTGAAGGGCCGTTGCATGAACTGAACCCTGGAGCCCCTGCCATGAAGCGCCTCTTGCTTGCCATCACCGTCGCCACCCTCGCGGCCTGCACCACCACCAGCCCCGACGTCGTCAGCCGCCACGACGCGCAGCGCATGTCCACCCTGGTCGACGGCACCGTGCTGTCGTTGCGGCCGGTGGTCGTCGAAGGCTCGCAGAGCGGCATCGGCGCCACCGCGGGCGGCGTGGTCGGTGGTGTCGCCGGCGCCTCGGTCGGCGGCCGGCGCGAATCGGTGGCCGTCGGCGTGATCGGCGCCGTGGTCGGCGGCGTGATCGGCAATGCCGTCGAGCGCATGGGCACGCGCGAGCAGGCCTACGAAATCATCGTGCAGCTGAAGAACGGCGAGCGCCGCTCGATCGTCCAGGCCCAGGCTGAAGAAGCCTTCAAGCCGGGCGACCCGGTGGTCGTGGTCACGACCGGCGGCAAGGTGCGTGTCACCAGGGCCCCGACGGTCACACCCGACGTTGTGCCCGCCGCGCCCAAGGGCTGAGCCAGCGCGCAGACGCCACCTGCGTGGCGGCTGCGGCTGGCGAAGGCCAGGACCCTCTGCGGTCCTGGCTGGGCCCGCGACCGTTCAAGCCGACTTTGCGGCTGGCTTGAACAGTGCCAGCGCGAGCGCGCCACCGCAGCAGGCCATCGCCAGCCATTGCAGCGGGCCCAGCGGCTCGCCGTGCACCAGCGCGCCGGAGATCATCGCCACCACCGGCACCAGGATCGAAGACAGGCCGGCCAGGTTGGCTGGCAACAGCCCGACGATCGAGAACCAGGTGACATTGCCCAGCCCCATCGGCATCACGACGATGTAGGCCACGAGCAGGATCGTCGTCCACGGGGGCCAGGCCCAGTGGCCGTCACCCAGCGCAAAGGCCCCGGCGATCACCGGCAGCGAGGCCAGCAGCAGTTGCCAGCCGGTCAGGACGGTGGCCGGCACGTCGATCCTGGCGCGCTTGATGATCAGCGTGCCCACCGCCCAGCCGAAGCCTGACAGCAGGCCCAGCGCCAGGCCCAGCGGCGCCTGGGCATAGGCCCCGATGCTGCGTGCCATCAGCAGGGCCACGCCGACAGCGCCCAGCGCGACCGCCAGCCACAGGCGGCGGCCGAGCCGCTCGCCGAGCACGGCCCAGGAGATCAAGGCCGCCCACAACGGCATCGTGAATCCCAGCACCGCCGACTGCCCCGACGGGATCAGGATCGCCGAGTAGCCGCTGGCGACGTTCCACACGACCAGGTAGCTGAAGGTCGCCGCCGCCACCGGGCCCCAGTGCTGCCGCGGCACCCGCAACGACTGTCCCCGAAGGTGGGCGATCGCCAGCAGCAGCAGGCCGGCCGCGGGCATCGAGACGCCGCGAAAGGTCCAGACCGACATCTCGCGCATCACGATCGGGAACAGCGGCCAGTTGGTGCCCCAGACGAGCGTCAGCACCAACAGCAGCACCAGGGCGCGAGGTGGAACGGCGCTCGCCATCAGGCGGACGACTTCAGCAGATCACGCCCGATGATCAGTTGTTGCACTTCACTGGCACCTTCGTAGATGCGCAAGGCTCGGATCTCGCGGTACAGCCGCTCGACGACCTGCCCGCTGACGACGCCCAGGCCGCCAAACATCTGCACGGCCGCATCGATCACCTGCTGCGCGCCTTCGGTGGCGGTCAGCTTGGCCATCGCCGCCTCGCGGGTGACGCCACGGCCCTGGTCGCGCTGCCAGGCGGCGCGGTAGGTCAGCAAGGCCGCGCTGTCGATCGTCGTCGCCATCGTCGCCAGGCGAGCCTGCGTCAGCTGGAATTCGCCCAGCACCTGGCCGAACATTCGGCGGCTGCGTGCGCGCTCGAGCGCGGCATCGAAGGCGCAGCGGGCAAAGCCGAGCGCGGCCGCCGCCACCGACGTGCGGAACACGTCCAGCGTGCGCATCGCGACCTTGAAGCCTTCACCGGCCGCGCCGATGCGCTGCGCCAGCGGCACCCGGCAATTGGTGAAGCGCAGCCGGGCCAGCGGGTGCGGCGCGATGACATCGATGCGTTCGACAATCTCGAACCCGGGTGTGCCGGCGTCGACGATGAAGGCCGAGATGCCGCGCGCTCCCGGCGCCTCGCCGCTGCGCGCGAAGACCACGTAGAAGTCGGCGATGCCGCCGTTGGAGATCCAGGTCTTCTCGCCATCGAGCACGGCGTGGTCGCCCTCGACGCGCGCCGTGCAGGACATCGCCGCAACGTCCGAGCCGGCCTCGGGTTCGGACAGTGCAAACGCCGCGATCGCATCGCCTGCCGCGACCCGCGGCAGGTAGCGCAGGCGCTGCGCCTGCGTGCCCTGCAGGCTGATGGCCCCCGAGCCGAGCCCTTGCATCGCGAAGGCAAAGTCGGCCAGGCCCGAGTGCCGTGCCAACGTCTCGCGCAGCAGGCAGATCGCCCGCGTGTCGATCCGGTCTGCCGCGGTCGGCGCCACGGCGTGGTGCAGCCAGCCGCCCTGCCCCAGCAGTTTCACCAGTGCGCGGCATTCGGCGTCGACATCATTGCCATGCGCATGCGGCACGAACTCGGCCGCCCAGGCGTCGAGCCGCGTCGCGAGCTCTCGATGCCGATCGTCGAAGAACGGCCAGTCCATGTGCTCGTTCATCAATCGCCCCGGAACACCGGCCGCTGCTTGGCGACGAAGGCGTCGTAGGCCCGCTGGAAGTCCTGCGTCAGCATGCACAACGCCTGCGCCTGGGCTTCGGCTTCGATCGCCTGGTCGATGCCCATCTCCCACTCCTGGTGCAGCATGGTCTTGGTGATGCCGTTGGCGAAGGTCGGACCGGCCGCGAGTTCGCCGGCCCAGCGCAGCGCCTCGGCGTCGACGGCGTCCGGTTCGGCCAAGCGATTGAAGAAGCCCCAGGCCATCGCCTCGTCGCCGGGCAAGGCACGGCCGGTGTAGAGCAATTCGCTGGCCCGGCCCTGGCCGACGATGCGCGGCAGCATCGCGCAGGCCCCCATGTCGCAGCCGGCCAGGCCGACGCGGTTGAACAGGAACGCGGTCTTCGATCGCGCCGTGCCCACCCGCAGGTCGCTGGCCATCGCCAGGATCGCGCCGGCGCCGGCACACACGCCGTCGATCGCCGCGACGATCGGCTGCGGGCAGTGGCGCATCGCCTTGACCAGGTCGCCGGTCATGCGCGTGAACATCAGCAGTTCGGGCGCCTTCAGCTTGAGCAGCGGGCCGATGATCTCGTGCACGTCGCCGCCGGAGCAGAAGTTGCCACCCGAACCGGACAGGACGATGGCGTGCACGTCGGTGGCGTGGCGCAGCCTGCCGAACAGGTCGCGCATCTCGGCGTAAGACTCGAAGGTCAGCGGGTTCTTGCGCTCGGGCCGGTTGAGCGTGATCTGGCCGACGCCGGCCTGCACGCGCCAGACGAAATGCCGGGCCTCGTAGGTCGCGAGCGTGATGCGGTTGCCGGCTGCGAGGCCGGGGTCGACTCGATCGTTCATGGTGATTTCTCCTGGCCCGTCGCCAGCTGCACCCGCAGCTGGCCGAGGCTTTCGTACAAGGACTTCTTCTGCACCGGGTCCAGCCCGGCAAACATCTCGATCACCCAGACCTCGTGTTCGGCGGCCATGCGCTCGAAGGCCTGGCGGCCGGGCGCGGTCAGGCTCACGCGGTAGCTGCGGCGGTCTTCCGGGTCGTCATCGCGCTGCGCCCACCCGTCCTTGACCAGTTCGTCGGTCAGGCCGGTGACGTTGCCGCCACTGACCATCAGGTAGCGCGACAGGACGTTCATGCGCAATCCGTCGGGATGGCGGTGCAACTGCGCCAGGTAGTCGAACCGGGCCAGCGAGACGCCGAAGCGTTCGCGCAGGCGGCGGCGGATCTCGGTCTCGATCTGCGTGCTGCAGGCCAGCAGCCGCAACCACAGCTTGAGCGACTGGTGGTCGGCGTCCTCGACGCGCGCCTCCAGGCCGATGCGCTCGTCGCCGAGAAGCCGGGCGATGTCGAACCGGGGTGCACGGGCACGGGCCATCACGACTTGCCGGCAGCTGCCAGGCGCTCGCGCTGGAAGCCGGCTTCGAGCTGTGGCTTGGCGGACTGGTACTGGCGCGGCCAGTCGAGCGCCGTGAAGCCGATCTTCGCGGCCTCGGTCAGGGTCCAGGCCGGGTTCGCCAGGTGGGGCCGGGCCACGGCGCACAGGTCGGCGCGCCCCGCCGAGATGATGCTGTTGACGTGGTCGGCCTCGGAAATGGCACCGACGGCGATGGTCGGGATGCCGGCCTCATTGCGGATGCGGTCGGCAAATGGCGTCTGGTACATGCGGCCATAGGTCGGCTTCTGATCGGCACTGACCTGGCCCGACGAGCAGTCGATCATGTCGGCCCCGGCTGTCTTGAAGGCGCGGGCGATGGCCACGGCGTCGGAGGGCGTGATGCCCCCTTCGACCCAGTCGTGCGCCGAGATGCGCACCGAGATCGGCTTGTCCTGCGGCCAGGCCTCGCGCACGGCGGCGAACACCTCGAGCGGGAAGCGCAACCGGTTTTCCAGCGAACCACCGTAAGCGTCGTCTCGCCGGTTGGTCAGCGGCGAGATGAACGACGACAGCAGGTAACCGTGCGCGCAGTGCAGTTCCAGCCAATCGAAGCCGGCCTGCGCCGCCAGGCGGGTCGACTGCACGAAGTCATCGCGCACGCGGTCCATCTCGGCACGGGTCATCGCGCGGGGCGCTTGGCCCTCGGCGAGATAGGGTACGGCCGACGCCGCCAGGAGCGGCCAGTTGCCGTCGGCCAGCGGCCGGTCGGCGCCGCTGCCCTGCCAGGGCGCGTTGGTCGAGCCTTTCGGGCCGGCATGGCCGAGCTGGACCGCGATGCGGGCGTCGCTCTCGCGGTGGACGAAGTCGACGATGCGCCGCCAGGCATCCCGATGCGCGTCGTTCCACAAGCCGGGGCAGCCCGGCGTGATGCGTGCGGCGGGCGAGGTGCAGGTCATCTCCGCCACCACCATGCCCGCGCCGCCCAGCGCACGCGCGCCGAGGTGCACCAGGTGGAACTCGCCGGGAACCCCATCGACACAGGAGTACTGCGCCATCGGCGAGACCACGATGCGGTTCTTCAGCGTCACGCCGCGCACCGTGTACGGGGTGAACATCGGCGGCACGGCGGCAGCCGAAAGCAGCCCGGCGCGCGCGTCGAACCAGCGCTCGAACCCTTCCAGCCACGCGGCATCGCGCAAACGCAGGTTCTCGTGGCTGATGCGCTGGCTACGCGTCAGCATCGAGTACATGAACTGCTCGGGTTCGAGCTGATCGCAGTAGCGCTCGCCGCAAACCTCGAACCACTCCATCGCGTTCCAGGCCGCGTTCTGCAGCCGGATCACGTCGATGGCCCGCAAGGCCTGGTACTTCTGCAGCACCTCGGGAATGTGCTGCGCGCTGTCGCCGGTCTGCTTGAACTGGCGGGTCAGCTCGATGGCGTCTTCCAGCGCCAGTTTGGTGCCCGAGCCGATCGCGAAGTGCGCGGTGTGCACCGCATCGCCCATCAGCACCACGTGCTGGCGGCCATTGAAGTGCGACCATTGCTGGCAGGTCACACGCTGAAAGTTCAGCCACGCCGAGCCCCGCAGGTGGCGCGCGTTGCTCAGCAGTTTCTCGCCCTGCAGGTTGGCGGCGAACAGCTTCTCGCAGAAGGCGATCGACTGGTCGGGGTCGGCGCGGTCCAGTCCGTGCGCCAGCCACACGTGCTCGGGGCATTCGACGATGAAGGTGCTGGTGCTGTCGTCGAACTTGTAGATGTGTGCCTGGAACCAGCCGTGTTCGGTCTTCTCGAACAGGAAGGTGAAGGGCTCGTAGCGCTTCTTCGTGCCGAGCCAGATGTAGCGATTGGGGCGGGAGACGATGTCGGGCTTGAACACATCGGCGTACTGGCCGCGGATGCGTGAGTTGATGCCATCGCTGGCAATGATCAGGTCGGCATCAGGGTATTCGGCGTCGCTGTCGGCCTCGGTCTCGAACACCAGCTTGACGTCGAGTTCCTCGCAACGCGCCTGCAGGATGTTGAGCAGCTTCTTGCGCCCGATGCCGACGAAGCCGTGCCCGCCCGAGCGGATCACGCGGCCCTTGAAGTGCAGCTCGATGTCGTCCCAGTGCGCGAAGCTGGCCTCGATGGCATCGGCCGTCTCGCGGTCCCATTCGCGCATGTTGTCCATCGTCGCGTCGGAGAAGACCACGCCCCAGCCGAAGGTGTCGTAGGGGCGGTTGCGCTCGACGACCGTGATGTCGTGATGGGCACCGAGCTTCTTCATCAGCAGCGCGAAGTACAGCCCGGCGGGGCCGCCGCCGATGCAGACGATCTTCATGCGAACTCCGGGCCGGAACTGGAGGCCCGGCTGTCGACGATGCTGCGTCGAATTACTTTAGTTGTCAAGCAATTCGACGTTCCGGCGGTAGCCCGAAGACTCAGGCGTTGACGTCGACGACGACCCGCCCGCGGATGCGCCCGGCCAGGATGTCGTGCCCGGCCGCCACCGCAGACGACAGCGGGATCTCGGTGGTCAGGCTGTCGAGGCGAGCGAGGTCCAGGTCGGCCGCCAGACGCGACCACGCGGCCACGCGGCGGGCCAGCGGCGCCATCACGCTGTCGACGCCGTAGAGCGTGACGCCACGCAGGATGAAGGGCGCCACCGACGCCGGGAAGTCCATGCCCTGCGCCAGCCCGCAGGCCGCAACGGCGCCGCCGTAGCGCGTGCCGGCACAGGCGTTGGCCAACGTGTGGCTGCCCACCGAGTCGACGACACCGGCCCAACGCTCCTTGGCCAGCGGCTTGCCGGGCGAGTTCAGTTCCTCGCGGGCGATGACGTCGGCGGCACCCAGAGAGCGCAAGAAGTCGGCCTCCTGCGGCCGACCGGTCGACGCGACGACGCGGTAGCCCAATCGCGACAGCAAGGTGATCGCGACGCTGCCGACCCCGCCGTTGGCGCCCGTGACGAGGATGTCCCCGGCCTCGGGCTGGATGTCGTGGTGTTCCAGCGCCAGCACACACAGCATGGCGGTGTAGCCGGCGGTGCCGATCGCCATCGCCTGCCGCGCACTCAGTCCGTCCGGCAGCGGCACCAGCCAGTCGGCCTTGACGCGGGCACGCTGCGCGAGCCCGCCCCAATGGCTTTCGCCGACGCCCCAGCCGTTGAGCAGCACCGCATCGCCCGGCCGGTAGCGCGGGTCGTCGCTGGTCTCGACGACCCCGGCGAAGTCGATGCCCGCCACCAGCGGGAATTTGCGCACCACGGGCGACTTGCCGGTGAGCGCCAGGCCGTCCTTGTAGTTGATCGTCGAGTAGGCGATGCGCACGCCGACCTCGCCCGCGGGCAGCTCGGCTTCGTCAATCTCCTTCACCCCGGCGCGATAGCCGCTGTCGTCCTTCTCGATGAGGATGGCCTTGAACATGGTGACTCCCGGGTATCAGTGGCAGACCTGTCGTCGGGATGCTACCGGGTCGAGGCGTTCGACAGAGCCCGCGCCAGCGTGGGCCGCCAAGTCTTCGGTGTTTGGTTGTGCCTATCGCCGCGATGAAGACGTCAAACCCTATGGATATGAATCACTCGATAGAGTTAATCCATCGATTCACCCACCTGCAAAGGAAAGCACCATGTCCCTGATCAACACCACCCTCCTGCCCTTCAAGGCCACCGCGTACCACGGCGGCAAGTTCGTCCCCGTCACACAGGACTCGCTGAAGGGCAAATGGTCGGTCGTCGTGTTCTACCCGGCCGATTTCACCTTCGTCTGCCCGACCGAACTCGGCGACCTGGCCGACCACTACGACACCTTCAAGGCGCTGGGCGTCGAGATCTACGGCGTGTCGACCGACACGCACTTCACGCACAAGGCCTGGCATGACACCTCGGACACCATCGCCAAGATCCGCTACCCGCTGGTGGGCGACCCGACCGGCACGATCACCCGCAACTTCGGCGTGATGATCGAAGAAGAAGGCCTCGCGTTGCGCGGCACCTTCGTGATCAACCCTGAAGGCCAGATCAAGCTCTGCGAGGTGCACGACAACGGCATCGGCCGCGACGCCAAGGAATTGCTGCGCAAGGTGCAGGCGGCGATCTACGTCGCCAACCACCCCGGCGAGGTCTGCCCGGCCAAGTGGACGCCCGGCGCCGAGACGCTGACGCCGTCGCTCGATCTCGTCGGCAAGATCTGACCGCCTGAACCCACCTGCCGTCGTCGAAGGAGCCCCTCATGTTGGACGCCGCCCTCAAGGCCCAGTTGAAGACCTATCTCGAGCGCCTGCAGCGGCCGATCGAGCTGATCGCCTCCGTCGACGGCAGTGAAGCGTCGCAGCAGCTGATGGCACTGTTGCACGACGTGGCCGAGTGCTCACCTCGTGTCAGCGTGGTCGAGCGCGACGACGGAGAGCGTGCGCCGTCGTTCGGCATCGCCTCGGCGGGTGAAGCGCCGCGCGTGCGCTTCGCCGGCCTGCCGATGGGCCACGAATTCACCTCGCTGGTGCTGGCGCTGCTGCAGGTCGGCGGCCATCCGCCGAAGCTCGAGGCCGACGTGATCGAGCAGATTCGCGCGCTCGACGGCGACTTCGTCTTCGAGACCTACATGTCGCTGACCTGCCAGAACTGCCCCGACGTCGTGCAGGCGCTCAACGTGCTCGCCGCGCTGAACCCGCGCATCCGCCACGTGGCGATCGACGGTGCGCTGTTCCAGGACGAGGTGGCGCAGCGCCAGATCATGGCGGTGCCGACGGTCTACCTCAACGGGCAAGTCTTCGGCCAGGGCCGCATGGGCGTCGATGAGATCCTCGGCCGCATCGACACCGGCGCCGCGCGGCGTGATGCCGCCAAGCTGAACGCGCGCGCGCCGTACGACGTGCTGATCATCGGCGGCGGCCCGGCCGGTGCGGCGGCAGCAATCTATGCCGCGCGCAAAGGCATCCGAACCGCCGTGGTTGCCGAACGGTTCGGCGGCCAGACGCTGGACACGCTGGCGATCGAGAACTTCGTCTCCGTGCAGGAGACCGAAGGCCCGAAGTTCGCGGCGGCGCTGGAGCAGCATGTGCGCCAGTACGACGTGGACGTGATGAACGCGAAGCGGGCCGTCTCGCTGGTCCCGGGCGAACTGCTCGAGGTCACTCTGGCCAACGGCGCCACGCTGCGCAGCAAGGCCGTCATCCTGGCCACCGGCGCGCGGTGGCGCGAGGTCGGCGTGCCCGGTGAGAAGCAGTACCGCAACCACGGCGTGGCCTACTGTCCCCATTGCGACGGGCCGCTCTTCAAGGGCAAGCGCGTGGCCGTCATCGGTGGCGGCAACTCGGGTGTCGAGGCCGCCATCGACCTGGCCGGGCTGGTGGCGCAGGTCACGCTGCTCGAGTTCGCCGAGCAGCTGCGCGCCGACGCTGTGCTGGTGAACAAGCTGCGCAGCCTGCCCAACGTGCGCATCGTCACCTCGGCACAGACCACCGAGATCACCGGCGACGGCCAGAAGGTCGACGGCCTGCGGTACACCGATCGGGTCCGCGGCCAGACACATCACCTCGAGCTCGAGGGCGTGTTCGTGCAGATCGGACTGGTGCCGAACACCGAGTGGCTCAAGGGCACGCTCGAGCTCTCGCGTCACGGCGAGATCGTCGTCGACGCGCGCGGTCAAACCTCGCTTCCGGGTGTCTTTGCCGCCGGCGACGTGACGACGGTGCCGTTCAAGCAGATCGTGATTGCGGTCGGTGAAGGCGCCAAGGCCGCGCTCGGCGCCTTCGACCACCTGATCAGGACCCCGGTAGCGGCGCAGCCGGCTTGAGCACCGCTGGCGCTACCGGCAAGTGCTGCGCCGAGGTGATGCCCATCGACACGTAGATGCTGGTCACCGCCTCGATGCCCATTTCGGCCGGCCGCACCCAGTCCTGCGGCAGGTAGAGCAGTCCACCGCCCACCGGGACTGGCGCCGTCGGCACGATCACGCCGACATAGGGCCGCCCGTCGATCAGCACAGGCTCGGGAGTCGACAGCAGCGCGAGCACGGCGACGCGGTCGATGCCCGCTTCCGGCGGGCCGCCGAAATGGCACCACACCGCACTCATCGACTTCAGTCCACCGTCGTCGCGCGCCGCAAAGATGTCGACCATCCGCCTGACCAGGTCGTAGACGCTGCCGACCAGCGGAATGCGCTGGATCAGCCCCTGGAAGAACCGCGATACGCCGCGCTCGAGCCCCAGCGTGACGAACACGCCCAGCACGAAGATCAGCAGGCCGACGACGGCGATGCCGATCAGATAGCCGACCACTTCCGACCCCGTCACGCCCAGCCCGACACGCACGAGCACACCACCGATGCTGCTGGTCGGACCCAGCCACTGGATCATGAAGCTGGCTGTCCACCAGAAGATCACTACGGTCGCCGCCAGTGGCAACGCCGCCAGCAGCCCGGTGACGAAGATGCGCAACAGGTGGGCGGTGTGCTGTTTCATGGGCCCGGAGTGTCGGTCCGAATGCATGGTCTTCCGCCGGGGCAAAGAAAAAACCCGCCACGGTCGCCGTGGCGGGTTTCGGCGCAAGGCCGGTCCGGGTTCAGTGGCTCTGCTCGATCCCGGCGATGGCCCAGCTGCGGCTGTCGTCAGCCGGCTTGACCAGGTGCCAGACCTCGTTGAAATCGACCGGCGCAGCGCCAGACTCCTCGCGGACCTGGCCTTGGAAGCGCACGCTGACGACCTGATTGCCACCTTCTTCAGCGACATCCAGAACTTGGGTCTGCACGCTCAGCACCTCGGTCTGCTGGGTCTTGACTCCGCGATCCAGCAGGTCGAGCTTGACCGACGCGAACATCTCCGGCGTGGTGAAGTTGCGCAGGTCGTCCAGATTGCCGGCGTCGTTGGCTGCCTGCATGCGGATGAAGATCATCTTCGCAGCGCGCTCGAAGCCTTCACTGTCGAACGACGCCGGCACGAAGGCCTGGGTCGGACGCGAGGCCCCCAACGGGCTTGCTGCCGGTGCCGGC
>Ga0075163_10005078_pt1 | contig 17588 bp, 9 predicted proteins | sample JI1023141ADNA_FD_71478 | JGI IMG/M metagenome (GOLD analysis project Ga0075163, IMG submission 71478) | Wastewater effluent complex algal communities from Wisconsin, to seasonally profile nutrient transformation and Carbon sequestration -... | ecosystem: Engineered > WWTP > Effluent > Algae...
CCGCCGCTGGACCGTGTATGCGGAGATTCAAAATGCGCTGAGCGCCCCGCGCCACGGCTACAACGGCGACGCCAACCTCCGCCTCGACTACAACGAATACGCCGACTGGGCGGCGACGTTCGGGGTGCGCTGGTCGTTGTAAGTCGTCCGCTGCGGTGCGCCCGCGCTAACGCATCAGCGCCATCAGGCGCCCGCGCGAGCGCACCTTGAGTTTCGAGAAAATCGACGTGAGCTGCTTCTTCGTGGTGAGTGGACTCTTTTTGAGACGCCGCGCGACCTCGTCGTTGGAGCAGCCTTCGCAGATGAGCAGGGCGACCTCGCGCTCGCTCGGGGTGAGCGCCCAAAGGAGCCGCTGTTTTTCGAGCGGCACGCGAGCGGAGGGTTGGCGTTCGAGGCTGCGGTCTTCGAGCACGACGAGAAAGCCGGGCTTCGCGAGCACGCCGGCGGAGGCGTTCACGGCCGACACGGCGGCGAGGCGGTCGGGGATCGTCGGGTGGGCGAGCCGCTCCATGGCGTGGGAAAATTCCGGCCGGTCTTTGGCGTTGGTTTTAAGAATTTCCTGCCGCATCTGCTCGCACACGGCGCGCACGGGCGCGGGGATTTCGAGCCGTTCACGCGAGACGAGACCGCGCGCGACGGCGGGGCCGTGACACCAGACGGCGCACTCTTTCACGGCCTCGGTGTTGGCGAAGACTGGTTGAAGTTCCCAGTCGAGCAGCAGGAGGCCGAGTGGGATGTGGCGGTTGAATTCCTCGAGCACCTTGCGATACAGGCGCTCCGTGTGCAGGAGGAGGACGCGGTCGATGGCCGTTTCCAGATGCGGGCGCAGTGCGCGCAGGCGGGCGACGTCGGTGGGGCCGAAGTCCGGTTCGCCAGGCGCGCGATAGACGCTGAACATGGCCTTCACGTCGTTGCCCTTCCAGAAGAGCCCGGAGAGACCGTCGCTCCAGCCCTCGGGCTGCGCGAAGCGGCGGTAGAATTCGGTGGCCTGAAATGCGCTCGGCGGCCCCACGATATCGGCGAACCGGTAGTGCGTGATGCGCCGGTGGGCGTGGATGTAGGGCGTGAACGGGTTGGCGGCGCCGCGCGCTTTATACCATTCGGCGGTGTGGTGGATCGGCGGATCGGTAAAAACACGGCGCGCTTCCCGCATCTCGAAATGGCCGAGAAAAAGGGTCGCCCGCACGGTCGGCGCAAACGCGGCGCGCAGCAGCGGCAAGGCCGCCCGGCTCAACTCCTCGACTTCGGTCGCGGCGTGCAAAGGAAACAACAGGGTTTCCCAGTTTTTCGGCGCGCTTGGCGTTCTCCGCGTTTTCTTCACGCCGCGACGCTCATCCGCGCGAGGGCGTGCCGTCAAGGTGCCGGCTGCCCGGGCCGAGCGTCGCGGGGGCGTTGGGTCAGGGCGCGAGCCACAGTTCTTTCAGCCGCCGGTCGGCAAACGGGTAGGGCTGCCAGCCGCGCACGGAAGGGCTCATGAGCATCGTCTGCGTGGAGAAGAACAGGGGGATCGCCGGCATTTCTTCGAGGAAGATTTCCTCGGCGCGCTGGAAGGCCTTTTCCCGCGCCGCCGCATCCACGGTCCAGGTGGCGTCGATCATGCGGTCATACTCCGCGTGTGACCATTTCGCTTCATTGTAGAGGCCGCCGGTCTGCCATGGGCCGAGGAAGAAGTAGGGATCTTGATACGTGGTGGCGTTCCACGAGCCGCGCACGATTTGGAAATCCATCGAGCGCTTCGAGGTGTTGAGCACCTGCGTTTCCTCGTTGCGCAAGGTGACGGTGATGCCGAGGTGCTGCCGCCACATCTGCTGCACGGCTTCCGCGATGATGCGATGGTGTTCCCGCGCATCGACGAGCAGCTCTGTCGCAGGAAAATTCGTGCCGCCCGGAAAACCCGCTTCCTGCAAGAGAGAGCGCGCGCGGACGGGGTCGAAGGTCACGCCCGCCCGCGCGCGGTAGCCGCCGATTCCCGGCGGCGTGAAGTTCCACGCCGGCACTTTACCGCCTTTCGTCACCTGTTTCGTCAACCGCTCCCGATCTACGGCCAGCGCGAGCGCCAGCCGCACGCGACGGTCATTTAGCGGCGGCTTGGCGACATTCAGAGAATAGAAATAGACGCCGCGGTCATCGACGACTTTGAGCGCCTCGGGCTGCTCGCGTTGGTAGACTTCGATTTTGTTGAGCGGCACGAGTCCCGTCAGATGGAGCTGGCCGGTGCGAAACGCGTTTTCTTCGGCCGAGGTGTTTTCGATCGGGAGGAAGTGAATCTCCTTCAAGCGCACGTGGGCCGCATCCCAGTAGAGGGGATTTCGCTCCACCACGAGGCCTTGGCTCTGGCGCCACGACTTCAGTTTAAAGGGCCCGTTGCCGACGAGATTTCCCGGGCGGATCCAGTTGTTCACGCGCTCGTCCATCGCGGCGAATTTCTCCACCGTCGCCCGAGGCACGGGGAAGAACAAAAACAGGGCCGAAAGGAAAAACGGCGTCGGTCGCGCCAGGGTGAACTCCACGGTCCGTTCGTCGCGCGCCTTTACGCCGACCGTCGCAAAGTCCGTCGTCCGGCCCGCTTGGTAATCCCGAGCCCCGCGCACGAAAAACAACGTCGACTCGGCGTGCGAGGCCCCGAGCCGAGGCGCCAGCAGGCGGCGGGCGCCGTATTCGAAATCGTGCGCCGTGACCCGCTGGCCATCGCTCCATGCCGCCGGCGCGCGCAGGTGAAACGTGTAGGTTAGGCCGTCCGCCGAGACGTCCCAGCGCTCTGCCACGCCGGGCCGCGGCTCCAGCGTCGCCAAGTCCGGCGTCACGAGGCCTTCGAAGAGGCCGCCGACGATGGTCCACTCCATCGCTCCACGCACCAGATAGGGGTCGAGCGACTCGGGCTCCGAGGTATTGCCACGGTAGAGGATTTGTTCGCGGTTGCCGATCTGCACGGGCGTTTCCTTGCGACCGCAACCGCCGGCGCAGAGCACGACGACGACGGCCAACGCGAGTCCAAGAGCACGTTTCATTTTCCCGCAACGCTGGCCGGGCCCGGCGTGCGGCGCACCTGAAAACCGCTACCACCAAAGTAGTAATCGCGGGTGCCCGAAATATTCTCCCTAGCGTGAGGCGCGGGCCCGTGTGAAGCTCGCGCTGTGAACCTAACTGCCACCGCCATTCGAGCCCGCGTCGCGTTGTGTGTGGCGTGGGTCGGTGCGTGGGGCGGATGGGCGGGCACCGCGGCGACTCCGGCGAAGGAAGGCGCGAGTTACGACTACTGGCTGACCGGCAGCGCCGCCGATGCGAACCCGGCTCGCACGCGGGCGGGACTGTTTTTGTCAGGCGGCGGCGGCGATGTCACGGCGGCGTGGAAATGGTTTGTGGCGTGCGCCGGCGGCGGCGACATCGTGGTGCTGCGGGCGTCGGGCGCCGACGGTTACAACGACTACGTTTTCTCAAAAATCGGCGGCGTCGATTCGGTGGAGAGCATTCGCTTCAACACAGCGGCGGCGGCGAGTGATCCGCGGGTGCTCGCGATCATTGCGAAGGCCGACGGCATCTTTCTCGCGGGCGGCGATCAGGCGCGCTACGTGAACTATTGGAAAGATACGTCGGTCGGCGCGGCGCTGAACGCGCACCTGCGCGCGGGCAAACCGCTCGGCGGCACGAGCGCGGGCCTCGCGGTGTTGGGGCAATATTACTTTTCTGCTCTGCACGATTCGGTCACCAGCGCGACGGCGCTGGCGAATCCCTTCGATCAAAAAGTGACCGTGGGCCGCGACTTCCTCGCGGCACCGGCGCTCGTGGGTGTGATCACGGATTCGCATTTCATGGCGCGCCAACGGCTCGGACGGCTTGTCGCGTTTTTGGCGAGGATGGCCGCCGACGAGCAGGGAAAACCGGCGCGGGTTGTGGGGTTGGGCGTCGACGAAGCCACGGCGCTGTGTGTGGAACCGGATGGGCAGGCCAGCGTGTTTTCCGAGAAGCAGGGGCTGGTCTGGCTGGTGGCGCCGACGAGACCGCCGGAGGTTGTCGTGCCCGGTCAAGCGCTCGTCGTGCGGGGAGTGCGCGTGGTGGGACTCGGTCCCGCAAGCGCGCTCAACCTCACGACGCTCGCGGTCGAGCGGCCCGCGGTGACGCGGATGATTTCGGCGGCCGAGGGGAAACTGAGCGACGAGGTGCCGGCTCCGAGCACGGGCAAATGAGTATCCCCGCGTCCATCGCCGCGCTGCCCGCGCGCACGCCGGAACTCGTGGCGCTCCTCGAAACGTGGGCGCACATCAACTCGGGGTCGGGCCACCTCGTGGGGCTCGAGCGGATGCGCGCGGCGTTGCGAGCGGAATTTTCGCGGGCTTTTCCCGCGGCGATCGTGGAGGAGCCGGCGTTGGGCGGGACGACGGCGCGCGCGTTGCGCGTGAGCATGCGCCCCGCGGTGCCGCGCCGGATCTTGCTGAACGGACACTACGACACCGTTTACGAAGCCAACGACCCGTTTCAGACCTGTTCGCGCCCCGACGACGCCACGCTGCGCGGTCCCGGCGTGGCCGATATGAAAGGCGGCATCGTGGTCATGCTGGCCGCACTACAGGCCTTCGAGCAGACGCCGGGCGCGGCGGTGCTCGGTTGGGAAGTCTTGCTCACGCCGGACGAGGAAACGGGTTCGCATGGGAGTGCGCCGCTGTTCGTCGACGCGGCCACGCGGCACCGCTTTGCGCTGGTGTTTGAGCCGGCTCGGCCGACGGGCGACCTCGTGCAAACGCGCATGGGCACGGGCACCTTTACCGCGACGTGTCACGGGCGGGCGGCGCACGCCGCGCAGGTGCCGAGTCCGGGGCGCAACGCGATTCTGGCACTCGCGGAGTTTCTGTTGGCGGCGGCGAAAATTCCGGCGGACCTTCCGGGCGTGTTGGTGAACGTCGGGAATATCCGAGGTGGCAGCGCGGCGACGAATGTGGTGCCCGATTTTGCACAGGCTGAGATTGATGTCCGCCTTACGCGGATCGCCGATCGGCGTCCGCTGGTGGCGCTCCTCCAAGTGTTCGCGGAGCCGATCAATGCCCGCGATGGCTATCGGCTGGAGATCACGGGAGATTTCAACCGCCCGCCCAAGGAGTGTGGCGCGGCGGAGATCGCGGCGTTTGCGGCGTGGCAACAGGCGGCGCGGGATTTGGGGCAGGCGGCGCCCAATTGGGTCCACAGCGGCGGCGGGTCCGACGGCAATCTGCTGTTCGCCGCCGGCGTGCCGAATCTCGACGGCGTGGGTCCGCTCGGTGACGCGTTGCACAGCGCCCGTGAGAATGTGGTCGTTGCGAGCTTGGCCAGCCGGGCCCAGATCGCGGCGCTGTTTCTCACGCGCTACGCGGCGGGCGACGTCGTGCGTTAGCGCGGGAAGTTTGCTGGTCGCGCCGCGAATTGCGGACTCGACGGCGGTGCGGCGGGACTCGCAGAGTAGGCGACACCCCTGCTCCCTATGAAACTGCTCCTGCTTTGTTTCCTCGTCCTCGTCTCGTGTGCGCGTGCCGCGAAGGCGCCGAACATTGTCTTCATCTTCTCGGACGATCACGCGTTTCAGGCCATCAGTGCCTACGGTGAATCGCGCAAACTGCTCGAGACGCCGCACCTCGACCGCATCGCGAAACAAGGCATGCGTTTCGACCGCTGCCTTGTGCCGAATTCCATCTGCGGTCCGTCGCGCGCGACGGTGCTCACCGGCACCTACAACCACATCAACGGCTACTATAATAATAGTGGCAACGTGAGCTTCGATGGTACGCAAACGACGTTTCCCAAGTTGCTGCAAAAAGCCGGCTATCAGACCGCGATCGTCGGCAAGTGGCACCTCGGGTCGGACCCGACGGGCTTTGATTTTTGGCAGATACTCCCGGGGCAGGGCGTCTACTACAATCCGCCGATGCTGAAGATGGGCGAGCGCGTCACGGTGCCCGGTTACGTGACCGATATCATCGGCGACGTGTCGCTCGAGTGGCTCCAGAAGCGCGACAAATCGAAACCGTTTCTCCTGATGTGCCAGCACAAGGCTCCGCATCGCGAGTGGGCGCCGCCGCTGCGCCATCTCGGTTTTGACAAGGACCGCGTCTACCCCGAGCCGGCCACGTTGTTCGACGATTACGCGGGGCGTGGTGCGGCGGAGCGCGATCAGGACATGACGATTGCGAAGACCTTCACCGAGCGCGATGCGAAGCTGGTTTCGCCGCCGGGACTGACTCCCGAGCAGCAGAAAGCGTGGGATGCTTACTATGCGCCGCGGAATGCGAAATACCGGGCGGCAAACCCCACGGGCAAAGACCTCGTGCGCTGGCGCTACCAGCGCTACATGCACGACTACCTCGCGACGGTGAAGGCCGTGGACGACAACGTGGGTCGCGTGCTCGACTACCTCGACAAAGAGGGCCTCGCGGACAACACCATCGTGGTCTACGCGAGCGACCAAGGCTTCTACCTCGGTGAGCACGGCTGGTTCGACAAACGCTGGATCTTCGAGGAGTCGGTGCGCACGCCGCTGCTGGTGCGCTGGCCGGGCGTCACGAAAGCTGGCACGGTGAGCAAGGATCTCGTTTCGACGGTAGATTTCGCGGAGACGTTTCTTGAGGCGGCCGGCTTGCCGATCCCCGCTGAGATGCAGGGCCGCAGCTTGCGGGGGATTTTGGGTGGGCAGCGTCCAGCCGACTGGCGCACGGCGTTCTACTACCAGTATTTCGAATACCCCGCACCGCACCGCGTGCGCCCGCACTACGGCGTCGTCACAGAGCGCTACAAACTCGTGCGCTTCTTCGGACCCGGCGGCGATCCCTACACCGAGTTGTTCGATTTGCAGAAAGACCCGCAGGAGCTGCGCAGCGTGTTCGGCGAACCCGCCTATGCGGCGACGACGGCGGCGCTCGAAAAGGATCTCGCGCGCCTGCGAAAAGAACTGAAGGTGCCCGAGGTCGTGCCCGCGAGTTGGTATGGCCGCGGTGGCGAGGGCGGCGGTGGCGCCGCCAAAAAGAAAAAGCAGGCGAAACAGGAGAAGCTCTGACCATGAAGCCCTACCTGCGTCGGATGGCGGCGGGATTTTTGTGCGCACTCGCCACGGTCGGCGTGGCGTTGGCGGCGGCGGCGAAGCCGAATGTGCTCTTCATCGCGGTCGACGACATGAACAACGACCTCGGCTGCTACGGCAGCAAGATCGTGAAGTCGCCGAACATCGATGCGCTCGCGAAACGCGGCGTCCTGTTTGACCGCGCCTACTGCCAGTTTCCGCTGTGCAGTCCGAGCCGGTCCTCGATCATGACGGGGCTGCGGCCGGACGCGACGCGGGTGTTTAACCTCCAATATCACTTTCGGCAGGGACTGCCGGAGGTGGTGACGATGTCGCAGATGTTTATGCGCAACGGCTACTACGCCGCTCGGGTCGGGAAGATTTATCACTACGGCAATCCCGGCGACATCGGCACGAGCGGTCTCGACGATCCGGCGTCGTGGAAGGAATTCGTCAACCCGGCCGGCATGGACAAGACCACGCTCGAGCCCGACGTGACGAACTTCACGCCTCAGCGCGGGCTCGGCTCGGCGATGGCGTTGCTCAGCGATGGCAAAGGCCGCGACGAGGAGCACACCGACGGCAAGGTCGCCACGGAGGCGATCCGCCTGATGGAGCAACACAAGGGCGAGCCGTTCTTCCTCGCGGTGGGTTTCTACCGGCCGCACACGCCCTACATCGCACCGAAGAAATATTTCGATCTCTATCCGTTGGAGAAAATTTCGGTGCCGGAGATGCCGAAGGGATTTGTCGATACGGTGCCGGCGGCGGCGCTGAGCGCGACAAAACCATGGCCGAATTTCGGCGTGACGCCCGAGCAGGCGCGGCTGACCAAGCAGGCTTACTACGCGGCGATTTCGTTTGTCGACGCGCAGGTGGGCCGCGTCGTCGACGCGCTGGACCGCCTCGGGCTGCGCGAGAATACGATCATCGTTTTCTGGAGCGACCACGGCTACCAGCTCGGCGAGCACGGGCTTTGGATGAAGCAGAGTTGTTTCGAGGAATCGGCGCGCGTGCCCTTCATCGTGGTCGCGCCGGGCGTGAAATCTTCGACGCCCGGGAAACCCTCGCTGCGTCCGGTGGAGTTGATCGATGTTTATCCGACGCTCGCGGACCTCGCGGGGCTGACGCCGCCGGCGAATTTGCCTGGCGCGAGTCTGCGGCCGCTCTTGGCGAAGTCGGATGCGCCGTGGAATCGGCCGGCGTTCACGCAAGTGGAGCGCGGCGGTTTTCCGGGCCGCAGTGTGCGCACCGCGCGGTGGCGCTACACCGAGTGGGACGAGGGCAAGCAGGGCACCGAACTCTACGATCACGAGACCGACCCCAAGGAGATGAAGAATCTCGCGGCCGATCCCGGCAAAGCGGCGGTGATCGCCGAGCTAAAAGCCTTGGTGAAGCAAAACTGGCCGGTGCGCGTGGCCGGTGGTGTGGCCGAAGGCGGCGCGAAGAAGAAGCGTAACAAAAACAAATAGCCCGCGCGGCGGCTGCGCAGGTGACGATTGCGTGACCTGCGCGGTGCGACGCATCCCCCGGCGGTAGGCGGCGTCATGCCGCGAGTCATGTTTACCGAAAACCCCATGAAAACCCTCCCTCAGAAACGCCCCGTTGCCCGGTTTCGTTTTTACGCTTGGATCGCGCTCAGCGGTGCCTTACCGGCTGCCGCGCAAACGGTCCCTCCGACCAACAAAGCGACCGAGGAGAAGGTCGTGGAGCTCTCGGTCTTCGAAGTCCGCTCGGACGACGACGTCGGCTACCAAGCGATGAACACTACCTCGGGCAGCCGGCTCGGCACGAGCCTGAAGGACACGGCGGCCTCGATCTCGCCGTTTACGCCGGAGTTTCTCTCCGACATCGCGGCGACCAATGTGAATGAGATGCTGGCCTACGCGGCGAACGCCGAGCTGAACTCCGGCGATGCGGAAGGTGCGGGTTTCAACAATCCCCGTGATTTCAGTTCGGCCGGCGGCGAGCCTTTCCGTATCCGCGGGATTCCGGGCGGCACGTCGACCGACTACGTCGAGAACGCCGCGCCGCAGGACCTCTACAACATCGAGCGTGCGGAGGTGGCGAGCGGTCCGAATTCGATTCTCTTCGGCTCCGGTGATGCCGGCGGCCTCGTCTCGCTCTCGGGCAAACGCGCGAATGTGGCCCGCAACAAATACGCGGCCTCCGCGCAGTTCGGCTCGTGGGCCTACCAGCGCTACACGACCGATCTGAATCAAGTGCTCGTGCCCAAGACGCTCGCGGTGCGGCTCAATGCGCTCTACTCGGACGCGAAGGCGTGGCGCCGCTACGAGTTTAACGATGCGAAACGCTACAGCGCCGCGGTGACCTACAAGCCGTTCAAACGCACCACGCTCGCCGGGAGCTTCGAGGACGGCATCACGAAAAACAGCGTGGGCCTGAAGTGGAACACGACCGACCAAGTCTCACGCTGGATCGGCGCCGGGCGGCCGACGACGGATGCGGTGGCGGCCGATACGACGCGCGGCATTTCAAATTTCGGAGCGAACCAACGCTTCACGTTTTTCACGCAGGACGGTTTGGTCTCGAACATGCGCAACGAGCTGCGCTCGAATATCGCGCCCGGCACGGCCGACACGTTGCTGGCGCCGTCGATTTTTCCCTACGATGTGAACTGGGCGGGGCCGCAGACGAAACTCACGCGTGATTTCAACAACCACCAGATTTCGCTCGAACACCGCTTCACCGACGCGCTGACGGTGCAGGCGGTTTACCTGAAAAACGAAACGAAGGCCAAGGCGCGCAGCTTCGTCTACAACGGCAACGTGATGGATTTCCTCGGCGATCCGAACCTCACGATCCTCGCCCAGAGCGGCACGGGCACGATCGCGAATCCGCGGGCGGGACAGCTCTACATCGAGACCAACCAGCTCGGCGATGCGACCGAGACGGAGAACGAAGTGAAACGCGTGACGGTGGCCTACGAAATCAAACTCGGAAAGTGGTTCGGCAACCACCGGCTGGCCGCGATGGGCGAGAACGCCGTGCAGAATCGCCACACGAATTCGCGCCGCGAAATCCTCGTCGACCAACTCAACCGCCCGCTGGCGAATGTCGGTGCGCCGGAGAACGCGCAGAATCTGCTCTACCGCCGCACCTACGTGAAGGAGGGTGATTTTTCCACCTATGCGCTTACGGGGCTCTACACGCCGCTCGCGCCGTTCACCTACAACGGCCTCGCAGTCAGCTCGCGGCAGATCAACACCGGCGAGCTCACCTCGGTGAAGGATATCGACAGCCTCATGCTCGCTGCGCAGAGCTCGTGGTGGAACGGCCGGGTGACGACCACGCTGGGCTATCGCCGCGACGATATTGTTTATCTTGATACGACCTCGGGTCGCGTGACGGTTGCGACCGATCCGCGGGTGACCTCGGGTCAGATGGTGCTCAACGAAGTCGTCGCGCTGCCGGGCTTTAATAAAAACACCTACATGGCCGACACGCTCACGGCGGGCGGCGTGCTGCATCTGCACAAGCGGTTCTCGGTGTTCTACAACCAGTCGACGAATCACGGCGCACCGCGTTTTGATCGTCGCATTCTGCCGACCGGCGCGATTCCCGAGCCGCCCGAGGGGCAGGGCCGCGACCTCGGCTTCATGGTCGATCTCTTCGGCGACGACCGCTACTTCGCGCGTGTGACGTATTTCGAGACGAAGCAAGTCGGTGACGCCGCGGTGTCGCCGAGCGGGGCGGTCACGAATGCGGCGGCGCTCGGACGCTCGCAAACGCTCGCGGTGAACGCGGCCTTTGTGGCTGCGGGCAAGATGACGCAGGCGCAGTCGGACGCGGCGAGTTTCAACTGGAACGCGGCGATCATCGACACGGCGAGCAAGGGCATCGAGCTGGAGCTGATCGCGAACCCGACGAAGAACTGGACGATCCGCGCGAACTACTCGAAGTCGGAGCGCGACCGCGAAAATTTCTTTGCGGAAGGTTATGCGTTTTTCGCGGTGAAATTTGCCGAATGGCGCGCACTCGCGGCGGGCAACCCGGCGCTGCTGGCGACCGTGGAGACGAACATCGCCGCGATTCAGGCCAACGAACTCGACGGGCGCGCGGTGGCGCAGGAGCAGGGCTTCGGCTCGATCCCGCACAAGGCGACGCTGACGACGCGTTACAAATTCGACGGCGGCAGCCCGCTCGGAGACCGGCTCAAGGGCGCGTTTGTCGGCGCGGCGGTGCGGTATCAGTCGAAGGCGTTCAGCCAGACCGATACGCGCGCGGCCAGCGCCGGCGGCACCGGCAAGGACTACTTCGCCGAGGGCACGCTGTTTACGGACGCATTTGTCGGCTACCGTTTCCGGCTGCCGTGGCAGAAGCTGCCGACGAGCGTGCAGTTGAACGGTCGCAATATCTTCAATTCGGACCTCGTGAGCCTCGCGCGCTACAACGCGGATTTCAGCGGCGCGCGGCGGATTTACCTGCGGGAACCCCGGTCGCTGCGGTTGACGGTCTCGGTGGATTATTGAGGTGCCGCCATGCAAACGCTTACCCGTCGCACGCTCCTCAAGTCCGTCGCAGTCGCCGGTCTGGCGACGGCGTTGCCCCGCCTCGGTGCCGCGCAGCCGGCGCAGGCGGTGTTAAACTACCTCGCGGCGCACGCGCGGCCGGACGGCGGGTATGCATTTGCTGACCAGCAGCGATCGCACCTCACGCCGACCTACGCGGTGATCGGGGCGTATCGGCTGCTTGGGCACACGCCGCCGAACAAAGCGGCGCTGACGGAATATGTGCACACGCACCATCCGCGGGAGTTGAAGAAACTGGAGCAGGAGCGGCGCATCTTTGAGTTTCAACAGGTGCAGGCGCTCGTGTGGCTGGGCGACGCGGCGGCGGAGTTTCGCGAGCGGCTGGCGACGTGGGTCGCGCCGTTGCCCTATTTGAAACAATACGAACAGCGCGGCTACCCGGTCTTCCAGTCGGAGCTCGGACTCGTGCAGTGCCGCGTGTTGCTGGGGATGGAAGTCGCGCCGTTGAAGCCGGCGTTTACGGATTATGTGGCGGCGCGGCGGCGAGCGAATGGAAGTTTTAACAACACGCCGGCGGCCGACGGCGGCGACGGGCACGTGATGAATACGCTGTGGGGTTTGCAGGCGACGCGTGCGTTGGGCATGGCCGAGGAAAAGAAGGCGGAGACGATTGCGTGGTTGCGGGCGTGTCAGTTGCCGAGCGGCGGGTTCACGTATCAGCCGAAGCCGATGTTTGGCGGCGTGGACGATGTGGCTTACACGCGCGCGGCGCTGCGGGCGCTGGCGCTGCTCGGGAGCGGGCCGGCGGATCGCGCGGCGTGTGTCGCGTGGTTGAATTCGCTCGCGAATGCGGACGGTGGGTTCGGCGACCGACCGGGTTGGCTGAGCAATCCGCTCGCGACGTTTTACGCGCTGGATGCGCGCGATGTGTTGGGTGAGCTGAAGAGCGTGGGGACGTTGAAGCGGCGGGCGGCGCCTGCGAAGCGGGTGCTGCCGGGAAATTTGAAAGTGTGGTCGATGCAGATCGAGGCGCATGGCACGGGGAGTCCGGCGGAGGCGGTGACGCTGGCCTCGGCGCTGCGGATCGATCTCTGGGGCGCGAAGAATGCGAAGCCGGAGTGGATGGCGCGCGCGAAAGCGATCGCTGCGCAGCAGAAAGTGCCGGTCCAGTTTTTCCGCGGGAACGAGGAATACGGCACGTGGACCGAGGTGCCGGGGTTGGGAACGTATAGCCACATGAGCGATTTGATCGCGCCGGCGGATACGGACATCGGTCCGCCGCTGGGCCGGCGCGGGGAGACGTCGCCGCCGGTGTCGTGGCCGGAATTTCGCGCGCGGCGGATCGAGCCATTGGAGCGCGGCCAGGGACGCATGGTATGGCAGTTTGGAGAAAACGAAGAGCTCGTGCGCGCGCTGCTGGACGATTCGGTGGAGCGCGGCGGTTTTGCGGCGATCAGCACGTTTCACTTCGGGAATCCGGATTTCACGAACTCGGAGCCGTTTCTCCATCGGTGGCGCGGGCGGATTCCATTTATCGGACTGCAGGATGCACACGGGTCGGAACCGTGGTGGTTTGCGGACCAGACGACGGGCTATCGCACGCTGTTTCTCGCCGAGGCGCCGACGTGGGAAGGGTGGCTCAAGGCGCTGAAAGAAAATTGGGTCGTGGCGGTGCGGCACGACGAGGTGAGTCGCGGTGAAACGTGGATGCACAGCGGGTCGGACGAGGTGCGCGATTTCGTGCAAGCGCGCGAGCGCGAGTGGTGCTGGTGGAGTGGCGAGAGCGGGAAGGCGCACCGGCCTCTCGGGTCGCTCGTGGTCCTGCGGCCCGACGATGAATTTGAAGTGGGGCGGCCGGCTCAGGGCGTGGCGCTCCGCGTGCGCTGCGCGTGGAAGAATACGGCGCAAGGCATGCCGCAGACACCGCTGGCGGAGTTGGTGCGGCTGACGGTCGATGGTGCGGAGGTGACGCCGACTCTGGTGGAGAAGAAGCGGCCGAACGGGAACGGACTCTCGGATCGGTATCACCTCTATACGGTGCCGGAGAACGCGAGCGGAGGCGTGGCGGGAGCGCGGACGGCGACCGCGGTGGTGCGAGAGATTGCGACGAAGCGCGAGGTGACGGTGCCGGTGCGGTTTTGAGGGGCGGCAGCTTGGGTCCGCACGCTAAGGCGTGCGGCTACCGGGCGGTGGGCTGCGGGCGATTACAGTTTTTCGATGAAGGTCAGGAGGTCGGCCATGTCTTTGACGGACATGCCGGCTTCGAGGCCTTCGGGCATCAGGCTCTTGCCGGAGGAGCTGCTGCCGCGGACGTTGGCGCGGGGGATCGTGACTTCGGCGCCGCCCATGATTTTGAGGGCGAGGCCGGAGGCGTCGTCGCGGGCGATCATGCCGGTGTAGGCGTTGCCGTCTTTCGTGATGACGTCGTAGGCGATGTATTGCGGCGCGACTTCCTTGTGCGGTTCGAGGATGCCGACGAGGAGGGCTTCGCGGCCTTTGGTTTTCACGGTGATGAGATCGGGGCCGACGGGGATGCCGTCCACGCTGCCGGCTTTGTGGCACACGATGCAGCGCGCTTGGAACTGCGTGAGGCCGCGCGCGGCATCGCCGGCGGCGGCGACGGCGGGTTGAAATTTCACGGCCATTTCGGCGCGGGACGGCGGGATCACGGAGGCGAGCGCGATCTTCGCGAGGGCGACGACGGCGGGGCTACGGTGATGCGCGAGGCTCTGCACCTGGGTGGCGGGGAGTTCGCTCGGTTTGATTTTCCCGCCGTTGATGGCGATGAGCAACGCGGTGGCGCGATCGTCGCGGGCGACGAGCGTGGCGAGGACGGCTTCCTTGGCAGCCGGAGTGTAGGCGGCCCAACCGCCCACGAGGGCGGCGGTGACCTCGGGCGTCTGGTGTTGCGCGAGCGCTTTGATGGCGGCGGCCTGGACGGCCTCGGGATTACCCGCCGCGAGGCAGGCCATGAGCGGCTCGCGGGCCTGCGCGTAGGACGCGACGTCGAGCAACTCGATCGCTTCGAGACGCGCGGCCGGAGTGGCTATGGAACTGGCGGCGGTGGCGGCGGCGCGGGTAAAGACGGCGGTGAGTTTGTTAGTGGTGTCGGCTTTCGCGATGGTGGTGCCGGCGCGGCGCAGGCCTTCGCCGAGGGCGCGGAGCCAGAGTGGGCTGGTGCCGGGTTGGGCGACGAAGTCGATGAGCGCGGCGTAGCCCTCGGCGGGTTTGGAAGCGGCGCGGATTTCGACGAGCTTGGCGACGAAGGGCGCGGCTTTTTTCGCGGTGGCGAGATCACGGGTCAGCGCGGGGAAGAGCGTGCCGTTGACGAGTGCGGGCGGGGCGCTGAGGAGCGCGGCGGAGATCCACGGATCGGAAAAATCTCGGGCGGCGAGTTGTGCGTAAGCGGAGGCGAGCGCGGGTGCGGCTTGGAGCGTGAACGCGAGTTGGAAGCGCACGCGGGCATCGGCGTCGGTGACGAGGGCGGCGAGTTTCGCGCCGACGGCGGCGGGGAGCGGACCGGCGGCGAGAAGTTTTTCGGCGGAGACGATGGCGCGCTCGCGCACACGGGCATCGGCGGCAGAGAGACCGGCGAGGACGGAATCGGCGGAGAGCGCGCCGAGGCCGGCGAGGACACCGAGGGCGTGGTGTTGGGCGAGGGGCGATTTTGACTCGCGGATGAGTTGCGCGAGGAGCGGCGCGGCGGATTTATCCTGACGTTCCCAGAGGAGGCGGGAGGCGGTGTCGCGGTGCCAGCCGTTGGGATGCGCGAGGGTCGCGACGAGTTCGGCGGTGGTGGCCGTGCCGAGGGAGACCCGGCCGCGACGCTGCCACGCGGAGCCGGTCGGGACGATGCGGTAGATGCGACCACGGTCGTTGCCGTTGTTCAGATCAAGGTGCTGCTTGATTTCTTCGGGGAGACTCCACGGGTGTTCGATGACCTCGCGATACATGTCCATGATGTGAAGCGTGCCGTCGGGGGCGTTGGCGAAATTCACGACGCGGACCCACGTGTCGGCGCTGGCGGCAAACTCGAAGTTCTGTTCGTCGGCGGGGCGGCGGCCGATGAGGCTCACGCCGTCGGGCGTGATTTTTTTGCGGTGCACGAGCGCGCCGCCGGAATCGCCGCTGAACGAGTTGTTCACGAAATCTTCGCCGTAGGCGTCGCCGCGGTAGATCGTGGTGCCGGAGGCGCCGGTGAAGTAGCCGCTGACGCGACCGCCGCCCTCGACGACGCCTTTGACGACGCCGCCGATGCGCCAGCGGGTGCGGACGATGCGCCACGGTTCGTCGGGGCTAATCCGATACACTTCGGCGGCGCCACCGTCGGCGGCGATGCTCTGGCGCGTGGGCGGGAGGTTGAAGAAGGGGTTCCGCGCGCCGTAACGACCGTCGTAGACGAAGAACTGGAGGTGGTCGGAATTGGAGCAGGAGAATTTGCGGCCGTAGTTGTCGAAGCTCATGCCGTATTGGGCGCCGCCGGGCTCGAAGCCGAATTCGTAAGTGCGTGGGTCGAACCAAAAGTCGCGCGAGGCGAGTTCTTCGCCGGGGAGATCGGGCCGCTTGGGGCTGGAGATGATGCCGCGGTTGCCGCTGCCGCTCTGGACGTGGATGCGGTTGTCCTGACCCCACATCAGGCTGTTCAGCAGCGTTTGCATGTTGAGGGCTTTGAGGCCGGTGCCGAAGCCGGTGAACACTTTTTCGCGCACCTCGGCGCGGCCGTCGCCATCCTTGTCTTCGAGGCGCCAGATGTTCGGCGTGGCGGCGACGAAGAGGCCGCCATTCGCCCAGATGAGGCCCGTGGGGAGCGGAAAATCGTCGGCAAAAACTTTGCTCGTTTCGTAGAAACCGTCGCCGTCTTTGTCTTCGAGGACGGAGACGCGGCCGAGGTGGGGCGTGCGGTCGCGCTCCTCGGAGTAGTCGATCATCTCGCAGACGAACATACGGCCGTTTTCATCGAAGGAGATCGCGATCGGGTCGCGGACTTGAGGCTCGTGCGTGACGAATTCGACCTTGAAGCCGGGCTTCACTTTCCACGTGGCGACGGCGTCTTTGGGCGCGACGGCGGGGTAGCGCGGGAGATCTTTCGCGGGATCGAGGGTGGTGCCGGCGCGGGCATTGGTGCCGGGGGCGTAGGCGTTGGGATTTCGCGTGGTGAGGCCGTCGGGGGCGGCGAAGGTGGTCGCGGCGGCGACACACGAAACGGCAAGGGCAACCAGCGGTGCGAACGGGGAGAGATTCATCGTGAGGCGAGTGCGCCCTCAGCGCATACGATGGGCGCACCAGAGCAAGCCTGTCGTAAACGATGAGTTACTTGAGGGTGCGGCTTAGCTAGCTGAAAATCACGGTCTGGGAGGCGCGTGCCACGTTCGGAAATGATCCGGAAATGGCGGTGGGTAAACGGCTGCTCCGGGTTATTTCAGGAGGGACTTGAGGTCGGCGAGGGAGAGGCGGGCTGCGGCGGCGTCGCTGGCCTCGAAGACGTTGGCGAGGAGGGCGCGTTTTTCGTCTTGGAGGGCGAGGACTTTTTCTTCGACGGTGCCGGCGGCGATGAGCTTGTAGCTCGTGACGACGCGTTTTTGGCCGATGCGGTGGGCGCGGTCGGTGGCTTGCGCTTCGGCGGCGGGATTCCACCACGGGTCGAAGTGCACGACGGTGTCGGCGGCGGTGAGGTTGAGACCGGTGCCGCCGGCTTTGAGGGAGAGGAGGAAGACGGGAGGCGCCGCGGCGGCGGCGAGTTGAGAGCCGGAAGTCGGAGAGGCCGTGGCTTGGAAGCGGTCGACTTGGGCTTGGCGGGCGGCGGTGGACATGGAGCCGTCGAGGTAGCAGTAGGCGATGCCTTGCTCGTCGAGATCTGCACGGAGGAGGGCGAGCAGTGACGTGAATTGCGAGAAGACGAGGAGGCGGTGGCCGTCGTCGAGGGCTTCGGCGAGGAGTTCGCGGAAGGAGTCGAGTTTGGTGGAGTCGGCGAAGGGGGAGGGGGAAGGAGCGGAAAGTTGAGAGTCGGGGGCGGTGGGGCGGGCGTCGCGATTTTCGGGTTCGTCGCGTGACGGCCCGGCGGCAAGCGCCGGCCCTAC
>Ga0075163_10005079_pt1 | contig 17587 bp, 16 predicted proteins | sample JI1023141ADNA_FD_71478 | JGI IMG/M metagenome (GOLD analysis project Ga0075163, IMG submission 71478) | Wastewater effluent complex algal communities from Wisconsin, to seasonally profile nutrient transformation and Carbon sequestration -... | ecosystem: Engineered > WWTP > Effluent > Algae...
TTGCGCTGCGGACTCTTGCCTCCACGTTGTTCTGGCTCCCCGTCCTCCGTCGCATCGCGGCCGACCTTGAAGATGAGGTAGAGATCACCGCCGACGACGAGGTTGCGCGACGGCTCGCGCTGCCTTTGGCCTCGGCCCTCCTCAAACTCGGAGCTGACAGTGAGCGTCCGGTCGCGGCCACGGTGGGCTTCCATCGCGCCGACCTGCTACCGCGCCGCGTTCGGCGCCTCGCCGGTGAGGACGCCGTCGCGGTGTCGCACACATCCACCGGTTCGCTGCTGGCTGCGACTGCCGCGCTAGTGCTCACGTGGACGTCCGGCGTAATGGTCCTGCACCCGCTTAGCGACTCCGGCCTCCACGCAGACCACGGCCCTGCACACTGCGATCACCCCGGTGCGAATCCGTTGACCCATCTGTTCTGCCGTGGTTGGTCGTTTGGCGGCGCAAACGACGAGCCGTGTCCGCACGAGTCCGCGCGCCGAGCGGTTCTATAATTTCCCGCGGCCGCTGCGCAGTTCGCGGGGTTGCGGCGCGCTGACGCGCGTTACATATTTTACACAGTGTAAACTCTTTCCCTCATCCATCCGCTTCGCCATGCGACTGCTCACCCGATCCTTCGCGCTCTTCGCAGTATTGACGCTCGCCGTGCCCCTCAGGGCGGCCAGCGCGCATCCGCGACTGCTCAAGTCGACTCCAGTCGCGGACAGCCGCACGCCGGCCGCGCCACGCCAGGTGACGCTGACGTTCAATGAATCGCTCGACATCGCGCTGACGCGTGTGACCCTGCACCACGGCGAGATGACACTACGGCTCGACTCGCTCCGGCTCGTCGCGGACGATGACAAGTCCGTGACGGCAACCATCATCGGCAGCCTTGCCCCCGGTCGCTACACAGTGCGCTGGCAGGTCACGGGCGACGACGGGCACCCGGTGCGCGGCACGTTCAGTTTCGAGGTCGTCGCCCCCGAGCAGACCGCTTGGCGGTCTGAAGGTCGCTGAGTCGCGGTGCCGCTGATGGATGACGTCTTCGGGGTGGAGTCCGGCGTTTACGTCGCGATTCGGGCGGTGCTCGCAACGTGCAGTGTGATGCTGATCGGCGCACTGGCGTTGCGCGTGCTCGTCCTGCCGCGTTACGCCGGACCCGACGCCGACGCGTTGCGGCAACGGGTTGATCTCACACTTCCAAGCTGGATCGATGTCCTCGGGATCGTGGCTGCAGTCGCGACGCTCGCGCGCCTAGGCGCGCAGCACGCGGCCGTGTTCGGGACTGATGTCGCGCCATCTGGCGACTCGATTTCGACGCTACTATTTCGTGCCAACTCGGGGCAGGGCTGGTGGGTGGCACTCACGAGCGCCCTCGCAGTGACTTGGGTGGCGCCACGTCTGCGGCGCCGCGGCGTTGCCGCGTGGGCGTTCGCCGCGGCCGCGATTCTTATCTTCTCCGCCGCGCAACCGTTGTCAGGCCATCCCGCCGCCGATGCACACCCTCTGCGGGCCATCGCAATTCAGCTCTCGCACTTGATCGGTGCCGGTGGCTGGCTTGGCAGCTTGGCGCTGCTCACGCTGGTTGCGATTCCGGCTGCCAGGAGCACGGAAGTGGGTGATACGAACGTGAGTGACCTTCGGATCGCGTCACTCGTACGCGCCTTCAGCCCTACGGCGCTGGTGTTTGCCAGCGTGTTAGGCCTGACTGGCGTCATCATTGCGTGGAGCAATCTCGGTAGTGTCGCGGCACTGTGGCAATCCGAGTACGGACGCGTTCTTGCGCTCAAGCTCTCCCTTCTGGTCGTGGTCGCCGGAACGGGTGCATATAATTGGCGGTTTGTCCTCCGGACCCTCGGCAAGGCTGAGAGCAGTGCGGCGCTGAGGCGTTCGTCGCTCGTCGAACTTTGCGTCGGTTTGCTCGTGCTTGTCGCGACTTCGGTTCTGGTTGCGACGCCAATGCCTGGAGAGTAGCGGGCCCGAGAGGGCCGGCATAACGAAGCTTGCTGCCGACGGCCACGCTGTTGTAGCGGCCGCTTCGCGGCCGCATTTTATGGAGTGTCCGCAGCAGAAGCACACGTTATGCCGACCCCTCAGGTAGTGGATACATCGCACGTACTGCGTGCGAGGTCGAGTTGCGCTGCAGTGTAGAAGAGCGGGAACAGCCCCACTCCATGCCGTCGTTGAGATTGTTGACGAGACCGGCTTTCGAGACGCTCGAGAGGTCGCGGTCAGTGAGCGACGTACGCCGGAAGATCTCTCGCTGCGTCGGGCCGGCTGCGCCTGATGCCATGCCGTGACTCCGCGACTCGGCGGCGACGTGTGGTGCCGTCTCACGCACCGCGACGACAGACAGCACCAATCCGATCGTGACGAACGCGATCCCGAGATGGAACGGCTGCGGCCGGAGCCCGTAGCGCGCGGCGATGAAGCCACGGGCGAGCGCGCTGAGCGCGACGGCGAGGTAACCGCCGAACTCGTTGAGCCCCATCGCGAACGCGCGATTCCGCGGTCCGGTGAGATCGATCTTCATGATGACGGTGGTCGACGAGGTCAGACCCTGGCTCACGCCGAGGAATGCGTTCGCGACGAGCACCAACGTCCAGCTTGGTGCCCACATCATATATAGAACGGTTACTGGGACGGCGACGGGCCACCCCGCGACAAGGAGATGCTTGCGGCCGAAGCGATCCGAGAGCCGCCCGGCGAGATAGTTCGAGAGGGCTTTCGTGACACCGAAGACGACGATGAACCACAGGATCGCGGTACGGCCGCGAGCCGGAACTCCTGTTCGGCGATCGCCGGGACGATGGTGCGCTCCATACCGACCATCGCGCCGACGAACGCGTTGACCAGCACGAGGAGCGAGAACTGGCCGAGGTTCTCACGGAGGCCGAGGCGGATGCCGGGTGTCATCGGTGACTCACGGCGCGGGCGGGAGCAGGGGAGGGATCGGGCCCTTGTTGCGGCGAGACCGCTGCCGATACTAGTTTACATGGGTATGTCCCTCCACCGCCTTCGCCGTCTGCGCCCCCTAGCGGCGCTCGTCCTCGCTCTGTGCTTCGGCTTCTCCACGGCCGAGTCACTGCTGGCGGACGTGCATGATGGCGACGCGACGCACCAAGAGTTGACGCAGCTGGAGGGGTCAGGACGTCACGCCGCGTCTCACGTCGCGCACGGCGACGGGGAGAATGGCGCGATGAACGACTCGCCGGAACACCCGGGCGAGCGTTCGTCGGGAGAAGAAGGTCATGACCAACACGCGTGCCATCATGCGCACGCGCATGGCGGCTGGTTCCGAACGGACCAGGTCTTGGACGGGGCCTTCGCCGCGGGTCACGAATCGCCGCTAGCGTCTCGCGACCGGATCCCCGCGAGCCGCGACGCGCAGCCACAGTTGCGGCCGCCGATCGACTGAGTCTGTCGCAGCGCTGACCCTCAGCTACGACGGCTGAGGCGTTCGAACTCGCGCTGCGCGCCCGCCCCTCGTGGTGGGCCCCAACACATCTCGTTGCTCGACCAACTCGATACCGCGCTCAGGCGCGATGGTGCCGCTCCGCGTTGCGGAAGGTGCGCCGTTGCCGTCGTCGCACTCGAGAATGGCGTGCGATGAGGTTCTTCGGAGACTCATGCGCGTGTCCCTTCGATTCCCATGTTCCTCGCATCCCGTAGTATCAGCGGCGCTCCTCGCGTTCCTCGCGCTGCTCGGTAGCACGAGCGTCGCACGGTCGGCGACCGCACAGTCTCCCGCGGCTTCGGCGCGCGCGGACACGCTCGTGCTCGCGCTCGACGATGTCCGACGGCTCGCCCTCGAACGAAGTCCGACGCTGCTGGGCGTTCGCCAGGAGACCGCGGTCGCGCGCGGCGCGCTGCGCCAGACGCGCGTGCTCCGATCCAATCCCGAACTGGCGGTACAGTCCGCCGGAGGAGCGCTCGGAAGCGCCGCCGACCAACTGCAGTTGACGGTGCTGCAGGAGATCGAATGGGCAGGGCAGCGCGGCTTGCGTTCCGATGCCGCCCGGCTCGGACTTGAGCGCGCCTCGTTCGGCGTGCAGGATGCCGGCCGCCTCACGATCGGCGAGGCGAGCGTTGGCTTCTTTCGTGCCGTCGCCGCCGACCGTCGGCTCGCGGTGGCAGAGGAAGCGCTCGCGCTGGGCGAGCGGCTGCTCGTCGCGGTGCGGATCCAAGTGCGCGAAGGCGAGATCAGCAGGCTCGAGGCGAATCTGGCCGAGATCGAGTCCGGTCGTGCGCGCGGCCGCGTCTTGAGCGCGCGACGCGCTGCCGCGAGCGCCGAACTGGAGCTCAAACTGCTCGTGGGGATCGGCGCGGAGACGCCGCTCCGCTTGGTGACTGACACGACAGCCTCGCTGATCACCGGACTCGAAGCGCTGTCCGTGGACTCTCTCGTCGCGCTCGCGCTCGTCCGCCGACCGGATCTGGCGGCGACCGGGGAGGCGGTACGGGAGGCGGAGACGCTTCGCGCACTCGGTCGACGAGAGGCATTCCCGAGTCTGCGGATCGGCGTGGGGGGAAACCGATCGCCGGACGACGGCTCGGTGCAGTTCGGGCCGGCGTTCGGACTGACACTCCCGTTCTTCAATCGGAATCAAGGACTCGGCGACCAACGCCGCGCACTCGTGGAGCAAGCGCAGTTCGCGCGCCGTTGGGCTCTCCTGCGCGTCGAGACCGATGTCATCGCCGCCGAGCGCGCGTATCGCGCCGCGGCGGAAGAGGCGCGGGTCTACGAGCGCGAGGTCCTCGCGCGTGCGCATGAGAACGCCGCGCTTCTCGAGACCGCGTACGGTGCGGGCAAGATCGATCTCTCATCACTGCTCCTCCTCCGCAACCAGCTCCTCGATGCCGAGTTCGGCTTCTGGGACGCTTGGCTCGCGCAGCGCGAGGCGCTCGTGCAACTCGATGCGGCGACTGGTCGGCTCACACCGTCCTCCGCATCCCTCCAGCCCATCGATCCCGCTGCCGTTCGTGCACGGGATGCCATCACACCCATCGTCAGGACCACACCGTGACCCCAAGCTCCAACATCCTGCGACCGCGGCCGGTCGCGCTGCTCTTCGCACTCGTCGTCGGTGGTGTCTCCCTCGCCTGTGGAGGCGGAGACGCCGCTGTGGACGGTGCGGCAGAAGCGGACGGCACGGCGCCGGCCGCCGGCGACTCCACAGCCGAGTCCGACGTGGTGGTACTCGATACGGCCTCCATCCGTCTCGGCGGCATACGAGTCGCGATCGTCGATTCGATCACGACCAGCGGCCTCGAGGTCACTGGGTCCATCACCTTTGATGCGAACCGCGTGAGCCATGTCGGCTCGCGCACCGAAGCACGCGTGCTGTCGGTGCGCGCCGATCTCGGCGCCCGCGTCGGTGGCGACGCGGTGCTCGCGATGCTCGAGAGCGCAGATGTCGGACAGTTGCGCGCCGAGGAGCGCCAGGGCGAGGAGTTGGTCGCGATCGCGAAAGAGAACTTCGCGCGCGAACAGCGTCTCGAGTCCCAAGGCATCTCGAGCCGGAAGGAGTTGCTGCTCGCTGAAGCCGAGTTGCGTCGCAGCGAGGCGGCACTGCGGAGCACCGAGGAACGCTTGGCCGTGCTCGGCGCCGCGCACGACCATGGCGCGGGGGCCGCGTACAGTCTCGTCGCGCCCTTCGCCGGCACCGTCGTCGCGCGAAACGTCAGCCTCGGTGAGGTCGTCGGACCGACCGACGTGCTGTTCACGGTGGCCGACCTCTCGATGGTCTGGATCGAGCTCGACATCTTCGAGCGGGACTTCGCGCGAGTGCGCGCGGGACAGTCGGTCGTCGTGACGGTCAGCGCGTACCCGGGGCGGCGCTTCATCGGGCGTCTCGCGTATGTGGGTGAGGTGCTGGACGAGACCAAGCGCACGGTGCGCGCGCGGGTGGAGATCCCGAACGCGAACGCATCGCTCAAACCGGGGATGTTCGCGACGGCGAGCATCCAGGTCGGCGGCGGTGGTCCGGCGATGCCGGTCGTGCCACAGGCCGCCGTGCAGGAAGTCGAGGGACGTCAGGTGGTGTTCGTGCCCGGCGTCGCACCCGGTGAGTTCCGGCCCGTGCCGGTCGAGGTGGGTGAGACGGTGGACGGCGGTCGCGTGATCATCCGCAGCGGTCTTCGGACCGGCAGTCGGGTGGTCGTCGCTGGGGCCTTTGCGCTGCGCTCCGAACTCGCCAAGGGCGAGATCGGCGAGCACGGCCACTGATCGCAACGGATACTCTCATGCGCTCTCTCATCGGCTTCGTCCTGAATCAACGGCTCCTCGTGCTCGCGATGACCATGCTGCTGGTCGGCGTGGGCATCTGGAGCGCGCTCGCACTCCCTATTGACGCGGTGCCGGACGTGACGAACGTCCAGGTCCAGATCAACACCAACGCTGCTGCATTGCCGCCGTCGGAGGTGGAGCGTCAGGTGACGCTCCCGGTGGAGCTCGCGATGTTCGGTCTCCCCGACCTCGAGGAGATCCGTTCGATCTCCAAGTTCGGGCTCTCGCAGGTGACGGTCGTATTCAGGGAAGGCACCGACATCTACTTCGCGCGCCAGCAGGTGCAGGAACGACTGCAGCTGGCTCGCGAGGAGATCCCATCGGGATACGGCACCCCTGAGATGGGACCGATCTCGACCGGTCTCGGTGAGATCTTCCAGTACACGGTCTCGGCGGACTCGGGAACCGGGATCGACGCGACCGAGCTCCGCACGCTGCAGGACTGGGTCGTCGCGCCGCAGCTGCGCGCCGTGTCCGGTGTGGCGGAGGTCAATGCGTTCGGTGGGTTCGAGAAGCAGTACCAGGTGCTGGTACGGCCCGAGGCGCTCGTGCAGTACGACCTCACGTTGCCGCAGGTGCTGAGCGCGATCGCGGCGAACAACCAGAACGCCGGCGGCGGCTACATCACGCGCGGCGCCGAGCAGCTCGTGATCCGCGGCGTGGGACAGGTGCAGGACTTGGACCAGATCCGCAACATCGTGGTCGCCAGCCGGGGCGGTACACTGGTGCGCGTGGGCGATCTGGCGGAGGTCGTGATCGGGTCGACGATCCGGCAGGGTGCCGTGACGAAGGATGGAGCTGGCGAGGTGGTCACCGGCATCGTGATGATGCGGATGGGTGAGAACTCGCGCACCGTCGTCAATGCGGTCAAGAAGAAGTTCGAAGTCGCGGCGCGCACGCTACCTCCGGGCGTCCGACTCGCGCCCTTCTATGACCGGACGGACCTCATCGGTCGCACGATCGGGACGGTGGAGAAGAACCTCGTCGAGGGCGCCATCCTCGTCATCGTGGTGCTCTTCGTCCTGCTCGGGAACTTCCGTGCAGCGCTCATCGTCGCCGCAGCCATCCCGCTCTCGATGTTCTTCGCGCTCAGCGCGATGGTGCAGGTCGGGATCGCCGGCAGTCTGATGAGCCTCGGTGCGATCGACTTCGGGCTCGTCGTCGACGGATCCGTCGTGATGGTCGAGAACGCGATGCGGCGACTCGGGCATCGAAAACCGGGCGACAACTTCCTGCACACCGTCCTCGAATCGTGTGCCGAGGTCGGTCGGCCGATCCTCTTCGGCATCGGCATCATCATCGTCGTCTATCTCCCGATCCTCACGCTGCAGGGGATCGAGGGCAAGATGTTCCGCCCGATGGCGCTGACCGTGGTCTTCGCGCTCGTCGGGTCGCTGCTCCTGACCTTCCTGCTCACGCCGGTGCTGATCTCGATCTTCCTCAGGGGCAAGGTCTCGGAGGAGGACGTCTGGCTGGTCAAGCGCGCGAAGCGCCTCTACGAGCCCGCCCTCGAATGGACGCTCGCGAACACCCGGCGCGTACTCATCGGCTGCGGCGCGGCGGTGGCGGTCGCGCTCGCGGCAGTGCCGTTCCTCGGCTCGGAGTTCATCCCACGCCTCGACGAAGGATCGTTCGCGCTCCAGGTGCTGCGACTGCCGAGCATCTCGCTCGAGGAATCGGTACGCCAGACGACGCAGCTCGAGGGGATCCTGCGCGAGGAGTTCCCCGATGAGGTGATCGACGTGGTCGCCAAGACGGGGCGCGCTGAGATCGCGACCGATCCGATGGGCGTGAACATCAGTGACATCCTCGTGCGGCTCACACCAACGGAACAATGGACGAAGGCGACCAACAAGGGCGAACTCGAAGCGGTGATGACCGAGGCGCTCGAGCGGATCCCCGGCTTGGTGGTGAGCTTCAGCCAGCCGATCGAGCTGCGGGTGAACGAGCTCATCGCTGGCGTGCGAAGCGACCTCGCGATCAAGATCTACGGCGATGATCTCGGCCAGCTCAGCACGACCGCGGAGCAGATCGTGGCGGCGGTGGCGTTGCTGCCCGGAGCCACCGGGTTCAAGGCGCAGCAACTTGAAGGGTTGCCGCAACTCCAGGTGTCGGTGTTGCCGGAGCAGCTCGCGCGCTATGGCATCAACTCCGCTGATGTGATGCAGGTGGTCGAGGCGCTCGGGGGCGTGCAGGTGTCGCAGGTGCTGGAGGGTCAGCGCCGGTTCGCGCTCACGGTGCGGTTCCCTGAGGCGGTGCGCGCGAACGCCGCGTCGATCAGTCGGATCCTCGTGAGTGCGCCGAACGGGGAACGCGTTCCGCTCGGTACGCTCGCGCGGGTGGAGGAGGTGGGTGGGCCTGCCGAGGTCAGTCACGAGAACGGGTCGCGACTGGTGATTGTCGAGGGGAACGTACGCGGGCGCGACATCGGCAGCTTCGTGGCCGATGTGCGTGCGCTGTTCGACAATGGGACGATCACGCTCCCACCCGGCTACCGGCCCGAGTTCGGCGGACAGTTCGAGAATCTGGAGCGCGCGAGCAAGCGGCTGCTGCTCGTGGTGCCGATCTCGCTCCTCCTGATCTTCCTCCTGCTCTTCGCGACGTTCAACTCCCTGCGTCAGGCGGCGCTCGTGTTCACCGGCATCCCGCTGGCGACGGTCGGCGGCGTGCTCGCGCTCTTCGCACGCGGGATGCCGTTCAGCATCTCGGCGGGCGTCGGGTTCATCGCGCTGTTCGGCATCGCGGTGCTGAACGGTGTGGTCATGGTCTCCTACATCAACGAGCTGCGTCAGCACGGCCGTCCGCTCGACGAGGCCGTGCGCGAGGGCGGCATGACGCGACTCCGTCCCGTGCTCATGACGGCGCTGGTCGCGAGTCTCGGCTTCCTGCCGATGGCGCTCTCGAGCAGCGCCGGCGCGGAGGTGCAGCGGCCTCTCGCGACGGTGGTCATCGGCGGACTCATCACCGCCACGCTGCTCACACTGCTCGTGCTGCCCCTGTTGTATCTCCTCTTCGAACGGCGACCGGAGGCTGTCTCATGAAGATGGTGATCGCATACATCCAACCGTTCATGTCCGATGGCGTGGAGGCGGCGTTGCATCGCATCGAGGGGTTGACAGGTGCGACGTTCGTCGATGTCCGGGGTTTCGGGCGTGGACGGCAGTCGGATCCGCGAGACACCGAGGTCCTGCGCGGCACGGTTCCCAAAGTGCGCATCGAGGTGATCGTGCCGGACGAGCTCGAGGCAGCGGTGGTGCGCGCGATCGAGGGTGCCGCGCGCACCGGCAATCGTGGTGACGGGAAGGTCGTCGTGATCCCGGTCTCGCGCGCACTGCGCGTCGCAACAGGCGAAGAAGGGGACGCGGCGGTCTGAGCATGCTGCACCGCCCGCCGGCTCGTTCGCGGCGGGCGAACACGACTCATATTCCGGAGTGCCGATGCAACGCGCTGCCAGACTCGACCTGCCCCTGCTGCTGCCCGACGTCAAGGATCTCCGCGACGCGTGTGTGGCGCGACTCCTACGACTGCTCGAGCGCCAAGACGGCGTCGAGAGCGTGCACGTCTTCGAGACGGGTGCGGCTCTGGACGGCGAGCCCCCGCATGATGACAGCGCGGGCCGGACGGACCCGACCGGGCCGCAGCTCTGCCTGCACTACGACCCTGACCGACTCACGCTCACGCAGGTAGTCGCACTGGCGCACGCCGCCGGCGCCGGGGTCACGGATCGCTTCGCGCATATGGTCATCCCGTTCCGTGCGGTCGGAGCGGAGGATGAGGGACGACGCATCGAAGACGCGCTACGCGAGCTCCGCGGCGTCAGCGCGGCTGCGGTCAACTTCGCGGGGCAGGTCGTTCGTGTGGAGTTCGATCGAAGGCGCACGGATCGGGCGGCGATCGAAGCGCGATTGCGCGACCTCGGCGCCGAGCCGCTCGCGGAGACCGTCGGACAGGAAGGAGCCCCGGCGTCCGCGAACGCGCCGGTGAAGGGTGCGGCTGCACCGACGCCCAGGAACTGGTACGGTAGGAATCGAGAGCTCGCCTGGAGCCTCAGCGCGGGCGTGCTGCTCACTGTGGGCTGGGTGTCGAGGCGATTCAGCGACGCCCCGCCCGCGCTCGTGATCGGGTTCTTCGTCGCCGCGTACTTCTTCGGTGCGCGCGACCTCGTGGGACACTTCATCGCCGACCTCCGTCGCGGGAAGTTCCGTTTCAACATCGACCTCCTGATGGTCGTCGCCGCGGGAGGAGCGGCAGTGCTCGGCGCATGGCTCGAGGGCGCGCTGCTGCTCTTCCTCTTCAGTCTCGGTCACGCGCTCGAGAAGTACGCGCTCGGACGCGCACGCAACGCCATCGCAGCTCTCGCCGAGCTTGCACCGCAGACAGCGACGGTGATCCGCAACGGGCAGGAATCGGCCGTGCCCATCGCCGAGGTGGTGCCGGGTGACCGCGTCCTGATCAAGCCGGCCGAGCGCATCCCGGTGGACGGTGCGGTGCGCGAGGGGAACTCGGCGGTGAACCAGGCGCCGATCACCGGCGAGAGTGTGCCGGTGGACAAGGCGCCGGGCGAGTCGGTGTTCGCCGGGACGGTGAACGGCGAAGGGGCACTCGTCGTCGAGGTCACCGCCGCGATCGGTGACCGGACTCTCGACCGCGTCATCAAGCTGGTCTCGGAGGCGCAGACGCAGAAGGCGCCGACACAGCAGTTCACCGACCGCTTCGCGCGAGTCTTCGTTCCCGCCGTGCTCGTCGCGGACGCGTTGCTGATCGTCGTGCCTCCGCTCCTCGGAGTCTGGACCTGGGGCGAGGCGTTCTATCGCGGGATGGCTCTGCTCGTCGCCGCCTCACCGTGCGCACTCGCGCTGGGCACGCCAGCGGCGGTCCTCTCCGGGATCGCTCAGGCCGCGAGGAGCGGCGTGCTCATCAAGGGCGGCGCACATCTCGAGTCACTGGGCGGCATCCACACGCTTGCCCTCGACAAGACGGGCACGATCACCCTCGGCGAGCCGAGCGTGACCGACCTCCGGCCCGCGGACGGTGTGACGGAGGAGCAGCTGCTCGGCACGGCCGCGTCAGTGGAGGCACGCTCCCAACATCCGCTCGCGCGCGCCGTGGTGCGCGCGGCCGAGTCACGGACGATCGCCTTCCCCGTGGCGTCGGATGCGACGTCGGTGACGGGCCGCGGCATTCGCGCCACCGTGGAGGGCGAGACGGTGGAGGTCGGTCGTGCGCTGCTCTTCGAGGAGGCGAGTCTCGCCGTACCGGCGCAGATCCGCGCGAGCGTGGAGGCGCTCGAGCGCGAGGGCCGGAGCACGATGATCGTACGACGAGCGCCAAGTGAATGGCTCGGCGTCATCGGGATCGCCGATCGGCCGCGTCCCGGAGTGCGCGAGATCTTGAGCCAGCTGCGCACACTCGGGATCCGCCGCGTGGTGATGCTGACCGGCGACAATGCTGGCGTCGGGGACGCCGTCGGGCGCGAAGTGGGCGTGGACGAGGTGCGCGCGGGGCTACTTCCCGAGGGAAAGGTCACGGCGATCCGCCTGCTCGCCGGTGAAGGTCCAGTGGCCATGATCGGTGATGGCGTGAACGACGCGCCGGCGCTCGCCTTTGCTACTGTTGGCATTGCGATGGGCGGCGCCGGCACCGCCGCCGCACTCGAGACCGCCGATGTCGCGCTGATGGGCGATGATCTGGGACGGCTGCCGTTCGTGATCGGGCTGAGCCGTGCGTCGCGCCGAGTGATCCGGCAGAACCTGTTCGTTTCGCTTGGGGTGATCGCCGTCCTCATCGTCGCGACCACGACGGGCTTCATCGGGATCGGTGCCGCGGTCGTCATGCATGAGGGGAGCACGCTGGTCGTTATCGCGAACGCGCTGCGCCTGTTATCCTATTCCCAACCCCCTGCGTAGAATGACACTCGCCCGCACGACCGCCCTCTTCATCGCGACCGCGCTCGCGGAGATCATCGGCTGCTACCTGCCGTATGTCTGGCTTCGACAGCGCGGCAGTCCGTGGCTCCTTCTGCCCGCCGCCGGCGCGCTGGCGATCTTCGTGTGGCTGCTCACCCTCCACGAGACGGCCTCGGGGCGCGTCTATGCGGCGTACGGCGGAGTCTATGTGACCGTCGCGCTCGCGTGGCTCTGGCTCGTTGACGGGGTGACACCGCGTCCCACCGATGTCATCGGAGTTGTTGTGACCCTCGCGGGAATGGCGATCATCGCGTCCGGCGCCGCTACGCGATGATCGGTCCCGCGTTGGCGTCAGCGATGTCGCTCGCACGTGCGGTTTCGCGTTGCGATCAGGATCACCCCTTCTGGGGAGATGCGTCTGATGCGTAGTCTTGCGCTGGCTGTTGCGGCACTCTTGGCGCTCGTGTCCTCACCCACTCAGGCGCAAGGCACCGCGCCCTCGTCGGAATGCTGGGTGCAGGGTCCGCGCGAGGATCTGGAGATCCGCGCCAGTCCGTTCGATTCGACGGCAGTCGTTCTCGGCGCGCGCACCGTGAAGGTGTGTTACAGCAGACCGCGCAAGCTCGGACGCCCGATCATGGGCCGACTCGTGCCGTTCGACGCACCATGGCGCATGGGTGCGGATGAGGCGACCGCGATCCATATGCCGTCGCGCGGGACCATCGCTGGCGTGGCCGTGGATGACGGGTGGTACACGTTGTACGCGATCCCCGCATCGACCGCGTGGCGGATCGTGGTGAATCGCGGCGTGCGGCGTTGGGGCACACCAATCGACAGCGCGGTCCGCAAGCTGGATGTGGGAGAAGGATCGGTTCCCACAGAAGCCGTCGTGACCTCGGAGGACCTGCTGCGGATGCTGCTCACGCGTCGTTCGGCGTACGCCGCCGATCTCGTCGTGCATTGGGATCGGACGGTGGTCCGTATTCCGGTGACGCTCGAGAGCGACCCTCGACCGTAGCGGAAGCGATGGAGCAAGCGACGGCTCAGGCAACGGAGCGGCGAGCACTGCGCACGCTGCTCGCGCTCAACGGCGCGATGTTCGTCATCGAAGTGAGCGCCGGGCTCGCCGCCGATTCGATGGGGCTCGTAGCCGACGGACTCGACATGCTCGCCGATGCTGCGGTGTACGGTCTCTCCCTCTACGCGGTGGGTCGGCCGGCACGCGCGAAAGTTCGTGCGGCGCTCGGCGCGGGCTACGCGCAACTCACCCTCGCCGCAGCCGCCATCGTCAAGCTCGGCGTCGCGCTCGTGCACGGCAGTGCGCCCGAGGCGCTGCCGATGCTCGGTATCTCGCTCCTCGCGCTCGGCGTGAACGTCTGGTCACTGGCGATCCTCAAGCGCTATCGGCAGGGTGAGGTGCACCTGCGAGCGGCGTGGATCTTCTCGGCGACCGATGTGCAGGTGAATCTCGCGGTGATGCTCGCGGCGGTGCTCGTCACGGTGACCGCGTCGGGGATCCCCGACCTGGTGATCGCGGCTGGCATCTGCGTGCTGATCCTGAGGAGCGTGACGCGAATCCTGCGGGAGGCATACCGCGAGAGGGCGCGGCTGTAGTAGCTCGACCTCGGAGGTGGCCTCTGGACACGACAATGGCCAGCGGGCCCCCCCCGCTGGCCGTTGCCCTGCCACTGAGCCTGCCGAGCTACTTCCGCCGAGTCGTCTCGACACCGACACAGCCTTCTTGAAGAACCTCATCGAGGACATCACACATCAAGAAGGGAGAGATCAAGCTTCCAGCGTTTCAGCGGCGATTTGTCTAGAAGGAGAGTGCTTACAGCCACGCACCGTATCGGATGTCGACCCCGCGGTCGCGTTGAAGGCGGAGTTGAGCGGGGACGCGTGCCCGGCGGCATAACGGCAGTTGGTGCAGTCGGCCGCGCTGGGGTAGCGGTTGGGCGGCCGTGCTTTATCGTACCTGAAGGTACCGCACGGCCGCCCAACCGCATTTTATGAAAGCGGCCGCAGCACAACTAGACGTTAGGCTGACGACATCAATCCGCCCCCCCCATGGACTGGGCTTCGCTCCTGTCGGATGCAATAGCGCTAGCGTCCAAGGTCGAGACTGCCGGCGCCGAGCGCCGCGGCCTCCCGAAGATCGGCGTCGTTGCCCAGACCACGCTGATCCGCCAGCGTCGAGTAGCGGGTGCCGTTCTCGCCCTCGGCCCTGAGTTCGGGTACGAAGCGCGTATTCTCGTGCGCACGATGCTCGAGTTGCACTACAATCTCGCGTGGATGGGACTCAAACGGCCGAATCAGCGCGCGAATCGATTCGTGCGTTTTCGTGCCGTGGAGGTGCTCGCGATGCTTCGGGACGGTGCTCCCGCACTTGACCCTGGCAAGGTTAAGCAGGCGGAGCGGCGCTTTCGCCGAATGAGACGCAACTCAGCAAGGCTGTTCCGGAAGGTGGATTCTCGCGGCAGGAGATACTGGGTCAAGGATTGGTCCGATGGTGCCTCTTTCGAGCAACGGTTGCTCGCGGTGCTGGCAGTAGGAAAGGGACCGGCTGATCCAGTCGACCGGTATATGTACATGATGTACCGGTGGTTCAGCGGTGCCGCGCACGGCAGTCCTGACTCGATGGAGGCGTTGGTGCGCCGATCGGGTAGGTCGCTGAGTGCGAAATCTTCGGCTGAGCTCTCCTCGCCGAAATCGATGCAAGTCGCCGGGTTTCTACTGGGCTCCACGAGTCTACTCGCCGCGAACTTCATGAAGTTGGCGCCGGACTTTCGCGTGGCGCTGGCAGCGAAGTACGACGCGCATCTCGCGGCCGTAATGTCGGAGCCGCCCGCAGCCTAACGGCAGTTGGTGCAGACGGCCGCGCTGGGGTAGCGGTTGGGCGGCCGTGCCTTATCGTACCTGAAGGTACCGCACGGCCGCCCAACCGCATTTTATGAAAGCGGCCGCAGCACAACTAGACGTTAGGTCGTCACGTTCCGTGCGGCCACCTACTCACTCGGTTCGGAGAACTCACATGCGCACGAAAGTCGGTGTCGTCGCCGTTCTATTGTTTGTCGCGACCTCCGGTTGCACTGACGCCTTGGCGCCGGACGTCGATACGCCACCTACGCTCAGGCAGGTGGCCGTGGCCGAAGAGATGCGCCCAAGTCTCTTCATGCAGACAGATTATCGGTGCGAAGAGTACTACGGATGGGGATGCAGCGACTGGGGCGGGTGGATGAACGCAGGACCGTGGGACAACCCGATTCACGACTACTGCCTCGCGACGCCGGAACGCTGCGCCTACAGCGACTTCAACGGAGCCCCCGTCGCGAACCCAACCGTGCCGATTCCCGAGGACCTTGTCGAAGACGACGCACCCTTCATTGTTCCCGATTGCTCGGTACCACAAGTGGCTGGCTCGCGATCGGCCGCGTGGTGCTCAGGTGACGTTCCGAAAGATGTACACCTCACCCGATACAAGAACGCGCTGAATCGCATGCGCGCGTTGGGCGGCGTATGCGCAGAGCTAGCCGCGATGGGTGACCTTTTGCTCGCAAACGGGCGCATTCGCATCTTCTCATGGGAACAGTATCGGTACACCGGTGGATTCGCGCCGCTTGGCGGAGGCGCCACCGGTCCCAATGCGTACGTCGGAAGCTCGGATTATTGGGTCCGCTTCGCCTGGGACAATCTGCACAGAGCGAGCGACGGCCGTACGCTGCAGTCTCATCTGGCCCACGAGATCGATCATCTGGCAGGGCGCGATCACCTTGCGAACACGAACGACATGTTCACGCCGAACACGATTCATTGTGGGGGTATGTCGTGACTGCAGCTCCGGTCATTGCACCAGAACGCCCTCGAAGGTGGAGCCGAGTCGTCGTTGCCCTGCTGCTCGTTGGGTGCGCCGCATCTCTGCCCCGGTCCCAGCAAGATGACGAGTCAGCACTGTTCCAACTCGTCGTCGGAGCCGTGCGTGACTCATCGCAGCTTGCGTTGCGGGTCGACCCTGTTCCAGTCAGGCCGGACCCGTCCGTGATGATGCCAGAGGATCTCGAACGAGTGTCGATTCCTCCGGCTTTCGCGGCGGCTCGCACGCGGGCGCTCGCGGTGGCCGGAGTCCACGTCGTGGACGCATTCACGCTTCTACCGTGCGCCGGAGTGCAACTCCCGCTCGACACCCTGAACGTCCACCGAGGGTGTCCGAAGCAACGGGAGTCGATTGCGGTTGTATCCCTCTCGCGTTCAGGAGGAGCAGCGTTTCCGCTGAATGGCAGAACCGTCAGTGCGGAGTCCGGCAGCGCTGCGGCATTGCGAACAGTGCGAGTGTTCTTGCAGGAGCGAGGGGCGGCGGGGTCCGTGACGAGGATATATGACTATGAATGCGAACGGCGACAACAGCGGTGGGCTCTTAAGCGCAGGGTTCTATTGCTGATCGTTGAATGACCGACGTTCCGGAGTCGCATCCCCGTGTTGGCCCCAGCGGCAAGCCATCCAGGCGAGCGCGACCTAACGGCAGTTGGTGCCGATGGCCGGTCAGCGTAGCGGGTTGGCGGCCCCGGCCTCATCGTACTTCAGGGTCGGCCGTGGCCGCCAACCCGCATTTGTGGAATCGGCCACAGCACAACGTGACGTTATGTGGACGCGAGCCCGGGATGGCTCTACCACCGCTCGCCCCCTAGATTCCTGATATGCGTCTCTCCTTCGAGCTCACCGAGGCCCAGCAGGGCCAGCTCAACGCCATCGCCCAGCGGCTGAACGTGCCCGTGGACGCGCTGGCGGCTGCCGCGTTGCGTGACCTGCTCGACCGTCGCGAGGCCGCCTATGAGACTGCGGCCCGCCATGTTGTCGAGAAGAACGCCGAACTCTACCGCAAGCTCGCGTAGCGGGCGCCCGTCCGCGTGGCGACCCGGTTCCTTTCGCTCGCTGAAGTCCTCGACCTCTACAGCCGCGTGTTGGTCGCCGGCGGGGGTGCGTCGGCCATTCGCGATCTCGGCGCGCTGGAGTCCGCGCTCGCGCAGCCACGTGCGACGTTCGCCGACGAGGATCTCTATCCCTCGCTCGCCGAGAAGGCGTCCGCCCTTGGCTTCTCACTCATCCTCAATCACCCGTTCGTCGACGGCAACAAGCGCATCGGCCACGCGGCGGTTGAAGTCTTCCTGGTGCTGAACGGCTTCGAGTTGTCGGCCGGGATTGATGACGCTGAACGAGTCATCCTCGGCGTTGCGGCGGGGACAATGAGTCGGGACGAGTTCACGACGTGGATCCGAGAATCTCTCGTCGCATTCCCGGCACCGTAGCGGAACGACGGGCGCCATCTGAGGCCAAGCGTGAAGTGCACCGCTGGGCGCCGCGTGATGCCTCGCGCTCACCCCGGCGGCAGCAGCTGATCGATGATCGTCTGCTTCAG